>Ga0247727_10007356_pt1 | contig 20991 bp, 19 predicted proteins | sample WisWelCaveWW1625_FD_202498 | JGI IMG/M metagenome (GOLD analysis project Ga0247727, IMG submission 202498) | Biofilm microbial communities from Wishing Well Cave, Virginia, United States - WW16-25 | ecosystem: Environmental > Aquatic > Deep subsurface > Groundwater > Cave microbial mat | place... | reverse complement strand
CAAAATAAACCCGAACCGGTGATGCCGCCGCCGAGGCCGACGGCTGTAACGCTTCCTGCAGATACGGTTGCACTTGCAGCGCCCATCGCTCTGCCGCCGTTTCCGAATATCAGCGATACGACTTCGGTGAAAGATATATTATTGATTGTGAAAAAACGCTTGGAGTTGTTGTATCAAAAAACAGAGGGGAAACCGGAGTGAACCAGTCGGACTTGCGTTCGACGATTCTTCAAATTTCGGAAATATCGCAGCGCAAGTCCGACTGGCCGTTTTCAAATACAGAATCAAAATGACCAATAATTATAAAAACGCCAACATTCGCCCGACGGCCATCAAACGTCTCGAGCTGTATCGAGATCGCTGGACTTCCTACGGCGCGACTGCCGGTATTTTGGGAATTTCCGAAAAACTTTCGCCGGGCGATTTGCGGCGATTCGAAATTTTTCGGGATTATAGCGACGAGTTTCTCGAGGAAATCAGCGCCGATGTTTCAGTGGCGAAATGGAAGAAGGGCGCCGTTTTATTTGAAGAAGGCACTTACCTCGATATGGCGTTTTTCATCGTGCAGGGCGCCATTGAAGTTTATTTGCACAAAACGCGAGAAGCGAATTCATCCCGCCAACCCAGTGCCGAACGTGCTTCGAAAACGGTATTGCAATCGCAGCTGGAAAAGCAAAATAAAAATGGCGAGAAAATCGTTTTTCTCGCGGCGATGGATTTCAATCTTCCGGCCGGCGGCGCCGTCGAGCTCGGCGCCGGCGAGATTTTCGGCGAGATTGGCGCGATGAACGGCTGGCCGCAATCAGTCACCGCGCGCGCGGTTTCGGATTGCGTGCTCGTGCAAATTCGCGTGCCGGCGCTGCGGCGGATGAAACGCAAATCGCCGGCGCTGAAACAGCGGCTCGACAAAATTTATCGCGAACGCTCGCTGCTTTCTCAACTTCGATCGACGCCGTTGTTGCGGCCATGTGACGAGGCGTTTCTCGAAGCTTTAGCAAAAAAAGTAGAGTTGGTTTCCGGCGAGCCGAATGAAGTTATTGTCAAAGAAGGGGAGCCGGCTGAGGCATTTTATTTAGTGCGCTCCGGTTTTATCAAGCTGTCGCAAAAAATGGGTGAAGGCAATCTCGTCGTCTCTTATCTTTCCAAAGGCATGACGCTGGGCGAAGCCGAGTTGTTGGTCGAAGGCGTGCAAGGCTGGACGTGCACCGCGACCTCGGTTGAGTTCTCCGATTTAGTGAAAATTTCCCGCGATGATTTTCTCGCCATCACCAAAAGATTTTCCAGCATCGGCAAGCTGCTCTGGGAAACGGCGGTGGCGCGCCTCAAACAAGTGGGCAACAGCAAAAAAAACATCGGCAAATCACAATTCATTCAAGCGGCGCTGGAGAAAGGATTGGTGGAAGGCAACAGCATTCTGGTGATCGATCTGAATGTCTGCACGCGCTGCGATGAATGCGTGCGCGGTTGCGCCGAGACGCATGGCGGGCGACCGCGATTCGTGCGCGAAGGCGACAAGTATGAAAATTTGCTCATCACCAAATCTTGTTATCACTGCCACGATCCGGTGTGTTTGGTCGGATGTCCGACCGGCGCGATTCGCCGCGCCAGCGTCGGCGAGGTCGTTGAAATCGTCGATAATCTTTGCATCGGCTGCCAGGCCTGCGCGAACAACTGTCCTTATGATGCGATCGTCATGCACGAAACCAGCGAAGTGTGGGCGGAAAATATGATTCCGGAATTGCTGCGCGGCAAGCCGAGGCTGCTGGCGAGCAAGTGTGATTTGTGCTACAAAGCCAATCATGGTCCGGCGTGCGTCAACAATTGCCCGCACGGCTGCGCGGTTCGAATCGGCAGCGTCGATGAATTTCAGCGCTTGGCGGTGAGACGTTAAACCCGGCGGTTCAAACTCAGAATAAAATTCTAAAAGTTGATTTAAAAGCAACAACTGTCAGCCGGTGTTGTGTTTTACGTAATTGGAATCCCCTCGCCAAAATCGTAACGTGAAACGCGTGCGAGCCATACCGAGTGGCCGAAATATGGGCAATTCACACCGATTTTAAATAAATTTTGAGGAAATTTAATTTTAAACTTCAACAAAAGCGCTGTAAAACTATTCGCTTACAGCATTGATGCATTTATGTGGCAAAACTTTTGCTTTAAAATAAATCTTGCGAGCGCAAATAGCGGATGGGATGATCTTTGCATACGATCATCGAATAACTCAAAATTGCTGCGAAAATTTTTAGCATATCACCTCCTGATAAAAGATGAATTGGATACATAAACTGACCGCCCTGTTACTCCTGACGTTGTTTTCCTCAGTGACGGCGCAATCGGTGATTAAAGTTTTAGATTTCGACAAAAAAACCGGAATCATCGACAAAGGTGAAGACGCGGGATTGCAGGCCGGCGATGTTTTCGACGTCAATCGTTACGACGGTGATTTCGTGTATTGGATCGGGCGTGTCGAAGTCATCGTCGTGAAACCGAAAGCGGCCGGCGTTAAAATGCTCGCCCTCGCGGAAAATGCGAAAATTCAGCCGGGCGATATACTCGAGCTGGGCAAGCGCGACGAGCCGACGCCGGAAACCAGGAATCAAGCGGCGCGGAGCAGCAAAAAAAATAATTCGCTGCAGCCGGGAAAAATCGAATCGGCCGAGTTAAGCGGCGCGACGACGCCATCGCTGCGAGGCAAGAAAATTTTTTTCGGCCTCACCACCGGCCTGTCGCGGCCATTCAAAAGTTCTTCGCAAGCCCTGGGAATGAATTTTTCGATGCGCGTCCGAACCGCGGACAACAAAACGCAGGACATTGACATGGCACATGCTTATACGATCAGCGCCGGCCTGCAAGCGTTCTGCACGCTGCCATTGTCCGACCGGCTTGCGGTCGACTTGAGCTACGATTATATTCCGCTGAATGTGAAAAGCCTGGTCGAATCGAATCTGCTGAATTATGGCATGAAAGCTTCGGCCTCGTTGATGAAGATCGGCGCCGCGCTCGATAGTCGAATCTATCGGCAGTTACATCTGGGGTTGGGAACCGGCTTTTTCCTGCCGCAAGTCACGGTCAAGGGCGGGCGCCAATCAATAACGATTTCAGAGCGCCATCTCGGATTTGCGGCGAGCGCTTCGCACCTGCTGGCGATCGGTTCAGCCGCCTGGCTGAAATCGATTCTCCAGTACAATATTTTTTTGGATAATGGTCCGGCGATTCATTATTTAACCGTCCAAACCGGCGTCGGTATTGGCATTGGAAAACGTTGAACGACGTGAAGACTATCAGTAAAACTTGCACGCACTGCAACTCCGCGTACGACACGGTTTTGACGCACATTTGCTCGAACGCGCGGCCGCCGGAGGCCGGCAGCGATATGCCGCAGCCCAACAGCGGTATGGTTATCGACAAAAAATACCGCCTGGAAAATAAATTGGGCGAGGGCGGCATGGGCAGCGTTTTTCGCGCCAGACGTTTGTTCATCGATGATTTCGTGGCGATTAAATTCGTGCGGCCGGAAGTGCTTTCGAATCCGGAGTTTCGCGAGCGCTTTTATCAGGAAGCCAAAGTCGCGGCGCGCATCAAACATCCGAACGTCGTGACGGTGCATGATTTCGGTGAAACGCCGGACGGCATGCTCTATCTCGTCATGGAATTTCTCGAGGGCATGTCGCTCGGCGAATTGTTGAAGTTCAAAGGCGTGATCGAGCTCGATCACGTCATTGACGCCGGCCTGCAGATTTGTGAAGCGCTGTATTGCATGCACGAAAACAACGTCATTCACCGCGATCTCAAGCCGGACAATATCATGCTGATTCAGGATAGCAAAGGCGTTGAAGTCGTCAAGGTCGTAGATTTCGGCGTGGCAAAAATTCTCGAAACGAATTCGCGGCTGACGCGTTATCAAGCCCGCATCGGCTCGCCGGTTTATTGCTCGCCGGAACAATATCTCGGCCAGCCGGTTGATCATCGCACCGATCTTTACGGTTTGGGAATCATCTTTTACGAGTGTCTTTCCGGACAAGTGCCTTTCGACGCGCTCAATGAAACCGAGCTGCGCGCGGCGATTCTGCACCGCATGCCGGCTCGCCTCGATAACAAAGTCAAACACGTCACCGGCCACATGGCGGATCTGGTGCAATGGCTGCTGGCGAAAGATCCGAACGATCGTCCGCATGATGCCGGCGAAGTGAACAAATGTCTGCACGCGCTGCGCCGCAACCAAAAATCGCCGCCCGCCTTGCCGGAAAAATCATCGGCCTCACTTTCTGCCCATGGCGCGAACGGCAAAGCCCGCCATCCACAGGCCGATATTGTGATTGATGAATCAGTCATTTTACCTTTTCTTGAAAAGGCTGAAAAGCCTGCCGTCAAAAAAGATGAGCTGGCCTCGAAGCGCAATTCCCGAGCGAAGCTGCCTCGCCAGCCGGTTGCGGCCGGGCAAAAGAGCAAATCGAAAAACCGGCGAATCCGGCGCGCGGCTTTGGTTTTGGCGCTGGTTCTTCCGGCGTCCGGGTTAATCTGGCAAACACCGCGCTTCCATTTTTTGTCAAAAACTTTTTTTGCTGAAACGTTGCCGCAACTGGCCGCACAAATAAAAAGCCTGGCGATAGGAGAAAAAGACGAAAAAGAAAATCGCCTCGCCGCCTCAATAAACAAGTCGATACCAACAACCTCGCGCTCGGCGCCGGCGGTGGCAGCGAAAACTGCGGTTCAGCCCGTCGGCTCGCCGGCCGCTCAACCCAACGGAAAATCATCGACCGGCCGCAATGCGCCATCAGAAAATTCGGTTGTGAAAACGACGCCGGCCTTGAATGGCTCTGCGCTCGCGAACAAAAATATCGAAACCCGCCGCAGCAATACGGAACGCCGCGAATCAAAGAAAGAAAATGATTTGCCGGGCGAGCGTCGTTTGCGGCCAACGCCAAAAATAGAAACGAAGCCGGTGATGGCGAAAACGTTGCCGTTCATTCCTGCCGGAATGATTTTGGTGAAAGGCCGGGAATATAAACGCGGCGATCTTTTCGGCGACGGCAATTCCAACGAGAAGCCGGTGCATAGCGTTCGCGTGAATGATTTTTTGATCAGCCGGCATGAAGTGACCAATCGGGAATATTTGGAGTTTGTCAAAGCGACCGGCGGCAATTTTCCGGAATGGATGAATCCGGACAGCAAATTTCATTATCAAACCGGCGGCGATCCGGCTTATAAAAAATTCGGGCCGGCGCTTTACAATCTCGATCATCCGGTGGTCGGCGTTTCGTGGCAGGATGCGATCATGTATTGCGCGTGGTTGTCGCTGAAAGGTCCGTTTAAATATCGTTTGCCGACTGAAGCAGAATGGGAGCTGGCGGCGCGCGGCGGCAACAATTCGATCAAATACAGTTGGGGCAATGGCGCGCCGTTGTTGGCGTTTGGCGGCAACGTCGGCGACGAGGCGTTGAAAAACATTGTTCCGGAGGTGCCGATTATCTGGCGCGCGTACAATGACAACTATCCTTTTACCGCGCCGGTAAGAAAATTCGGCGCGAATGCCCTGGGCCTGTTTGACATGACCGGCAACGTGGCGGAATGGTGCAGCGACTGGTATGAGGAAACTTATTATCAAAAACAGGTGTGGGATCGCCCTCCCGGACCGGCGCAGGGAATCGCGAAGGTGATCCGCGGCGGTTCGTGGAGCGATACGCCGGTAAAATTGCGCCTCGCGCATCGCCGCGGCGCGCTGCCGACCTCTCGCAGCAACAATCTCGGATTTCGCGTGGCGGCAAGCGTGCCGTGAGAAAAACAAGAAAAGTCAAAAACAATTGACCTGTAGATAGGCCAGCTTTACCAGGTAAAGCTGGCCTTTTTGTTTTTACGCACTTCTCAAAGTAAAAATGCAGTTGACTTTGGGAAAGAAATATAATAGTTTATTAACACGTTTTTGAATAAACCGAAAGAATCTTGTTATGACCGCAGAACGAAAAAAGTACATCGAGCAATGGTGGCGCAAGTATGAAGTCATGAATGCGATGGAAGACGAGATTGAGGAAAAATTCCCAACTCCGCCGGAGTTGTTTTTTGAGCTTGTTGATTCTGCTTATGAGGCCTGGCTAAAGACCGGCAAAACCGCTGCACAGGTTGAGGCAGATATTGAGCATCACATAGCCCTGCAAAAAGTCTTTAAAAAGTGGCGAGAGGTTCATGGCGAGAAAATTTGAGAGAACTCTTGAGGATATTGACAAACGTTGTCGCGCGCATCAAATTCCCTATACCGTCATCGGAGGTATAGCGACGATCATTCATGGTTATCTTCGCGTCACCGCCGACGTTGACATAACTACACTTGCTGAAATCAACGATCTCGAAAAAGTTCTGAGCGTGTTTGCAGATGATTATATCGCGCTCAAACCCAACCCTCTCGCATTCTTTCAACGCTGCTTATTTGTTCCATTACAGCATAAAATTACAAAAATCAAAGTGGATGTTGCCGCTGCTTTGAGCGGAATCGAACGTTTAACCGTGAAAAGAAGCCAACGTCTGCTCTACAATGATGTTGAAATCAATGCCTGCACGATCGAGGATCTCATTATTATGAAACTCGTTGCGGCTCGTCCAAAAGACATTGGCGACCTGCAGATGCTTGTTCCTAAAAACAGAAAAAAGCTGGATGTGCGCTACCTGCGCGCTCGCGCCAAAGAGTTTATCGACGTCGAGCGCAGCGACGTGCTGGAACGTTTGGAAGAGTTTCTTGGAACCCCCAAAAGACGGAGGAAGGGATGAACGAACCGGAACGCCAGGAACAAATTAAAACCGAAACCCCAACGCATCCGGGGAAACTGGTGGCATATTATCTTCTGCTCTTTTTTTTCATTCTTCAAACCAGCCTGGTGCTGCGCGAATTGGGCGCCAATTATGATTTGCAGCAATTCGAAAAAATCAAAATCATCATCGATGAAGCCTTCACGTTTTCAACGGGCTTCGATGATCTGGGTTATACATTTTTCTCGCTGCTGCTGGCGTTTATTTTTACCCTGCCGATTGCCTGGGTGTACACTTTAACCAAAGACGACGAGGCTTTTGATTCATCGCTGGCGCAGACCGTCGTCGTGCTCGCGATGGTCGTCACCGGCGTGATGGTGGTGATCAGCGACGAAACCGCGCGCGCCTTTGCTTTGGCCGGCGTGGTCGCGGCGGTGCGTTTTCGCAACACGCTGCAGGACACCAAAGATGCAGTTTATGTTTTCATCGGCGTCGCCATTGGCATGGGCTGCGGCACGCGGGTTTATCACATCGCCGTGTGGTTGTCGGTGATCATGAGCCTTACGATGTATCTCTTATGGAAATACAAATTCGGGACGAGCTTGCGCCGGAGCGCGAAAGCTCTGAGCAAAAAGGACGCGCAAAAGATTTATGCGCAAACTTCCGGCGAGGCGCTGCAACGAGAATTGGAGCAACAGGTGCGGCTCATACAGTGGGCGCAGATGCGAACCGACGATGAGAAAGGCAAAAAGAAACCGAACGCCGCGCTGATTATCGAATCGAGCGACGCTTACGCGGCCATCGAGCAGGTCGACAAAGTGTTGGATAGCTACGGCGGCAAATGGCAGCTTGCGAACATTGCTTCGGAAAAGCCGGGCCGCAGCACGTTGGAATACGTCGGGCGGTTGCCAGGAGAAATAGCTCCCTCAGCTCTCATTGACGCCATTCAACAAAACAACTCGCCGGCGATTATCGAAGTGTCCTTGCGCTCGCTCAAGGGATTGAAGAGTCCCAGAGCTGCGGATAAAAAATCAACCAATCCTGTCGAAGACGGCGATTAAATAAGGAAAAGATGATGGAATCTAAAAATAAGCCGGCCAATTTTATGGATCGCCTCCACATTCCGCTCAACGTCGGTTTTGCCGGCGGCGATCTATCGGCGCGTTATTTCGCCGCCGCCGCCGTTCTGTTGCTCACGATCGCGGTGGCGCCGCCTTTGCGTTTATCTTACAGCGCCGTGAGAATTTTTGATTTGCTGGCAAGCATGAGTGGCACGATTCTGCTCATGGCCGGACTGGTGTTTTCGCAAAAAACCCACTTCGCGGGCATCATGCTGATTTCAACGGCTTTGCTCATGATGTGGCTGGCCGGCCGGGGATGGGCATGGTTAGCGATGTTAATCGGCATTATTATTCTCGGCTGGATCTCGCAAAATCTCGTCACCAAACGCTGCGGCATCAACAAGCTGCTCGGCATCAACAGTTGCGGAAAATGAGGCGATGCAAAGACGCCAATTCTTCAATCGTTTTGCCGGAGTGCTTGCCGCTCTGTTCGGCCCGCCGTTCGTTCAACCTGAAAATTCAACCACCGGGGACGCATTTATCCGGAATGAAGCCACTGTAACCGACGAACGATTTTGGTCATTCGTCCGCGAGCAATTCCCGTTGACACGCGATCGCATTTATCTCAACACCGGCGGCCTGGGCGCTTCGCCGCACGCGGTCATCGAGGCCGCGATTTCGCGCCTGAACGAGTTTGAAAAAATCTCCGAGACGGGACACAGCGATCAGCTTTGGTCAAATATCAAACAGAAAGCCGCGGCCTTGCTCGGCTGCAGCGCCGAAGAGCTTGCCTACACCCGCAACGCCACCGAAGGAATCAATATCGTTTGCAACGGCTTGCCGCTAAAACGCGGCGACGAAGTGATCACCACGACGCACGAGCATGTCGGTAATGCGGTGCCGTGGCTGGCGCGACAAAAACGCGACGGCATCATGCTGAAGTTGTTCGAGCCCTCCACAAAATCCGCGCCGGAAAATCTCGACCGTATCGAGCGCCTGATTTCTAAACGCACACGCGTCATCAGCGTGCCGCACGCCACAACGACGACAGGACAAATTTTGCCGGTTAAAAAAATTGCCGAGATTGCCAAAGCAAGAAATATCTGGTTCTTCATCGACGGCGCGCAAACTGCCGGCATGTTGAATTTCAGCTTGCGGGAAATTGATTGCGATGCCTATGCCACTTGCGGCCACAAATGGCTGCTCGGGCCAAAAGGAACGGGTTTGCTTTACGTCCGGAAAGATATGCTCGACGTGATTCAGCCAATCGAAGTTGGCGCCTATTCCGATAAAAGTTACGACTTGCAAACCGGCGAGCTAACATTTCATCCCACCGCGCAGCGCTACGAATACGGTACGGTGAGCGCGCCATTGTTTGTCGGACTCGGCGCCGCGATTGATTTTCTCATGAAAATCGGCATGGAAAATGTGTGGGCCCGTGATGCGGCATTGTCAAGGGCTTTTCTTAATGGTTTGCAAGAAATACCGAATACCGAAATTCTCTCGCCGCTTGATCAAGCCGAACGCAGCGCGATGATCACGTTCAAATTGAAAAATATGGAATATCAAAAGCTGCAAAGTTTTCTCGCGGAGAAATATAAATTGCGCACGCGCGGCGTGAGCGAAGCCGGCCTCAATGCGCTGCGCGTTTCATGGCATATTTATAATTCATTCGAAGAAGTGAACCGCGTTTTGGAGGGCGTGAGAGCAGCGGCGAAATTATGAAATAGATTTGAAAATTCCAACGGATAGACAACGGCCAACGGATGAGTACCTATTTGAATAAATCCGTTGGCCGCTTTTTATCCGTTGGTAATAAAAATTGGTGGAGTTTAATCTATTTCTTCAATCCCAATTTTTTCTCGGCCTCCTCCCCGGCTTCTTCCACGCTAACGTGCTTGCGTTCGAGCCGGCCAAACATTGGCGCCGGCACCGTTCCCACCGGATTGTGGCGATACGCATCCACGCCGCGGCACAGATAGGTTTTGAAGTGCGGATTGACCGACAAATCACACTTCACTTTCGTGCTCGAATAACGCGCGGCCAAACCGGCGCGGCGACGATTGGAATGATTCGCCGGCGAGCCGTGCACGACATTGTCATCGTGAATCGAAATTTGTCCGGCTTTCAAATTCAGTGAGACCGCCGTGTCTTCACGGAACTGCCCTCTTTCGCATTCGAGCGTGAGCACCGAATCCGTTGCCGTCGAGCGAATATGCTTCAATAAGCCGGCCTGGTGCGATCCGGGAATGACTTGCATCGCCGCGTTCGCTTCATCCGTGTCGTCCATTGCAATCCACACCGTCAACGAATCATGCGGCTCGAGCGGCCAATAATAAGCGTCCTGATGCCAGCCGACCGTCGATGGGCTGTGCGGTTCTTTGATAAAGAAATTGGACGCCCACAAATAAAAGTTCGGCCCTAGCAAATCTTCGACGCAATCCAAAATTGTCGCGTTCATACAAATGTCATAAAGAAATCGGCTGCTTTCGTGCCATTCGCGAATCTCTTTGGAATCCTCGCCGGGGCGCAAAAGTTTTAGCAGTTCGGCAAGTACGGCATTCATTTGCCGCACTTCTTCCGAACTAAAAACCGGCGGCAGGCCCATCAGATAACCGTTCTCTTCAAAGAATGTTTTTTGCGCGGGGGATAGACGTTTATTTGGCATAAGCCATCACTCCTTTCTTTGGGGCCAGTCCGCTTGGGCACAGAGAGCTTTCAAATGTTGTGAAATCTTACCGCCCAAGTCGGACTCACTCAGGATTTCACTCAGGATTCATCAATTTCCAAATCCAAACTCTCGATAATATTTTTGTCTTTTCGCTTCGATAATTTGTTCATAAATAGCCGTGGGTGAAAATTCTTTTTGTGTAATAGCAAAGTAAGCATAACTGCCTATCAAAGCGCCGCCAAGAAAATAAGTCCACGGCTCCATTATATTCCAGCCTAATTGCAGAGTCAGTATCCCCACTACAATCCATATCGCCACAAGAACACCAAAGTAAATCCAAAGACCTTGTTTATAAACGCCGTTGGTCACCCATTTGGGATTCAGAATGTTCGTATCTTCTAGCCGGGGATCATCGCGGAAATTCAACACAATGCCCAGATCGTGCAAGAAGCCGATCAACGTGCGCTGGCTCATTTCATCAACGACTTTTTCATTGTGGCACAACTGTACATATTCGGGATAGACGATGTAATCCCTTCTCATTTTTTCTAATTGCTCTTTAACGTTGAACCAAGTGTTCAGAAATTGATTATTGATATGATCCAGCGTGCCAATCTCTTCTGCAATGATTTCTTTCAATTCATTCACACCACGACCGGTTTGACAGGAAGTTTCAATAAATGCTTTGATGTTTTTATATTTGTTTTGCAATCCGTTGTCGGGGGCCACGACTATTCCCCACACAAGGACGAAATCGTTGGCTTAATCAACGATAAAACCCATCCGCTCAAACCCAAGACCGCCTACGAAGTGATTTGCGAACGTCATGAACTTGAGGCCAGTTACGGCACGTTCAAACGTTTTCTTCACGCCCACGCCGCGGAATTCATCAAGCTGAATTCAACCTGCCGCTTCAAGACCGAACCTAGAGAAGAGGTACAAATCGACTACGGCAAATTGGGATTACTCTACAATCCGCTGCGCCAGAAAAAACGCACCGTCTATGCCTTTATCGCCACCCTTTCGTTCAGCCGTTTGAAATTTGTCGACATCGTCTATCGCGAGGATCAGCGCAGTTTTATCGCCTCGCAATTACGCACGTTTGATTTCTTTGGCGGCGTGCCCAGGCGCCTGGTGATTGACAACCTCAAGAGCGGCGTCATCACGCCGGATCTGTACGCACCGCAACTCAACACAATTCTTACTCGAGGTGCTCTCGTCACATGCCTAACTCAATTATCGCCGCGCTTGGGCTTGCTCAATTTCACCAGCAAGTATTCCGCGGCGTTCTTAGATGGTGTTTGAAAAGTACAAAAATGAGACTGACCGGTCACTTAAAGTGGTTGAATTGTAGAAAATTTTGTGCGTAAAAGTGACCGGTCAGTGACTTTCCAAACACGCTCTGAGAAGCCGCCGCACTGGTGGCGATTTCTCACAAGCTGCATGTCCCCAAGCAGTTTGAGCGCGTGTTGGAAAAACTTAAAATCCAAGAACAAACTCCGCAAAAAACTGGCGCAAAAAAATCTCACGGAACACTTGCAATCTTGATGAAAATCCGTTAAATTCACACGCACAATCCTTCGGGTGCCGCCGGAACAAGGTGGGGAATACTCGTGGCCCTGCCCTGGGGATATGATGACCCCCGACACATCAGGTCTTTTCCGACGAACTTGGAACCGTTGATGGGACCGAAACAGTGTTTTGACGGTCTCAATCCCACCGCAAACATCAGGTCTTCATTGTTCTTAATTGACCCGTTCAAGATATTTCCCCGTTCGCGTATCGATTTTGATTTTATCCCCTTCCTTGACGAAAAGCGGCACCTGCACTTTGGCGCCGGTGTCGATGACGGCATTTTTCATCACGCCGGTGGCGGTATCGCCTTTGACGGCCGGATCGGCTTCGATAATTTTGAATTCAATAAAAAACGGCAGATCCGCGGAGATGGCGCTGCCATCGTGAAACATGACGTGACAGAGATTGCCTTCTTTTAAAAAGCGCTTCTGCTCGCCAAGCAAATCAGCCGAAATAAACGTCTGCTCGTACGTTTCCGTATCCATGAAATAAAGATTGCCGTCGGATTCATAAAGATACTGCATATCTTTCATATCGAGACGAACTTCCTCGATTTTGTCGGTCATGCGGAAGGTATGCTCGACGACGCGGCCGGATTTGGCATGTTTGAGCTTAGTGCGGATCATCGCGCGCCAGTTGCCCGGATTGAAATGCTGAAATTCCGCCACCACCCAGATGTCACCATTGTGCCGAATCGCCATACCGTTGCGAAATTCTGAAACTGCTGCCATAAAACTACACACTCCTTAAAAATGACTCGTTTTTAATTTTATGTTTCGACTTCGCTCAACATGACTGTTTGAGTCACACTGAGCGAAGTCGAAGTGTCACATGCGTCGCCGGGATGGACCGGAATGACGATGAAAACGGCCGCGACCGCGACGTGGAGGAGGACGACGATGCCCCTCCTGCCCCTCTTTTTCTTCAACCGAGCGCTCAAAAGAATTTGATGATGAACTTATTGGCGGGCCGGGCTGCACGGTTCGTTGTGGCTGGGCCGGAGTTGCCACCATGCCGGAGCTCATGCGTTGAAACAATGGCAAGGCGGTGAGCGCCAGCGCCCAGATCAAAAATCTTCCTGGAATATTAGCAAATGGCGTAAACGATAGTGGCACGAGCAATGACAGCAGAAAAACTGCGGCCAGAGCCAATAACGAGTGATGCACCAAACGCCAGTGCGCTTTTGATTTGTAAGCATGCGAGCGGCGCACCAAAAACATCAGGAGCAGCATGATGAGGCCAAAGCTCACCGCCAGCAAGCCGGCGGCAAATGGACGAGCGGCGTCGTTATCCGAAATTAAAATTTTTAGAAACACCGGCGCTAATGCAATGTTGAGCGCCATCACCATTCCAACAAGCCCGCTGACTCGGCCTCCCAAAATGCCGAGCTCGAACATGCTGCCCAATCGGCGCCAAATCACAATGAACACGGCAAAAACGACGGCGTAAAGAAACACATTGCGTATGAGAAGCGAATTGTCTCCATATCCAACCAGGCTCAATGAAAAAGCTCCCAAAACCAAAGCCAAACCGAGCACTTCTGTCAGGATACGATACGTTAACGAAGCCCGTGCTCGAGTATCCATTCATCCTCCTCATGCAATCAAACAAATTTGCATAGTTATCAGTTCATTAATAAACCACCGCCGCACCGAATAAAGTTACGCCATCATTCGACCTGCGAGGGGCGCTTTTGTCTTCAAAGCGGACTTTGACTTTTTAAAATAAGAAAATATAAGAAGAAGTGCAACGAGAAAATTATGCCTTCCGCTTCTAAAATAAAAACGACCCCGGTTGACTCAAACGAGCTGGGGTCGTTTCAATTACGCAAAAAATAGCATTTTATTCTGATAAATTTTTTGACCAACCTGCTTTTGAAAAAATTCCCAAATCACTTTCGTTGCCTCGACCTTATCGGTATTGGGGCCGGCGCTGCGTTCCGGCAAAACTTGCTTTCCGCCTGGCCAATTGTGTCCTTGTCCGGCAATGAACCAGGCGGTGAATGTAACACCGGCAGGACACGGCGAGTATTCGATAATTTTGACGCCGCTTTGTTCGCTGATAGTTTTGGCTTCTGTTGCAACTCATCCAACAAATCGCGAAAAAATTGCACGTCATCGATCTCGCGGCGCGGACTGTCTTCGCGAAGCTGGCCATCATTCCACAAACGCGGATTGATAAAAAAATTTGCCCGTCGCTGTGGCCGCGCCGGCAATCCATCCGGCGCCACAGCGATGAAACCGGCTTCCTCCGCTTTCGCGCGCCAGCCGGCTTTATCGAGATAAAGTTCACCGCTGCCGCCCGCGCCGTGAAGAATCAGCACAACCGGTGTGGGTTGATTGGCATCATAAGATTTTGGCGCGTGCAACCTGTAATGCCATTTATAGCCAACGGAGGATAACGAGAATTGATGCGTGCCGGATGAGATTTTCTGCGCGGTTGATTGAAATGGAAACGAAACGTTTGCAATTACCAGCGCGGAGAAAATCGTAGTAAAACCGGCGTGTCGAGCTTCATTATATTTCATTGTATGATTTGGTTTAATTCAGGATATTCTCATTTCCATTGTGACTCAGGGCGGTTTCAATAATTTCTCCCGCTTGCAGCACGCGCGGCGATTGGTCGATCAAATCCAGCGTGAGAATTTCGCTTTGCGCTGCCGCGCCCAGATCTTTGAACTTTCGCGCCGAAATCAAAACGCGGCTTTCGAAAGAGCCTACCGCTCGGTTATAAGCATGAACACTTCGCTCGAGATTTTTTCGCAAGTCGTCAAAATGTTCGGCCAGCGTGCTGAGTCTTTCATACAATTGCTTGCCTAATTCGCTGATGAGCAGAGCATTCTGCGCAATCCGCTCTTGCCGCCAGCCATAAGCCACCGCGCGAAGCAGAGCGATCAGCGTCGTCGGGGTCGCCAGGATGACGTGTTGATCGACGCCCTCTTCGATGAGACTGGGATTTTGCTCGAGCGCGGCGCTGAAAAAAGATTCCCCTGGCAAAAACATAACAACAAATTCCGGCGCTGATGGAAACTGGTTCCAGTAAGCCTTCTCGCTGAGTTTGCGCATGTGCTCGCGAATTTGCCGCGCATGCTCGGCCAATCTTTGCTGGCGAATTTCTTCTGAAGTCGCTTCGAGCGCATCAAGATAAGCCTGCAACGAGACTTGCGCATCCACCACGACTTGCTTATTGTTCGGCAAGCGCACGATGATATCCGGACGCAAACGGCCATCGTCAGTATGCACGCTCTCTTGCTGGAAAAAGTCGCAATACTCCGTCATGCCCGCCATTTCTGCCACTCGTTTGAGCGTGATTTCTCCCCAACGGCCGCGCACCACCGGACTGCGCAGCGCCTTGACCAGGTTGCCGGTTTCCGCCTGCAATTTTTGTTGCGCTTCACCCATGGCCCGAAGATTTTCCTTGAGACTGCCATAAGCATTTTGCCGTTCCTGCTCAATGGCGCCGATATGCTGCTGATAGCGGTCAAGAGAATCTTGCAGCGGCTTCACCAAACTGGCAATGGCTTGCTGCCGGCCGGCTAACTCGCCGGTCGCTTTCGTTTGATATTTCTCCAGCGCAGATTGGGCAAGCTGAAGAAAGGATTGGTTGTTGTTGCGCAACGCCGTCGCCGAGAGTGACTGGAAAGTGTCCGTCAGTTTTTTGGTGGCGTCCTCCAAAAGCGCCAATTTTTCTCTGGCGCTTTCGCGCTCTTTGGCTAACGTCGTCTGAAGTTGAGCTTGTTGGGCTGTGAGATTGGTAATCTGCGCCTGAAAGTTTTTGCGCTCGGCCTCAAAACGGTCAATCCGTTCCTCGAGTTCAGGAATGCAATTGGCCTTTTCAACAGCCGCCGATCGGTTGGCCGCCTCCTGCAGCAAGTTCCGCTGCAATTCCTGAATCTGGATTTTGCTCGATTGCAATTCTTCGCGCAATGAACGAATTTCCTGCTCGCGCGCAAACTGTTGCGCTTCGAGAGTAGCCGTCTGCGTTTTCATTTCAGCAACGGCTGCAGCGACCGCCTCTCTTTTTGGGGCTTGCGTGAATAGCCAGGTTGCGACGATGCCGGCAATCACTCCGATGGCCAGCAAAATGAGCGTTGATAGGATTTCCATTATTCCCCTCTTGCAGAAGGATGAACTACTTATGTCAATTATTGAATCTAACGACGAATGCCCATCACCTTCACTTCATCCACAAACTCAAAGGCTGCCGTTGTTTTTTGAAAATCGATCCAACGTTGGCAATATAAAGCATGATCCAAAAGGCTGATGTCCGTTGTTTCGCCTTCACCGCCTTCGTCCAGGCCGTGCTCGATGCGAACCCCGCCGCGCTCAGTCAAAATATATCGAGCATGCAGTGATTCGCCACCATCTTTTTGTTTCCAGCGAATGAAGCTGATTTCAACACCCGCCGGAATAATTGCAGGAATTTTATCTCGGCACTCGCGCCAAAAAAATTCGGCGGTGGCGGCCGGATTTTCTTTCAGGTGATATTCAAGACGTTTTAATTTGGCGTTGCCGATGATTGCTGCATTAATGAGTTTCTGCAAAATATTTTTATACCGAATTTCATAAGGCCGAAAATGGGGATCGATAAAAAGAATTTCCGCGCTGTTTTGCAGCAATTTTGACAGACAGACTGCTAATTCATTGGCTTGCCGCGGCAAACAAATTTCTCGCGGCACCTTCCATGATGGCGTGCTCTCATCCAACTCGTTGGCGATAAGAACTGCACCGGAATTTCGCGGGTTTGCGCTTGCAATGATGGCATGAAACGGATTGAGCAGGTGTTGCACCTCCGCGTTGTTCAACCACGCCAGATTACCATCATAACTTCTCCCCGTTGGCAAAAGTTTGATATCGATATCTCTCAACTTTTCTTCAATTCTCTTTCTTTCAATATCACCACATGCATTACACGCTTCGTATACCATCCGTTTCCACTTCTTCGGGAAACGCGAAATCAGGCGGCTATGCGCGACGCCGAATTTTTCATAAAAATAGCGGAAAGCAGGCCAGTTCGAGAGAATGAGGGGATCGAGAGCATATTCGTGCAGCACCGTCAAAACAACTCCTCCGCGCGCTCGGGGAAAAAGCCGTCCGGCCATTTTTCCAAAAATTCACCTTCGGCTGATACCGGCAAATTGTGCAAGACCGTGCCTTTGGTTGTGGGCCTGGCATAAACGACTTGTACGTCTTCGGGCTTGATTGGCGTTAAACCTTTCGGCAAGTCGCCTTCAGTAGTTTCGCGTATTCTTCGCAAAATCCGCAGGATCAAATGCTCGCTATGCGTTTCCAAGATAAACGTATTGCGTTGCTCGCCGAGAGCGGATTCGATGAAGACATCACCCAACTCGGCTTGCAGCGCCGGATGCAAATGAATTTCCGGTTGCTCGATAGCCAAAATTTCTTCTTTCGAAGCAAAAGCTGTGACGAGCACAGGAAGAACTTGACTCACGCCGATGCCGACATCGCGATGAGATACAGTGGTGTTGGTGCGTTTGTCAACGAGAATGAGTTCTTTGATAATTGAAATTTTATTCTCAAGTGATTTCAAACCGCCGAGAGCGCCATAAAGCTCGCCAAAAAGATCCCAGTTATATTCCTCTATTGAGCGATATGCCCACTCGCTGCACGGGCGTCAGCAGCTCGGCCAATCTTCCGGTTAAATAAGCCACCTCCAATTCAGCGGCCCATTCCATTCTTCGCGTGGCATCGCGCCGATGCACGTATTGCCGAAAGCCACCCAGATCGACCGACTCGCCGCCCAACTCAGTGCGATGCACATCCAACGTGCCGGTGCGGTTAGCCTCGTGCGCGAGAATCAGTCCATGAATGAGACTCGACTTGCCCGCGCTGTTCGCGCCGAAGATGAGCGTGAGTGGCTTCAAGGGCAATTGCTGCGAATCAGCAAAAGCTTTGAAGTTTCCGAGTCGGAGGGAGGTGAGCATGTATCATCCAATTGCTGCGATTACTTCGCTTTTCACTGGTTTGGTTGAGGCGCTGAGTAAATGGTAAGAAGAAGCTCGGCATCATCGATAAGACGATATTCGGGATATTTTCCTGAAAGCGCATAACTTTCATTCAGGATGATCGGAACGCCATCGCCGCGTTTTTCCATTAAAAATTGCCGTCCGACGCTGCGATCATCCGGCTCCACCGGACAGCGCGAGAGCAGACTGGTAATCAACTCATTGCGTGTGGCTTGGCGTAATGGTAGACTTTCAATCGTAACCGTATTCGGAAGAGGGCCTGGCGAATACAATTCGAAACGATCATCAAACATAAACAGGCGGATTTTGGAGCCGTGAATCGAATAATCGCGGTGAGCCACCGAATTGACAATCGCCTCAAACACGGCTCTCTCGCTGAATTGCGGAACCTCCACGCGAGCAGGAACTTTTGCCGCGGCGACTGTCATATTGCGCCGGATAAAAGCCATGGCGTGTGCAACCTGCCTATCCAATGACCCCACGATTCGTGCTGCGTCTGCCTGATAATTCGAGTCCTGGCGGACGCCGCGGTATCGGACTGCTTCGATATACGCATCAGACAACCAAGTCTCAGGATGATGAGAACACAAGAGGACTGCTGCAACAGTTGCTCTCTCCACATTGGCTTCGTCCGTGGAAATCAGCTTCAGTTTACGAAGCGTGAAAATAGGATCGTCCGGACTTACGGCAACGAAACGACGCCACAACCCTTCGTCAAGGTCTCCGAATGACGTACTCGGTACGGTTTGCTCATCAAAACGTATGACTCTGGCCTGGCTGCGTTGCTGAAATAAGCGCGCCAGCAGTTCCGGCGTGAGTTCGCGTTTCGAGCTCCCTAGTCGCCGGAAATAACCGCCTGGGCTTTTGTGAACAAAAAGGCTGCGTGGCACATCCACTTTGACGATGGGGCGCATCACTCCCAACGTATCCGGAAGCTCCATGCGGATTATTCTAGCGCTTAGCGGCGGTTTAATCGCATCGTTACAGATCTCGCGAATGAAGGATTCGACTGCGTCCAACATGTCGAGCGGAATGCCGGCGATATCCCGCGTCTTGTCATCGATGCCGAGCACGCAAATCCCATCATTAGAATTGGCCATCGCCGCGAACTCGTCAGCGAGGTCATCACGTTTGGGGCCGGAAACTTTATTCCCCTTGAAGTACACGGCCTTGAGTTCAAGCACAGAATCTTCACCCAATTGAATTTTGCGAAGAAGCTCATCAACGGTATCAAACATAGTTTACTCCTTGACTAATGCGCCGATAGCGCAGTTCAAATGCCTCGCGACCACCTTCCATGACCCGACAAATCTCATCGCGAACAGGCTGCTCTTGAAGCCCGCCCTGTTGGATGATATGTGTCTGACCACCGCGCACGTCGAGCGCAAGCACCAATTCGGCGTCTCCATTTACAACGATATTCGGGTTGTGGGTCACTGTGATAATTTGGCGTCGCCGTTTGTTGTCGCGAAGTTGCCGCACGATGAGATCGTAAATCAAATGATTGTCGAGATCATCTTCCGGTTGGTCGAGAATCATTGGTTCGTCGCCATAAGCCAAAAGAAAGGCAAGAATGGCAGAAGTCTTTTGTCCAGGTGATCCTTGCTCAATGGGCTTGAAACTGCTCCCGTCAGTAAGAGGATTATAAGTTACCTTCAGCGAGTCACCAGGGAACCAGCAATCCAACCGGTCAAAAGCTTCTGGTTTAAGGCCGGCAAGATGGGTGGCAAACCTCTGATCTCGAAAATTTAGCGAGGCCAAATTTTCCCGCACCTTGTTGAGATTTTTTTTAAAATTGTTTAGCCGTGATTCAAATTCCCCTACACTGGCGGTGCGTGGGTAGTTTTTGTAAAGATCAGCCAAGAAACCGCTCTCATCATCGGCCCAAATATCATTTTGGAAAAGCGGTTTATCCTTTCCAATAATCTCACGAAATTCTGTTTCCACTGTATTAGTATCACCATAAGGAATGACTTCGATACGCACGTGGGAGGTCGAAGCCACAACTTTTGCCAGAAAAGTAGAACGGCGTTGGGTCAGTTCACGGCGCAGATCGCCGAGCTTTGACAAGCTTTCTTGTGCTTGCTTCTCAATATCTGCCAGTGTTTTCTTTTTGCCTTCGAGGCTGGACAATTTCTGTTCCAGCCGCTGACGCTCCTGAACCAAGCGTCCGTACTCACTCGGATCTCCGGCTCCTGCCCCCTGAAGCTTCGCGACTAGCGCGGTGTATGCTGCTTCGGCTTTGTTCAAGGCCGCATTCCACGATGACTGTTCAACCTTGTTCTGACAATCTTGGACAATCGCATCAGCCTCTGCGGCAAGATTTTCTATCTTTTGCCTCAAGCTCAAGAAGCGGCCGGCGATGGCTTGAACATTCTCCAATAGGCTTTTGTCAGGATCGGTACGACCATCGAAGAGACTGGCATCTAGCGTCGCAGGAATGGCTTGCGCTGCCAGATCGCGTAGCCGATTGCCCGTGTCCGCAAAGCTTTCCTGCCAATCTTTGATTCCGCTTTCCTGGCGACGCCGTAATTGGTAATCTTGCAGTACTTCTTTGTGCCCGACGCTCTCAAAGACCGCAAGCTTTCTTTTTACATCGTCTAATTCGCCCTTGATGCTTCCTTCTTCAGCAAGTCCGGCCTCGATCTCTCGCGCTTTCGCCCGCAAAGCTAAAAATCGACTCTCCTCTTCTCGCCACTTTTCTTCCCAACTGGCGTGATCTACTTCGGGGGCCTCATCCACGACTCGCAAGAGCGCCCCTGGTCTATTTGCCAACTCGAAAATTTGTTTCTGGCTATAAATGCGAACAGGAAAGCGCCGCCGCACATCTCCGGCAACGATTTGCCAAGAGCCACCAGCCAGTTGCTCTTGTATGGCCTCCAAAGTGCCGGCTTGATCCCACTGAATCCGATAACGCACACCATCCTTGCGATAGATGGCTTGAATATGGGTTTGTTCCG
>Ga0247727_10007355_pt1 | contig 20993 bp, 13 predicted proteins | sample WisWelCaveWW1625_FD_202498 | JGI IMG/M metagenome (GOLD analysis project Ga0247727, IMG submission 202498) | Biofilm microbial communities from Wishing Well Cave, Virginia, United States - WW16-25 | ecosystem: Environmental > Aquatic > Deep subsurface > Groundwater > Cave microbial mat | place... | reverse complement strand
CGCATGATCGGCTCGTCTTCGGGGTTCGACTTGCTGACGATCGGGGGGTCGATGCCGCGCGGCAGGCGGTTCTGCGCCTGGGAGATCTTGCTCTGGACGTCCTGCATCGCCACGTCGATGTTGCGCTCCAGCTCGAACTCGATGCTGATGTTGGCGGCGCCCTGGCGTGCGGTCGAGGAGACTTCCTTGACGCCCTCGACCGCGGTGACCGTCTCCTCCAGGATGTCGACGACGTCCGTCTCGATGATCTCGGGCGAGGCGCCTTCCCAGCTCAGCGAGACGTTCACGACCGGGAAGTCCACGTCGGGGTTCTGGCTGATGCCGAGCCCCTTGAAGACCGTCCCGAAGCCGGTGAAGCACAGGATCCCGAAGCCGATGAGAGCGAACATCAGGATCCAGGCGAAGACGTGGTTGCGGATCGAGATGTCCGCGAGCGTCATCCCGGTCGCGATCTGGCGGGGGTCCTCGCGCTCGGCGGGCGGGGGCGTTTCGATGGCCATGGTGCTACCTCGTGGCCGGCGCCGGCGATCCACCCGGAGCGGACGGCTTGGCGTCGGCCGCGGCCGTCACGGGTAGGACGGCGATCCCGTCGGCCAGCCGGTCGGAGCCTTCGGAGACGACGACTTCCCCGGCCTCGAGGCCGGACAGGATCTCGACCACCCCGGTGCCCGTCCGCAGCCCCAGGCCGACGGGGCGCAGGCGAGCGGTGTTCTCCTGCACGACATACGTCACGAAGCCGCGCTCGCTCGCCTGGATGGCGCTCTCGGGAACCACCAGCGCGTCTTCTTTCTTCTCGCCGGCGAGCGTGACCTCGGCGAAGAAGCCGGGTTTCAGCTCGCTCGTGTGGTCGACCCAGGCCAGCACCTCGACCTGGCGCGTGGCCGGGTCCGCGATGCGGCCGACGTGGTAGATGCGCGCGCCGAAGTCGCGCGGGCCGATCGGGGCGACTTGGAAGCTGAGTCTGCCCCCCTCCTTGGCGCGCAGCGACTCGGCCTCCGAGACCTTGAAGCGCAGCCGCAGCCGGCTCACGTCCACGATCGTGGCGAGCACGCTGCCGGTGCGGATGAACTGGCCGGTGTCGACGGTGCGCGTGTTGATCACACCGGTGATCGGCGGCTGCACCTCGGAGCGGCGCAGATCCTGGAGCGCCAGCTCGTAAGCGGCCTTCGCCACCTCGACCGCGGCCGCGAGCCGCGCGTTCTCGCCACGCGAGCGGGCGAGCTCCTCGGTCGACAGCAGGTCGTTCGCGGCGAGCGCTTCGCGCCGCTGCAGGTCGGCCTGGGCGCGGCCCAGCTCGGCCGTCGCCTGGTCCCTCGCGGCCCGGCCCCGTTCGGCCTCGACCCGGTACCGGTCGGGATCGATCCGCAGCAGCACCGTCGCCGGCGAGACACGGTCGCCCTCGCGGAAACGGACCTCGCTCGCGACCCCCTCGACCTGCGCGGTGACCTGCACCAGGTCCTGCGCCTCGATCGACCCGAGCGCCTTGATCTGGTGGACGACGTCCTGCACGACCACGGGAGAGACACGCACACGCAGCGCCGCGCGCTCGGGACGAGCGGAGGCGGCGTCCTGGGAGCCGCCGCACGCCGAGCCGAGCACGGCCACGGCGGCGCCCATGAGGACCAGCGATCTTCGTCTCACGTCGAGCCTCGTTGTCGGGGTCGGACCCTCGTCGCAAAGGAGTTCGCGCGGAAAGGGGCCGTCAGCCGATTCTCCGCCGAAACCGCGCGCAAAATCCACCGCCCCGGGCGCGGGAGGCGCGGGACGGGGCGCACCAGGGAGAGCCGCTCACTCCGACACAGATTCGCACACGTGACGCGGCTCACCCGCGTGCTTGACAGGCTCCGGAGGGCCCGCGTAACTTTGAGAATGGATCCACACCAGTGACGAGACGACGCGCGGCGCGCCGCAGCTGCGCCGCTCCATCGCTGCTGAGCGTTTCGGTTGTAGGAGAGGTCCGATGCCCGATTTCAGCCCGATCATCGCGCAAGCGTACGAGCGCATCCTGGGGCGGCCGCCGGACGCGGGCGGCCTTTCCGCCTGGAACCGTAACATGAACGGGGGCCTCTCCGAGTCGGGTATGCGCGAAGCCCTGGTGCGAAGCGCCGAGTACGCCCAGAAGCACCCCGACCGAGCAGCCGCGCGAGCGCGAGGCCGACGCGCCACTGCTTCCGGCCGTGGCAAGGCGCGCCGTCGCGCCCGCTCCCGAAAGTAGGCCGCCATGCCGGACTTCACCCCGATCGTCTCGGACGGCTATCGCGAGATCCTCGGCCGCGCGGCCGACCCGGGCGGCCTTGCCAACTGGAATCGCGCCATGAACGACGGTCTCACCGAGTCAGGCATGCGCGAGGCGCTCGTCCGCAGCGACGAGTACGCCCGCAAGCATCCCGACCCCAGCCCGGCACCGGCACTCCACGTCGAAGGCAACCGTTTCGTGAATGCCCTGGGGGCGCAGGTGCGGCTGCTCGGAGCCATCGTCTGCTGCGAGAACGCCAAGGCCAACGGCTGGCCGCTCGTGAACCTGGATGTCCTGGAGCGCTTCGCCACCCAATCGCTCAACTACACCCACTGCCGGCTCGGGCCCTTCACCGCGGCCGGCGAGGACGACCCGATCTACGTCGGCTACGTCACGACCACGGACGGCCGCGTCGATCTCGACCGTTTCCACGAGCCGTTCTGGGAGCGCTGCCGCGCGATCGCGGGACGCGCGCGCGAGCTCGGCATCTACGTCGAGTTCGATCTCGTCGACCGCTGGGTGCGGCAGCACGGTGCGGACGACCTGCCCGAGGTCGACCCCTGGCGGGCCCGCAACAACATCCAGGGGCTCGACCAGGGCGGCCTCGGGATCTTCCAGCGCGCTCCGCAGCCGCTCCACCAGCGCTGGGTCCGCAAGGCCACAGCCGAGCTCGGCGCGTTCGAGAACGTGCTGTTCCAGGTGGGCAACGAGGGTTTCAAGTCCTTCAGTGCGGCATGGGAGCTGGGCGTCCACGCGCTCGTCAAGGACGAGCTGGCGAGGCGCGGCTACGGCGACCGGCTGGTGGCGACGAACACCGGCGATCCCTCGCTCGAATCGCGTGTCGACTACGCAACGCGCCACAGCACACGCGCGCAGGATCCGGGCCCCTACCCGATCCTCGTGAACGAGTACCCGACGATCCCGCCCGCCGAGGTGGAGCGGCAGGTGGCCCGGGCCGAGCAGCTCGGCACGTTCTTCGAGTACTGGCGCGGGGAGCACGACGAGCGGCAGTGGTCGGACACCCTGGAGGCGCTCGGGCGCCGGGCCCGCAGCCTCGCCGTGCAGCCCGCAGGCGCGGGACGCGGGCGCGCCGCTCGGCACGCGGGACGATCCGCGGGTCCCACCAGACGAGCCTGAGGCGAGGCCGAGCGATGGGCAGGACCGACAGGCCGCACCCGCCCGAGGGTGCTTCCGAGGAGCCCGAGGAGAAGGGCGGGGACGAGGTCAGGCCCGAGCGGTTACGCCGGTCGAGGACGCGCCAGATGCTGGAGCTGGCGACGCCACTCGTGGCGATGCTGCTAACGCTCGGCTCGGCGCTGCTCAAGCTCGCCGTCGAGAGGCTGCCCACGCTGCAGCCGATCGGCGTCGTGTTGGTGGTCTTCCTCGTCTTCCTGGGCGTCTCGGCACTCGTGCAGCTGCTGCTGTTCTGGCGCGACCTCGCGACCCCCAACGCGCGCGCCGAGTTCCTGCGCACGACGAGCTTCGGCGTGCTGCTGGCCGGGGTGACGGTGGCGGGCATGCTGGCCAGGTACTTCTGGGAGCTGTTCCAGTCGGGGCGCAGCGTCGCGGACGCCGACCCGAGCGTGCTGGTGATGCCGCTCGTCGTCTCGCTGATGGTCTTCTACCCGCTTTGGACGATGGTCTCGGGCGCGGCGCGGGGCTTCTTCCTGATCGTGGCTGCGTTCCAGAACGGCTTCTTCTGGCAGACGCTCTTCTCCGGCCTCAGGCCGTACGCGGGACCACTACCTTATTAGGGGGGACGCTGCGTCGCGTCCCCCCTCTCACGCCCCGCTCCATTCGCCGGAGTGAATCCGGCTCACTCCGCAGCCCGTGGCCTGCTTTCAGACGCTGCGTCGCACCTGGCTTGCTATCTCGCGTCGACGGCGATCAGGCCGTCCGCGGAAGGCAGCCCCTCGAGACCGCGCGCGTCGCGGGCGGAGACGCGCCAGCGGAAGGCTCCCTCCCAGGGCACCTCGATCTTGACCGGCGGCCCGGTGACGTCGCGCTGCAGCAGCACGACGTCGGAGCCGACCGGCAGCAGCTCGAGCTGGTAGCCGGGCGCGCTGCCCTTCCAGCGCAGCTCCAGCACCTCGGCCGGCGCGACGAAGACCGGGTCCTGGGCGGGCCAGAGCCCCTCCGACGGCGCCGCGAGCACTTCCTGCGGCGCGCTCGGCGCCTTGCCCGAGGCGACCACCGTGCCCCGGCCCGGCGTCAGCGTCACGACGGACTCGGCAGCCTCGACGAAGAAGCGCCCCGCCAGGCAAGTGACCAGCGTCGATCGCCCCTGGCGCCTCACGACCGCGCGACCCTGGCCGCGCACTTCCGCCTCGCCCGTGACCAGCTTGAGCGCATCGAGGCTCGGGGCCTCGACGAGCGCGCGCCCGCTCTCGAGCGTCGCCTGTAACAGGAAGGCGTCGGGAAAGCGCAGCGTCGATCCGGGAGACAGCGTGAGCGCCATCCAGGGCAGCTCGAGCCGCGCCACCGCGTCGGGCCCGGTGCGCAGCGCCTCGCCGATCGAGAGCGGGCCGCCCTCGACCGCGGTCTGCCACTTCGCGTCCTTCTTTTCGAGCTCGACCTTGCGCTCGACGAGCACGAGGCGCGCGAGCGCGAGCGGACTCTTGTCGGGTGCAGCCGCAGCCTGAGCGCGTGCCAGGGTCGGCACCGCCAGCACAGCGACGAGCAGCGCGCCCAGGCTCCGGCGCGCCCGGTCAGACGAAGGACGCATCGGTCACCTCCGGTTGGGGGGCCGCGGGGTGCGGCTGCGTGCGGCTCCTCGATGGACTGCTGCGGCTGGCGCGCTTGTCCTTCGGGTCCCTGCGCGATCCGTAGTAGGCGTAGCCGTAGTAGCCCTTGGTCTTCACGTCGACCGCGTTCAGCACCGCCCCGATCACGTGTGGCGTCACCTTGCGGAGCGCCGCGAGCGCGCGCTTTACCATCGCGCGGTCCACCTTGTTCTGCTGCACCACCAGGATCGTCGAGTCGGCGCGCTGCGCGAGCAGCAGCGCGTCGGTGACCGCCGCGACGGGCGGCGAGTCGACCAGCACCCAGCGGTACTGCCGCTTGAGCTGCGCCAGCGCCGGCCCGAGCTCGACCCGCGCCAGGAGCGCCGGCGGGTTCGGCGGCAGCGGCCCGGCCGCGATCACCGAGAGGTTCTGCACGCGCGTCGGCCGCACCAGCGTGGCGATGTCGATGCTGCGCACGAAGTAGTCGGTGAAGCCGGGCTCGCGCGGCACGTTGAGGCGCAGGTGCAGGTTCGCGCGCCGGAGGTCGCAGTCCACCACCACCACGCTCTCGCCCGACACGGCGAGCAGCTTCGCCACGTTCAAGAGCGTCGTGGTCTTGCCCTCGCCCGGCGCGGTGCCGGTCACCAGCACCACCTGGCCGTCCTCGCCGCGGCGGGAGAAGAGCAGCGCGGTGCGCAGGTTCTGGTATGCCTCGGTGGCGAGCGTCGCGTCGTCCTTGCCGTAGCGGGGGATCGCGGCGAGCAGCTCGAGGTGCAGGTGGCGCTCGACGTCGTCGGCGTCCTTGAGCGTGTTGTCGAGCGCGTCGCGCAGCAGCACGAAGCCCGCCCCCAGCAGCAGCCCGCCCAGCAGGCCCACGAGCGCGATCTGGCGCTTGCGCGGCCAGACCGGGCGGCTCGGCACCACCGCGCGGTCGAGCAGCCGCACGTTGTTGTTCTGGATCGAGGCCGCGATGTTGGTCTCGTTGAGCTTCTGCAGCAGCACGCTGTAGAGCCCGGCCGCCGAGTCGGCCTGCTTCTTGAGCGACTCGAGCTCGGTCAGCTTCAGGCTCTGGTCGGCGGCGTGGCCCTTGTGCTCGTCGATCGCGGACTTGAGCTCCGCCTCCTTGCGCTGGAGCTGCCGGTACTCGGCGCGCAGGCCCTCCTCGATCTGGGCGACGCGGGCGTCCTTGTCCTTGCGCAGCTGCTGCGTCTGCACCTGGACCTTCTGCACCTCGGGATGGCCTTCCTTGTACTTCTCGCGTAGCCGTGCCAGCTCGAGCGCCAGCGCCTGCACCCGGCCGTTGATCTCCGCGACGACCTGGTCGCCACCGACCTGCGGGATCGCGTCGGTGCCGCGCCCGCGGCGGCGCGCCTCCCGGAACTCCCCGAGCTGGGCCTCGAGCTCGATGCGCCGGGCCTGCGCCTGGATGTGGTCCTCGGTGAGCTTGGTGATCGAGGTGGTGATCGCCGAGACGCTGCCCTCGGGGACGAACAGGTCCTGGCCCTGGTAGCTCTTGAGCAGCTTGTCCTGCGCCTGCTGCATGCCGGTCTGGGTCTCGGCCAGCCGCTCGTTGACCCACTTGTAGGCGCGCCTGGCCGCTTCCACCTGGCCTTCGATGCTGTAGTCCATGTAGACGTCGGCGAGCGTGTTGGCCCAGAGCGCGGCGTCCTTCGGTTCGTTGTTCGTGATCTTCACCTCGACCACGTAGGTTTCGGGGATCGGCTCGACGGCGACCGAGGCGAGGAACAGCCCGACGGCATCCGGAGCCGCCTGGAACGCCGGCTGGTCCTTGAGCTTGAGCTTGTCCACCACCCGCTCGGCGATCGCGCGCGAGTGCAGCACGTTGAGCTGGGTGTTGAAGAACTGGCGGTCGCGCACCGGGTTACCCGTCTGCACCAGCGCGTCCGTCACGTTGAGCGAGGTGGGGTTCGGCGGCATCACTTGCAGCAGCGTGCGCGCCTGGAAGCGGGGCACTTGCAGCTCGCCCGAGAGCACCCCGAGCGCGAGACCGCCGATCGCGGCGGCGGCGAGCAGGATGCGGCGCCGCCACAAGAGCTCGGCGTAGTAGCGGACCTCGATGTCGCGGGGTGCGCCGCCGTCCGTGTCCGGCGGCCGCCCGCCGATGTGGGGGCTCACAGCCGGCGTGCCTTGACGAAAACCTCGTCGCCGGGCTGGAGGGCGATGTCCGGGGTGCGCCCCTTGCGCACTTCCCCGAGATCGACTTCCTGCTCCGCGCCGGCCCGGCGCAGCACGACGCGGTCCGAGCCCGTGCGCAGCAGACCGCCGGCCTGCTCGACGAGGACGCCCAACGTCAGCGCCGCCTCGTAAGCGTACTGGCCGGGGCGCTGCACGGCGCCGCTCACCCCGACGAAGCGCTGGACCGTCGCCGTCACCTGGTCGCCCGCGAGGAGCGGAAGCCCCAGCCGGGCGAGCTCGTCGCCGCTCGGTTCCTTGCCGGCGAACTTGAATCGCGCCTCGCGCGTCCCGTCCCCGAAGGTCCCCGCCGTACGCTCGACGACCACCTCGCCCGAGGCGCCATGCACGAAGCCGCCGGCGTCGAGCAGCGCGTCCACGAGGCGCGTCCCGCTGCGCAGGGGCTTGCGGCCCGGGCGGTTGACGGCGCCCCTCACCCACACGAACTGGCTGTGATACCCGGTCACGCGCACCGCGACCTTGGGCGAGCCGAGGTCGCTGCCCGCGATGAGCGGCGCGACCCGCGCGGCGATCTCGGCCGTGGTCAGCCCGCGGACCTCGATGTCGCCCGCGCGCGGCAGCCATACGCTGCCGGTCGTCTGCACCGTGGGCATGCGCGAGAGGTCGGGCCGTCCGTCGACCGCGACTTCGATCACGTCGCCCGGCCCCACACGATAGGGCGCGGGCGCGGCCGCGGAGGCCTGCGCGAGCAGCGCGAGAAGCGGAGTGGCCGCGAGCAGGTGGCTCATCGCGGTGGCGCGCCGAAGATGTCCCATTCGAGCTGCAGGTAGAACCCGTCGGCGTTGGTGTCGAACCTGTTGACGTTGGATCTGCGGTCCTCGCTGCGGTAGGCCGCGCCCAGGGAGAGCTTGCGCGCCACCGGCCGGCGCAGGCCCACGAACCAGCCGAGGATGCGGTCCTCGCGCGGAGCGCCGATCCCTTCCGCGATCGTGCGGTAGTCGTTCCACTGGTAGCCGAGCCCGCCACGCAGCTCGACCTTCGCGACGAGCGGCACCTGCAGCACGCCCTGGACGCCGGTCGACACGTAGAAGGCGTTGTCCTCGTAAGCCGATACGGGCGTCGAGCGGCTGGCGAACAGTGAAACCCTCGCTTCCCGGCCCAGCTCCCGGTTGAGCGCGGCGCGCAGCGTCAGGCCGGAGTAGCGGGTTCCGTTCGGCCCGGCGTTCGGCGCGTCCTGGCTGCGGTAGCCGAGGCTCAGCTCGCCCGTCAGCAGCGGCAGGATCTCGCCGGTGAGCGAGACGCGCGCGGAGTGCGCGGTCGATTCCGCCTCGGGGCGCTCGTCGGGAAGCGGGACGCTGTCGTAGACGTAGGAGGCCACCGCGCGCAGGTTGGGCGTCAGCTCGAAGCCGAGGCCCGCCGAGACGAGGCGCGTGTCGTAGTCGAAGAAGCTCGACGGCTCCGTGAAATGGACCGTCCCAAGGGCGCCCCCGAGCTCGACGCTCATGCGGGGACCCACCACGATGCTGGCGCCCGCGTCGAAGTCGTTGCGGTTGAAACGGCCGAGGCCGAAGAAGTACTCGCCGCCGGGGTCGACCACGCGCGTGTCGAGGACGCCGTTCTGGAAGCGGTCGCGCGCGCGGAGCGTCACCCGGCCGCCGACCGGCAGCTCGAGCCCTGCGCCCAGCTGGTGGCTGCTGCTGTTGACCTGGTCGTAGGTCGCGAAGGCACGGAAGACCGGCGCGTACTCGAGCGTGAAGGCCCCCGCGCCCACCGGGGCCGCCGCCAGCACGCGCGGCTGCACCTCGAGGTAACTGTCGCGCGTCGCCTCGGCCTCCTCCCCGATGAACGTGTCGGCGTCCACGTAGCGCGCGTCCACCGAGGCGCGCACGCGGAACGGGCCGAGCACGGCGCCCGCGTCCTCGCTGGGCTCGGGGACGTCGCTGAGCACCACGGGCTCGGGCTGGCTCACTGGGGCGCCGCTCGGGAAGAGCTGTGGGTAGAGCTCGGACACGGAACCCGTTGGCGCCGGGCCTTCGGCCGGCGCCGTCGGGAACAGGCGCCTCGCGAGCTCGGCCGTGTCCGCGGTGCCCGCGGCCGGCGTAGGAGGCGCGGCTGCAGCTACGGGTGCCGTGACGACGGGCGCGGGCTCCGGTCGGCGGATCGGCTCGGCGGGAGCGGGAGTGGCCGTCGCTGCCGGCGCCGCTTTCGACGCGGCCGGGACGGGCGCGGGCCGGCGCTCGGGAACCACAGGGGCCGGAGCCGGAGCCGCCACGACCGGCGCGGGCGGCGGCGCCGCTTGGGCGACGCGCTCCGGCTGGACCGGGATCGCGGGACCGGTTCGGAACACGAGCAGCAGGCCGCGCGGGTCCCGGCGCAGGTCGACCGACACTTCCGGCGGCACGTGCAGCAGCACGCTGACCTCGGAGTCCGTCGCCGCGATCTCGAGCCGGTCGAGCTTCACGGGCGAGGCCGCGAGCAGCGCCGGATCGAAGCCGTCGGACGGGGTCCAGGAGAAGCGGCGTCCGCCCGCGAACCGCAGGCCGAGGGACGTGTCCATGATCGAGACGCGCGCGGCCGCGCCCTCGCGGTGCACCGCCACCATCCCCGGAGTTCCCGAGACGGACACACGGACCGCGAGACGCTGGTCCGCCGTCGTCAGGTAGACGGACTCGACTCGTGCCGAAGCTGCGGCCAGGACCACAGCAGCGAGCAGGCTCATGCCGTCAGACCTCCCCGGGGATGCGCTCCCCGGCCGCTCTGCCCGATCCCACGCGCCTCACTGCCTCCGGACATAATCGCCTCGCGGCGGAGGGAGTAGCAAAGAGCGTGCCCCGATCGACCGCTCACCCTCGAGGCTCGTTTTCCACGCTCCAGCACGCATTTCCGCAGAGCCGCCCGGCCATGCCTTCCCCCCGCGTGTCCCTTTTCCGGACACGCCGCCGGCTGTCGACACCCTACCGGTCACACCCGATACGAAGGGTGTGACAGGCCGGGCGTGAGTGTAACGCTTGAAGAAATCCAATGCAAGTCCCTTTTGAGCTTTGATAAAACGGTGTAGAGTGCCTTGGAAGTGACTAGAGGAGAGCTCGGCACGACTCGTGCGCATGAGTCCCCCGACGCCGTCTGCTACACTGCGGGCGGCCGGGGAGGGATGGCGTGGGAGCGAGCCTGCCGAGCCTGATGCCGCGACCGCGGTTCTCCGGGGGCACGGGGCGCATCGATCGCGTCGCCTGGGCCGCGGGCATGTGCATCGAGGCTCACGGAGTGCGGTTGGGCGTTCGGACCAACACCCCCGCGATCCTCGCGCGGCTCGAGAGCTGCCTGCCCCCGGGGTGGCGGCCCAGCCGCTCGGAGCTCGTCGACGAGATCTTCTCCGTCTGGGTGGATCCTGCGACCGAGGCCGTCCGCCCCAGCCGGGTCTACGTCGGCGCCCAGCGACGCGCGCGGACGCGGGACCTGGGGCGCGCGCTCCAGGTTCTCGAGTCGGAGCTGCGTCAAAGCCTCGCGGCGCGAGCCCCGCGGCGCACCTTCGTGCACGCCGGCGTCGTCGGCTGGCGCGGCCGGGCGATCGTAGTGCCGGGCCGCAGCCGCAGCGGAAAAACGACGCTCGTGGCCGAGCTGGTGAAGGCGGGTGCGACCTATCTTTCCGACGAGTTCGCGGTCCTGGACGCGCGCGGCCGCGTGCATCCCTTCGCCAAGCCGCTCTCGATCCGCGGCGCGGGCGGCTGCGACCTTCACGTGCAGAGGCCGAGCGCCGAGGACCTCGGCGGTCACAGTGGAACGCAGCCGCTTCCCGTTGCCCTGGTGGTGCTGGCGAACCACCGGGCGGGAGCGGAATGGCGGCCGGAGACGCTCACGGCGGGACAGGCCGTGATCGAAATGCTCGCGCACACGGTGCCCGCCCGACTGCGTCCTGCGGCCTCGCTCCAGGCGCTCGAGCGCGCCGTCGCCCAGGCCATCGTCCTGAAAGGCGAGCGGGGGGAGGCGGGAGAGCTGGCCCCGCGTCTGCTACAGTTGCTGGAGGCCTCATCGGGTTCGCCCGCCGCACATCATGGATCGTGGGCCGCACGGTCGGACCATAGGAGGACGAGATGAAGCCTCAGTCGCGTCGCAGCGGGCTGCTGATCCGGGAGCTTCCCGGAGAGCTGCTGGTCTACGACCGGGAGCAGCACCGCGCGCACTGCCTCAACCGGACCGCGGCCCTCGTCTTCCGCCACGCCGACGGCACGCGGACCGTGGCCGATCTCGCGCATGTCCTCGGCCCACGCGCGGCCGGGCCGGCTGCAGAGGAAGTGGTCAAGCTGGCTCTCGCGCAACTCGCCGATGGGGGCCTACTCGAGGGCGAGCCGCTGCTGGTCGAACCGGCCGCGGGCCTGACGCGCCGCGACGTCGCGCGGCGCGTCGGTCTCGCCGCGGCGATCCTGTTGCCCGCGGTGGCGACGATTATGGCGCCGACGCCGGCCGAGGCCGCGGCGACGTGCGTGACCGACTGCGGGGGCCAGCTTCCCGGCACGCCATGCACGGGCGTCGGTGCGAACCCGTGCCCTGACGTCTGCGGATGCATGGCCCCGGGGCCCTGCGTCACCGGCGACTGCACCGACGGCAGCGGCGCCTGAACTGAAGCGCCGTCAAGCCGCTGCTCCCCCTTGGCTGGTCAGCGTTCCTGTTCGGTTCGCGTGCGAGCGGCCAGGCCCGGACGGGGTCTGATTGGGACGTCGGCCTGCTCGGGCCGAAGCCGATGGGTGGGGCGCTCGTGGAAAGGGTGAGGGATGCCCTCGAGGGGCTGCGGACACTCCACAGCTTCGACGTCGTCGACCTGGCGACTGTGCCCGAGGGCTTTCGGGAGCAGGCGCTCTCGCGTGCGGTGAGGCTGGCATGACTCCGGTATCGCGAGCGGCCGTGGAGACTTTGGAACAGCTCAGCGGCGAAGGGCTTCGCGGAAGGCCTTGACGGCCTGGAGCGCTGTCGGGCGGTCGAGGAACGAGCACAGCAGCTCCAGGTCGAGATCCGGGAACAGCCCGCTACGAGCTGTCCGCTCGTAGCCGTGCTGCCGCAACACGTGGACCTCGATCCGGGAGGCCTTCCAGAACCAGACTTCGCCGATGCCGAGGCGCCTGTAGATCTCCAGCTTGTCGATGCCGCCGCTCGTCCATACGACTTCGATGGCCAGATCCGGGACCGGCTTGTCCTGATCGCCGACGAGGTAGCACTCGTCCGGCTCCAAACCGCTCTGATTCGGTGGGCTCTTGAGCGTCCAGGCACCGTAAGGCGACAGATCGATGCCAAGCTCGAGCGCATAGGCCTCGACGAGGCGGCCGATGTAGGACTTGATGCGCTCGTGCTCCTTCGAAGGGCTCATCAGCTCCATCGCTCCTTCCAAGTAAGCGATCCGGGGCACGGGGGCGTCGCCCCGCAAGGCGAGCTGAGCTTCGTAGTGGCTCCAGGGCACACGATACGTGACGAGGCGCTGATCGGCGGTAGGAACGTGTTCCCCTGCCTGCGTCACCTGAGCGGCCATCGACGAGATCCTAGCACGCGCGGAAAAACCGGCGCCATCGCGGTCTACTCTAGACGGGTGCTATCGCGCTCTAGCGGATCCTCGTGGCGGGATCTCCTAGGAGGTGGTAGATGGAGACGAGCTCGGGCATGTGGCCGGTCTGCGCGTAGGTCTTCTGCGCGGCGAGGACGGCGTCGCCCAGCCTTTCGTGGCGTCCCCCGGTGAGTTCGGCCATCAGTGCGCGGTGGTAGTGGTGGGCCGGGCCGTCGAGGCTCAGGCCGCTCGGCGAGAAAGCGGCGATCGCCCCGCGACCCTCGGCCTTCAGCAGCGACTCGGAGAGCGAGTTGAAGCTCGGAGCGACGAAGTAGCCGTTGAGGCAGTTCATCGTCACGACCAGCGGCTGCTGGGACTGGGCCTGGAGGCTCGCCGCGTCCCAGGAGTTCCACACGTTCTCGCTCGCCCACACTGCCGCGCCACCGTGGCCGACGTAGTTCAGGAACGAGAGGCCGGAGTTGAGGGCGTCGAGGATGCGGGGTCTGGTCTGTGACCCGAGCTGGCTCAGCAGCACCAGTTCGGGGTTCCTGCCGGCGAGATAGCTCTGCGCGATGTCGTGGACGTCGGCTTCGAAATCGCCGGCGAGATCGGGGTTGTCGGCGACGAGGGCGGCCCGACCCGCGAGACCCTGGCCCGAGTCCTCCCAGGCGAGAAGCTTGTCGACCAGCAGCTGAGCCTCCTCGACCGTGGTGGCCGGGAGCCTTCCGATGGCGATGTCGGGGAGCGAGTCCTCTCCGTTGACGGCGGCGAGCAGGGGGTCGGAGACTGTCCAGAGGTAGGACGTCTTCGCCCACAGGGCCGGCAGCGGCGACGGCTGGGAGGTGCCGCTGAAGTTCCTCGGGTCGTCTGTCGAGTCGCCGAGGAGCAGCACGTAGCGCGGCGAGGGTCGGGCCCAGGAGTGGAAGGCGAAGGCGAGGAAGCTCCTGATGGCTTCGGCGGAAGGCTGGCCGTGGCCGAACTGGTCGGCGATCTCCTCGAACGCGGCGGCGCGCGTGGTGAGGCCCTGGTCGGCGCGGCGCTGAAGCAGCGGCTCGGCCGCGGCGAGGAAGGCACTCGGGGCGATCAGGAGGTAGTCGGCCTGGTTCGTCGCCGCACGGAGCGTCGCTGGCTCGGGCGTCGCGACACGCGGGGCGAGGAGCGCCTCGGCTGAGACGGCGAGATAGCGCCGCCCGGCCACGGCGTGGAAGCGCAACGAGCCGCCCGAGCCCTCGTAGCCGCTGAGCCAGCGCGGGATGCTCCCCGCGCTCGCACCCGCAGGCGTGACATCCAGCACAGCCAGAGCACCAACCACGCCCGACACCGTCACCGTCCCGCTCTCAGACCAGGTCCCCTCAAAACGCCCACCCGCCAGCGACGACATCTGCGGGTGGGCGAGCATGAAGCGGTCCAGGAAGACGAAGGACGACACACCCGTGTCGGCGACGTTCGTGAGCGCGAGGTCGTTTGATCCCTCGCGCAGCAGCGAGGCGGGCAGGCTGAGGCTCATGCGGTAGGGCTTCTTGCCCGCAAACTGCGCCTCGCCCACGAGCGTGCCGTTCAGCGACACGCTCACGTGATGGTCGACCGGCTGACCCGACTCGGACCCTCCCTGCAGGAAGACGTCGAGCTCGGCGGTGCCGGATCCAGAGACGCTCGCGAGCGAGAAGGACCTGAGCCGTGTCGCTCCCGAGGCGAGGGCCTCCCAGAGCCACGGGTCCGGCGCCTCGAGCAGCCCCGGCTGGTAGAAGCGATTCGTCTCGAACGAACGCGAGACGATCGAAGCCGTCGAGACGCCGTTCGAGCCGGGCGCGGCGGACAGGAGCGGCATGCGCAGGCCGTCCCTCGATCGCACCAGCTCGAAGGCGACCTCGGCAGAGAAGTCGGTCGAAGCGGCGGTCCTGTCGGCGAAGAAGAAGAGCCGGCCGCCGGGGCCGAAGGCCTCGGCCGTGGGCTCGAGGTGGAAGCCGACCGGCTCGCCCTGGCGCTCGAGCCGCAGCTGCGACGCCGTGAAGCCGCGCGGGCGGCCCGGGAAGAGCTGCTCGAAGGAGACCGAGTGTAGGCCGCCGCTGGTGGTGAAGAGCCGGGCCAGGACCTCGCCCGAGACCGGTTTGTGGGACCGCGGCGCGCGGCCCAGGCTGCCCCGGCCGCTCTCGCCCGCCTCGCGCCCCGTGAACAGCAGCCGCACCCATACCCGCTTCGCCAGCACGAGCTGCTGGCGTTGCGCGTCGAAGCGCAAAGGCGCGATCTCGACCACCGCGCTCTTCTGCTCACCCTGGAAGAGACTCGGCAAGAGCGTCACCAGCTCGCCCTTCGGGAAGCGCGGCGAGACCGAGCGCGAGCCGCGTCGCGCGGCGCGCACCGTGCCGTCGCGTCCCACCTGCATCTCGGCCTTGCCGAGCGCCGAGGGCACGAGACTGAAGCGAGCCAGATCGAGCGCGCGCACGCCTGCGAGCTGCACACGCCGCCCGACGACCGCGTCGATGAGCGCGCGGCGGATCGGCAGCGCCGCGGCCTTCTCGTCCGCTGGGAAGTCGAAGCCGGGCAAGAAGACGCGCACCGTTCCCGCGGGCTCCTGGAGCGCGTAGAAGCCGCCCGTGCGAAGCTCGAGCGTCGCGGAGCGCGAGTCGCGCGTCAGCAGCTCGAGCGAGGTGGCTTCGGGATCGCCGTGGCGCGTGCAGCGCAGCGAGGCCGAAGCGCTGCTCGCACCCGAGAGCGACCCGTAGGCCGTGAGCACCCAGTCCGGGCAGGAGCCGGATGAGCCGCCCTGCTTCTTGGCGCCGCTGTCCCCGCCCGTCCCGCTTTCCGAGGCCGGCGCCGCGGCCGAAGGCACCGCCGAGACCGGGCCGTGCGATGTCGTCTTGGATCGCGCGTCGACGTCGTCGAGGCGATAGAAGTAGCGTGTTCCGTTCGTGAGGCCCGTGTCGCGGAAGGAGTAGGCCTGGCCGACCGCGGAGGAGCCGAGGCCGGGGATCAGCGACGGCGTGAGCCGGGTCCACGGCCCGTTCTCCGACGCGGCGCGGTAGACGTGGAAACCGAGGTTGTCGAGCTCTGACGCCGTCCGCCAGCGCAGCTCCACCACGGAATCCAGGCCCGTCGCTCCAAAAGACTGGAGGGTGACCACGGTGGTCGCCGACTCGTCGGCGCCGATGTCCCAGGGCGTCTGACGCACGCCGTCGTCGATGTCCTGCGAGAAGATTGAGCCGAGGTTGATTCCGTTGCTCACGGCTTGGCTTCCCGCTTGGATATGCACGTTGAAGGCGGCCTCGTTCACGAACGCAATCTGGGCGAGGGTCCGGGTGAGGCCGCCGCCGCCGGGGCTCGCGGAGGTGGCGCTGGCGTCGGTCGCCATGTTGTTGCGGCTCGCCGTGTTGATGGCGAAGGAGTTCGCTACGAAACCGTTTTGGGGGCCGCCGGCCGCCACGTCGGCCATGAGGTTGTTGGTCAGCGTGATCTGTTCAGGGCGCCCTCCCACGTCCACGCTGGAATCGAAGCCGCTGCCGGAGAAGTTGTAGACCGTGTTGTTGAGGAGCCGGATCCGGGTCCAGGTCTGGAGCGCCGCCACTCCGACGCGAAGGCCCACGGTCCCCGAATGGATGATGTTGTTGTAGACGTCGGCCACCACGTCGGGGTCGCTCAGCGCGATTCCGAAGCCGGGCACGTGAATCAGGTTGTTCCGGAGCAGGATGCGGCTGGCGCCCGTCGCGCCCGTGCCGATGCTGATGTTGTTGACCTCGATCCCCCACGGCGTGGCACCGCCACCCTGGATCTCCAGAGCTTCGACCGTGACGTAGTCGTCGAAGACCTGGATGGCAGCCGTGAGGTTGCCACCGTTGTCGAGCAGCACCCCGGCTCCCGCAATGCCGCGGTGCCGGTTCCCGGCGTCCGCGGTCAGCGTGATCGTGTGCACGGCGTCCGTGGTCGATCCGTCGATCGTGACGGCGCTCGTCAGGTCGGCGGCGCTCGGCACGGGGCTGTCGTTGAACGCGATCCCCACCTCGCCCCGGTTGTCGGCCACCAGGCTGGCGCTGGCCGGAGTGAAGGCCGGGAACGGGCAGAAGCCGCCGTTGCCGAGGCCGTCGATGCAGTTCTCCCAACTGGGGAGGTCCGCGAACTGGCGCTGGATCGAGTAGCCCTTCCCGCCGCCGGTCCCCGCGGCGTACGGCGAAACCAGCGTGAGCCGATCCTCCGCAAGGACGCTGCGAACCGTGTATGGCACGCCCGCGATCACGATCACGTCGCCGCGGCCACGGTTGTTGCTGCGCCACAGCGTGCCGCCTTCTCCCGTCACGATCCGCGACCCCTGTGTCGCGAACACCGTCCCGGTGCCGTAGTTCGCGCGCGTCCCGATCGAGCGGTAGTTGCAGCCGCCGGTCTCCGGCCCGAAGCTCACGAACATGTCCCGCATCGACAGGTTCTGCGCCCGGATCCAGTCGTCGGAACGCACGACCTTGGAGAAGCGCACTTCGTCGATCGTTCCTTCGAAGTTGAAGCCGCCTCCGTCGAGGTCACCCCGCTCCCCGATCCGGAACGGCCGCGTGTTGGCGAAGGAGGTGACCGAGAGCGCACCGTTCATAGCCGTGCCCGTGTTGACGCCGTCGACGAAGACGTCGACGGTCGTGTTGGCGCGGTTCCACCGACCCACGACGTAGTGCCAGTTGTTGTCCCCCACGAGTCCACCCTGGGCCGTCAGGGTGGTGTTCGGCGGCCCGGCGGGATCGTCCACGACGCTGAAGCGAGCCACGTCGCCGAACCACACGAGGAAGTCCCAGCCGGCCCCGGAGTCGGCGGGCCGTTCCTTGGCGGCGATATGCCGGGCAGTGACCGGATCAGCAGGTGTGCGAACCCAGGCCTCCACAGTCATCGAATCGCCGGCTCCGACGTTGAGCACCGCATGATCGGCGACGTCGATGTGGTCGTTGCTCACCGCGGAAAACAGGTCGGCGCCGTTGATCTGGCCCGGGGCGTTGCCCTGCGGGGCCTGGACGTCCACCACGACGGAGTTGTTCGCCGCGCCGTCGGCAGTCGCCGAGTCGGTATGGGCGCCGGCCATCTCGTCCAGGTGATGGACCAGGTTGTAGCCACCCGGCCCCCACACCCCCGGGGTGTTGGAGCCGGCCCCGGCACCCGGGTTGTCGAAGTACATGTAGATCGTGTCGAGGGAGGTTCCCGGGATGTTCGGAACGCGGACCCAGACGTACGAGGTGCCGCCGGGCGACCAGCGCTCGATCTCGTAGTCGAGGACGGTGAAGTCGTTCGAGTCGATGAAGCGGAGATCGGCGCCGCCCGGGAGCGTCTTTCCGTAGTCGATGCGCGTCGGGTCGAGCCGGATCAACACCGGGAAATCGTCGTAGCTCCCGAGCTGCGCGCCGTTGTCGATCGTGAGCTGCCGCCGCCGCTTCCACGCCGTGTCCCACCACTGCCCCGCGCTCGAGTCCTCGCAGATCGAACCCACGTCGCTCAGGATCGAAAGCGTGCAATCGCTGAAGTTCGCCACGTACAGCAGGTCGTTCGTGGGGTTGTAGTCGATGTCGGCGGTGCCGAGATCGACCTGGACGTCGGGCTCGTCGATCACGTGGGTCACGGTGTTGACGATCGAAACCGAGGTGCTGCCGCCGTTCGCGGTATACGCGCGGTTGCGCGCCCGATTGAGCGCGACTCCGTAGGGGTTGGCGCCCACCGCTGCGGCGGGGGGGACGATCGTGTTGGTGGCGGTGTCGATGATCGTGAGCGTGCTCGCCGTCTCGCTCGCAACGTAGGCGCGGTTGGAACCGCTGTCCACGACCACCGCGTTCGGGGAGTTGATCCCGGCGATGGTGGTGACGAAAACGCCGCCGGCGGTGTAGACCTCCACGCCGTGGACGGGGGTGGCCACACCCACGTAGACAAGGCCGGTGCCCGTGTGAACGCCTATCCCGCCGGGGACTCCCCCGACGGCGAAGGTCGGACCGAGCACCAGCCCGTCGATGGTCGTCACGTTGTTGCTCGACTCGTTGCCGACGTAGATCCGGTCGATCGTCGAGTTCACGCCGATCCAGCGCGGGTTGTTGCCGACCGGGAGCGCCGTCACGAACGTGTCGTTCGAGCCGTCGATCACGTGCACCGTGCCGGGAGCCCCGGCCTCGGCAACGTAGATCCGGTTCGTGACGGGGTTCACCGCCACGTCCCTCAGGTTCACGGCGATCGGGACGTTCAGCAGGGTCGTGTTGTTGTTCCCGTCGATCACGGTCACCCACCCCGCCGGCGCCACGGAGACGTAGATCTTGTTGGTGACCGGGTTCACTCCCACGCCGCTCGGGCCGCACCCGGGCGCCAGTGTGGCGATGCGCGTGGTCTTGGCGAGGGCCGGGCCGGCCGAAAAGAGCGCCGCCAGGGCGAGCAGTGCGACGAACGCTTGCGATCCCGGATGCCGCAACCTTGCTCCGCGCGTCACCGCAAGCAACGTCGATTCGCTCCGACGGCTTCGGGTGTGCCTCATCGCGTGCCTCGCAGCGGTTCGCGGCTAACGGATCTCCAGGGCGGGGTCGCCGAGGAGGTGGTAGATGGAAAGCAGCTCGGGCATGAGGCCGGTCTGCGCGTAGGCTTTCTGGGCGGCGAGGACAGCGTCGCCCAGCCGCTGGTGCTTCTCGCTCGTGAGCGCGGCCATCAGCGCGCGGTGGTACTGGTGGGCCGGGCCGTCGAGCGACAGGCCGCTCGGCGAGAATGACGCGATGGCGCCGCGGCCGTCGGCCTTCAACAGCGACTCGGCGAGCGAGTTGTAGCTCGGAGCGACGAAGTACCCGTTGAGGCAGTTCATCGTGACGAGCAGCGGCTGCTGGGACTGGGCTTGGAGGCTCGCCGCGTCCCAGGAGTTCCACACGTTCTCGCTCGCCCAGACTGCCGCGCCACCGTGGCCGACGTAGTTCAGGAACGAGAGGCCGGAGTTGAGGGCGTCGAGGATGCGGGGTCTGGTCTGTGACCCCAGCTCGCTCAGCAGCACCAGTTCGGGGTTCCTGCCGGCGAGGTAGCTCTGCGCGATGTCGTGGACGTCGGCTTCGAAATCGCCGGCGATGTCGGGGTTGTCGGCGACGAGGGCGGCCCGACCAGTGAGGCCCTGGCCCGAGTCCTCCCAGGCGAGGAGCTTGTCGACGAGCAGCTGAGCCTCCTCGACCGTAGTGGCCGGGAGCCTTCCGATGGCGATGTCGGGGAGCGAGTCCTGTCCGTTGACCGCGGCGAGCAGGGGGTCGGAGACGGTCCAGAGATAGGACGTCTTCGCCCACAGCGCCGGCAGCGGCGAAGGCTGAGACGTGCCGATGAAATTCCTGGGGTCGTATGTCGAGTCGCCGAGGAGCAGCACGTAGCGGGGCGAGGGTCGTGCCCAGGAGTGGAAGGCGAAGGCGAGGAAGCTCCTGACGGCTTCAGCGGAAGGCTGGCCGTGACCGAACTGGTCGGCGATCTCCTCGAACGCGGCGGCGCGCGTCGTGAGGCCCTGGTCGGCCCGACGCTGGAGCAGCGGCTCGGCCGCGGCGAGGAAGGCTCGCGGGGCGATCAGGAGGTAGTCGGCCTGGTTCGTCGCCGCACGCAGCGTCGCGGGCTCGGGCGTCACGACGCGCGGGGCGAGGAGCGCCTCGGCGGAGACGGCGAGGTAGCGCCGCCCAGCCTCGGCTCGGAAGCGCAGGGCACCGCCGGCCGTGTCGAATGCCGAGAGCCAACGGACGCTGGTCACGTCGAGCACGGCGATCGGAGCGCTGGCCGAAGCGACCGCGACGCTGCCGCCCTCACTCCAGGTCCCCTCGAGGCGCCCAGCGGCCGTAGCCGAGAGCTGCGGGTAGGAGACGTCGAAGCGGTCGAGGAAGACGAAGGAGGAGACTCCGATGTCGGCGACGTTCGTGAGCGAGAGGTCGTTCGGGCCGTCGCGCAGCAGCGAGACTGGGACGCTCAGGCTCATGCGGTAGGGCTTCTTGCCCGCGAACTGCACCTCGCCCGCGAGCGTGCCGTTGACGGACACGCTCACGTGGTGATCGACGGCTTGGCCCGATTCGGACCCGCCCTGCAGGAACACGTCCAGCTCGGCCGTTCCGGACGCGGCGTCGACGCCCGTGAGCGAGAAGCTCTTCACACGGGTCGCGCCCGAGGCGAGGACCTCCCAGAGCCAGGAATCGGGGGCGTCGAGCAGCCCGGGCTGGTAGAAGCGGTTCGTCTCGAAGGACACGTAGCCGGTGGAAGCGGAGCGAATGGCATCGCCCGAGGGCGCTCCTGAGACGAGCGGCATGCGCAGGCCATCCCGGGCGCGCACGAGCTGGTACGCCACCTCGGCCGTGAAGTCGGTCGAGGCGGCGGTCCTGTCCGCGAAGAAGAAGAGCCGGCTGCCGGG
>Ga0247727_10007354_pt1 | contig 20995 bp, 20 predicted proteins | sample WisWelCaveWW1625_FD_202498 | JGI IMG/M metagenome (GOLD analysis project Ga0247727, IMG submission 202498) | Biofilm microbial communities from Wishing Well Cave, Virginia, United States - WW16-25 | ecosystem: Environmental > Aquatic > Deep subsurface > Groundwater > Cave microbial mat | place... | reverse complement strand
ATGTCAAGCCTGGGTAAGGTTCTTCGCGTAGCATCGAATTGAACCACATGTTCCACCGCTTGTGCTGGCCCCCGTCAATTCCTTTGAGTTTCAACCTTGCGGCCGTACTCCTCAGGTGGGACACTTATCGGGTTTCCTGCGGCACTGAGCCCTTGACGGGCCCAACACCTAGTGTCCATCGTTTACGGCTAGGACTACCAGGGTATCTAATCCTGTTCGCTCCCCTAGCTTTCGCACCTCAGCGTCAGATACTGGCCAGCAGACCGCCTTCGCCACTGGTGTTCCTCCCGATATCTACAGATTTCACCCTTACACCGGGAATTCCGTCTGCCTCTCCAGTCCTCGAGTCCTGCAGTCCCCCACCACATGCCAAGCTTGAGACCTGGCATTTCAAGCAGGGCTTACAGAACCGCCTACGTGCCCTTTACACCCAGTAAATCCGAGCAACGCTTGCCACCTCCGTATTACCGCGGCTGCTGGCACGGAGTTAGCCGTGGCTTCCTCGAGAGGTACCGTCAAATCCCGCCGGCTGTTCGCCAGCAGGACATTCTTTCCTCTCAACAGCGGTTTACAACCCGAAGGCCGTCATCCCGCACGCGGCGTCGCATGGTCAGGCTTTCGCCCATTGCCAAAGATCCTCGACTGCAGCCTCCCGTAGGAGTCTGGGCAGTGTCTCAGTCCCAGTGTGGCTAACCACCCTCTAAGGCTAGCTACCCGTCAAATGCCTTGGTAGGCCGTTACCCTACCAACTAGCTGATGGGACGCAAGTCCCTCCCAAAACGATAGCAACCTTGCGGTCGAGGCCATCTTTCCTTGCAGAGCCATGTGACCCTGCAAGCACATGTGGTATTAGCCTGTCTTTCGTCAGGTTATCCCACGCTTTGGGGTAGGTTACTTACGCGTTACGCACCCGTTTGCCGCTATGCCCTTGCGGGCATCGCTCGACTTGCATGCCTTATCCACGCCGCCAGCGTTCGCTCTGAGCCAGGATCAAACTCTCCGTCAAATAAGATTCCCAGCTCCCCGCCCTTACGGGCGGCTCGCCGAGAATTTTTTGAGGTGAATCGATCCGGTAAAACCCTAAGAACGTCTGGGGGTAAGCACCGTCTCTGAATTGTCAAAGAGCAAATCGAGATAAAAAAAGAGCGCCTTCTTTCGATGGCGCCTAAGCCGTCAGAAGAAGTCTGCTTGTCTATCTTATCAAAACAGAAGTGCGGTCACAACTGACCGTCCTTTCATACGTGAGGCACAGTCTAGCCGTCCGCTTCCGCACTGTCAAGCTTAAAAACCGCTGTCAGATCAGAGATTCTTGAGGATCCAGACCAGGCCCAACCCTAAACCGGACAGCGAGGTGGCCACCACCAGCGCCCGGTAGATGCGCTGCCCCTGCTCGTTGGCGCGGCGGTAGAACCGGCCGACCACATAACCATAGCCGCTCATCGTAATGGCGCAGCCAAGGCTGAACAGGCCGATGTACAGGTACGCGAGCCAGGCTGTGCTCACCAGCGCGAGCGGAATCAGCACGAAGAGCTCAGGTGCCCCGGCCGCCCCATGCACGAGCCCCACGAGGGTGGGCGCGAAGCGGTGCACATGATCCCGCCCTGGCTCATGCGAGTGAGTATGCGTGTGCTCGATCCTGCGGTGTGCGTGCCGGTGCGCGTGCCGCCGCTCCTGGAGCAGCAGGGCGAGGCGCCAAATACCCAGGCCGATGAGGGTGAATCCCACCACCAGCTCGGCATAGCGCTCGAACGACGGGTCGAACTTAAGCTGGAGCAGCAGGATGATGGACCCGAGGAGCAGCACCGCGACCGCATGGCCCAGCGCCCACCGGAAGCCGAACCAGGCGCTTCGCACCGGGTCCGGCTCGAGCGAAATGAAGTGCGTGACCGCGGCGACGTGGTCGCGGTCGAAGGCGTGGCGCATGCCGAGCACAAGCCCGGTGGCCAGGAGGAGCGTGGTCTCTCCAGGAACGGACATGATCATGTGCGGTGGTACTCTAGCATGTCTGCCCTCGGTGTCAACGCACCGTCGCTAGAACGACCAGGAGACGCCGGTGAGCAGCGTGTACTTGAGCTCCTCGTGGTCGCCGCCGAAGTTCTGGTAGACCGGTACCGGGACCGCGAGGAACGCCGAGACATCGTCCGTGAACTGCGCGACGACGCCGGGTGTGGCGAGGATCGTGGTCCCGCCGCTGTCGAACACCTTCTCGGCGCCACGCGCCCGGTCCTTGAGCGCCCATTCATGGTTCAGCTCAAGCACGACGTGCAAGTTGGGCAGGACCTCGCGCGGCCTTACCGCATAGCTGCCGGCCACGTTGCAGCGGAACACGTCGCCGAGCTTCCGGTCCTGCCCTCCTTCAGTCCGCAGCGTGTACTGGACGCTTGTGCTGACCGAGGCTCGCGACCCCAGACCCTTCGAGGCGGCAATCCCCAACTCGCCGTCCCACGAACCGCTGCCGGGCTGCTGCTCGATTTCGACCTTTGCCCCGGATTGGTCCCGCTCCGAGGTTTCGCCAGTCGGCAGCTTGAGCCCTGCGATCAGCGAGACGTCAACTGCCTGTTTCCAGACGCGATACTTGCCGACGAGCCGCACGTCGCCCAAGCCGGCAGCCCGCTCCCCGCGGCCCAGGTGCGCGTGGTCGTCAATCTGGATGGCTGTATTGGATGCGTACGGGACCATGACGTAGAGATCCGCGTCCGCGGTCACGCCGTAGCCGGCATGAACCGCATAGGTTTCTTCATGGTTCTTCCCGTGCACATCCCGGTTCTGGTGATGGAGCGTATGCGCATCGCGCGCAGGCATGGCATTGAAGCGCGCGTGCTCCCAAAAGACGCCGACGAAGCCGTTGCCCTGTCCGAGCGTGGATCCGGTCGGTGAATTGACGGCGACCGCCGGCTCTGAGCCGGCGTCCGATTCAACCGGCACCGACGGTGCCGAGCTGGGATGATGGGCAGCCGCCGGGCGGGCCGGCAGCCAGACGGCCAGATACGCGAACGCGGCCAAGAGGCCGCTCAGATGACGAGACGGCATGCATGCCTCCTCGAATGGATGATGAGCGCCGCACCGGCGCGCGCCGGTGCTGAAGCATGAACGGACGGGCTAGCCGAGGAGCGGTTCGGGAGGGACGAACGGAGGTTCGAGGCTGGCGGCTGCGACCCGGCGCAGCTCGCCGGGGATGACACGGTCTGCGCGGTTGTCGTGCGGCCCGGATGGCACAGCCGGGGGCAGCAGCGGTTCGCGGTGCAGGCGGCTGCCTGAGCTCGGAACCGGATGGCCGCAGTCATCCGGCAACAGGCGGCAGTCACCCGATGGCGCGGCCTGAGAGCGCTTCATGTGGCATAGTTGGCCGGCGGCCATCGGTACCGTGGCCTGCTGGGAGCCGCAGCAGCACGCCGCGGTGCCCTGGCAGCGGCAGTCCGCGTGCAGCGCGGCGGTCTGCCGGACCGCGGCGAACGCGGCCCACTCAAACTGCCACACCGCGCAGAAGATCGCGAGGGCTGCGTACGCAAGACGGCGCATCATCCGGTGTGGCGCATGCCGGCGGCGATGCCGTTGATGGTGAGGGCGAGCGCGCGATCAATCTTGCGGCGGGCGCGCAGGTGCTTCGTCTGGCGTCGCTGCTTCAGGAACCGGATCTGCAGCAGGCTGATCGGGTCCACGTAGGGGTTCCGCAGGCGGATGGCGTTTTGCAGGACATAGTTGGCGTCGAGCAGGTGCTCCTGCTTCGTGATGGCGAGGACCGCCTTCCGCGAGCGCTCGTACTCGGCTTCCAGCGTCGTGAAAATGCGCTCGCCGAGCGCGCGCGGCGAGACGAGCGCGGCGTACTGCTTCGCGATCCGCATGTCCGCCATCCCGAGGCTCATCTGGATGAAGTCCACCATGACATGAAACCAGGCGAACTCCGCGTAGAGCCGCTGCAGCGTCGAGAGGCCGTGCTGGTTCGTCCGGCTGAACGCCTCCACTGCTGAACCGAACGGCAGCCAACTGGGAATGACATGCCGGCTCTGTACCCAGCTGAACACCCAGGGGATCGCGCGCAGGTCTTCGATCTGCCGCGAGGCGGTGCGGCGGGCCGGCCGCGAGCCGATCCGGAACTCGGTGATGGCGTCGATCGGGGTCGCCTGCTCGAAGTAGCGCACGAAGTCCTGGTCCTCGTAGACAAGCTCGCGGTACCGCCGCCACGCCGCCTGGGACAGCTCTTCGATCTCGGATTCCCAGACGCTGAGCTGCGCCGGCGGCTTCGGGGTGATCAGGGCCGCCTCCAGCACCGCGGACAGGACGAGCTCGAGGTTGCGCATGGCCATGACCGGGTTCGCGTACTTGTCGGCCACGACCTGCCCTTGCTCGGTGATCTTGATGCTGCCCTCGAGCGTCCCCCACGGCTGGGCCAAGATCGCCTGGTGCAGCGGCCCACCACCCCGCCCGATGGTGCCGCCCCGCCCGTGGAACAGCCGCATCCGGACGCGGTGCGCTTTCGCGACCGCGTGCAGCCGGCTCTGGGCCTGGTACAGCTCCCAGTTGGCCGTGAAGAAGCCGCCGTCCTTGTTCGAGTCGGAATAGCCGAGCATGACTTGCTGCGACATGCCGCGGGCCTTGAGGTGCTGGCGGTAGACCGGGTGCGCGTACAGCTCGCCCATGACCTCGTGGGCGTGGCGCAGGTCGCTGATGCCCTCGAAGAGCGGCACGATGTCGGCCGCGCTCGACCAGCCGCGCGTGGTCCGGTGGAACAGGTCGGTCTGCTGGAAGAACCAGAGCGCCGTGAGCACGTCGGACGGCTCGTGGGTCATGCTGATCACGTAGCCGTCGATCGCGTCCGGGTCGGTGTGCTCGAGGTGCTCGGCCATGACCTGGAAGGTCCGGGCCACTTCGCGGGACGCCGGCGAGGTGCCTTTGAGCAGGTCGACGTAGCGCGGATGGGTCAGCAACTGGTCGAGGAGGCCACGGCGCTCCGCCTCGCCCATGGTGGGCGGGTGGCCCTCGGCCAGCCCGTGCTCCTTGATCAGCTCGGCGAACGCCTCGAGATGGCGCTGGCTGTGGTCGCGGACATCGAGCCGGGTGAAGACGAACCCGAAGAGCGAGACCTGCAGGCTCAGCCTCGCCACCTCATGCTCGGCGATCGGGTCGGCCTTATGCAGCAGGAGGCTGCGGTAGAGAAGCTGGACCTCGCGCTGAAAGTCCGCGGCGGTCGTATAGCCGCCCTCGGTCTCACCGCTTCCGCGGAACATGAGCCGCAACCGGTGGCTCATCATGGCGAGCTTCTGGCGGTACGGCTGGTGCGGATAGCGCAGGTCAATGGACTCGACGAGCGCCGGGAAGCTGCGGCGGTCGTTCGCCAGCGAGCGCAGCAACGCCGGCACCATCCGGCAGAGATGATCCGAGTGGGTCAGCCGCTCCTGCAGCCGCTCGAGCGAGACCAGGTAATTGGCCAGGATCGCCTGGCGGTAGCGCAGCAACGCCCACCGCAGCGACTCATGCGTCACGTTGGGGTTGCCGTCCTTGTCGCCGCCGATCCAGCTCCCGAAGCGGATCAGCTGGGTCAGCGGGATCGTGCGGCCGTACACCCGCTGCACCTCGGAGCGAAATGCCAGCACCGCCTCCGGAAGCGCGTCGTAGAGCGCCGTCGAGAGATAGTACAGCCCCTGCTCCACTTCATCCTGGATGGAGGGCCGCGTGAGCCGCAACTCGTCCGTTTGCCAAAGCCCCATGATGATCTCGAGCAGCTCCCGGGCCATCGCCCGTTCTTCCTTCACGCTCGGGACCATGAGGAGCCGCTTGAGCAGCAGGTCCCAGATCGCCCGGTGCTTGGTCAGGATGGTGGGCGGCAGCGCCTGGGTCGGGTGGGCGGTGAGGACCAGCGTGATGGAGAGGTCGGCGGCGCGTTTCGCGAGCGTCTCGAACGGCACGTGGGCCGCGTGGAGCCGGTGGACGACGTCCTCGATGGAGCCGCGCTGCGGGTGGAACCCGGGCAGCGACTCGTAGTGGAGCTTGCGGCGCAGCCGGTGGTTTTCCTCGGCGAGATTGACGAGCTGGAAGTAGACCGAGAAGGCCCGGATGATCCGCTCGGCGACCGGCACCGGCAGCTGCTGCAGCAGCCGCCGCAGCGCGGCGTCGCCCCGCCCGCCGCCGCGGCGGGCGGCGATCGCGAGCCGGCGGATCCGCTCCTCGGTGTCGAAGAACGGTTTCCCTTCCTGGTGGATCAGCACCTGGCCGAGCAGCTCGCCGAGCAGGCGGACGTCGGCCCGCAGCGGCCCCAGCTTCGCTTGGCGGGTCTCTTTGTCGCGCTCGGTCATCGGCCGGACTGCTCCTCCAGGAAGCCGAGGATCGCGGAGTAGTCCAGCTCGCTCTTGCCGCCGGCATCGGCCTGGGCAAAGAGCTGCTCGATCGCTTTCGTCACCGGGAGCTTGAGCTTCTCGTCGATCGCCAACACGCCCATGAGCCGGGCGTCCTTGTACATGTGCTTGAGGGCGAAGTGGGTCGAGAAGTCGCGCTTGATCATGCCGACACCCTTCGTCTGAAACCAGGGTGACTTGAAGGTGCTGGCTTCGAGGACTTCAAGATACCGCTTCGCGTCAACGCCTGAGCGCTGCACCATGAGCAGGCCCTCGGCGAACCCGGCCGCCAGATGGGCCAGCATCAGGTTCGTGGCGAGCTTGAGCACCGAGCCTTTCCCGACGTCGCCGGCATGGATGATCGTCTTCCCCATCGCTTCGAAGAGCGGACGGCAGCGGTCCAGCGTTGAGGAGGAGCCGCCGACCAGGATGACGAGCGAACCGTCGGTCGCCGGGCCCTTCGAGCCGACCACCGGCGCATCGAGGAACTCGGCGCCCTTGGTCGCCATGGCCGAGGAGAGCTTGCGTGAGGTCGAGGGCGAGACGGTGCTCATGTCGATCAGGACCGAGCCGGCCTTGATGCCTTGGGCCACGCCGTTCGGCCCGAGCACCACCTGTTCCACGTCCTTCGGCTGGGAGACCATCGTGACGATGATCTCCGCGTCGGAGGCGACCTGGGCTGCGCTCTCGCCGACGGTGGCGCCGAGCGCTTTCAACGGCTCCGCCTTCGCGATGGTGCGGTTCCAGACCGTCACGGGGAACTTAGCCTTCAACAGATTGGACGCCATGGGGGTGCCCATGGTGCCGAGGCCGAGGAATCCGATGCGTGGTTTTGGCTCGCTCATGCGGTGTGCCTGTCGAGGGACATAAGTAGCATAGCGATTTGGCGACGGGTGTCAAATGCGACCGGCGAGGTACTCCCGGTTCATGTGGGCGATGACCTTGACGTGGATCTCTTTCGGGCAGGCGGTCATGCACTCGTAGTGGTTGGTGCAGTTGCCGAAGCCTTCCTTGTCCATCTGCTCGACCATGGACAGCGCCCGCTTCGCCCGCTCCGCCTGGCCTTGCGGCAGCATCGCCAGATGGGAGATCTTGGCGGCGACGAAGAGCATGGCCGAGGCGTTCGGGCAGGCGGCGACGCACGCCCCGCAGCCGATGCACGCGGCCGCGTCCATGGCCTCGTCAGCGCGCTGCTTCGGCACCGGGATGCTGTTGGCCTCCGGGGCCTCGCCGGTGTTGACGGAGACATAGCCGCCCGCGGTGATGATGCGGTCGAAGGCGCTCCGGTTCACGACGAGATCTTTGACGACCGGGAACGCTTTGGCGCGCCAGGGCTCGATCGTGATCACGTCGCCGTCCTTGAAATGGCGCAGGTAGAGCTGGCAGGTCGCCACCGCAGGCTCCGGCCCGTCCCGGCTATCGCGACTAGCAAGCCGGGACCCGTGCGCGCACCCGTTGATCATCATGGCGCAGGAGCCGCAGATCCCCTCGCGGCAGTCATGGTCGAACGCGATCGGCTCGATGCCGCGGCGCTGCAGGTCCTCGTTCACCACGTCGAGCAGCTCGAGAAAAGAGAGATCCGGGCCGATCTCCTTGGCTTCGTAGGTCTCGAACCGGCCCGGGTCTGCGGCGCTCTTCTGCCGCCATACGCGTAGCGTCAGGCGCATTACTTGTAGCTCCTGACGGTGAGGGGTACGGCCTCGAAGGCCAGCGGCTCCTTGTGCAGCAGCGGGGCTTGGCTGTCCGCGGTGAACTGCCAGGCCGCGACATAGCCACACTGCGCGTCGTTGCGCTTGGCCTCGCCGTCCGGCGTCTGGTGCTCGACGCGGAAGTGGCCGCCGCACGACTCCTCGCGGTGGAGCGCATCGCGGCACATCAGCTCGGCGAAATCGAAGAAGTCCGCGACCCGGCCGGCCTTCTCGAGCGCCTGGTTGAGGTCCTGGTCCGAGCCGAGCACGTTGACGCCCTTCCAAAACTCCTCGCGCAGCGCCGGGATGCGCCCGAGCGCCGTCTTGAGGCCCTCAGCACTTCGCGCCATGCCGCACTGATCCCACAGGAGCGTGCCCAGCTCGCGGTGGAACTCGTCCACGGTCCGGCTGCCGCGCGCGCCGAGGAGGCGCTGGGTGCGCTGCTGGACGTCCCGGCTCACGGCGCCGAAGGCCGCGTGGCCGGTGCCGCTGCCCTGCGGCGCGCGCTCGGCCAGATAGCCGGCCAGCGTGAACGGAAGGATGAAGTAGCCATCCGCCAACCCTTGCATGAGGGCGCTGGCGCCCAGCCGGTTGGCCCCGTGATCCGAGAAGTTGGCTTCGCCGATCACGAAGAGCCCGGGCACCGTGCTCATCAAGTTGTAGTCCACCCAAAGCCCGCCCATCGTGTAGTGGGGCGCCGGGTAGATGCGCATCGGGGTCTGGTAGGCATCCTCGCCGGTGATCTCATGGTACATGGCGAAGAGGTTGCCGTAGCGCTCCTCGATGACCTTCCGGCCGAGCTTCTTGATCGCGTCGGCGAAATCGAGGTACACGCCCTGGCCGCCCGGCCCAACGCCCCGCCCTTCGTCGCACACTTCTTTGGCGGCGCGCGAGGCGATGTCCCGTGGGGCCAGGTTGCCGTAGCTTGGGTACTTGCGCTCGAGGTAATAGTCCCGTTCCGCGTCCGGGATCTCGGCCGGAGGACGGCGGTCGCCTGTCTTCTTCGGCACCCAGATGCGGCCGTCATTGCGCAGCGACTCGGACATCAGCGTCAGCTTGGACTGGTGCGGGCTCGCGACCGGAATGCACGTGGGATGGATCTGCGTGTAGCATGGGTTCGCGAAATAAGCACCCCGGCGGTACGCGCGGTACGTCGCGGTCACGTTGCACGCCTTGGCGTTGGTCGAGAGGAAATAGACGTTGGCGTACCCGCCGGTCGCCAGCACCACCGCGTCGGCCGCGTGGGCCGTGCACGCACCGGTGAGCAGGTCCCGCACGACGATGCCCTTCGCCGCGCCGTCGGCGACGACGAGGTCGAGCATCTCGGCGCGCGGGTGCAGCGTCACGCCCCCCGCGTCCACCTGCCGCATCATGGCCTGGTACGCGCCCAGCAGGAGCTGCTGGCCGGTCTGCCCGCGCGCGTAGAACGTGCGGCGGACTTTGACGCCGCCGAAGGAGCGGTTGGCGAGCAAACCGTCGTACTCCCGGGCGAACGGGACGCCCTGGGCCGCGCATTGGTCGATGATGGCGTTGCTGATCTGCGCGAGCCGGTAGACGTTGGCCTCGCGCGCGCGGAAGTCGCCGCCCTTGATCGTGTCGGTGAACAGCCGCTCGACGCTGTCGCCGTCCTTGGGGTAGTTCTTGGCCGCGTTGATCCCACCCTGCGCCGCAATCGAGTGGGCCCGCCGCGCGCTGTCGTGGTAGAAGAACGCGTCCACGCGGAACCCCTGCTCGGCAAGCGTTGCGGCGGCCGAAGCGCCGGCAAGACCGGTCCCGACGACGATCACGCGGTATTTCGGCCGGTCAGCCGGAGCCACGGACTTGAGGCGCCGCTTGCAGCTGTCCCATTTGTCCGGGAGCGGGCCCGGGGGCACCTTGCCGTCGAGGCTCATTTCACCACCCCGGCCCAGACCGCCAGCGGGATCGCGCTGTAGCCGAGGAAGAGGCCGAGCGCGAGCAGCCGGCCGGCCCACGTGAAGACCGGCAGGGTCTTGTCATTGTTCAGGCCGAGCGTCTGAAACGCGCTGCCGATGCCGTGGCTCACATGCAGGCAGACGGCCGCGACCCCGGCGATGTAGGCAATCGAGACCCACGGTCGGCTGAAGCCTAACACCATCATGCGGTACACATCCTGGTGGCCCAGCGGGTCACGCAGCCGGCCCAACTCCGGGTTTGTGGCGTGAAACGTGAAGTGCAGCAGGTGGTACACCAGGTACCCCAAGAGCAGCACGCCGGAGAGCATCATCGTGCGGCGGATCCAATCCGTTTCCGCGGTGCGGTAGACCTGATACGCGACCGGGCGGGCGCGCCGGTTCTCGAGCGCCAGCTGGATGGACGTGACCGTGTGCAGGATCACGGCGGCGAGCAGGCCCGCTCTCGCGGCCCAGAGGAGCCAGCCCAGCTTCCGCAACTTCAACGCGTAGGCGTTGATGGCGTCAGGCCCGCTGAAGATGAGGAGGTTGCCCATGAGGTGCCCGATCAGGAACAGGACGAGGGCCATGCCGGACGCCGCCATCAGCGCCTTCCTGCCGATGGATGAGCTGAACAGCTTCGGCTTCATGAGGCGTACCGGGTCGGGTCAGCCACGCGCGCCCTGGCGAAAGCGCGCCGCCGCTCTGCGCACTTGTTGCAGGCCCCGCAGGGCGCTCCGCCGCGCGGGCACAGGCATGAGAAGCTCGCCGCCAAGACCGCCGGGACAGCCGAGCGGATGAGCTGCGTCTTGGTCACGCGGATGAGCGGGGTGATGATCCGGATGGGCCTCCCGAGTGCGTGCGTCAGGCAGCGGCCCAACGAGCGGAAAAACTCCGGCGTCGCATCCCCGAACGGGTTGCCTTTCAGCGTGCCGAAGGCGATCGTCGACACCCGCGCTTCCGCGCAGGCCATCGCGGCATACGTGGCGAGCAGCAGGTTGCGTCCGGGCAAATAGACCGCTGCATCAGCGCTGCGCGCGCCCGGCACCCGGCCGCGGAGGCTCCAATGGCCGGCGTAGAGCGGTCCCAGCGGTGCGTGGACTGTGCGAAGCGGGCGTAAGCGGCTCGACCGGAGGGCCTTCAGGAGACGCCGTACCGCCGCCAGCTCAGCCTCCTCCCACCTGAGCCCGCAGCGGACGTACAACGGCAAGACCGGCGCGCCCCGTTTGAGCAGGCGCGCGAGCAGGACGGCGCTGTCCAGGCCGCCGCTCGTGAGGACACACGTGGGAACGGGTCGGGTACGCATCCATGACGGGAATTCGACGAGAAACTTCCTGTTCCACCCTAACAAAGGCATCCTGAAAAGTCAATCGCCGCTCCCCGGCCGATCTTCAGAACCCCTTGACGCCATAGAAAATATGCTATACTACCTGCCGTCATGGAGCCTGAAACGCCCTACAAGCGTAAGCAGTACCTGGTGGACCGCAACTACCAGCTGCGCTTTGTCACGCGCGTCTTTATGGTGGTGCTCTTGGTGGCGGTCGTGAGCTCGCTGATTTCCAGCGGCCTCATCTGGTTCAACATGTACCGGCCGGACCTGGACTCCCGCACCCCGATCATCGCCGCGTTGATTGCCGTCGCAACCACCTTGTTGATCGAGTTGCTCCTGGCGATTCCTATCGTCTTCTTCCTCGGCATCCGCCAGAGCCACCGTGTCGTCGGCCCGCTCAGCCGCCTCAAGCGAACGCTGGACGCGATCGCCACGGGTGATTTCACCCAACGCATCACCCTGCGCCAGGGCGACGCCCTGGAAGACCTCGCCAAGACGATCAACGACATGGCCGAGGCGCTCAGCAAGCGTTTTCCGAAGTCTCCGAACACGTAACCCCCGCGGGGCACCCCCCGGCCCGCCGATCGCATTCGCCGGGGCGGGCGCCCGACAGACGAACCCAATGACCCTGGAAGGACGCGTTGCGCTTGTCACCGGCGGCGCCCGGCGTGTCGGGCGGGCGATCGCCCTCACCCTGGCGAAGCGGAAGGCTCACGTGGCCTTCTCCTACCGCAGCTCGGCGCGCGAGGCCAAGCAGACCGCGGAGGAGCTTGAGGCGCACGGCGTGACCGCGCTCCCCATCCGGGCGGATCTCACCCGCAACGCCGACATCGAACGGCTGGTCGCGCGGGTCGCGCGGACGTTCGGGCGGCTGGACGTGCTCGTGAATAGCGCGGCGAATTTCGAGCGGGTGGCATTCAGCGAGCTGACCGAGCGGCACTGGGACGCTGCGCTCGACACGAACCTCAAGGGCCCGTTCCTCTGCGCCTTGCACGCCAGCCGGGTCATGCGGCGGCACGGGGGCAAGATCATCAACGTCGCTGACTGGGCCGGAGTGAAGCCTTATAAAGATTACCTGCCCTACTGCGTGTCGAAAGCCGGGGTGATCGGCCTCACGAAGGCGCTGGCGAAAGAGTTGGCGCCGCGGATTCAGGTCATGGCCGTGGCGCCCGGCCCGGTGATGGCGCCGCAGGAGCTGAGCGCTGCGGCCCGCGCCCGGATCGCCCGCCGCGTCCCCCTCAAGCGCTGGGGGAGCCCGCAGGACATCGCCAACACGGTGCTGTTCCTCATCGAAGGCACTGATTTCATGACGGGTTCGACGGTCTTCGTGGACGGGGGGCAGCTGATCGCCTGATGTACCGGGTCACGAAGATCATCAGCTTCTGCTACGGCCACCGCCTGCTCAACTACGACGGCAAGTGCCGCTACCTGCACGGCCATAACGGGAAGGTCGAGATCGACCTGGCGAGCGAACGGCTCGATGCGCGGGGGATGGTGCGGGACTTCAACGAGATCAAGCAGGCGATCCAGGCGTGGATCGACCAGGAGCTGGACCACAAGATGCTGCTGAACCGGCGGGACCCGGCGCTGCCGGTTTTGCAGGAGTTGGGCGAGCCGCACTTCGTGCTGGAGGACAACCCGACCGCCGAGGCGATCGCCAAGCTGATCTTCGACTACACCGTCTCGCAGGGCTTCCCGGTCACCGAGGTCAGGCTTTGGGAGACCGAGCGGTCTGTCGCCGCCTACCGCGTGTCGGCGCCGTCAGCTGCTCCGCAGCCTTCGGCCGCTCAATCTCGATCGCGACGTGCCCGATCCCGGGCAGCGCGGCCTTCCTGACCCGCACGGTCACCTTCGGCACCTTGAACTGCCCGAGGATCGTCCCCGCGATGTCCTCCGCCAGCGTTTCGATCAAGCGGTACGGCCGCCCTTCGGCCAGTTGCTTGACCGCGTTCACCATCTCGGCGTAGTCCACCGCGTCTTCAATCTCATCCGCGCCTGCCGCGCGCGAGGCGTCCACCGGCATCTCCAGGTCGATCGAGATCGTCTGGGGCTGCTTCTGCTCCCAGTCGTACACCCCGATCCGGCACACCGCCGTCAGTCCATGGATCGTCAGCTTGTCAGGCATGGACCTTTGCTTACTCCTCCATCGTCGAGATGTCGCCGACAGGCTCGCCGAGGTCCCAGGCGCGGAGGACGCGGCGCATGATCTTGCCGGAGCGGGTCTTGGGCACTTTCTCGACGAAGGCGATCTCGCGGGGGGCGGCGTGAGCGGCCAGGTTGGTCTTCACGAAGTCGGCGATCTCTTTCTTGAGCTGATCCGAGGGCTGGAACCCCTTACGGAGTGCCACGAACGCCTTGATGATCTGGCCGCGGACCGCATCGGGCTTGCCGATGACCCCGGCTTCGGCGACCGCGGGGTGCGCAACGAGGGCGCTCTCCACCTCAAACGGCCCCACGCGCTCGCCGGCGGTCTTGATCACATCATCGACCCGTCCCTGATACCAGATGTACCCCAGCTCGTCCTTATAGGCCGAGTCGCCGCTCACGTACCAGCCGGGGATCCGGAAATACTCGTCGTACTTCGGCTTGTTGTTCCAGATCTCCTTCATCATGGAAGGCCAGCCCGGCTTCACGACCAGGTGCCCGAGCACGCCGGGCGGCGTTTCCTTTCCCTGGTCGTCGACCACGGAGGCGTAGGTGCCGGGGAACGACAGGCCGGTGGCGCCGATCGGGAAGTCTTTGCTCGGGTAGTTGCAGATGAGCTGCATGCCGGTCTCGGTCATCCACCAGGTCTCGTGCGGTGCCAAGCCGGTGACTTTCCGGACCCACTTCAGCGCTTCGGGATTGAGCGGTTCGCCGACGCTGCAGATGTGGCGCAGGCTCTTCAGGTTGTACTTGGCCGGGATCGCCTCGCCCGCCGACATCAGCATGCGGTACGCGGTGGGCGCTGAGTACCACATGGTGACCTTGTAGCGCTCGATTGTTTGGAACCACCGGTCCGCGTCGAACCGGCCGCCGATCACGACGCTCGAGATGCCGAGCGTCCACGGCCCGTAGATGCCGTACGAGGTTCCGGTTACCCACCCAGGGTCGGCGGTGCAGTTATGCACCGCCATATTGCTCAACACATAGGATTGCTTATCCGTTTCGATGTTGCATACGTCCCCTGAGTAGGGGACACGTTGAATCGAACGGATAGGTAGCCAGAGGTAGTTGGGGGTTCGTTTCCCTCGTTGATAAGTGCACCACCGCTTGGCCATAAATGGATGCTGAACACCAAGGATGTCGGAGAGCTGCTTGACTGATTTACCGCCAACCTTGATGCAATAGCAGTCATGCTTGGCTATGATCGACCTTGACCCAATACGGCTGGGACCGATCCGCTGGACCTTGCGGCAACTGATGGAACTAAACAACCCGAATCGTGTGAGGATAATGCGGAGTTGGTACGCCAGTACTTCTGACGTCGTATGAAATCGGAACGCATGGCGGTCGGTATTGCCGTCTCCTCTCCAAAAGCCCTTGACCCACTCAGCAAGCTTCGCATCGGGCAGATAGAGCATCCAGTCCGGCAGCCGCTTGGCTGAAGCCGACGTCCCAAAGAGATTGCGGACCAATTCGCAGAGGAGGATGGATCCGATCCGCACTTCGCACAGGTTGTTGATCCAGAGCTTCTGCCCCTCAAGACCGAAGACCGCCCTCAGAATCGCGAGAACATCATCCGCAAAACGCTCCTCGCGCTTGCTAAAGGAGAATTGTAAGACATGACCTCGAGCTCCAATACTCCCTTCGGCGATGTAATAGCCGGCGAAGCGCATGAACTCTTCAGATATGGGGATGGTGGCTGGCAACGGCGCTTTGACTTTCGAGCGGTGTACACGGCCGTCCCGAACATGACAGCCCTCAACAATGCTACAGACCTCGATGGCCTGCCGATCCTTCTGCTCTCGCATCCGAGGCAGCAGGACAAAATCCTTCTTCGTGAGCGCTCCGGCAGGCTTCCAATGGATTTTAGTCTGTCCCTTCCGACCGCAGAGGACCTCGTGGTTCGGCGTCATCAGAAAGGGTTGGTCGCAATAGGTCGTTTGAACCTTGATGAGCTCACCAGCATAGGGCCGACGAAACAGGCGGCGGACTGCTGTAAATGTCCCATCGTGCGCCAAGACTTTGTCACCCACCTTGAGTTCACTGATGAATTTCGGTTCAGGGTTCCCAATGACCTTCGTTGATGGAGGGACGCACCAGTACGTATCGTCGTCTCGCAGGTCGAGCACCCACTTGCTCGTCTGATAATGGCCGACCATCGCGTACTGCCGATGCAGCACGCCTTTGGATTTCCCCGTGGAGCCTGAGGTGTAGTGGATGATCAGCCCGTCGTCCACCGTGAGCCACTCGGGCTCGACGAAGTCCGGCGCCCCCTTGATCAGCTGCTCGTAGCTCACCTCGTTCGGGGCCAGGGCACCGGACGCCCCGACCAGAATGAGGTGCTTCAGCGCCGGCAGCTTGGCTGCCGGAATCCGCCCTTTGAGCGCCTGGGTCGTGACGCAGGCGATGGACTCGCTGTTCCCGAGCCGGTCCTCGATTGCCTGCTCCATGAAGGCCTCGAACAACGGCACCGGGATCGCGCCGATCCGGTTGATCGCGAGAACGAGGATGTACAGCTCCGGGGTGCGCGGCAGGAACGTGGCGACCCGGTCGCCCTTCTTCACGCCGAGCGTCTTCAGCCCGTGCGCGGCGCGGCTGGTGAGGACCTTCAGGTCGTGGAACGTGTACCGCTCGTCGCGCTTGTCGAAGTCGGTGTAGATGAGGGCGGGCTTGTCCTTGCGCGAGGAGGCGGCGTGGCGGTCGATCGCCTCATGCACGATGTTGACCTTGCCGGTCTTGGACCAGTCGAACTCGCGCTCGACGTCTTTCCAGTTGAACGTCTTGTAAGCGGCGTCGTAGTCCTTGAGGTTGGCGTCAACCGTCTTGGGCTTGCGGACCCATTCGATCGCGGCGGTGTTCGGCGCGGTTTCCATCAATCCGCCAGGACGTAGGTGCGGCGCGCCGCAAGCGGCGCCGGGGCGTTGGCGCGGACCAGGAGCCACGCGCCGGGGACGAGGATCCCAAGACTCACGAGCGTGCCGGCCGGGAACGGGAAGACCACCCAGAACCCGGCGGCGAGGATGTTCAACATGCCAAGCGGCAGCAGGAACTTCCAGGCCAGGCCCATGAGCTGATCGATGCGCAGCCGCGGAAACGTGCCCCGGAGCCACACGAGCACGAAGATCAGCGCGTAGGTCTTGGTGAGGAACCACATCCAGGACGGGATCGGCTCGAAGCCCCACAGCACGCCGGCTCCGAGCAGGATGAGCGTCCCAACCGCCCGGGCCGGCACCGGGAGCCTCTGCGCGGTCGCGACGAGCACCGCCAGGAGAAGCGCTGCGGCCCAGAACGGCACCGCCGGCCCGTGCCAGCCGCCCAGGAAGAACGTGGTCATGAAGGCGCAGACGGCGAACGCCTCGAGAAACTCGGCCATGTACCAGAGGGCGAACTTCATGCCGCTGTACTCGGTGTGGAACCCGCCGACCAGCTCGGACTCGGCCTCGGGCATGTCGAACGGGGTGCGGTTCACCTCGGCGATCCCGCTCAGGAAAAAGATCGCGGCCGCGACGAAGCCCCAGGGCGTGAAGATGAACCACCGCGCGGCCTGCGCCTCGACGATGCCGACCAGGGAGAGCGTGCCGGTCACCATGATGACGGTCACGACCGAGATGACCCCAGGCACTTCGTAGGAGATGATCTGCGCGACCGAGCGCATGGCGCCCAGCATCGAGAACTTGCTGCGCGACGCCCAGCCGCCCATGAAGATCGCGTAGGAGCTGACGGACGACACGGCGAAGACGTAGAGGAGCCCGACGTTCAGGTCCGCCGCGATCATGTTGCGGCCGATGGGCATCACCGCGAAGAGGAGGATGGCCGGGGCGACCGCCAGGATCGGGGCCAGCGTGTGCAGCAGCCGATCGGCGCCGCGCGGGACGATGTCCTCCTTGATGAGCATCTTGACCCCGTCCGAGATCGGCTGGAGGAGCCCGTAGACGCCGACGCGGGTCGGGCCGAAGCGGTTCTGCATCCGGGCGATGATCTTCCGCTCGATCCAGGTGAGGTACATCATGACGAGCGGGGCGAGGGCCGCGATGGCGCCGATCGTGATGAGGATGGAGAGCCATGGGATCACAGCCTCGGGAAGGACCCGCGCGGCCAGCTGAAGCGCGGCGGCTTTGCCGCTGACGAACAGCTGATCTAATGAAGTCATGTGGACGAGGGTGTTGACGGCGCTTGAGGGGGCGCAGCTTTGGCGGCCTTCGCCGCGAGCCGGGCGTCCACCTGGGCCGCCTCTTCCGGCTTGATCCGCTGGAAGTACTCGTTCGACTTGAGGAGTGCGGCCTTATCGAGCAGCATCGCGGGCTTGCGGTCCTCGGCGGAGAGCTCGTAGGCGTTGTCCATCTCGATGGCGTCGAATGGGCACACGTCCACGCAGATGCGGCAGGACATGCAGATCGAGGTATCGATGAAAAACTCGGTCGGGTAGGTGCGACCGTAGACCTTGAGGGGCCTGCCCTGCGCGTCCTTCGCCGGACCGCCGATGTGGATGCAGGCCGGCGGACACTCCTGCTCGCAGATCTTGCAGGAGACGCAGCGCAGGTCGTCCGGGGACTTATCGTAGACCAGGAACGGGAACACGCGGAACCGCTCGGCATGCTGCTGCTTCACGTCCGGGTACTCGATGGTCACGAGCCCCTCGCTGGGCGTGATGCCGATGGCGCGCAGCAGCACCCGCCCCCAGGGATAGGTCTGGAAAAAGGTCTTGAGCGTCACCAGCATGCCGCGCAGGACGCCTTGCCCGACGATCATCGGTCCACTTCCCCCATCACGATATCGACTGATCCCAGGATGACGATGACATCCGCGACCTTCTGGCCCAGGCACATGTCTTCCAGCACGGTCAAGTTGATGAAGCTCGGCGAGCGGATGTGGTAGCGGTACGGCTGCGGGGTGCCGTCGCTCACGAGGTAAAATCCGAGCTCGCCCTTCGGCGCCTCGACGCGGCCGTACGCCTCGCCCTTGGGCGGGCGGAAGGTGCGCGGCGCCTTCACGAGCGCCGCACCCTTGGGGCTGGCTGACGGGCCCTCCGGGATCTCCTTAAGCGCTTGCTGCAGGATCTTCAGGCTTTCGCGTATTTCCAGGATCCGGACGTAGTAGCGGTCGTAGACGTCGCCGACCGAGCCGACCGGCACCTTGAAATTGAAGCGCGGGTAGATCGAGTAGCCGTCGGCTTTGCGGATGTCGTACGCCTGGCCTGACGCGCGGAGGACCGGGCCGGTGGCGCTCGCGTTCACCGCCAGGTCCTTCGGCAGCACGCCGACGCCCTGCGTCCGCTGGCGGATGATCTCGTTGTTCGTGAGCAGCGTCTCGAACTCGTCGAGGAAGCGCGGGTAGCCCTCCACGAACTCGCGCACGCGGTCGAGCCAGCCGGCCGGCACGTCCACGCGCACGCCGCCCGGGCGGATGTAGTTGCACATCATGCGCGAGCCCGAGGCCGCCTCGAAGAAGTCGAGGATCTTCTCCCTTTCGCGGAAAGCGTAGAGCAGCGGCGTGCCGAAGGCGCCCATGTCGTTCAGGAGAAAGCCGGTGACCGCCGTGTGGTTGAGCACGCGCGTCAGCTCCGCCATGATGACGCGGAGGTACTCGGCGCGCTCGGTGACCTGAATGGCGCCAAGCTTCTCGATCGCGAGCGCTAGGCCGAGGTTGTTCGACATCGAGCAGAAATAGTCGAGCCGGTCGGTGAACGGGAAGCTCGCGATGTAGCTGATCCCCTCCCCGATCTGCTCATGGTTGCGGTGGAGATAGCCCATGACCGGCTTCAGCTTCACCACCGTCTCACCGTCGAGCACCGTCTGCATCCGGAACACGCCGTGGGTGGACGGGTGCTGCGGCCCGAGGTTGACTTCCATCAACTCGGTGTCGACCGGTTTCACAGATGCGGCAGGGCCGAGCGGCGTCATGATGGTGCCGGGGCGTCCTGGTCTTCGACCACGTAGTCCTTGCGCATCGGGTGGCCCTTGAACCCCTCCCAGAGCAGGATGCGGCGCAGGTCCGGATGACCCTCGAACGTGACGCCGTACAGATCGTAGGTTTCCCGCTCCTGGTACTCGGCGCCGCGGTAGACCGGGGTCAGCGACGGCACGGTGGCGTTGTTGCGGTCAAGCTTCACTTTCAGCGTCACGGGCCCGTGCCGCTTCGCCATGGAGCAGAGATGGTAGACCATGTCCATGCGCCCGTCCTGGGGATAGTCCACAGCGGTGAGATCGGCCACGTAGTCGAGGCTGAACCGCTCGGTCTCTTTGAGGCAACGGCACACCGCCGGCAGGTTCGCGGGCGTCACCCACAAGATGGCGCCCTCGACGGTGAGGGTCACCCCAGGCAGGAGCTGCTCGATCGTGGTCTTGAGCTCTTCCGGCGCCGGCAGCATCACGAAGCCTTGCCTTCAGGCCGCTCAGGGGTCGCGCCGGACGGCCAGGCCTGCTGGGCGGGCGTAAAGATGTCGGGGTTGTACTTGGGCTCAAGCCCGCTCGCGCCGAGCTGCGGCACCTGATACTCGCCGTGCTTGCGCGCGACTTCCTGGCTCATCGGCTGCCGCTTGATCCGCTCCTGCAGCTTCATCAATCCTTCGAGCAGCCCCTGGGGGGTCGGCGGGCAGCCGGGGATGTAGACATCCACCGGGATCAGCCGGTCAATCCCCTTCAGCACGTTGTACCCCTTATGGAACGGCCCGCCCGACGTGGCGCAGGCGCCCATCGAGATGACGTACTTGGGCTCCGCCATCTGGTTGTACAGCCGCACCACCTGGGGCGCCATGCTCTTGGTCACCGTGCCGGCCACGATCATGAGGTCGGCCTGGCGGGGCGACGCCCGGAAGATCTCGGAGCCGAAGCGCGCGATGTCGTAGCGCGAGGCAGCGGTCGCGATCATTTCGATGGCGCAGCAGGCCAGTCCGAACTGCAGCGGCCAGATCGAGTTGCCGCGGCCCCAGTTGACGAGCTGGTCCCACGTCGTCAGGTAGACGCCGTGCTTCTGCATTTCGCTTCTCAGGCCTTCGTTGGTCGCGCTCATTTCCACTCCAGGACGCCCTTCTTCCACGCGTAGACGAGGCCCACGCCCAGGATCGCGATGAAGAGCGCCATCTCGAGGAACACCACGGGCCCCAGCGGCTTCCACACCAGCGCCCAGGGATAGATGAAGATCACTTCGACGTCGAAGATCACGAAGAGGAGGGCGTAGATGTAGTACTGGACGTTGAACTGCACCCACGGGTCGCCCGTGGATTCGAGGCCGCACTCGTACGGGGCTTGCTTGCTCAGGCCCGGCTTCCTCGGCGCGATGAACCTGGCCAGGACGAGCGGGGCGACGCCGAAGAAGATCGCGGCGGCGGTCAGGACGCCGATGAACGCATACTGCTGGACGTAGGTCGAATCCATGATGACCTCTGATGACGCCGCGGGAAGGAGAGGCGTCCTGGAACGTTAGAGCCCACCCCGACACCTCCCGTGCCCTGCGCTGGGCCCAGCGGCGAGGCCCGCCAGGCGCGAGGAGCGTGGCGTACAAGGGATACCGGTACGCGAGCGACGAGCAACGCCGCGGGCCGACGCCGATCGGCCCAGCCCATCAGATCTCATGGGTTGCGGCGGCATGCCGCCA
>Ga0247727_10007353_pt1 | contig 20996 bp, 13 predicted proteins | sample WisWelCaveWW1625_FD_202498 | JGI IMG/M metagenome (GOLD analysis project Ga0247727, IMG submission 202498) | Biofilm microbial communities from Wishing Well Cave, Virginia, United States - WW16-25 | ecosystem: Environmental > Aquatic > Deep subsurface > Groundwater > Cave microbial mat | place... | reverse complement strand
CGCTGCGGGACGCAGCCGAGCTTTCAGAACCCGGATCGAGAATCGTGGCCATCTCTTCCCAGTAACCCGGCGGGGTGAGCACGAAAACAAACAGCACAATGGCAACGATGAACGGCACAATGCTTTTTTTGCGCACGCTGTTCGGCGCAAAAACCCAGAAGAACACCATCGAGGTGCACAACGCGACAAACGTGGCGCGCAAGCCTTCAGGCGTGACCGGCATAAAATCCAGCACGAACGGCAAAATGAAATACGCGCCGAATCGTTCCCACTTCGATCCGAAGATCGCCATGATGACGAGCATTGGAAAAAACATCATGATGTGCACGCCGGTGCCGCCGGTGGCGATGCCGATTTCATTTTCCTTAATCCAATCCCAATCAACGCCCCAACGCGCCATGAATGAGGTATACCAGATACAAATCAAGGTCACCCAGATCACGACGCGCATCTCTTTCTCGGTTTGAATGACTTTAATCATCAGCCACGCGAACAGAATGATTTTCGAAAACTCGAACGTATCCTGGAACGCGAGACTCACCGAGTCTGCCGCCCAACTGCTCGTCAACACACAGATCAGCAAAAAGGCCAATAACCACCGCATGGGCGCTTGCGCCGCGGTGTCGAGTTTTTGCAATTCACCGCGATTGATTAAATATGAAAGGAATAATGTTATCGTCGCAAAAAATTGAAACCGGATGTCTTCGAGGCCGGCGCCAAAGATGCGCAGGTTCAAATGAAAAAGAACAATAACGAGGCAGACGCCAATCAGCGGCTGTCGCAGCGTCCAGAAACAGGCGACGACTAAAAGCACGAGGGCAAGGCCAGCGCGAAGTGACATGCAACAGTCTCTTTGTTCATCTGAAGTTTAACGTCATGCTTGCTCAACCAAAAGGCGAGCCACGAGGTTGACGAAAGTTTCCTCAAAATTATATTGTAGCAGCGTTCACCCCCGAACGCGGAAGATTATTCTAAAGCAGCATTTCCGGTTGGAGCGGGTTAGCTTCGCCGGCGCGCGCTACCGTTTGGCGCACACGTTGCGAAATGGCGGCGGTGAGATTATTGAGGTTGTCGGTTTGCAAAACGATCAAATGCGGAAACTCTTGCACCATTTGCTGATAATTGTGATAAAGTTGCTTTATATATGCGCTGTCGTAATTTGGCCGGCGGTGCAAAATGGTTTGGGGGCGGGCGATCAACATCAAGGCCAGTTGCGGAACCGGCAAAGCGGTTTTAATCAGGCGTAAATAGAAACGTTCAGACGGGCCAGTCAAAGAATAATGTACAAGACTGTCATAATAAAAACGGTCAACAATAATGATTTTCCGACGCCATCGCATCGCCGCAAAAATACGGAAAAGAATAATGCGCCAGAGATAGCCTAATGTTCTCGTCAGCGTCAGCTTGCGAATAGCTTGGCGCCGCAGCGCCGTAGCGTGGCGTTGCGGTTTCGCCTGCTTCGGCAGAGGCGAGACGGCATGTTGTTTTTTGACAAACAGGGCGCGCAAAATTCGGCGCGCTTTCAAAAAGCGAAACCGCAGATAGATGGCGGGATAACCGGCTTCCTGCAAAAAACGATGCGCCTGTTTGGCATTGGTGCTCTTGCCGCTGCCGACGATTCCGGAAAAAGTGATGAGCATGGAGGTTGCTGGTTTGCTGGTTGCTGGTTTGCTGGTTGCTCGTCGCTGGTTACTCGTTATCCAACCAGCGTGGTATTCACAAAAACTTCTTCAACAAAAATCTTGACTAAAGAATTGGAAAAAGGTATATTTAATTATTACAAAAACATGTGACAATACAAAGACCAAAGAAGAACATATTGACTATTGGCTTAAAACTGCCGAACACCATTTTGACACCGCCAAACACTTGTTTGAAACGGGAAAATATGATTGGTGCTTATTTATTTCGCATCTCGTTATCGAAAAGGTTCTCAAGGCATTTTGGGTTAGAGATACAACAGAACGAGTGCCTCATCATCATAGGCTATTGGAAATCGCTCAAAAGACTCGTTTGAATCTATCGGAAGAACAGAAAAAATTTCTTGACAGTATCACACCATTTAATATCGAAGGGCGTTATCCTGATTATAAGCTTGACTTTTATAAACTTTGCACCAAAGAGTTCACTACGGAAAAGTTTGAGAGCATTAAGGAATTTTATCAATGGCTACTCTTCCAGCTCACGTTAGAGCCAGCGTCAACACGCTCATCCAGCAACTGAACGCCAACAATTTAAACATCCGGCAAGCCTACATTTTTGGTTCTTATGCCAAGGGACGGCAAACGAAGTGGAGTGACATTGACGTTGCACTAGTGTCGGATCAGTTTGAAGGCAATAGGTATTACGATTATTGCAAGATCAGTCCATATGTGATCAAAGTCGACACCAGCCTTGAAGTGCATCCTTTTAGTTCAGAAGATTTTACCAAAGACAATCCTTTTGTCGAAGAGATTATCGAAACCGGTATTCGAATTGTCTGAGCTTACCTATTTCGCGATAACTTACGCCGCCGGCGAAGTTTCCTTCCGCCAACCGAAGCGCTTTTTCAAAGCGGTGATTTTCTTCTTCCCTTTTGCAATTACCCCCTGCGCATCATCGGACAATTCCTGATATAAATCAACGACACGCTTTGGACGCCACACGAGCAAAACGCCGGCGTAAGCCATCAGGCCGGCAGCCGTTGACGCCATCAACATCGCCAGTGAATATTTCCCCAGGTAATCTCCTAAACCGGCGTTGGCGCTCCACATGGCCGCGGCCATGAAAACGCTGCCGACGATGGCCGGCCATTGCGGCGTCAAATATTCACGCCAGCCGATCAAGCTGACGCGGCGAATCAAATTGATCATTAACACCATCACGAGAATCGAGGTGATCGTCACGGCAACGGAAACGCCGTTAATGCCCCATTTCACCCCGATGAAAACGGCGCCCGCGAGAAGAGCAAACTCAATCACCCGGCGCAGCGCGGTGCGTTTGACAAAACCGCTCGTGGTAATAACGGAATTTAAAAACGGGTCCAGCGCGCGCAAAATTCCAGCGACACACATGATTTGCACGCAGGTGATGGTGGGCGCCCATTTCTCACCCAACACCACATACACGAATGCCGGCGCGGCCATCAGCATCACCACTTGAATGGGGTAAGCCACCAGCGATACCGACAACACGAGTTTTTCAAAACCGCGCTTCACGCGCTCCGGCTGATTTTGCACGCGCGCAAAAGCCGGAAACATCACGCTGCTCAACGCGCGGGTGATGCGCTTGCGCGGCGTTTTCATCAGCTCAAACGCTTTGGTGTAATAACCGAGCTGTTGCGTGTCCAGCACGCGGCCGATGATCAAATAATCCACATTGTCGGAAAGATAGCGAAACAAATTGCGCAGAAAAACCCAGTTGCCATACCCAAAAAGTTCTTTGCTCGTTTCACGGTCAAATTGCAGCCGCGGCCGCCAGCCGGAAAGTTGGATCGCGCGCAGCGATGACCAGATCAAGCCGCAAAATTCGCCGATCACCAAACTCCAAACGCCGTAACCGAGCGTCGCAAAAATCAATGCGCCGGCAAGTTGCACCGTGCGATCAATGGCCAGCACCTGTGAGTAGGCCTTGAAATTCATGTCGCGTTGCAGCATCGTCACCGGCGAAGTCGAGAAACATTCCAGCACGATATAAAAACTGAACACCGGCAAAAAAATTTTTAAGATCGGCTCTTTAAAAAAAGTTGCAATATACGGCGTACAAAGCAGAACGATCACCCACAGGACTGTTTTAAACATAAGGTCGAGCACAAATAACGTATTCACATGCTCCGGCCGCACTTCTTTGTTGCGTTGAATCAACCCCATATTGAAACCAAATTCGCCAAATTTCGTCGCAAATCCAATCACCAGCCAACCATATTGCAGAATGCCGAAATCGGTCGGGTCGAGCAGGCGCGCTAAAAAAATACTGCCGGCCATTTGGGTAAAGGTATTGCCCATTCTGGCAATGACTGTATAAAAAACCCCTGCTTTGGCCAGCTTGCCAACATTTTTGTTTTTTGAATCTGACGCATTTTGCTCAGCACCGGTTGCAACGGTTGCAGCATTTTTACGCAGCTCTTTAGTTTTGGCGTTGAGCATATTTTTCAATTTGCGTCAGAATCAGTTCGAGGTAATTTTGCTCAAAATCGGCAACGGTTTTTTCCACGCTAATACTGGTGTCCAAAATTTTTAAAGCATGCGTTTCGCGAAAATCGGCGTAAGCCGCGCGCACTTCGGCGAGTTGCGCCACCGACAATTGCGGTTTGCGCCGGTGAATCACTTCCGGCGGGGCGTCCAGCAACAACGTTAAATGCGGCTGCGGATAAATACGGCACAACCAGCGCCGCATATTCCAATGATAATCCATGGGCCGGCTTTTGTAACCGACCAGCAAATCATAAATATACCGATCAGCCAAAACGATACGGCCCTGACGCAGTTTTGGCAGGACCAGTTTCCAATATCGAAACCACAATTCCGCGGCGACCGCCAAATAATAAAGCCATGCTTTCAGATTTTGCCGCCACAAATTTAAACCCTGCGGCGTTACGCGTTGCGTGGTCTTGCCGGAATAAAACGCCTTATCTTCGGCGCGGTACGGCGTGAGGTGTAAAGAACTCAGAAATTTTTGCAGCGGCAAAAGGCTTTGCCCCCACGGGCCAAGATAAACTGTGTCCGTCGTTAACGCCGCCGCCCGTAGCCTTTCTTGCAGCGCACGCAGCAACGTGCTTTTGCCACAACCGTCCGGTCCGAGCAAAACAATGAGAACGCCGCGGCGCGGGCCCAACCATTTTTGCGTCGCGGTTTTAAGCGACAAAACCCAACGCCGCCAACGATTCGCCGGCCGGTGCCGATAAAGCTGGCGATAGCTCAACTCGCTCAATTGTCGCGCCAACCTGGGGTCGCGCTGTAACAGATCAAAATCATCTTTCACCCGAGCCACAATTTCCTGCAAACCAAAATCCGTTGCGTGTTGCGACAGATATGCTTCATCCAAATTCTGCGTCAGCAAATTCGCCAATTGCGGACGGTGCTTCGCCTGAAGCTCGCCTTTGCCGAGAAGATTATGAAACAACAGCGTCAATAAAAGATCTTCTCGTCCAGGGAAAAAATAGCCATCCTGCGCCTGCCGTCGTGACAACACACGTTGAGCATCAAGATATTCGACGCCGCGCACAACCAGACGCTGATGCACATCGAGTAACAGTGGCTTCTCTCCGGGCCGCCAGCGCAGCAGCAAGAATTTGCCTGGGTTGAGGCTGCCGTTGCGAATCAACCGAAAGCCATATTGCCGGCAGAGCAAGAGAAACTCCGGCGTTTTCGTTTCATCGATAAGTAAATCCAGATCGTGAATACCCGGCGCGTCCGGCCGATCGCGCAACAGCACGTAGGGTATCTCACGAGCAACTATCTCGCGCAGCAATTCGGCGAAGATCGTCATTTCTTCAAAATGGTCGCATTAAAAAAGTCAAGCATCTCGTAAACCTGGCGCTGCATAAATGCCGTGTCCAGATACTTCGGCGAATCCAAATAAATTTGCAAACGTTGCACCCAGTAATAAACCGCCACCGCCGGCAGCAATTTACGATCATACCCGAATTTGTCCAGGGCCTGGTTGAGATAGGGCCAGTGCAATGCTGAAGGCGCGGCCTGAATCAAACGCATGGCAATATGGGCCGGGGCCTCGCGAAACGAGCCAGGATCCAAACGCACAAAAAAATGTAAAACATCCAGCGCCGGAATGGATTCCCGCGCGGCAATGTCCCAGTCGATGATGCCGCTTAATTCAAAACTTTTGTGATGCGCGAGAATATTCTTCGTGGAGAAATCCCCGTGCACCAAGCCGAAAAATAGGCGTCGTCCGCCAAACTGCGTGGCAAGAAAATCTTCCAGGCGTCGCCAGGTTGCCTCGTATTGCGGCGGGGTCGCGGCCCATTGCACCAGTTGTTGCAGCGGTTGCCGAAAAATTTGGTCAAACTTGCGCTCATCGACGTCAACGACCGCGCCGCAGCAGGCCTGTACGCCATGCCAGAAAGCAAATAAAGTATCACAAACTTTGCGAAAAATCTCGCCGGGCACATTCAAGCGGCTCAGCGGCGCGCCTTTGATCCGGCTTTCGAGAAAATAAGGCTGGCCTTCAAACTCACCCTGCGCTAAAATTTGCGGAAAAGCCCGCTGCACGGTTTGGGCAAAAGCGAACGGCGTCATGTCGAATTGGCGCAATTTTTTATTGCGATACAAATGCCGCAACATGGCGTTTTGTTTGCGTAAGCGCGCGGCGGCGAAGGGAATCAAAGGCAGTTTAATGAACACGCTTTGTTCGCTGCGCGGCTTTTTCCAGCGCGCGTCGATCTGCACTTTTCCGCCGGCCAGAACGCGATAATGATGCAATTGAAACGAAGAGCCGGATTCGCGTTCCGCTAATTCGCGCAGCAGTCGCGTGAGAAATGACGCAGTTGGAGCCGCGCCAAAATGCGCCAGCGCATGGTAGGTCTCAAAAAGTTTTTTTTGTTCTAATAGGCGTAAACTTTGGCTTCGCTCGCCCATTGTCGCTGGTGCTGAGGGCAAAGGCGCAATTTGCGCCGGCGCGGACCAATGCGGCACGATGCCGAAATGATTCATCTGCCGGAGCGGCGCCTGGTCGCACGCGCGCGCCGTCAATTTCGCCGTCAAAGTTTCCAAAAGCGACTGGTGTGGAATGGGTTCGGCTAATTGCAGTAGCCGCACCGCCATCGGTAAAGCTTCATATTCTTGCGATTTCAAACGCCGCATGATTCGCCGTAAACGATTCATCGGGTCGCGCCAATTCGGCTTATAACAATGGGTCAGCCACAATTCCCCCTCCGGATGCAAATGTGTCAGCGCCTGCATCAACCAATCATCTTCATGGCGCGACTCGACGGCTTGACGCGTCGGCACCCAAAGCAGCAAACCGTAAGGTCCGGCGATTTCATGCGCATGGCGACAAATGCGATAATTCGACAAATTTTTAAATTGCGCCAATTCACGAAACAAATCCATTTCGGTTGGGTTGAAGCCCCAAATATCGACACGTTGCAGATGACGCGCAAAAGCCAGCGGGACACTGCTAAAACCATGCAACACCACAAGCACCGGCAGATCCGCGCGCAACGCCGTAAGAAATTTCCATGCCGCCGGCAGCTCATAAATGCAATCGTTGAGCAGCGCGCTGGCCTGATGGCGCGAGAGCCGGTGATAAAGCGCGTGGAATTGTTGGCCGACACCGGCGGTATGATTAGAGGCGTTCATTAAAGTTTCCATCTCAACTCTTATAACTCTAAAAGCCGGCGCAATTCTTTCTCTTTTTCAAACCAGGCCGCGTGCCGTTGCGCGCGGCGTTCCTGAATGGCGGCTTTGAAATTGGGCCATTCCGCTCGCAGTCGTCGAATCGCCTGCACGATGCTGGGCGGCGAATTGTCGACGAATAAACCGCCGTTGGCAAAAGTTTTGCGCAAAATCGGCCAATCGGAAGTTATAATGGGCGTGCCGAGCGCCATGGCCTCGTAAGCGCCGCGCTGCATCGTGTGGTCGCGCGTCGTCAACACCATTACAGCGTGCGAGGCTTTGAGCAAACCGGCATATTGCGGCACGGAAAGAAAATCCGTAAAGGTGACGTTATCCGGTTTGCGCTCTAACAATCCGGACGGCGCATCCTTTAATTTTCCGGTGCAGAAAAAATTAACCTCCGGCAAATCCGCCGCCGCTCGCAAAATATTATCCAGCGGTTCATCGGGATTAAAACTGCAAACCGCGGTGATGGCAAAAAAACCGTTGGCGGGTGTTCCATTTTTCGCGCCGCCGTTTTGTTGAAAAAACGGCGGGGCTTCAATCTGCGCAAATTGCACCGGTAAATCGCCGATCACACAATTTCTTTCTGCCGGCACACCCCATGTCTGTTGCCACTGGCGCAGTTTTTCATTCGTTACGATATTGCACGCGGCACGTTTTTCCAGCCAGCCGTGCAAAAACTTCATCTTCTGCCAGCGTTTCATGGTAAAGCCAGCCGTGTGATTATCGGTCGCGAAACGGCTGCCGGTAATTTTACAATAGAAATAGACCGGCAACACCGCAAAAATTGGCGGCACCATCACCAGCACCACATCCGGTTTTTCGCGCCACAACAACTTCAGGGTTTGCCAGATTTGAATGAGATATTTCAACGCAATCGTCGCGGGCCGGCTACCGAGCCACCCGGCGTAAATCATGTACGATTTGCCGCCCAGTAAACGCGCCAAATGATCGCTGCGGCTGCAGTTTTCCGCCCACGAGATAAATATGATTTTTTGCATATTTTTTTTCAAAAGCGTTCATTTCGATTCTCTGCAGTCCGTTGCGGTTATCGGAGTGTCCCGACATTCCTTTAAAAAGTTTACGGAAAATCGGGACTTTAGCATTGCGGCATTGCGAAACTAAAGTTTCGCACTCCGGGTTATGGTAATGGCATTGAAACATGCTCATGATAGGCCTGCCGCTCGCGTTGAATATTTTGCGCGTCCGGTCCACCGTGATCAAATGAAATTTGTGGAGCACTCGCTTTATAGCGTTCGTACAGCATGGCGGCTTGTTGGGCTTTCTTTTCTTCGCCGAGCTTCCGATAAATTTTTTGCAAATAATAATAAGCTTCGACATTTTCCGGATCGAGGCTTAACACTTTTTCAAAATCACCCCGGGCGCGCGCATAATCTTGCAGCGCTAAATAAAGTTGACCGCGCTCGAGCTTGGCGACGCGATCACGGGGAAATTTGCTCACCGCCTTCTTGAAATGCTGCAAAGCTGCAGTATAGTTCCCTTGCGCTTTCAACGTCACGCCATAGTAATAATGCCATTTGAATGGAACGGCGCCCGTTTTCATGGCGGTTTCCAGCGCCTCCCGGGCGCCGGTCAAATTGCCTTCGCGCAAACGGACGATGCCAACGTTAACCCAGGCTTCAGCAAGCTCGCCATACTTGGCATTTTCGGCAGATTTCGCGGGCTCGACGCCCTTTGCCACGTTTTGAACAACCCGTAAAAAGGCGGCTTCCGCATTTTTAAAATCATTCTGCGTCAGTAACCCCCAAGCGTAATCACTCCAGCGCTCCCCGCTACTCGTTGCGTGGTTATACTTCGGCGCTGCCATTTCATTATCCGCCGCCGCAACAGACAGCGTTACTTCGTGGCGTGCCATTTCCACCACGGGAAATTCCGGCAGAGGCGTCTCCGCAAAAACCCAACGGGTGAAAGCCCAGCTAAATTTGCGATAATTCAATTTGGCAATAACATGGATTTCATCACCGGCGTCCGCAGGAATCTTGAGGCGATAGCGCACCACTTCCGCGCCGCCAGGCGGCAGCAGATTAACGTACGCCACCGCTCGTGCCGCCCACGAATTATTTTTAGCGAGCGGTCGGCCCGAACCATCGACGAGATAAGAACGATAAAAATGCGCGCTCGAATCCACCGGCCCCTTGCCGGCGTCGGCGACAGCGCCGCTCCAAAAAATAATTCGTCCGCGATTATCAAAGGCTTGCAATTCCAACCAGGCTTCGCTCATTTCAACTTTTCCCGCCGGCAAAAAATGCCCAATCTGGTGCGAACGCACCACCACATCGAGGCGCACTTCTTCACCGCATTTGACGGCGGCATTGTTTTGTGCCAGCGGCGCCATCACCTGGGCGAGTGGCACCGTTGCAGGTTTGGCGCCTATCATGAAGCTATGTTCGTCACCAAGCGCAAATAATGTCGCCGGTAAAGTTTCCGCTTGAGTGCTTGTAGAATCGTGGCGTAGCGCTTCTGCAGAAAAAGAATGCGCCGGCTTGCCGAGCGCAAAAATTTCAACGGAAACCTGCCGGTCCCGCAGAAACGCCGTTGTCGCCTCGAGTTGCTCGTTGTCCTGATTTTCGGTTGGCAAAGCCGTATTCGCGCCAAGAAAGCGGTGGCTCCGAACTTTGCCGCCGTTTTTTAACGCCACTGGCGGCATGTGGCAATCGACACACTTTTTTCCTTCCGGCGCGGCAATATAGCCGCGGCCGCGACCGCTGGAAAAAGGACCCGCCTGCCACGGATCATAATCATTAAAGCTGCGAATCCAGCGAAATTGATTCACCGGCAGGTCGAGATGCGCTTTATGACAGGTTGAACAAAATTTCGCGCTATCGTCGCGATGAAACGGTTTCATCATGCTGCGCCGATGCGGTTCCGGATCGGCGCGCAGGAGAAAATCATATAATCCACGCAAAATTTTATTTTCACTCGCGGCCCATTCGTGCAAAGGCGTTGCTTCGATCACATAATCCGCCTGGCCGGTGGTGCTGCGCACGCGCACGATGGAATGACAAGCCACACAGGAGACGCCGCTATGCGCTTCCGGGGTTTTGCTCAACTCCGGCAACGGCTGCAAACTCTTTCCACTCACCAGCAACGCGGGAGAATGACAACCCGCGCACCATTTCGCCGAATGGTTGGACGCGAGAGAATTATTTGTATCGGCAGGGGCCGGCGATTTATTTTCCAATAAAGCAGTGAGCGATTGGCGATACCACGGATTATTGAAAGCCGAATACTGATGCGCCGAGCTTTGCCATTGTTGAACAATCTCCGGGTGACAACCGGCGCGCCCGCAACTGGCGGACTGCAAAAAAGGTGCGGCCGAAATATATTTCTGTGTTGGCGTAGAAACCGCGGACGGTGCAAATGGGCTGTTCGCGCCCCATGACGCTGGCTTTTTTAAATCATCTTGCAGCAATACGGGGTTGGTAATCAGCGCCGGATCGCGCGGCCACAGCCAATGATAAATACCCGTGCTCAACGGCAAGAGTAGCGCGACGATAAACACCACCCACGCCACGCGGCCGGCGACATCATAAGAATTTTTGACACTGATTTGATATGCGACACTGCGAATCGATTTTTGAAAAAACGCCGCCCCGATGAAACCGGCAGCGATATGAAAATACAAAACCCAACGATGCGCATGGGTGGCATTCGCGACAACCAGATACAAGCCGGTGAGAACGCACGGCGATAAACTCCAGTAACCCAGACGCCCCAGGTAAACGGCAAGCTCGCTGCCGCGCGGCGCCTCATGCGCCAGAAAACGCCGCGCGAAAATAAAGAAAGGAATGATCAGCGCCACACCCAAAACAATATGCAAAAGCACATTCAGCAGGTAAAATAACGTCGGCTCGGCAAACGCCGCGAGATAACCGCTATTGAGCATGAGAATGGCAAAAGCGATGAAAACCCACTTCATCGCTTGATGACGTTGAGCACGCATTAAAGCATTCCTGAAAATTTTTCAACGCGATGGCCGCAGAGGCGTCTTGGCTGGCGCGCAAAACATGACCGTGGTGGGAAAAAAATTCATTTCAGCCCGGGCGATTTTTCCGGTTCACCAACAAGTCATCCAAGTAGTTCATCACTTCGGTCGCTGGACGCGCATGATGCTCCAACTGCGCCGCGGCTTTTAGCGCCGCGCGGTGGGATGGCGCTGGGCGCGGTATGGCGGGCCGGGCCGGAGCTGCGGGTATGCTCGGCCGGTTGTTCAAATCAACGTTGAGCACTTCGCCGTCAATGAATGAATCAGCTAAACGTTGCAAACGCTCCTGATGCCGGCGGGCCTCGAGCAGGGCGTCCTCATCGTCATTTACCAGGCTGTCAAAAATAGCCGGAATTTCCGTAAAAGCGTTGATGAGTTTTTTGCTCATATTGATTTCACCGTCCAGCACGCGCTCGCAAATTTCCTCAATGGTTGCGGCGTAAGCAGCAACGACGTCAAACACAAAACGCCTGGCGAGATTATTGACGGCGATGGCGGCGTGTTTAATGCGTTGCAAAGTTTCCTGCCGCGTGGGATCCGTATAGAGCCGACCGAGCGACTCGCGAATAATCTGCAAATGAATTTGGCATTGCTCGGCAAAAATCTTGCTGGAAACGCCGGCGCGATTCATTGCCGGAGCGCTCGCTCGGCTCGCTCCCGGAACGCCCGCCGGGGTGGCCCGCTCGAACCTTTCGTGGCGATCAATGACGGCCGGTAACGTGACGCCATTTATTTCGGGGTCGGTTGTTATCGGCGACGAGGTAAAATAATCATCACGTTCATTAAAAACCGCGCGCTCGACATTTTGCCGTTCGGGCGTTGGGGAAACGGTTTTGGGCGCCGCGAAACTTTCGTTTTTAAATTCATCGCGCGGCGCCGTTTTTTCAACGTTCGTCGCCGTTGGTTTGCGCTTGGGATAGCTTTCCGGCGGCGCTGCGGCATTGGGATAAATCGCCGAGGCCACACGTTCACGAATACCTGCCCGCTCACCGGTATCAATGCGTTGCGCTACCGGCTTATCTGCCTTGACTTTTTCAAGTTGTTGGCGCGATTTTTCCGGAATAATTTCACGTACGGGCGCCGCAACAGGATGAGGTTTTCCCGCGTCTTCACCGTTGCGCGAGGCTTTGGGCAACACGACGACTTCAGTTTCGTCATCATTGATTTCACGTTCAATCGCCAGGTCATCCACTGCCGTCGTTTCAGCGACATTTTTAATATCCACTTCTTCTTTTGGCAAACTCTGCGGCCGGGCGAATATTCGTTTTTTTCGCGCCGGGGTTAATGACGGCTGGAATAGTTGCACGGAGGTTTCCTGAAACTCCGGTTTCGCCACCGCTTCGCGTTTTTCCTGCAAATTCGTGACAATGAGCATCACCCGAATGGCTTTGCCGAGATTTTGATCAATGCGGGCGCCCCAAATAATTTTCGCCGCCGGATCGAGCTTGGCAGCGACAATTTTCATCACCAGTTTAGCGTCTTTCAGCGGCATCTGCGCGCCGCCGGTAATGTTGATCAACGCGTTTTTGGCGCCGGTAATATCGACCTCGAGCAATTTATTCTGCATCGCCATTTCGACCGCGGCTTGCGCATTCTCCGCGCCCTCGCTCTCGCCAATGCCAATCATCGCCGTGCCGCCGTTTTGCATAATCGCGCGCACATCGGCAAAATCAAGATTGACCAGGCCTTTTTCCGTGATCAATTCTGTAATTCCCTTCACGGCGTTCACTAAAATTTCATCTGCCGCTTTAAACGCCATGCCCAGCGGCACATCGGGAACGACTTCGAGCAGGCGATCATTTTGAATGACGATGACCGTGTCAGAGTTTTGCCGTAATCGTTCAAGGCCAATTCGCGCATTTTCCCAGCGGCCCACGCCTTCTTCAGTAAAAGGCAAGGTCACAATCGAGATCGTCAACGCCCCGACTTTCTTCGCAATCTCGGCCACGATCGGCGCCGAACCGGTGCCGGTGCCGCCGCCTAAACCACAAGTGACAAACACGAGATCAGAGTTCACCAGCGCTTCTTCAATTTCATGCTGACTTTCACGCGCCGAGTCTTCGCCGATTTGCGGATCGCTGCCGGCGCCGAGACCTTTCGTGATGTTCTGCCCAATTAAAATTTTGTCGTCAGCCGCGGCCGCAAGTAAATCCTGGGCGTCGGTATTGACGGCCAGCGTCGAGATGCTGTTGACGCCGACTTCCATCAGCCGCGAAATGGTGTTGTTGCCGCCACCGCCGCAACCGACCACGCAAATGCGCGTTTGATGAGAACGCAATACCGCTTCCAACGCTTTATTTTTGTCGGTCGCCGCGCGTGGAGAATTTTTTTCGTTCGTTGACAAAGTGACTTTCCCTTCTGCGACACGCTCTGAATCGCCCGCCCTCAGAAGAAAATTTCCGGCTCGCCGGAGTTCAGAGTTACTTTAGAATACCGGTCGTCATGGTATCGGTTAATTGTTCAATTCGCCAACCTGCCGGCTGTGGCAAACGTTCGCCGATCTCCGGCGACAATGCCGCATCCGTATAAAAATACCACCGCAAGGTTGGTAGCTTGGCCGCATTATTTTTTGCCAAACGGAGCAGCAACGCTGCCGGACCGAGGGCCACGGTAACGCTTTCTTCGGTGATTTTTTTTTCTAAATTATCCCAGTCATTCGTTTCGGCAATAACTAACGTGGCGCCGGCAACAATCGCAGCGATCAAGCACCGGCCTAAATTGTTTTGCTGAGACAACGGCGCCAAACAAACCAAGCGATCGTGCGCCGACAATTGCGCCCGGGCGATCATCACCTCCGCTTCGCGCGCCAACTCTTCATGCGTGCTCTGGCGGTAATCGAAATCAGCCGCGAAATGAATCACGGCCAAATGCTCCGCCGTTGCCTCGCGCAAACTGAAATGCGTCCGGTCGTTGGCGGAAGCGCGTTCCTCAACTCGCGTTATTTTGGCATGCTCGGACGGGGGTCGGCGGCCGCGCGTCTTAGGGTCAAGCGTCACGATATTATCATCTTCAAAAATCGCCAGCGTCAGCGACAAACGGACGGCGTCGGTGTCGGAGGAATCCGCTAACACTTGATCCAGCCGCATTTTATGTTCCGGCGTTGTCACGATGACACTGACTTTGGCAAGCGCGAGTTGCGAACGTAATTCCGCATCATCGCTTGCCATCTCCAACGGCACGGCAACACCGCCGGCGCGCCACAAGCCGAACAAGCTCATCGCCAGCTTCGGCGAGTTTCCCATCAACAGCGCCACCCGTTGGCCGGGTTGCAAATTGATCGTTTGAAAATAACCCGACAGCCATTCGACATAAAGCTGCAATTCGAAGAAAGAAATTCGCCGGTCCTGATAAACCAGCGCAATCGCCTCCGAACGCAACCTGGCGGCTCTGTCAAATAACTGATGCAGCAGCACATCAGTTTTATTTAAAGAGTTTTCAATCATGCACAACTTTCTCTTTGAGGTGATTGTTGTAAAACGTCGTCGGGTCCGAATGTTTTAAGGCGCTGCTTGAATGAGCAAAGCGATTTCTTCTTCCAGAGTATCCCGTATTTCCGTCCCGCGGCGTGTGGACAGTGTCTGCTCGTCGAATCCATGGGAGGAGCACGCCGCGCGCACTTTTTCAACAAAATCGGTGACGTTACCATCCTGATAAGTCATAACGCCTGGCGGTCGCGAGCCGTTTTCGCTCGCCACCACGCACGTTCCCAAAACCAAAGCTTCGAGCACACTCGAGGCAACCCCATCGACCACCGGGGTGCGAATGTAAACTTTCGACGCGGCCAACGTCGCCAGAAAATCGCCGTGATCCAAATCGCTCGCGACCATGCTGTTTGCCGCTAAACCGTATGTGTGCAACAATTCATTCAGCTTCGGCGTTTCCTGAAACGCGCCCATAAAAATGAAACCCAGGCGCGAATATTGTGATAGCAATTCCCCCAACCCTTGCATTAAAAAATCAATATTAAAATCCGGCCGCAAATAGACATATGTACTCACAATCGGCTGATGCGTCGCCACAAATTTTTTGATGGCATCCGGCAATTCGTTTTTATCTTCCAGATATTGCGGGCAAAAAGCCGGAATCGGGATAATCTTCTCCGGAGGAATACCGTATTCGCTGATGCGTGCTTTCACTGCTTCGTTGTTGCAGACAATTTTTTTTGCCAACAGAAAAATCAAACGAAACGGCAGATCGATCCAGAGTTTTCCCTGCCGGGGAAAATAATCCTGCACCACGCCGGCATGAAAAGTTAAAACCAGACGCCGGCCAAAGAACAAACTGCAAATTTCCGCGACGAGCGCAAGAACCGGACTTTTCGTCGACTTCGCATTGATATGCATATGCACGAGAAATCCCTGCGCACAAAATTTAAAAACCTTTTTGGTATAATCGAAGCCGCTGTATACCGGAACAAATTCCTTGCTATTTTGTCGGCGGTTTTTGTTAGTGTTGAGCACCACGCAAGTGTGTCCGGCGCGCTCCAGATAACGTTTCAACATTTTGATGCGCACCGACCAGCCGGTGCCCGGCGGCGGATACGGCCCGATTTGCAAAATACGTTTCGGGCGTTGAATTTCTCGAATGTCGTCTATGTCGTTGCGCAACAAAAAATTAGAAAAATTTCTAAACTTTTTATGACCACCGGATAAAAAGCCTGCGGCTGTGGGCTGCCAACGGATTTTATTTTTTTCTCCGTTGGTCGTTTTTCCATCCGTTGGGGCAATTTTTTTTAATACAAATTATCCGTTCAAATCAATCGAAGAAATTTTAGCATCAACCGCCAGCTCCGAAGTTAGCAGCTTCTTGCCTTGCAGCGCAAGTTCCGAGCCTTTGACGATCGTTGCAAAAGCAAGATGCGAATCCAATTCGGAACGAATATACGCCATGCGGGCGTCGGTACGAATATCATTGATTTCTTGCAAGCGGCCGGTAAAATTAAACACCAGGCGATCTTCCCAGCGTTTTGTTTTCAGGCTGAGAAAAAACGGCGTTTCACTTTCGGTGCTGTGGCGGCCGCTTTGTTGAATTTCAATCTCCGGCGCTTGTGCTTCAAATGGCAGAATGAGCGTGGAAAAATACATCGGCAATACCCCCGAAAGCCGTGAGCATAAAACTTGTGCCGGCGCTTTTTGGCCGTAGCCGGGCGCAAACCAACCCTGCGCCGGTTGCTCGCCGCCCTCGATCAATTCCAGCGCGGACTCGCGCAAGCCAATTTCTTGCAACAAAATATTTTTGTGCTCGCGGCGCCGCGTCACAATTTTTCGCCCGTTAAGTTGCGCCGCCACGCCGGGGGCAAAATGAAACCACCGCTCAACTTGGTGTTCGCCGAGACCGAACAAGGCATCAAAAATCAGCCAGTATTCACCTTTACGCCAAAACACGCCGCGGCGATGCCGGATATTCGCGCCGAACCCGGTGTAACAACCTTCAATGAACGCAAAATCGGCCTGGCAATTGTAAAAGGATTGTTCAACGACTGGCACGTAATTATAGCCCAACCGGCCGACGAGATTGCTCGGCCCCCGGCCGTCAACGGTAATGGCATTATGCGCCGAAGCACCACGGAAGTAATTCTGCCAATTTAAATCGCCGTTGTATGTCAACATGCCGGAATCAATCAACATCGGCGCGCCATAGGCGTGCAACGAAAAACTCAGAAAATCCGCATGGCCATGCGCCACCGACACATTCTCGTCGCGAAACAGGCCGTCGCTTTGTTGTCCGCAATCAAAAATGATATAATGATCATCGCGATTCCAGCCGCCGCGAAAAATCGCGTAGCCGCTGTCGCGAAACAATTTGCTGCGCTCCGCCGGCGCATTGTTATTGAGCAAAGAAAATTTCTGCTGGCTCTCCGGCCCCAGCAGCCACAGGCTGCTTTCGGAAAATTCGCCGGCCATTTTTTTCATATCGCTGCGCTGAAACAACACCGCCCCCGTCGCCAGCAGATCGCGAAAATCCCATAACTGCTGATTGCCAAAATAAATCGATCGCGCATTATCATGATCGCCGATCATCGGATGACGGCCGTCGGGCTGCATGCTGAACAGCGAAAACTCCAGGGCGCGTTCGAGGCGGTTGCGCATTTCCGCCGATACCGTTTGGCCGTTGCGTTCAGCCAGAATCAGCGCCGACAGATAGAAGCCCAGCGTAAAATGGTGATATGAAATCGCCTGCTCCACACACATGCCGTCGCGGTGAAATTGCTTGACCACCTCGTTGTTGAGAATCGTCCAGCCTTTTTTGCGCCAGCGCTCGGCTTCGTGAAATTCCGGAAACAGCGAGCCGAGCAGAAACAGCGCCGACGCTTCGCCGATTAAATGATTGTACGGACTGACATAAAACGACAGATTGCGGCTGATAAAACGACCATGCAATTGCAACGCCCGCAGAATCATGGCATGTGAATGGGCATCGAGGGCGCCGGCTTCCAAGCAGAAGAAATAAGCCCACATCCACGCGCTGGCGCGCAATGCCGCTTCCAATGCACTGGTCCAGTTGATCCCGTAAAGATACTGATTGTTTTCAATCCAGCTCACGCACTGGCCAACAAATTCGGCGGCATATTTTTCATCCTGCGTCAGCCAATACGCTTTGCCAAGTACGGCAAAATGTTGATGCCGATTCAGTTCCCACACGTATTTGACGTCGCCGGGAATGGCATTGCTTTTGGCCTCGCCGTTGGTTGCGCGCTGGCCGTAATACTTCATCTCAGTATAGAATCGATTCGGCCAGCGCTTGCGTGAAAGCGGATCGTCCTGCCACTCGATGGTCTCCGCGTATTTAATCGTGCTGCCGAAAAAAGAAAACTCATGTTCCAGAATCCGCTCGGCCTGAGTCAGGGTTTGCGACACCATATCGGTAAGATAGCGGTCGGCAATCTGCAACATCGCCGGTCGCTGTTGCGGGCTAAAAAAGAACCGGGCGGGATGGCCGTTCGGTGGCGCGCTCTGCCAGCGCTGGCGCCGGTGTTGTAAAAGAAACGCTTCCGCTTCCGGCCAGCGCGCACCAACGACGGCATCTTCATACGGTCCCGCGCAATCCGACGCTAATTGAAAAAGCGGCAAGAAATGTTCTGGCCCGAAGGGATTTTTCTTCGCCTGCTCCGAAAGCTTCATCACTTTTTTGGCGCCCAGCGATTTCAACCGATGACTGACTTCGTCAACGGACATCGTGGTGAGTTTTTTAAGGTTCATAACAAAATTGTTGCAAGCAGCGATTATAGCGCTGAAACACGTGCCGATTAAAAAGTTGAACTGGCCATGACGGCGTCTTCCCCTTGTTCACCACCCGGCGGCGCATGATCGCGCTATAGTTGTTGACGATGTGCTTGATCCAAAAAACTTTAAAAAGCAAATCATCATTTCCCGGCCGTGATTTACTTTTTCCCATGGCCTCGTTATATCCGGCTGTAAACGCGTCCTGCAATCCTCGAATCGTGGACGGCCGAAACACCGGCTTGTGCAGATAACCTTCCAACCGATGATAAAAATAAGTTAAATCATTATATACCGACCCCGCCTTGAACATGGTGAAATCGGCCACGGTGATTTTTTCAGCGGTGGCGAGCACGTTAAAGGGCGCATAATCTCCATGGGTGCCGCACAAACCCAACTGTTGCACCGGAACCGCCGGAATCGTCTGTTCCAAAAATTTTACAATTCGTTGGCGATCCGTTGCGGACAGCGGCGTTTCCCGGCTTTTCACCAGGCGCTGCAAACGTTCGTCAATGTAGTCCAACAATTCCGCCGGATCGAAGCGCGCCGTTTCTGCCGTGACGGTTTGCATCGCTGCCAGTGCCTGTCCAGCGCGACGGCAATGCTTGGTCAATTGTTCCAATTTTTCGGCGGCTGGCCAGAATCTGCCCTCGCGATTGATCAAATCGGCAAGCGTCACTCCCGCCGCCTCTTCAGTGATGATCGCCAACCACTCCGGAAAATAAGCCAGCGGTTTGATCACGGCAATTTCCGCCTCGCTTTGCAGCGCGATTTGCAAACGCCGGGCAGCATTAAACTCCGTGGCCAAGCGGGTCAAATACTTTTCCGAATTTCTCTCAAACTTCGCGCCCGGCGTCAGCATCTTCACATACACAAATCGAGCGGCTGGCGCAACGAGCTGCAAACGATAGACATTAGAATATGGCCGCACCAGATGCCGAACAATCTGGAAATCTTTCGGTGGCGCTTCCGGCCAAATTTCACCTGCTTGTGCACGCAGTCGCGCGATGATTTGGGTGATGCCACTGTTCATGCAAATGATCGCCGCCTGCTTACCTCGGTGTTTCCGCGCAACGCAGTAATTCTTCGTGCAATTGCCGGGTCAATCGAACGCCGTCGTATTTTTGAAAAGCACCGTCGACTGCGGGCGCCGTGATGCCGCCGTGACGAAAAGCCGTCACCAATTGCAACAACGCGCGTTGAATGCCCGCTAAATCTTCCGGATCAACGACGATACCAAGATCATGATCGCGCACGACGTCCGCCGTGGCGCCGGCCGGCGTGAGCGCCAGAATTTTTTTGCGCATCGCGATATACTCAAAAATTTTTCCCGGAATCGATATGCTGGTGCCCGGCTGCAAAATCAACAACACATCGCTCCCGGCTTGATAGGCCAGCGCTTCGCGATGGGCGACCGGCGGAATAATTTTCAAAACCCGTTGCAGTGCCTCAGCATATTGAAAGCTTTGATACAGTTCCGGCGCGATGCCGCCGACAAAACGCAACTCAATTTCATCCGCTTTAATTTCACCGCCGGCCAGCAACTTTCCGAGCGCTTCAAAAAAATGGCCGGGATCACGCTTGCGATACAACGAGCCGGTGTGGGTAATCACCAACTTATTTTCATTTTTAACCGTCATCGGCATATTGACAAAATCTTCCGGATCGAAGCCGTTGGGAATGACGACAAATTTTTTCGCGGTCGTCGCGCCATAATGCTTGGCAAAATCGCGCGCCGCCCACTCGGTGTTTAAGATCACCCGATCGGCGGCGCCGACAAATTTCGCTTCCAATTTTTCTGCGGCCCGGCCGCGCAACGTGCCATTCAGCAGTTCCGCTTTCCACGGCGCACGCGCCCACGGATCGCGAAAATCTGCTACCCATGGCAGGCCAGTAACTTTTTTAATGAGATACGCAATCAAATGACCAGTAAACGGCGGCGCCGTTGAATAAATCACATTAAAATGCTCACGTTGATTGAGCTTCAACGCGGTCGTTAGTGCGTACGGCAACCAGTTGACGTCCTTATCCGGAATGGTCATGACATCGGTTATCAAATCTTTGCCGCGTTGCCACAGGCTGGTGACTCGTCGCTCGTTGCTGGTTGCTCGTTGCTGGTGACTCGTTGCTGGTTGCTTATCACTTTTTACTTCCCACTTGTCATTTGCTGTTTGCTTCTTGCCGCGATTTTTCAGCTCCAAAAGTTTATTGAAGCCGCCCCAAATTTTTGTGGATTCGACTCGCACCGCGGCAGGAATTTTTTGCAACAAGGCGCGATCAATCGGTGAATCCTCGGGATAATACGCCTCACTGGCGGTGAGCACGGTCATGTCCCAACCTAGCGGCGCCAGATAACGGACGAAACGTACGGTGCGATGCACGCCGGCGCGCGCCAGCGGCGGAAAGATGTAGGCGATGACCAGAACTTTTCCGTTT
>Ga0247727_10007352_pt1 | contig 20999 bp, 19 predicted proteins | sample WisWelCaveWW1625_FD_202498 | JGI IMG/M metagenome (GOLD analysis project Ga0247727, IMG submission 202498) | Biofilm microbial communities from Wishing Well Cave, Virginia, United States - WW16-25 | ecosystem: Environmental > Aquatic > Deep subsurface > Groundwater > Cave microbial mat | place... | reverse complement strand
GTTTGCCTCCTCGACGTACTGGGAAGTCAGCCTGCGGTGCCAAACGCCGAAATCGTTCACCATTTCGGGCATCTCCGCAGTCTCGCTACGGCGCTTCATGAATAATCCGGGCTAAAACTCTTCCAATTTTACTGTGAGCATGATCCGTCAAGAAAGAACACAGAAGTAAAAAGGGCTTGGGCATGGAAGCTTTGCGCGGTTGTGGGTTGTTGGTTTTGTTTGGGTTCGCGGTGTTCCTGAGCGCATGCGATCTTGAAAACAAGCAGGTGGTATTGACGGGGGAGCTGTCTTCGTACATCGCCGACGATTTTGAGGGCCAGCGGTCTTGGCAGGGGTTTTCGCTGCACGCGGCGGACGGGAAGATGTACGAGGTTGATTTTTCTCCGGACCAATCTCCCGGTTCATCTCCGGTTCTCATCGAAGTGCGCGGGACGTTGACGGGAGACCGAATCGAGGCGGAATCGTTCGTGATTCAGGGTCCAGTTGTTCCGGAATCGGCCCCTTCTGCATTCGGAGCACCGGATCGACCGCGTAGGCTGTTGTTCATGCTGGTGAGTTTTACGGACACTCCGGACGATCATCCGGATCGGTCGGTTACTGTCGATCAGGTGCGCAAGTGGATATTTGATGACCGCGATTCATTCCGGAAATACTGGCTCGAGACTTCTTTCGGGAATTTGGATCTGGAACCGGATGATCGGGATTCAACAACGCAGGGAAGTGACGTCGTGGATTGGTATGAACTGGATATCCCAGGCGGAAATTGCAACTGGGGGAGTTTCATGAATGAGGCTTTGAAGATAGCGACGAGCCACGGGATCGTTCCGGACGAATACGACGCTATCGGTGTTGCGTGGCCACGGCTCGCGACCTGCGGTTACGATGGTGTAGCTAATGAGGGACCTGGAGCAGCGCAGCGGTTTGGATTCAACGGTGACCTCGCTCAAGGGTTGCCCTACTGGGTGTACCTCTTGGCCCACGAATGGGGGCATCTTCTTGGGCTTGGTCACGCGCGCCTCCTTCACTGCACGGATCCCACTGGAAAGCAGATATCAATCGCCAATTACAGCTGCACGACGGAAGAATACGGTGATCCCTTTGATCCGATGGGTGGTTTTCTAGCGGGTTTTGAAACGCAAATATCGCCGGCCACGACCGTGTATCCGCGCGGTATGCACTACCAAGCGGAAAATAAGGAGAGGGTTCCGCGCCTCTCGCCATTGTCTCCCTGGCTCGATAAGGATCAGAATATCCGCACGTTGGAACACACAGGCGACGTGTCTTCTACGTTGATAAGCCTTGCACCCGTGGAGTACGCGACGAACGATGTTCAACTGCTTCGCATCATCGGGCCGCGCTGGACGTATTTTGTCGAAAGCCGCGCGCCGTCCGATTATTTTGAGAACTTCCCAGCCAGTGCGCCTTTGGCGAAGGGAATCTTAATTCGCCGAGATGAGGGATTTTGGTTATTAGGCTCGGGAAGTAAAACAGATTTAATCGATGCACATCCCGAAACCTCGAGTAAAGGCGACGCCGTCCTGCTTCCCGGCGAAGCGTTCGAAGACCCGCTGCAAGGCATCCGTGTTTTTCTGCAAGCCGGACCGGAAGAGGGCGTCTCCCCCAGTCAAATGCGCAAGCTCGTGCGTGTGACCTTTTCGGAATCGAACTGCGTGCGGCGAACAGTGAGCGGAGTTCCAAGCCACCTCGGCACCGTGATCGGATCTTTAGCTCCATGGCCGGACTATGACTTTGAAAAATTCGAGGTGGCGACGTTTTTGATCACTAACCACGATAGCGAGGCTTGTTTAGACAGCGCGTTTTCTGCGATGGAAAGCAATACAAGACCGATTCCGCGGTCCTTCGGGATATACTCTCAACGTCCGGCTGTCTTGTGGAGTGGTGAGCAAGGGCCGCTGACAATCTGGATGGATTACAATTCGGGTCCAGGGATCTACGAGACACCGTTTCAAGTCAAAAACCATGCTGGCGGAGATCCCGTCGAGTCCTCGGTTACGTACATTCTCCCCAACATCAGTCTTCTCACGGAGGATATTCCTGACGAAGTGGTCATGGCCGGAAGTCAGGAAGTCCTGTTTGGAACTTTCAATATCGCGGCGGGGGACGCACCCTGGTCTATCAACCGTGTCGTTGTGGTTTCTGATTCGCCCGGTGCGAGTGAGAAAGTCGAGAACCTAAAGCTCAATTGGATTGAGCGCACCGAGTGGCCTCCATCGGCTCCGATCTTGGTTGGGAGCGCTTCCCGCTTATGGCGACAGGCGGATGGGCGCGCACGGGTCAAAATCGTGCTGCAAGGCGGTGGTTTGAACGTGAATTGGGACCAGCTCCAACTCGTCGGCGACGTTCCCCGCTCAGCGAGTTCCGGCGAGCTTCGCTTGGGCATCGAGGCCATCGATACTTCTCCGCAACTCGCCGAGTTTCCCATCTACGGTTCCCCGCGCACGCTTCAGTCGGGGGCGGATTTCTGAAGTCAGTCCCATGACTCTCGGCAGCTACGTCCACGTTCCCTTTTGCGAGCGCGTGTGTCCCTACTGCGATTTCGCGGTGGTGGCGCGGCGGCGTTTGTCCATTTCCGAGGAGACGGCCTATGTCGAGGCGTTGTTGCGCGAGCTGGAGCTGCGCCAGAAAGTTTTTGCAGGGCGTACTCTCGAGACGGTTTACTTCGGCGGTGGTACACCCGCGTTGCTTACACCGGTTTCGCTCGCCCGTCTGCTCAAAGCCTTGCATGACGCTTTTCCGAGACAACCCGAGCCCGTCCGCATGGCTCATAGGTCGGCCACGAACCCCGGCAAAAAACACGAACTGGAAGTAACGCTCGAAATCAATCCCAGTACACTGGAGCGCGAACGGTTGCCGGATTTTCGGGAAGCGGGCGTGAACCGCCTCTCCATCGGCGTGCAGTCGTGGAACAACCGATCGCTCAAGCGCCTCGGACGCGCCCACCGCGCCGCCGAGAGCGATCTCACCCTCGCGGCCTGCCGTCGCGCGGGCTTCGACAATTTGTCGTTGGATTTGCTCTTCGCGCATCCAGAGCAGACTCTCGCCGATCTCGAATCCGATCTCGCGCGGGCGATCGACTTCGGGCCTGAGCACGTTTCCACTTATGAATTGACCGTCGAGACGGGAACGCCCTACGCCACGGCCGTCGCGCGCAACCGGTTCCATTTGCCCGAAGAGGTGGAAGCAGTGCAGATGCATGAAATGATTGAGCGACGGCTCACCGCCGCGGGTTTCGTGCGCTACGAGCTCTCGAACTACGCACGGCATGGTTGCGAGTCGCGGCACAACCAGCGCTACTGGCGGCGCCAGCCGGTGCTGGCGCTCGGCGTCGGCGCGTCTTCGTTGGATCCGCCCGGCGCAGACGCCCCCTACGGCGTGCGGCGCACCAATGTGCGAGAGCTTTCCCGTTACATGGCTTGTCTTGCAGAAGGAACGGAAGCGGAGGCCGAACCGGTTGACGTTCTGGACGCGTCGACTGCCCGGGCCGAGACCATTTTTCTCGCTCTGCGCACACGGGAGGGATTGCGCGCGCAGATTTTTGCGGGCGCATTCGGAGCGCCGCCGCGCTTTTTTTTCGAGCGAGAAATCAGCGGGCTGATTGCTCAGGATTGGCTCGCCGAGGATTCTGCCGGCGATCTTGCCCTCACTCCGCGCGGACGTTTGTTCTCGGATTCTGTCTTTGCCGAATTCATGCCAGCGCGTTGATCATCCGTCCTCTGCCGCGCGTTGACGACCCCGCCAGCCGGTGGTAAGTCTCTAGACGTTTATTCAATTGATTTTATTAGACTTTTTCTCTCCGGGGCCAGGCTGCCGGTCGGCGTGCAAAGAGCAACCCCGGTGAAGGAAAACGGCGTGTCGATTCAAAAAGGAGTCCATTCCGAACTCAGCGAGCGCCAGGCTGCGGTCCTGCGCGCCGTCGTCGCCGCCTATATCGGGGAGGCCGCAGCGGTGGGTTCCGAGACGTTGTCGCACCTGTTGCCGGTCGCGCTGTCGTCAGCCAGCATTCGGAATACCTTGGCGGAGCTGTCGGATCTCGGCTTCCTCGACAAGGCGCACGCCTCGGCAGGGCGCGTTCCGACGCAGCGCGGACTGCGTCTGTTCGTAGACGTACTCATGCACACGCGTGAGCCCGATTCCTTCGAGCGCCGCGAAATTGAGGGGCGGCTGCGCGGAGCCGAAGGGGAGGACGTGGTGGCGCTGGCGCCCCAGGTGCTGAGCGATCGCACTCATCAGCTCGGCTTTGCTCTCCTGCCGCGACTTGCACGAGCGCTCCTGCGCCACGTGAGTCTGGTGCGGCTTTCGAGTGAGCGCGTGCTGGTCATCTTGGTTTCCCAGAGCGGGAAAACCTACCGCCGTTTGCTCGAGGACTGCGGTGACGAGAGCCAGGCTCAGCTCGATGCCATGGCGTCGGCTCTCTTCGAGCGTGTCGTGGGCCGCACGCTGCACGAGGCGCGCACTCGCTTGGCTGCGGAAGCGAGTTTCCTGCGCTCGCGCGCCGACCATCTGTTGCGGCGCGCGGTAGAATTGGGCACACGAGCGGTTGCGGACGCCTGGGCCGAGGAGAGCGATCTCGTGCTCGCGACCTGTCTGGCGCTCATGGACCAGCCGGAGTTTCGAAATCCCGAGCGCGTGCGCGAATTGCTCGCGACTTTGGAGGAGAAGGAGCACCTGCTTTCCGTTTTGGATCAGGTGTTGGATGGAGAAACGGTTTCGATCACTTTCGGCGAGGAGCTGGGTGAGCCCGCCCTGCGTCACTTCGCCCTGGTGACTGCACCCTACCGCCGCGGGAAGGATTTGCTGGGCCTGATCGGTGTCTTGGGGCCGGGCCGCATGGACTACGCCCGCGTGCTTCCGTTGGTCGAACTGCTCTCCGATTTGGTGACGGAGCGGATTTCCGCATGACACCGAAGCCGGGCGGGCCGAGAAACGAAGGAGAGAGTGAGGGTTGGGAAGCCTTTGAGGAGGCGATCTCTGAGGGCACGCTGGCACCGAATTCCGAGGTAGAAGAGAGCATGGAGCAAGCGGCGGACGCCGTCGGAGCCGAAAAGGCGGAGTCTCGGTCGCGGCAGGAGAGCGAGCGGGGCGCGGAAGCGGAGAACGGGGCGCGGAGCAATATTTCGGCCGGGGAAAGCGCCGACTCCGCTGCACCCGCATTGGAATCAGAGCCCTCACGCACGCGCGCGGAATTGGAACAGACGCGCGATCAATTGTTGCGCCTGCGGGCGGATTTCGAGAATTTCCGCCGCCGCGCCCAGAGAGAGCGCGACGAGGCGTACCAGTTCGGTCACGAAAACTTGGCCAGGGATCTACTTCCCATCCTCGATGATTTTGAGCGTGCCCTTGAGCACGCGCGTCGACCGGAAGGGCCGGACGTCTCGGCCTTGGCTGAGGGCGTGGAGTTGGTGCTGCGGGAGATACTCGCGATTTTTTCCAAGCACGGAGTGGATGAGATTCAAGCGTTGGGCAAGGGTTTTGATCCGGCCGTACACGAAGCGCTGGCCCAAACCGAGGCTTCCGGTGTGGAACCCAACACGATCGTGCAGGTAGCGCAAAAGGGGTATCAACTGCGCGAGCGCCTGTTGCGGCCGGCGCGGGTGATCATCGCCAAGGCTGCGGGTGGGTGCGGTGCCTCAAGCAATGGGTCGGATTCCGAGCCATCCGACGCGTGAGAAGCTGAGCCGGTCCGGCACGCGCCGCTTCGGATCAGCTCCCCTGGAAGTTCGCGAGGATTTCATTTTTGGCTAAGCGCGATTACTACGAAATTTTAGGTGTGGCGCGCAACGCGACACCCGAGGAACTGAAGAGGGCCTACCGCAAACTCGCGCTGCAATACCACCCGGATCGCAATCCCGGCAATCAATCAGCCGAGGAGCGCTTCAAGGAGTGTTCCGAGGCCTACGCCGTGCTCTCCGATTCAGAAAAGCGCAAGGCTTACGACCGCTTCGGCTTCGAAGGTGTAGGTGCAGGTGCGCCGGGTGGTTTCGGGGCGGGGCCCGATTTCGGCGACCTCGGAAATTTCACAGATCTCTTCAACGATCTGTTCGGCGATATCTTCGGGGCGGGGCGCACGTCGACGCGCCGACGTGGGCGCGGTCAACGCGGCGCGGATCTTCTCTACAACCTCGAGATCGAAATGAACGACGTGCTACACGGCCAAGAGGCCAAGATCACGATCCCAAAGATGCGGTCCTGCCAGACCTGCAACGGCTCGGGGTTGCGGGCAGGTACGCGGCCCAAGAGTTGCTCACGCTGCCAGGGCACGGGGCAGGTTTTTTTTCAACAGGGTTTTTTCCGCATCAGCCGTCCTTGCGATGCGTGCGGTGGGCTCGGTGAGATCGTGAGCGACCCTTGCGGCGATTGCCGCGGCTCGGGACGCCGGGAGGGGCAGCAGACGATCCAAGTGAAAATTCCTCCCGGCGTCGACAACGGTGCCCGGCTGCGTTTGGCGGGCGAAGGAGAAGCGGGCGTTGCAGGTGGTCCACCGGGTGATCTCTACGTCGTGCTCTCCATCAAGCCGCATCCCCTGTTCGAGCGCGATGGCGCAGAGATCTATTGCACGGTTCCCATTCCTTTTGTTGTCGCTTGTCTTGGCGGCGATGTGGAAGTGCCGACTCTCGAGGGCAAGGTGCAGATGAAGATCGCCGAAGGGACCCAGTCAGGGACGGTCATGCGCCTGCGCGGCAAGGGTTTGCCGGCCCTGGGGTCGAGCGTGCGCGGCGACCAATTGGTGCGCATCTTCGTCGAGGTTCCCACCAAACTCACTGCCGCGCAGCGCGCGTTGCTCGAGCAGTTCGCGGCCGCGACGGGAACGGACGTCTCGCCGCAGACGAAGAATTTTATGAACAAGCTGCGCGATTTGTTCGGTTAGTCCGATGCGGCGTTTCGGCAGCGCACTGCTGGTGCTCAGTCTTGCAGTGGCCTGTACTCCGGGCGGCGTCATTCTGCCGAGGCAACCGGGCTCCGCGGCCGCAGAAAGCTACGCGGCCTCCCAGCAACTGGCGCAGGAAGATCCCGAGAGTGCGGTGCGCGAGCTGAAGCTTTTTCTGCGCACCTGGCCCCGCGATCCCAAGGCCGACGACGCCGCGCTGCTCTTGGCTCGGATCGAGCTGCACTCCGGCAATATGGTCCATGCGAAAGAGTGGCTGCGCTGGATTCTCCGTACACACTCGCGCGGCGACCGAGTCCACGCGGCGCGGTTGCGCCTGGCGCAGCTCGAGCTGCAGGAAAAGCATGAGGAATCAGCCTATCGGCTGGCGGTCAAAGTGAATCTGGAGGAACTCACGGAAACGGAGCGCCGAGAGGCCCACCGCTTCTTCGCCAATCTCGCCCGCGCGCGCGGCGATCACGTGGCGCGATTGCGCTGGCTGTCCTGGGTGCGCGCGGATACCGTGGACACCGATCGCCTGGCCTTTGTCGATGTTGAGATCGACGAGGTGATCCAAGACATGGACGTCTCCGAGCTGCGCCGCGTCGCACAACAATTGGAACAGCGCGCGCCCGCCGCGCGCGTGCGCCTGCGCCTTACGCAGTTGCTGCTTGAGAAGCGCGACGCTGAGGGCGCCAGGAAGCAGATCGCCGAGCTGAGCGTGCTTCCGATGACACCGGCAGAGGCGCGGCGGCTGCGCGATCTGGAGGGCAGCATGCGTGGTACCGGAGAAGCGGTCACACCGTTGCTCAGCGACCCCGGCCGCGCGTCCGCTCTGTTGCCGGTTCCGCCTCCGACCCTGGGCGCCGAAGGCACGCTCGGCGTTGTGTTGCCTCTCTCCGGATCGTTTCAGGCGTTTGGGGAGGAATGCCTTCAGGGGATTCTGCTCGCCGCGCGTATCCTGGGCGAAGGAGCAGGAACTACCGCGGAGCACTCGGTGCGCCTGCGCGTGCGGGATTCGCGTGGAACACCGGAGGGAGCCGCCGCCTCCGTGCGCGAGCTGGCCGGCGATCCGCAAGTGCTCGCGATCGTAGGGCCGCTTCTCGGCGACGAGTCCGAGGCGGCGGCCGTCGCCGCTTCGGAGGCAGGGATTCCCCTGGTGACGCTTGCGGGTCGCGAGGAAGTTGCGCGCGGTCGTGCCGGCGTGTTCCGCTTGGGGCTGACTCCGCGCGGCGAGATGCAGGCCCTCGTCGCTTTCGCCTACCAGCGATTGGACGTGCGCCGTTTTGCCGTCCTATACCCACGTGATGCTTTCGGGGAAACTCTGAAAAGTTTCTTTGAGGATGCAGTCAAAAGACAAGGTGGGGAGCTGGCGGGTGTGGCAGCCTATGCACCCGGTGTGACCGATTTCGCGGAACCGATTCGCAGCTTGGTCGGCTATCCGTCTTTGTCCGAGCGGGGGAAGACCCTGTTGCGCCAACGCGAGGACCTCTTGGACCGAGCCGCGCGCGCTGCACCGAGGGAAGCAGCGGAACTGCGCCGGCAAGCGAAGGCTCTCACCACCCCGGACGGCGGTCCGCTGCCACCGATCGTTAATTTTGAAGCGCTGTTCATTCCGGATTCCTACGGCCAAGTTGTGTTGATCGCGCCGCAATTAGCTTTTCACGGGGTGGAAGGGGTGCACCTGCTCGGCTCCTCGGGTTGGAATCACAGGGATTTGGTTCGCATCGGCGGCAAGCACGTCGAAGGGGCTGTATTTACCGAGGCCTTCTTCGTCGACGAGGAGCGCCCCTACGTCATCGAGTTCGCGCGCCGCTTCGAGACGGCGTTCGAGCGCCCGCCCGGTGCTCCGGCGGCACAGGCTTTCGACGCGGCGAACCTCTTGCTACTGCAACTGGCGCATGGGCGGCGGTCGCGCATTGAACTCGCGAAGGGGTTCTCGGAAATTCGGGGTTATCCCGGTGTCTCCGGGATGACGACCATGCTCGCCGATGGAAACGCCGAGAAGGATCCATACGTGCTCGGCGTGCGCAGTGGCGCGATTGTCAACATCGACTGAAAAGCGCGCGCAACTAGCCCGCATTTCTCACCAGGGGGCGTCGCGAGGTCGCGCAGATTCGCGGGATGGCGCGCGATCTCGACCGAGGAAAGCGCAGACGTAGCCAGTGCTACGTCGAGAGCCCGCAGAGAGAGATCGCGCGCAAGACCGCGGAGATGCGCGACCACAGTAGCGACCTGGTGAGAAATGCGGGCTTGCGCGTAAGTGAGCGGTGGCGCATCTCAAGTCGGCGCGCAGCGACGTCGAAACATCCTCAAGAATGTCCGACCCGGTTCCTCAGTTCGAAATCCCCGAAACGCTTCCGCTGCTTCCGCTGCGCGAATTTGTCGTGTTCCCCTACATGGTGCTTCCGCTCATGGTGACGCGGGAGAAATCGGTGGCGGCGATCGAGAATGCGCTAGCCGGCGACCGCCTCGTCATGTTGGTGGCGCAGCGCGATGCGGCGGTGGAAGATCCCGGGCCGGACGATCTTTATCGCGTCGGCAGTGTGGCCATGATCATGCGCATCCTGCGGCTTCCCGACGGGCGCGTGAAAGCGTTGGTGCAAGGCCTGGCGAAAGCCGACGTCGACAGCTTTATCGACGACGAACCCGCTACCTGGGTGCGCGTGCGGCCGCAAGCACCGGATCCAGTACTTGAGTGGAGCGTGGAGATCGAGGCACTGGTGCGCACGGTGCGGGCGCAGGTTGAAGAACTGTTGCCGCTCAAGAATCTGCCGCCGGAGGTATTGTCGGTGACCGAGGGCGTAGAAGACCTCGGCCGGCTCGCGGATTTGATTGCATCCCACTTGAAGCTGCGTCTGCCGGAGGCTCAGGAGATTTTGGAGATCCGTGACCCGTTGGCGCGCCTGCGCCGGGTCGACACTTTTGTGCGTCGAGAGCTGGAAGTCGCGGCGATGCAGCAAGAGATTCAGTCTCAAGCCAAGGATGAGATGACGCGCGGTCAGCGCGAGAGTTTCCTGCGCGAACAACTCCGCGCCATCCAGTCCGAATTGGGCGAGACGGATGCCCGCACGGACGAAGTCGAGGAATACGAGATCAAGATCGATGCCGCCGAGATGCCCGAAGAAGCCCACGCGGAGGCCATGCGGCAGTTGCGGCGGCTCGAGCGCATGCACCCCGACGGTCCTGAGGCTCAAGTCGTGCGGACTTACCTCGACTGGATCGTGGAGCTGCCGTGGTCCAAGAATTCTCCGGACCGTCTCGACCTGCCCCAGGCGCGCGAAATCCTGGACGCGGATCACGCCCACTTGGCCAGCATCAAGGACCGCATTCTCGAATTTTTGGGCGTGCGCAAGCTGCGCCGCGATTCCAAGGGTCCCATTTTATGTTTTGTCGGGCCTCCGGGCGTGGGGAAGACGTCGCTGGGGCGATCGATCGCCCGGGCGATGGGCCGCGAGTTCGTGCGCGTTTCACTGGGTGGCGTGCGCGACGAGGCGGAGATTCGCGGCCACCGCCGCACCTACGTGGGCGCGTTGCCTGGCCGCATCATCCAGGGTCTGAAGCAGGCAGGGACGGCGAATCCGGTCTTCCTGCTCGACGAGATCGACAAGCTCGGCAACGATTTCCGAGGTGATCCGTCGGCGGCCCTGCTCGAAGTGCTCGATCCCGAACAGAACGCGCGCTTCAGCGATCACTACTTGAACGTTACCTTCGATCTTTCCAAAGTTTTCTTCATCGCCACGGCCAATTTGTTGGATCCGATCCCCCGTCCGCTGCGCGACCGCATGGAGGTCGTTCAGCTTTCCGGCTACACGCCGGAGGAGAAACTCGATATCGCGCGCAGTTTCCTGGTGCCGCGGCAGTTGGAAGAACACGGGCTCGCGCCCGGCGTGCTCCGTATCAGCGACGCGGCACTTGTCCATGCCATCGCGCAGTACACGCAGGAGGCCGGTGTGCGTGGGCTCGAGCGCCAGATTGCCTCCGTGTGCCGGAAGGTGGCACGGCGCATCGCCGAGGGTGAGGACGCGCGCGTATCTCTCACTTGCCGTAATCTCGCGCGTTTTCTCGGCCGCCCCCGCTATCATCGGGACGCGGTGGCGAAGCGGGGCGAGGCCGGTGTGGCGCAGGGTTTGGCATGGACCGAGGCAGGCGGCGAGGTGCTCCGCATCGAAACGACCTTCACGCGCGGACACGGCGTAGTTTTGACCGGCCAGCTCGGCGAAGTGATGAAAGAATCCGCGCAGACGGCGCTCACCTTCGCGCGCTGGTGGTTGCCGGAACAGGCGGTGGATGACACGTTGCTCACGCGCAACGAAGTCCACATTCACGTGCCCGCCGGTGCCATTCCGAAGGACGGACCCTCAGCCGGCGTGGCGATCGCCACCGCCATTATCTCGCTGGTTTCCCGTATTCCGGTGCGCAGCGACGTGGCGATGACTGGGGAAGTTACGCTGCGCGGGCGGGTGCTACCCGTGGGCGGTGTGCGCGAGAAAGCGCTGGCAGCGCTGCGCACGGGTATCCGCCGCATGGTGCTGCCCCTGCGCAATCTGCAGGATCTCGAGGAAATTCCAAACGAGTTGCGCCGCAAGCTCACGTTCATTCCCGTCGAGCACATGGATGAGGTGCTGGAGGCGGCGCTCGAGGAAATGCCGCGCGTGGTTTCGCGCTCGCCGCTGCGCTCACACACGCCGACCATCACCGGTCCTATCGCACACGCCAAGCCGCGCTGAACTTCGATCCGACAAAATTCTGGCGCTCCTTCTGATGGGCGCTTGGAGAGGGTCGCCGCTCCTCGCAGATTTGTCTTACGCCGCGTCTTCCATGGCATCTTCGAGAAGTTCTTGCAATAGGGTTTGGTACGGCTTCTTCTTCTTTGCGGCGAGTTTGCGAATTTTTGCGAGCAGCCTCGGGTCAAGTCGTACAGCGATCAGTTGTTTCGCGTGAGGATCTTTGGGCCTTCCGACACGATGACCCTGAGACAGCTCTTCATCGCTCAGCTCCGGAATATCACTGAAGTCGATTTCAGAGTCCGAAGTAGGCCTTGCGTTCTTTGCGCGACGCGCGGCGCGCGCTGATGATCCGGATCGTTTCTTTGCCATATCTTGATTTCCTCGGTGTGTAAACGACGAGCAAAATCCGGCTCGTCACGGATTGGCCGAGGCGCTTGTGACGCGCCTCTTGGGTCGCATGTTTTGAGTCATCGAAATCTAAACCTTCGGGATCGGCGAAAACCGTCGCAGCCTCTTCAAAGGAAACGCCGTGCTTCTCATAGTTTGTGATGGCTTTCTGCGTATCCCATGAGAACATGATTTATGTATATACAATAATATCGGATGGAATGGCCATGCCTCAAGAGGACCCAGTGACGGAGCGGCTTGCGGGGATTCCGGCGTGGTACGTTTGGCGACGTGCGGGTAGTACGCGAACGCGGGGAGTTTGAATGGATTGCGCGCGTCGCGCGTGCGGTGGAGCGCGCCGGCCCGTTGCCGCGCGAGGTGGTGCTCGGCATCGGTGACGACGCGGCGCTCTTGCGGCCGCGGCGCGGTGAGGACGTGGTGGTCAGCACCGACGCCCGCGTGGAAGACGTTCACTTTCGCTGGCGCACGGATTCCGCGGGCCGCATTGGTGCTACAGCCGTGGTCGCGGCGCTCTCGGATCTCGCGGCCATGGGAGCTCGTCCGCTCGGACTCTTGCTCTCCTTAGCAGTACCACCAGCGCTTGAGGCGGCGCGCCCAGATGCGCTCATCCGGAGCGTGGTGCAAACGGCGGCGCGCTTTGAGTGCCTGTTGATTGGAGGAAATTTCTCGCGGGCTCGAGAGACGTCGCTCAGCTTAACCGCCGTCGGGGCTGTGGCGCGCGGGCGCGCATTGCGCCGGGACCGCGCGCGGCCTGGCGATCGGATCTTTGTAACGGGAGTGCTGGGCGTTGCGGCGCTCGCGCGCTGGTGTGCTGAGAAGGGTGTGCCCTGCCGTCCTCATCTGCCTGAGGCGCGCTTGACCGCCGGTCGTGCGCTGGCTCGGCTGCGCGGCGCAGGTGCTTGCATCGATGTTTCCGACGGCCTCGTCGCCGACCTGCGCCACGTGCTCGAGGCTTCAGAAGTTGGAGCGGTGCTTGCCGTGGAGCAGCTGCCGCAACCCGCCGGTTTCGCCGCGCGCTGTCGGCGGGCGGGGATCGATCCGCTGCGTTGTATGCTGGCCGGCGGGGAAGATTACGAGCTGCTTTTCAGTTTTCGCTCGAGTTCATTCTCGGCAAGGCGCTTGGCGCGCGCATTGGGGATTCGCGTGACGGAGATCGGGGTGATCACACGGGCGCGCGGACTGCGCGGTCTGCCCGCGGCGTTTCGTGGGCGCGGTGCCGTTTTCGGAGGTTGGCGGCACTTCTAACGGTGATCATTTGACGTTCGAAAGGTCGTATTCATTCTCATCGCCGCTGATGAATCCAATCACCTTTGTTTTTCCGCTAAAGGGTGACTTACTGCGATTCAGAAACCGTATGGAACGGTCCAAATCCGTGCGTGTTACCTCCGAACAGTTTTCCGGAAGCTTTGGGGCTGTGCCGGTTGCTACTCCTTCGGGAGCATCCGTGTTGCAAGCGACAGCACTGAAGATTGAGAGGAGGGGCAAGATTTGCGCGAACGAGTGTACCCCCGGTGAGAAGCGGTTTCGCATGGAAGTTTCCTTTGCGGTCGAGGGTGAACATCCGATTTTATCACTGGGGCATTGACCTTAACAGGTTTTTTTAGGGTGTACGTGCCAGGCATTCCGCCACCGGCTTTGGTTCCTGGTCAAGGACTGTCGCTCGGGCTCCGATACAGACTGTGTTGAACCTCGCTGCTGAAGCTTGCGGTGGGGTTCTCCGCCTCGTGGAGCCCATGGGTACGCGTGTTCTCATCGCTGACGACGCTTCGTTTATGCGACAGATGATCCGTGAAATCATCGAGCCGGAGGGGTTCGAGATCGTCGCGGAAGCAGCCGACGGCCGCGAAGTTGAGGGGCAGTTTCAAGCGCATGTCCCCGAATTGGTGTTGCTCGATGTTGCGATACCGCCTGGTTCCGCGGCGGAGGTGGTGCAGGCGTTGCGCGCCTGCGATCCCGGAGCGCGCGTCGTTTTGGCCAGCGCGCTCGGTCAAGAGAGCGCCGTGCTGGAAGCTCTGGAAGCCGGGGCTCTCGATTTCGTCGTAAAGCCCTTTCAGCCGGAGTACGTCCTGCACACATTGCGCAGGGCACTCGAGAAGTAACTTCGATCCGACAAAGTTCTGGTGCTCCCGCTGAGGGGCGCATGGGGAAGCGTCGTAGCTCCTCGCAGACAAAGGAGCAGGGGGAGGGTGAGGATAGATTTGCCTCCCGCAAATCCATCCTCACCCTCCCTCGGGATAAGGTGGTTTAGCTCGTTGCTGCGATCTTTCTAAGCGCCCCTCAGCCAGAAGAGTCGCGCGAATTTTCGAATTTCCGTAGGAGGTCGTTGCGCTTCGGAACGCCCGTCTGGACGTCGGGCCTCCTCCTGAGTCAACTTCTGGCATGAATCGCGAGCAGCTTCTCGCCCTGCTGCGGGCGGTCGAGCGGGGCGAGCTGGACCCCGAAAAAGCGGCCGAGCGCTTCGTGCATTGGCCGTTTGTCGATACGGGTTCGGCGCGCGTCGATACGCATCGCTCCCTGCGCCACGGCCACGCGGAAGTTGTCTTCGGCATCGGAAAAACTCCCGAACAGATCCTCGAAATCATGCGCGCACTGAAGCGAGCGGAACAGCCGGCGCTGGTAACCCGCGTCTCCCTCGACGTAGCCGGTGCCGTACGTCGAGAGTTGCCGGAGGTGGAGTACGACGCCGGAGGACGCCTTCTGTGGTGGGGGCCGTCGGAGGTGGCGATCGTGGGTAAGGGTACACTGGCCGTGGTTTCCGCCGGCACGGCGGATCTGCCGGTGGCGCTGGAGGCGGCGGGGGTAGCGCGCCGCCTGGGCAATCGCGTCGAAACTTTTTTCGACGTCGGCGTCGCGGGTCTGCACCGCCTGCTTCACGAGAGTGAAAGTCTGCGGCGTGCCCGCGCGCTCATCGTGGTGGCCGGTATGGAAGGAGCTCTTCCCTCGGTGGTGGGTGGCCTCGTCGATAAGCCTGTGATCGCCGTGCCGACCAGCGTCGGTTACGGCGCGGCTTTCGGCGGTCTCGCCGCGCTGCTCGGTATGCTCAATAGTTGTGCCTCGAACGTCGCCGTCGTCAACATCGACAACGGTTTCGGAGCCGCCTATGTCGCCTCGCTCATCAACCGGAGTTAGCAAGCGCCGTCGGAAGACGGCGCGCGCAGTGAGCCGTAGGCGAACGAAGGCCGAGGCCCGAGCACGAGCGATGAGGGAGCGCGAAGGTTCGGCGAAGACTAGCCGTCGGAAGGTGGCGCAGCTTTCCCGCCAAACGAACCGCTTGCTCCACCTCGAGCCGTTCTCCGGTATCGCTGGGAACATGTTTCTGGCGGCGCTCCTCGACCTCGGTTTGCGCCGCAGAGACCTCGAAGCGGAACTCGCCGCGCTCAAGATTCCCTACACCTTGCGTGTGCGACGCGTGCGGCGCGGTCCCATCGCGGCTCCATACCTCACTGTCAGCGTTCCGCAGCGCGGACGCGCGCGCGGCGGCCGCCGGTACGCGGAAATTCGCCGCTTGTTGGAGCGCTCACCGCTCAAAGCCAGCATCAAGGAGCGTGCACTCGCGACTTTCGCCGTGCTCGGCTGGGCGGAGGCCAAGGTTCACGGCGTGCCTCTCTCCGAGGTGCACTTTCACGAAGTCGGCGCCGCCGACGCCGTCGTCGATATCTGCGGGGTAGCGGCGGCTCTGGATCTGCTCGGGATCGAGCGCGTCACGTCGGCACCCGTGGCGCTCGGATCGGGGCAGGTGGAGACGCAGCACGGTCGGCTGCCGCTGCCCGCGCCGGCCGCGCTCGAGCTGTTGCGCGGGATTCCGACGCTGCCGGCCAGCGTGGCATGGGAGACGGTGACACCGACTGGCGCCGCGCTCCTGCGCACGCTGGTCGACGAGTTCGTGCCGCTACCCGCGATGACGCCGGAAGCCGTCGGTTACGGTGCTGGCGACGCGCGCGAGGGACCCATGCCCAACGTGCTGCGCGCGGTGCTGGGGCGCAGCGGAGGTTATGCGCGCGACCGCGTCGTGTATCTCGAGACCCATCTCGACGATTTTTCTCCTGAGCATTTTGATTTCTTGATGGAGCGGCTGTTCGCCGCGGGTGCGCTCGACGTCTCGCTGCAGTACCTCCAGATGAAAAAGAACCGCCCAGGGTTCTTAGTGCGTGTTCTGTGTCGGCCCGCGCAAAAGCTCGACTTAGCCCGGATTCTGTTCGCGGAATCGACTGCGCTCGGCGTGCGCGTCGCGGAGTACGATCGCCTGGTTTTGGCGCGCGAACGGCTCCGGATCGCGACTCCTTTTGGAACCATCGCCGTCAAGTTGGTGCGCGATCCGGAAGGCCGCGTGGAGGCCTCGGCCGAGTACGACGATTGCGCGCGGGCCGCGCGCAAGAGCGGGCGGCCGCTGCGGGAAATCGTTCGGGAAACCGAGCGCTTGGCGAGGCTGGCCGGCGCCACCCGCGCCGCCGATTGACGTGGTGGGCTCCGCCTGCCTATGCTGAGCGGCGTCTTTAGCCCGGATTATTTATGAAGTGCCGTAGCGAGACCGCGGAGATGTCCGGAATGGCGAGTGATTTCAGCGTCCGGTACCGCAGGCGTACTGGACAGTACGTCGAGGAGCCGGACACTGAAATCACTCGCCAGGTCGGGTAGATACGTGGTCGCAGTAGGCGCTTTATGAATAATCCGGGCTAAGCAGGGGGGAACGCATGGGTGAGCTACCCAACGCTGTAGTGAAACGTCTCTTAACCAAGCACGGCGATGGTCTGCGGGTCTCGGGCACGGCGCTCGAGCACGCGGTGGCGGCCGCGGAGGATTACATCGCGCGGCTTGCAAGGGAAGCCAAAACCTTGGCCACCGATGATAAGCGCAAGACCATCATGGAATACGATATCGACAAGGCGCGCGCGCGCGTCGCGGGCGCCAGCTAGTCAGCGTCGCGTCGGCGCCCGTTGCGACGGGAAGTTGCTCCCACGCAGAAGGCGTTGAGTACCCCGTCGCCGCGTGTTGTGTGCGGTTCGTAGCAAAAGAAAAGCCCGGAGCGTAACCGCTCCGGGCTTTTTCGTACTTGCGTAGCTCAGTGGTTCTACATCATCCCTGGCATGCCGCCTGGGCCGCCGTGCATGCCTCCGCCGCTCTCTTCTTTCTTTTCGGGTTTATCCGCCACCAGGGCTTCCGTCGTGAGCAGCAGTGACGCCACGCTCGCGGCGTTCTGCAGCGCGTAGCGCACGACCTTGGTCGGGTCGATGACGCCCGCTTTCATCAGATCCTCGTAGGTTTCCGTCGCGGCGTTGAAGCCCTGCGCGCCCTTGGCGTTTTTCACCTTGTCGACGACGATGGATCCCTCGACGCCCGCATTTTCCGCGATGCGGCGCAGCGGCTCTTCCACCGCCCGACGAATGATGTTGGCACCGGCCAACTGCTCATCGCTGAGCGACAGCTTCTCCAGCGCGCTCTGGGCGCGCAGGAGCGCCACGCCGCCGCCGGGCACGATGCCTTCTTCCACCGCGGCGCGAGTGGCGTGCAGTGCGTCTTCAACGCGCGCTTTCTTCTCCTTCATTTCGGTTTCCGTGGCGGCACCGACCTTGACCACCGCGACGCCACCGACCAATTTCGCCAGCCGCTCCTGGAGTTTCTCGCGATCGTAGTCGGAGGTGGTTTCTTCGATCTGCTTGCGGATTTCGCTGCAGCGCCCCTCGATGTCCTTCTTGGTGCCCGCGCCATCGATGAGGGTCGTGTTCTCCTTGTCGATCACGACCTTCTTCGCGCGTCCGAGGTCCTTGAGCGTCACGTTTTCGAGCTTGAGGCCGAGTTCCTCGGCGATCACCTGGCCACCGGTTAGAATCGCCATATCCTGCAGCATGGCCTTGCGGCGGTCTCCGAAGCCCGGTGCCTTGATCGCGGCCACCTGCAGCGTGCCGCGGATCTTGTTGACCACCAACGTCGCCAGTGCCTCACCCTCGATGTCCTCGGCCACGATGACCAGCGGTCGCCCCTGGCGTGCCACCTGCTCGAGCAGGGGCAGTAGATCCTTCATATTGCTGATCTTCTTTTCGTGCAGAAGGATCAACGGGTCTTCCACGGTGGCTTCCATGCGCTCGGGGTCGGTCACGAAATAGGGCGAGATGTAGCCGCGGTCGAACTGCATGCCCTCGACCACTTCGAGCACCGTCTCCATGGACTTGGCTTCTTCGACCGTGATCACGCCCTCTTTGCCGACTTTCTCCATGGCCTCGGCCAGAATCTTGCCGATGGTCTCGTCGTTGTTGGCTGAGATGGTGCCGACCTGGGCGATCTCAGCCGAGTCGCGCGTCGATTTGGACATGCGTTGTAATTCCGCGACGATGGCCTCGACCGCCTTGTCGACGCCACGCTTGAGTTCCATGGGATTCATGCCGGCTGCGACGAGCTTGCTGCCCTCGCGAAAAATGGCCTGGGCGAGCACGGTCGCCGTGGTGGTGCCGTCGCCGGCCATGTCGGAGGTCTTGCTGGCGACCTCCTTCACCATTTGGGCGCCCATGTTCTCGAACTTGTCCTCGAGCTCGATTTCCTTGGCGACGGTGACGCCGTCCTTGGTCACCGTCGGAGAGCCGAAGCTTTTCTCGATGACCACGTTGCGGCCTTTGGGGCCGAGCGTGACGCGCACGGCGTTAGCCAGTTGATCGACGCCGGAGAGCAGCTTGGCACGGGCCTGTTCGGCGTAGCGGATTTCTTTTGCCATGGTGATTTAGTCTCCTTACTCGAGAATGCCGAGGACGTCGTCCTCGCGGATAATGAGGTGTTCGGTGCCTTCGACGGTGATTTCGGTGCCCGCGTACTTGCTGAACAAGATGCGGTCACCTTTTTTCACGTCGAGCGGCTGGAGCGTGCCGTCTTCACTCACTTTGCCTTTGCCGACGGCGACGACCCGGCCTTCTTGGGGTTTTTCCTTGGCGGTGTCTGGAATGATGATGCCGCCCTTCGTCTTCTCCTCGCTTTCGAGGCGCTTGACGAGGATGCGGTCCTGCAGCGGACGGACTTTCATGGAACCGATCTCCTCCCGACGGCGCTCCCGCTCGGAAGCGCGTGTGGTTTTAAGTTGCCTGTGAGAACACCGCCTGCAGTTTCCGCTGTGGAGCGAGAGGCAGGCGACACAGAATTAGCACTCTGCTTCGCTCACTGCTAATCTGGCGCGAGGTACATGCTATTCACGGCGGTTGCAGGGGTCAAGCCTGGGGCTCGCGGCTTTCAATCAAGGGCGCCCAGCCATTGGCGAAGAAGTGTTGTTCGCGGGCCGAATCTGCATGGCCTCGCGATGTACCCCGTGAAAAGGGCTGGCTGGTTCCGCCTTGACGTTTTTCGCCGGGATGCGAGATTCCGGCGAAAGTTGAGCGAAAATCATGGTGCTGACCCGACGCCAGAGGGAAATTTACGACTACGTGTGTTCTTTCATCCGGTCGCACGGTTATTCTCCCAGCCTGGAGGAGATCGGAGTGCATTTCGGGCTCACCTCTGTCGCGACGGTCCACAAACATGTCCAGCACCTGATCGAGAAAGGTTTTCTGCGCCGCGGTTGGAACCAGTCGCGCTCGTTGGAGCCTGCGGAGGCGGAACAGGAAGGGGGTTGCTTGTCCCTGCCGCTGCTCGGCCGTGTGGCGGCCGGCTGGCCGCTCGAGGCCGTCGAAATGGCTGATCGCGTTGACGTTCCCGCCGCTCTGGTCGGGAGGGGCGAAACCTTCGTTCTGCGCGTGCAGGGCGACTCGATGCTCGATGAACAGATCCGAGACGGCGATTTCGTCGTGGTCGAGCGCGTGTCGGAAGCGCGCAATGGTGAAACCGTGGTAGCGCTCCTGCGCGGCGAGGAGGCAACGCTGAAGAAGTTTTATCGGCGCGGAGACACGGTTCACCTGATGCCCGCCAACTCCGCGTACGCACCCATCGAAGTGCCGGCATCCGACGTGGAGATCCGAGGCGTGGTGCGCGGTCTCTTGCGCCGTTACTAACTTCGATCCGGCCAAATGAGTTCTAGCGTTCTCTCGGATGGCACTGGGAGAAGATCGAAGCGACGAGCTAAACAACCCTGCGAAGAGCTTCGATCTTCTCCCAGTGCCGTCCGAGGAAGCATATGGCCGTAGGCGTGACTTGGTGAGAGATACGAGCTAGCTTTTCGTCGAAAAGTCTCTTGAATTTCAAGGAGTTGTCTTTGCTGCGCCTCACCCGGGCCATCGAGTTTTCGGCCTCCCTGCGACTCCATTGCCCCGATTTATCGGAGGAGGAGAACTGTCGCTTCTTCGGACCTGCTGTGCGCCATCACGGCCACAACTACCGTCTGGAGGTAACGGTGCGCGGTGAACCCGACGCCGTGACCGGCATGGTGATGGATTTGAAAGACCTGAACGAACTGCTCGAGCGGGAGATCATGACCCGCTTCGATCACCGCGATCTGAACGGCGACACGCCCTACTTCGAAAAACAACTTCCGACCTTGGAAAACCTAGCCCTGGTGATCCGCGGCATCCTGCGAAAGGTCTTGCCTGCGGGCATGCTCGACCGCGTGCGTGTGTTCGAGGACTCTGATCTCTGGGTGGATGTATCGGAGTCGGAGGAAGGCGCTTGATGGAGCTCACGCGGCGTTACCGTTTTGCAGCCTCCCACATCCTGCGGCGCGAGGAGCTTTCCGAGGAGGAGAATCTGCGCACGTTCGGAAAATGCGCCAACCCCAAGGGCCACGGTCATAATTACGAGCTCGCAATCAGCGTGAGGGGGCCGGTGAATCCGTTGACCGGCTGCTTGATTGCGCGCGAAGCGCTCGACCGCAGCGTGCGCGAACGCATCCTTGAGCGGTTGGCTTACCGCCTGCTCAACGAGGACCCTGCTTTTGCGGATGCGCTGCCCACCGCCGAAAACTTGGTCCGCTTCATTCGAGGAGAATTGGCGGAACCCCTGCGCACCTCGAGCGGCGTGCGCTTGGTCGGCGTGTGCGTGCTGGAGACGCGCAAGAACATGTTCGTGTGGAG
>Ga0247727_10007351_pt1 | contig 20999 bp, 23 predicted proteins | sample WisWelCaveWW1625_FD_202498 | JGI IMG/M metagenome (GOLD analysis project Ga0247727, IMG submission 202498) | Biofilm microbial communities from Wishing Well Cave, Virginia, United States - WW16-25 | ecosystem: Environmental > Aquatic > Deep subsurface > Groundwater > Cave microbial mat | place... | reverse complement strand
GTTCTTCGCCTCGCCCCCGTACTTCTTCGCCAGAATGTGCGTCATCGCCGCCGTCAGCGTCGTCTTGCCGTGGTCCACGTGCCCGATCGTGCCCACGTTCACGTGCGGCTTGGTGCGCTCGAATTTGAGTTTCGCCATCTCTCGTTTTCCCGCTTTACCGGTTCCTGATCACCTTGGTGCCCATGATGCGGATTGAACGCATGACCTCTCCCTTACCAAGGGAGTGCTCTACCACTGAGCTACATGGGCAAAAAATCGGGGCCTCATTCCTGGAGCGGGTGAAGGGAATCGAACCCTCGTCATAAGCTTGGAAGGCTTCTGCTCTACCATTGAGCTACACCCGCCTGCCTTTGCCTCGCAAAAATTCTTCACCCGAAAATCTCGCCGCCGGGGGCTGGTGGAGGGGGTTGGATTCGAACCAACGTAGGCGCAAGGCCAACAGATTTACAGTCTGCCCCCTTTAGCCGCTCGGGCACCCCTCCGGCGGAACCGGAAATTATGTGAGTTTTCCGATGGTTGGTCAAGACTCAGAGCGGTTTTTCTAGGTACCGTATCGCACCCGGGACTGAAGGGAGCGCAGGGCGGCAATCACGCTGTAGCACGCCAGCCAGGAGGTCTTCGGATTCTCCGGGGCGGGGACGTTCTCCAGCACCAGGGTGATGCGGCCGGTGGCGCCGGAAACCTGGATGGTATGGGTGTTCAGGGCGAGAGCGGGGTCGGCAACCACCTTCAGGCGGGTGCGGTCCATCCCGACCCCTGCGAGGGACAGCACGGCCGCGATGTTCACGTTCTGCGGAAAGTGCGGCACGCCCTCGCGCGCCGGGCCTTCGAACAGGGTGCAGGGCCGCCGCAGGCGCTCCAGGTCGATTCCAGACCTTTCGACATAAGGGATCCCCTTCCACGCCGCAGGGGGTTTCGCGACCTGGATGGAGACTTCGTCGACGCCGGCCTCGCAAGCCGTCTTCAAAGCGTCGAGCCCGCCGATTCCGCCCGACGGAACGTAAAGCAAGGCGCCGCTGCGGGTGGCGGCGGCTTCAGCGGCCCGGCGCAGCGCATCGTCGGCGAGCGCGCCCGCCGAAAGCACCACCACGCTCACCCCCGCGTCGAGCAGCGCGACCAGGTGCTCGCGCACCGCCTCGTGCGAAGCGGCTTCGACGACCGCCGCGGGGCGCGTCGCAAGCAACGCTTCGCGTCCCATCAGATAGGGGATTGCGTACTCGCGTGCGAGCTGCGCGCCGCGCGACGCTGCGCTGCGCCCCACGATTGCGCTGATTTCGATCCCCGGCGGGCGCCGCTCCAGCACGAGCCGCGCGATCGTTCCGCCACCCAGCAAAGCAACACGCATGTCCAGTATTATTCCCCCCCTACGGGAGGCCGCAGTGCGTATCGCGATTCTAGAAGACGATCCCGACCAGCTGGCGCTGCTTCGGCGCTGGATCGCCGAAGACGGCCACGACGTGCACGCCTATCTCAGCGGACGCGAGGCGATGAAGCAGGCCGGCCGCGAGAGCTTCGACCTGTTCATGCTCGACTGGCAGGTGCCCGACGTGTCGGGCGCCGAGGTGCTGATGTGGCTGCGCGCCAACGTGTCGCGCACGGTGCCGGTGCTGTTCGTGACGGTGCGCGACTCCGAGCAGGACATCGTGTTCGCGCTGGAGCACGGCGCCGACGATTACATGATCAAGCCGGTGCGGCGGCAGGAGTTGCTCGCGCGCGTGCACGCCCTCCTGCGGCGCGCCTATCCGAGCGAGGAGAAGAAGCAGCTGTCGTTCCCGCCCTACGAGATCGACATCCAGCGCGGCGAGGTGCGCAGGGACGGTAACCGCGTCGAGCTCACGCCGAAGGAATTCGAGCTCACGGTGGCGCTGTTCCGCAACATCGGCCGGCTGCTGTCGCGCGGCCACCTGCAGGAGACGGTGTGGGGCCGCAGCGGCGACCTCGCCACCCGCACCGTCGACACGCACGTCAGCCAGGTGCGCAAGAAGCTCGACCTGCGCACGGAATCGGGCTACCGCGTCGTGCCGATCTACAACTACGGCTACCGGCTGGAGAAGATTTCCCCTGCGCCCTAGCTACTCCAGGGCGCGCGCGCGGCTCTCGGCGTACTCGCGCGCTTCCGGCGCGATCGGCCCGGCGACGAGCGCGCGCCGATAGGCCTGCGCCGCCTCGACGCGGCGCCCGGTGGCTTCGAGCGAAATCCCGTACCCGACCCAGGTGCTCGCCGGCTGCGCGCCGCCGCGGATCGCGTGCGTGTACGCCTCGAGCGCCTCGCCATGCCGCGCCATGCGCTGCAGGACGGCGCCGCGCAGGGCCTGGAAATCGGCGTTGCGCGCCACCGAGCCGGCCCGGTCCATGACTTCGAGGGCGGCAGCGTAGTCGCGCTGCTCGGCGTGGATACGCGAGAGCGCGAGGGCGAACGTGGCATGCTCCGGATTGATGGCCATGGCCTCCTGGAGCAGGCGGCGCGCCGCGTCGGTGCGCTGCTGCTCGAGCAGCAGCGCGACGTACGCCTGCCGGGCGGTGGTATGCGCGGGGTCGGCCTGCAGGGCGGCGACCAGCTGGTCTTCAGCCTCGCTGACGCGCCCGTGATTGAGCAGCAGCGCCGCGCGCCGGAAATGCGTCTCGGCGTTGTCCGCGGCGGAGCGCGTCCGGTCGCGCTTGTCGATGCTCGATTTCGCCGCTGCCTTGGGCGCCGGGGCCGCTTTTGCCTTCGCCGGTTCCGCTCTCTTCGGTTTTGCCTTTGCGGGTTCTGCCTTTGCGGGTTCGGGCTCCGCCTGCTTCACCGGCATTTCCAGCTGCAGCGTGAGGCGTAGGGTTTCGCTCGGCTTCGCTTCCTCTGCGACGGGGGTAGCTGGCGCAACTGCGGGAGCAGGTGCAGGGGGCGCCGACGCAGCCGGCTTGGCGACGACGGCCCGGCTCTGTGCCTCGGCGGCCGCCTGGAAGGCGAGATCGGTGGCGAGCGGCTTGCGCGGCAGGATCTGGATCGCGACCCAGCCCATCCAGGCGAGCGCCGCGGTCAGCAGCACGGCGACCACGCGCCAGAACCATTCGCGGCCGCCGGAGCTCGCGGTCGGCGTGCGGACCGCGGTGGTCTCGGCGGCGGCGCCGAGCGCCTGGCGCCGGTCCAGGTCCTGCAGCATCTTGTTGATGACGCTCACGCCGGCTCCCACCACCACCAGCTCCGCAGCCTCGCCGAAGGCGTGTCCTCGACCGCGGCGCGCACATGGCCGCGCTCGGCGCGGCGGGCGCCCTCGCCGTAGGTGAGCAGCAGGGACTTGTGCGCGAGGATGTTCACCAGGCGCGGCACGCCGCGGCTCGCCGTGTGGATCGACCCGAGCGCTCCGTTGGTGAACAGCGCCGGGCCGGAGTATCCCGCGATGGTCAGGCGGTGCGCGACATAGTCAGCGACCTCGTTGCGTCCCAGCGCCTTGAGCGTGTGCTGGAAGGTGATGCGCTGGCGCAACTGGCGCACCGCCTGCGAGGCGAGCTTGCGGTCGAGCTCGGGCTGGCCGAAGAGCACCACCTGCATCAGCTTGCGCTTCTCGGTCTCGAGGTTGGTCAGCAACCGCACGGTCTCGAGCGTGGCGAGCGGCATCGCCTGCGTCTCGTCCATGCACAGCACGACGCGCTTGCCCTGGCGCGCGAGGTCGAGCAGGCGCTGCATCAGCTCCTTCTCCAGGCGGTGCGGCTCGATCGACTCGCCCGCCACGCCGAGCTCCTCGGCGAGCGCGAGCTGCAGCCCGCGCGACTCGAGGTTCGGGTTGGGTATGTAGGCGCTCACCCAGGCCGGCCCCAGCGTCGACAGGAACTTGCGGCACAGCAGCGTCTTGCCGGTGCCGACCTCGCCGGTGATCTTGATGAAGCCCTCGCCGTTCGAGACCGCGACCAGCAGCGTGTTGAGCGCCTCCTGGATGCTGCGGCAGGCGAAGAAGTAGCTGGTGTCGGGCGTGATGCCGAAGGGCAGCTCGCGCAGCCCGAAATGCTTGAGGTAGTTCACTTACTTCGTGCCCCGGGCGGGCGGATGCATGGTCTCGAAGCGCCCGCGCGTCTCGCGCACGTCCTGCTCCCAGTTGCGGTCGGACTGGATCACGGTGGGCTTGAGCAGGATCACCAGCTCTTTCTTGAGCACCCTGCGGTCGGCATTGCGCAGCAGCGCGCCGACGCCGCTGTCGGAGACGCCGGGAATGCCGCCGCGGTTGTCGCGCACGTCGACGCTCATCAGGCCGCCGATCGCCACGATATTGCCGTCGGCGACGCGCACGATGGTGTCGGTCTCGTTGACCGCGCTTTTCGCGAGCGGCAGGCGCACCTCCTCGATCTGCGATCCGAGATTGATGACGCGCGTGCTCTCGGTGACTTCGCTCACCGCGGGATGAATGTGCAGGATGATGTTGCCGCCGGCGTCGATCTGCGGCGTGACGTCGAGGATGATGCCGGAGAAGAACGGCTGCACGGTGATCGAGGGCGTGCTCTGCGTCGAGGCGCCGGTGGTGGTGCTGGTGGTCGAGACGTTGGTGACGAAGAACTCGTCGGTGCCGACCTTGAGCACCGCCTTCTGGTTGTTCAGCGTGGCAAGGCGCGGGCTCGAAAGCACCTGGACGTTGCCCTGCGACTCGAGGAAGGTCAGGAGCGCGGCAAAGTTGCTGGTCTGGAGCGCGAGGCCGAACACCGCGCCGGCGGGATTGTCGCGGGCGAAAGACCCGGCGGCCGCGGTGATGGTGCGCGCCGCGGTGTCGGCGATCGCGCCGCCGCTCGAGATCGCGGCGCCCCTGGCGGCCAGCGCCGTTGCGGTAGCCCCGCTGGTGAGCTGCCCGGCGATGGCGTTCGGCCCCGAGTTGCGGAACACCGCCCAGTTGATGCCCGCGTGATAGGCCTCGGACAGGGTGACTTCGACGATCTTCGCCTCGAGCATCACCTGGCGCTCGACCGACAGGCGCGTGGCATTGAGGTAGCTCTCCACCGCGCGCAGCTCCGCCGGGAAAGCGCGCACCATGACCACGCCCGAATGCGGCGTCATGACCACCGATCGGCCCTCGCCCGTGCCGATGATCGCGACCAGCGCGGTGCGCAGATCGACCCAGAAGTTCGACTGCTGCTCGGTGCGCACGCGCGCCGATTCGAGGGATCTCGAGCTCGGCGCGCCGGTCGTCGGCGTGCCCGGCGCCGCCCCGGTGGCGGCGTCGGTGACCGCCCCGGATTGCACGCGCAGCTCGGTCGCGCCGACGCGCTGGCCGGGCAGATAGTTGACCTGGAACATGCGCGTCTGAAGGCCGGCGGCGTGCACGAAGATGCGCGTGCCCTCGATGCGGTAGTCGTAGCCGTAGATCTCGCGCAGCGCGGACAGCGCCTCCTCCACGGTCACGTCCTTCAGGTTCACCGAAATGGCGCCGCCCACGTCGGGCCGCACCAGCATGCTGTAGCGCGTGCCCGAGACGATCGACATGAAGACCTGCGCCGCTGGCGCGTTGGTCACGGCGAGGTCGAAGCGGCTCTCGAGCTCGAGCCCCGGGACGCTCGGCATGCCGAGCTGCGCCGGCGGCAGCAGCGCGCGCTCGAGCGCCTCCGGGCGCGCGGGCGGCTTGCGCGCGCCGGTGCGCGCGAGCTCGGCGGCGATCTCGGGCGTCAGGCCTTCCGGCGGCGGCGGCGTCGCGCAAGCGCCGGCGAGGAAAAGAATGGCCGCGATGGCGCGGGCGCGCTTCACCGCGCCTCGCGCCGCTTCGCGGGCTTCTTGTCGATGTTCGGGTGCATCAGCAGCACGTCGCGCTCGCCGTTCTTTTTCAGCACCGCGAGCGAATCGGAAACGCCGGAAAGCGTGGCGCCGCGCACCGGAGCGCCGAGCGGCACGACCGCTCCGTCGATCACTGCGAGCTTGCGCTGCGTCGACAAGAGCGTTGCCTGCAGACCGCTCGCCACCGGCGCGTCCATCCCCGTGGACACGCCCGGCGGACGCATGGGGTCGCTCTGCGCGAAAGCGCACGAGGCCACCGCCGCGAAAGACAAAACGATAAACCTGCCCACGTGTCGAACCTGCCTCGCGAAGCAAACAATTACTTGAAGTTATAGCAATAACCGATTGTCGTCAATCGGCTTTTTGTGCAATGCGTCTGGCGGGCCCTAGAGGCCCAGGGTGCGCTGCGTGCTGAGCGTGTGGACTTGCAACGTGAGCCGGACGTCCGGGTATTGCTCGACCTGGAGTTCGATGCGTCCCCAAACCAGCCGCGCCGGCAGCTTTTCGAGGGCGGCCAGGTACTGCGTGAGGCCGAAATAACTGCCCCGCAGCGTCATCTCCACGCCATGGCGATAGAGTTGCGACGCCGCCTCGACCTGGGTGCCTGGAACCACGCGCAGCGACTCCATTTTCACCGCCTGGCCCGGCCCCAGCAGGCTCTGCAGCAGCGCCGGCAGGCGCGTCGGGGCAATGAACGCCTGCTTGTGCTGCGCGAGGGTCTTTTCGGCCTGCGCGATGCGCTCCTCCAGCTCCTGCAGCTTCACCTGCTCCGGGTCCTTTGCGCCGGTTTCCTGCTCCTTGATCACGCTTTCGAGCTGCGCGCGCACCGCGGCAAGCTGGCTGTGGTCCCGGTTCACCCGGTCGATCAGGCTCTTCTGCTTCACCAGCAGGGGCTCGATCAGCAGCACGTGCGCGGCTGCGACGACCACCAGGCTGATGGTGGCGAAAAACATGGCGCGCTGGCGCAGCGGCATCTGGTCGATGCGCGCGGCGAGGGGTTGCCAATAGCGCTTCATTGCTTCGCCTCGGCGGCCTCGCCCGAAGAGAGCACGAACTCGACGAACGGCGCGGGCGAGGGCTTTCCGGCCGCGGGCGGCGGCGGGGCGGGACGCGTGACTTCGAGCTGCGAGAACGCGTGGCCGCGCAGCGCTTCCTCGGAGCGCAGGCGCTCGAGGTAGGCCGGCACGAGCTCGGCGCGCGTGGCGCGGCCGCTAAGCGAGAGCTCGCCGCTGCCTTCGGCGAGCTGGATGCGGGTCAGCCACACCCCCTCCATCGAGAGGCGCGCCAGCGCGCGCAGCAGCTCCGAATAGCCTTCGGTGCGCCCGAGGGTGCCCGACTCGAACGCCTGCAGCGCCTGCGTATGGGCGGCGAAGCTCGCTTCGAGGATCTTCCTGCGCTCGGCCAGCGCCTTCGCGCGCTCGGCCGGGGACTCGCGCACCCCGTACACCTTGAGCCGCTCGAGCTCGGATTTCAGCTGTCGGCCGGAGTCTTCGGCGCGGATCTCGAGCAGCGAGGTCTGCAGCGAAAAGATGTAGAACAGCGCGCCGCACACGACGGCGATGAGCAGCACGCCCTGCAGCATCGTGGCCGCAGAAAAGATCTTGGCCTGCTTGCGGAAGATCGGGCTGTAGAGGTTGATCTGCTGGCTCACAGCACCTTCTTCTCCACGCGCAGCCCGGCGCCGAGCAGCTTCAGCCATTTCGCCTGCTGCGCCGGCGTCCAGGCCGCCGCGGCGGCGGGCAGCCGCAGGACTTGGGAAAGGTCGAGCGGCTCGACCGGCAGGTACAGGCTGGCGGCGAGGTGCTCGCGCAAGGCCGCCTCGCCGGGGAACGGACCGATCAGCACCCGGCCCAGGGAAAAAAACGGATACGTGCGCTCGCAATGGTCGAGCGAGCGCTGGGTCTCGACCAGCACCCGGTCGAGCAGGCGCGCGCGCGCCTCGCCCTCGGCTTGGGCAAGCTGGGCGGCGGTCATGTCGAGCCGGCGCGAAAGGTAGAGCTCGCCGGCGAAGTTCACGGTAATCAGCCCGCCGTAGGCGTCGAAAGTCAGCGCCAGCACCGCGCGCTGGTCGCCTTCCAGGCGCGCGGCAACGTTGCGCTGCGCCGTGTCCGGGATGTCGATCACCGCGAGCGGCATTCCGGCCGCCGTGAAGCGCTCGATGGTCGCCCGGATGGTGTCGTTGCGCGCCGCGACCGTGTACATGTGGTGGGCGCGCTGCGCCGCTCCCGCCGGGACCGGGACGTCGAGCACGTCGATGGTCGCATCGTCGACGTGATAGTCGAGCAGGTCCTTTATGCGCCAGCGCACCGCCGCCTTGAGCTCGTCGGGCTTCACCGCCGGCGCCTCCACCAGCAGGATGTGGTACTCCTGCGGCTTGAGAAGGGTGGTGCACTGGAAGCGCTTGACGCCGAACTCGCGCGCCACGCGCTCGAGCGACTTGGGCTCGGCCGGGTCCCAGGCGCGCTCCTCGGCGAACTCGACCACCGGCCGGGCGCCGTTCGGCACGACATGCGCAAGGCTCACGGCAGCGCCGTCGAGCTCCACCGCCAGCCATCCGCCCGCGCTGCCGCGCCGGAACAGCTTCTGCATGATGACGGGCATCATACGCAGTTCGCCGGGTCGGCCGCGCTCGAGCAGTCGCGCCACACCCTCACCTGCGCCGCGCCGATGGCGCTCGGGTTGGTCACTTCGATATTGTCGAGAAACATCTCGTGTTGCCCGGCGACCCCCGCTGATTGCGCGCGCATAAAGAAAGTGACCGACGTGATCGTCGTGCCGCCGGCCATCACCAGGTCGGGCAGGACGATTTTCGCAGGGAAGCCGGTATAGTCGGTCGGGCAGGCCTTGAATGCCGTGGGGCAGCCGCCGAGATTTGGTCCTGGGGCGACCGGATTGAAATTGTCGTTTGCGGAGGTCCAGGGCCCACCGGCACCGGCCAACTGAAAGCAGATCGTGCCCTTCGTTGCCGCGGCTGGACAGGGTATGGCCGGACCGGCGGCGGTCGCGGGACAGCCGGCGCCCCGGGTAATGGAGCGCCGGTGATAGCGAATGCTCGTCTTCGAACCGGCGGTGATGGCGGCCGTCACGGTCACCTTACCGCTCGCTGTCCGGTCCTTGGCGGCAGCCTTGGCCGCGGTCTCCCTCGCCACCCAGGCAGAGCGGCGGCAGCTGGGCGCGGTGCCGTCGGGCCCGCCATCCACGGCAAAGCGGCTCGCCAGATTCAGCGTCCAGCCCGACGGCCCGCCCGCCAGCAGCGGATTATTGAAGGTCGGGTTGTCCGGACCCTCCAGGATGTTCCGGTCGACGATGGCGTGGATGGTGCGCGAAGCGTTGCTCGCGTTCACTCTGCCAGTCGCCACCACCCTGCACTGCGTCTGGGCCGGCAGGAGGGTGACGCCGTCGAACTGCGTCGTGAGGCCGCCCAGAATGTCGATGGTCCGCCCCGAGGCGATGCCGATTTGCGTCAGGTCGGTGATGGCCTCGGCGAGACCGCTGCAGGCGGCGACGCCGCTCGCGAAGCGCTTGAGGGCGCGCTCCACGCCGGTCTCGGCGAGGTACAGCGCCTCGACGCTGTCGGCATGCGCGTCGCTGCCCTGCACGTCGCTGCCCGACTGGCTGGCGGCCACGATCACCGCAAATGCCGCCACCGTGATGACCAGGATCACCGGGAGCAGCAGGCCGGCGCCGCTTTGCTGGGCCTTCATTCCGGATTCCTCAGGTCGACCCGCAGGCGAGCGGGGAAGGTGTTGTGGCCCTCGACGATCGACATGCTGACCTGGATGAACGCGAGCGACGATGCGTTGGCGGCGACCGCGGTGGCGTTCGGCTGGAAAAAGGCCAGTGAGAACGACCCGGGCTGCACCTGGTCGAACAGCATGCCGGTCAGGCCCGAGTAGGCAAGGTTGACGACCGCGCCGCTGGCGGCGAGCTCCACGCGCGTGCCGTCGGTCTTGAAGAACACCAGGCTCGACGCCGACGGGAAGGCGGAGACGATGTCGAGCGTGCGCGCGTCGGTCACCTGCCTGCGGATGTCGCGCATCTCGCGCGCGATGCGCTCCATCGCATAGCGGACCTTGGCGTTGGTGTGCGCGCTCTTCTGCACGCCCTCGTAAGAGCGCATCGCATTCAGCAGCACCGGGCCGACGAAAGCGCCGAGGATGCCCAGGATCACGATCACCATCACCAGCTCGGCGAGCGAGACGCCTTCGACGCGGCGCATGTCAGTAGTTGATGAGCATGAAGTTGAGCGTGACGACTGCTCCGCCGCGCCGCGCGATGATCTCGACGTGCTTGCAGGTCCAGCCGGCGGCGCACAGCGCGCCCGCTCCGAACGCGGCCTGGTCGCGGATGTTGACGACGCGGGTGAATCCCGCGGTGGTCGCGGGCAGCGCGTTGCAGATCGTGGAGGGGGATGCGACCGGAATCACTTGAGCGTAGGTCCCCGGCTTGCGGCCGCGGCCGACGATGTGGTCGGCGCATTCCTGCGCGATCTGGGTTGCGCGCTGCAGGTCCGAGCTGAGCGACTGCGCGCGCGCGATGTAGGCGAACGCCGAGCCGATGGCGACCGCGGCGATCGCCACCACCACGATCACGATCACCAGCTCGATCATCGAGAAACCCGCGCGCGGACGGTTCACGGCGAGGTGACGAAACCGGTGAGCTGGGTCACCGTCACCCGGCGTGCCGCGCCGCCCCCGGTGATGTCGTAATTGGCATTCGCGGCGAGTGCGGCGCCATTTTTCGGCCGGCCCAGCGGATCGAAGTGGAAGTTGGCGCCGGCCAGCGCCAGCCCCGACTCGAGCGTGACGCAGAAATTGCGCCCGGTTGCCGGATCCACGATCGCCACGTTGGGCGCGCCGGTGCAGGGATCCAGGGCCGCGACCGTGCAGTTGATGACGTAGTAGGAAGCTCCGGGACACCCCGCCGGAGGCGCGCCGAGCCTGAATTGCAATGACCTGTTGAGGGTCATGGCGAGAATCTGCACGTGGCGCAGGTCGTCGCGCAGGCGCTCGGCCTGCTGCAGCGCGAGCGCCTGCTTGGGCGCGTAGAAGCGCACCACCACGAAGTAAGCGAAGATTACGGCCACCACCAGGACGATCGTGAGCTCCACGAGCGTCCAGCCTGCAGAAGCGGCGGGTGGAAAAAAACGGGGCGCCCGTATCGGCGCCCCGTCTGTTCCGTGCATTTCAGAGCTGGACGTTTCCTGCGCCTCTTACGACGAGAAGAAGCCCGTCCCGATCGACTGCACGATCGTCGACCCCGTCGAAGCGCAATCCACAGCCCCGAGGGCTCCGGCAACGCCGCTGGTCAAGAGCACGCCGCTCAGGGTGACATTGACCTTGCCATGGATGATCGCGCCGCCCACGCAAATAGTTCCGGGCAGGTCGGCCAGCACATGGGCGACCGTCGGCGCGACGACCGTGCTGCGATGCCGGGCCGCGGCGATCGCGATCCCGCTGCCCGTTGACGAGACGCCCGCGTTCGTTGTTGCGATCTGGGCATCCGCGGTCAGGTTAAGATAGCGCGGTACTGCCACTGCCGCGAGAATCCCCAGGATCACGATCACCATCACCAGCTCGATCAGCGTGAAGCCTTCTTCCTGCCTCCGCATCAAGACCTCCCTTCCGCTTCAATGAGCCCGGCCGCAGCCAGGCGATTTACGCCTTCGCGTGTGCGCGGCCGCAGCCGCCCGCTTCGGCGTGGCCGCAGTCTGAGCGGGGACTGCAAATCTGTCAAGCACTTAGCCGCGAGACTGCGAGTCCTTTGCAAAGTCTTGCCTACACCAGGAGAAGCATCCCGAGCGTGACCAGGACGTAAAGGCTGCCGAGGGTCACCAGGATCCCGACGAGCCTCGGCCGCGCGCGGACGAAGTCGTCGGGCTGGTAGCGCATGGCATCGAGCGGTTTCAGCGATTCCCGGCTGCTGTACTGGCGGTCTCCCCAGGCCTCGAGGCCCTTGAGCAGGCTCGGGCGGAAGCAAAGCACCACCGCCGCGGCGAGCGCTGCGACATTGCCGACGATTAGGAGGATCCTCAGCGTCTCGAACACCAGGTTGAGGAGCACGGGGTTGCCCAGGTCGCGAAACGCGCGCACCAGCGCCCCGCTCTGGTAGCTGAAGGAAAGCACATCCAGCGTATAGAGCGCGCCCGCGAACAGCAGGACCCCGAGCACGCGGTGCCAGCGGTACACCAGGCGCTTGACATCGATCGAGTCGTCGAGAGGACGCAGCGCGCGGCGGCTCGAATACCAGCGGTTGAGCTCATGGTTCCAGCGAATCATCCGCTGGCTGTCGACGAGCAGCATCACCCCGACCAGCAGGCCGAGTGCGGCGCCCGCAAACAGCAGCACGAACAGCACCGGCCCGAGCGTCGCAACCGCGAGATCGACGATGGCTTTCATTCTTTTTTTCCCCCTGATTCTTGTCCCGGCGCGCCCTTCCAGTAGAACCGCTCGAGCGGCACCAGCCTGAGGCCGCGCACCGGATCGCGCCCCGGGTCGAAACGGCCGTTGCGGTCGAGGTCGTCGTAGTCGGGCTCGACCGTCAGCCGCGCGCGCGGCGGGCCGCTCAGCGGCGTCACGAACTGCTCCGGAAAGCGCACCAGGTAGACGAGCGCGCGCTCGCGCGTGTCGAAATACCAGGTTCCGGGCTCGAACAGCGCCGGGTCGGCGCCGAAGAACTCGCCCGCGTAGCTGTCGGGCCTCTCGGCGAGCCGCAGCATCGGATTGCTGCCGCGCGCGGCGTCGAGGCGCGCGAGCTGGCCGCCGGCCGCGGCGGCGGCGAATTCGACGTACAGGCCGCTGCGCAGCGCCCCGATCACGCTCTGCACCGTAACCCGCTCGGCCTCGAAACGCAATGCGAGCAGCCGGTCGATGGCGACCAGAAGCAGCAGGCTGATGGCGACGATGACGATGAGCAGCTCGAGCAGCGAGAAGGCGCGAAGGTGGGATGGGGTCGCGCCCTGAGGGCGCTTAGCGCGCACCACCGCCTCCCCTCGCGGCGCCGGCGAGATCCCACATCGGCAGGAACACGCCAAGCGCCAGGATCAGCACCAGGATGCCCATGATCACCAGCAGGATCGGCTCGAGCTTGGCGGTCAGGCCCTCGACCTCGATCGTCACCTCGCGCTCGTACATGTCGGCGATCTCGGTCATCAGGGAGTCGATCTCGCCGGTTTCCTCGCCCACCGCGACCATCTGCAGCACCACGGGGTTGAACACCCCGGTGGCGACCGCGGTGCGCAGGATGCTCTCGCCACGCTCGATGCCGTCGCGCATCTGCAGGATGCGCGACTCGAGATAGGCGTTGTCGACGACGGCTGCCACCACCGAGAGCGCCTGCACGATCGGCACGCCGCTTTTCCCCGACAGCGCGAAGCTGCGCGAGAAGCGCGCCAGCGTCGCCTTGTGGATGAGCTCGCCCACCACCGGCAGGGAGAGCTTCGCCCGGCCCCACTGGTAGCGCCCGCCCGGGGTGCCGACATAGAAGCGGAAACCGACTACCGCGGCCACCAGCGCGACGATCATCAGCGGCCAGTACGCGACGAAAAAGTCCGAAGTCGCGAGCAGGACGCGCGTCATGAGCGGCAGCTGCAGCTTGAAGCTGGCGAAGATCTTGCCGAACGCCGGGATCACGAACAGGTTGACGATGAACATCGCCGCGGCGAGCGCGAGCAGCACGATCAGCGGGTAGCGCAGCGCCGCCTTGATGTCCTCGCGCATCTTCTTCTCGAAGGCGAAGAACTCGTACAGCCGCAGGAACACCTCGTCGAGCCGCCCGGTGAGCTCGCCGACGCGCACCAGGCTCACCATGAAGCTGGTGAACACCGCGGGGTGCCGGTGCAGGCTGAGCGACAGCTCGCGGCCGGACTCGAGGCTCTCGCGCACCTCGCCGAGCGCCTTGCGCAGGGTCGGGTTCTGCGCCGATTCCTGCAGGCCGGCGAGGCCGCGCACGATCGGCACCCCGGACTTGAGCAGCGTGTGCATCTGGCGGCAGAACAGCATCAGGTCCGCCAGTTCGACCTTCGGCTCGCCGAAGCGGATCTTCGCGCCGCCCGGCGCGGCGGCCGCCGCGGCCGGCGCCTCGTCGATGTGCACCGGCGTGATGCCGGTATTGAACAGCTGGTCGGCGACAGCGCCGCTGCTGGCGCCTTCGAGGACGCCTTTGACGAGTTCGCCGCGGGCGTTGCGGCCCTGGTAGGCGAATTGCGGCACGCTACTCCTCGGACTGGCTGATGCGCATGACCTCGCTGAGCGTGGTGCGGCCCGCGGCGGCCAGCGCCGCTGCGTGCTGCACGAATGCGTGGCCGGCGGTCTCTTCCAGGGCCGCGCGCATGAATCCGGTGACGTCGTCCTTGGCCACCGCCTCGACCAGCCGCGGCGTCATTTCCAGCATTTCGTAGACGCCGACCCGGCCGCGGTAGCCCGTGCCGTTGCAATGCGCGCAGCCGCGTCCGCGCTTGAATTGCCGCGCCGCGCCCTGCAATTCGGTTTCGATGAACTTCTGCTCCTGCGGGCTCGGTACGTGGTCCTGGAGGCAGCTCTCGCAGATCAGCCGCACCAGGCGCTGCGCGATCACCGCCTGGAGCGAGGTCGCGACCATGTAGCGCGGCACCCCCATGTCGAGCAGGCGCACAGGAGCGTTCGCCGCGTTGCGCACGTGCAGGGTCGAGAACACCATGTGGCCGGTGATCGCCGCGCGCATGCCGATCTGCGCGGTCTCGGTGTCGCGCATCTCGCCGATCAGCAGCACGTCCGGGTCCTGGCGCAGCACCGAACGCAGCACGCTCGCGAAGCTGAGGCCGATCTTCTCGTTGACCTGCACCTGGTTCAGCCCGCGCACCCGGTACTCGACCGGGTCCTCGACGGTGATGATCTTGCGCGCCGGGGTGTTGAGCACGTTGAGCGCCGCGTACAGCGTCGTGGTCTTGCCGCTGCCGGTCGGCCCGGTGACCAGCACCATGCCGCTCACGCGGTTGAAGATGGCGCTGAAGCGCTCGAGCATCCCCGCCGGCATGCCGAGGTGGTCGAGCCCGAGCAGCCCGCTCTGCCGGTTAAGCAGGCGCATGACCACCGATTCGCCGTGCTGGGTAGGCATGGTCGAGAGGCGCACGTCGACCGGCTGGCCGCGCACCAGCACGTTGAAGCGGCCGTCCTGCGGGTGGCGCTTCTCCGAGATGTCGAGCCCCGACATCAGCTTCAGGCGCAGCGCCACCGCGGCGGCGACCCGCAGGTCGGCCTCGGACTGCGCCTGGAGATGGCCGTCGATGCGAAAGCGCAGCTGCAGGCGGTTCTCCTGCGGCTCGATGTGGATGTCGGAGGCGCCGACCTGGGTCGCGTCCTCGAACAGCGACTGCAGCAGCTTCACCACCGGGGCGTCCTCGGCGCCGAGGCCGGCGCCGAGCGCGCCGAAATCGACCAGGCCCTCGCCGAGGTCCTGCTCCAGGTCCTTCGCGTGCCCGGCGATCTCCTCGGTGCGGCGGTAGACCTGGTCGAGCGCCAGCAGCACCTCGCCCTCGGACACCACCGCAGCCTCGACGCCCTTCTTCAGGATGCGTGTCAGCTCGTCGTAAGCGAACAGGTCGGTCGGATCCGCCATGCCCACCAGCATCGCCGCGCCGCGGTCCTCGAGCGCGATGGCGCGGAAGCGGCGCGCCGCCGCCTCGGGAAGCCTGAGCACGATGCCGCGGTTGAAGTTGTAGAGCTTGAGGTTGACGAAGCCGAGGTTGAGCTGGCGCGCCAGCGCCTGGGCGATGTTGTCCTCGGTGACGAAGCCGAGGTCGACCAGCACGCGGCCGAGCCTGCGGCCCGAGCGCTTCTGCTCCTCGAGGCCGAGCCCGAGCTGCTCCTGCGACAGCGCCTTCTGGGCGACGAGGACGTCGCCGAGCCGTACCCGCTGGGGACGGCCGGCGGCGCGCGCGGGCGTCGAAATCGCCATGTCGCCGCGCAAGTTAGCCTGTTTCCGCGCCGCGTACAAGCGAGGGGTGCGCGCGCTCACCTCCGATAAAATCGCCCGCGGTGCTTCTGGACCTCGTGTTGCGCGCGCGCCATTGTCTTTCGCTCGGTCGGCTCGACGAGGCCGAGGCGCTCGCCCGCCAGGCGGCCGCCGACAAGGCGAACGCCGCCGACGCGCTGCATATCGTCGGCGTCGTGCAGCTGCGACGCGGGCAACCCGACGCCGCCGAGGCGGCCCTGCGGCAAGCGATCGAGCGCGACGGCGCGGTCGCCGCGTACCACAGCGATCTCGGCAACGCGCAGCAGGATCGCGGCCGGCTGAACGAGGCGGTCGCCTCCTACCGCCGCGCGCTGCGCCTGAGCCCCGGGTTCGCCGAGGCGTGGAACGACCTCGGCACGGCGCGCTACGCGAACGGCGAGCTCGAGGCCGCGGTCGAGTGCTACCGGCAGGCGCTGCGCCTGCGTCCCGATCACGTGGTCGCGCACGCCAACCTCGGCGCGGTCTACCGCAAGCTCGGCCTGCTCGGCGAGGCGCGCCGCGCCTTGCAGCGCGAGCTGCTGTTGCGCTTGAAGTCATGGGGAAAGCTGTTTTCCGATCGTCGTTTGAACCTGGGGAGCGCGCCTCAGCTCGCCCGGCTGGCGCGCGCGCAGCTCGAAGCCGGCAACGCGCGCCACGCGCTGGAGATTGCCCAGCGCGCGCTCGAGCTCGATGCGCGCAACGCCGCCGCGCTGCGCGTGGTCAGCGCGGCGCGCCTGCGACTAGGACAGGCGGCGAAAGCCGTCGAGGCAGCGCTCTCGGCCCGCGCAGCGCAGCCTCGCGACCCCGGGGCGCACCAGAGCCTCGGCCTTGCATTCGCCGCCGCGGGCAGGACGGAGGAGGCGGCCGCCGCCTACGAGGAAGCGTTGCGGCTGCAGCCGCGTGCGGCCGATGCCCTCGCCGCACTGGGGGAGCTGCGGCTGCGGCGCGGGGACGCGGCCGGCGCGGAAGCCCTGCTGCGTAAAGCGCTCGAGCTGCGCCCGCAGGAGGCGGCATTGCACACCGCCTTCGGCGAGGCGTGCCACCGCCAGCGGCGCATGGAGGAAGCCGAGTCGGCGTACCGCCGGGCGATCGCGCTCGATCCGCTGCGCCTTGCTTGCCGCATCCGGCTGAGCGAGGTGCTGCGCGAAACCGAGCGCCACGGCGCCGCCGAAGCCGCGGCGCGCGCAGCGCTCGAGATCGACGACGAGGCGCCGGCCGCGCACGTGAACCTCGGCATGGTCTACCGGGCGCGGGGGCGGCTGAAGCGGGCGATCGAGTGCTTCGCGCGCGCGGTCGAGCTCAATCCGCACCAGGTGCAGGCCATGCAGCAGCTCGCGCTCGCGCTGCGCGAAGAGGACCGCATGGAGGAAGCGGAGAAGCACCTGCGCGCCGCCGTGCGCGCGCGGCCCGACGAGCCGGCGTTCCTCGCTGACCTCGGCATGATCCTGGGCGACCAGATGCGCTACGGCGAGGCCCTGGAGCTGTTCGACCGGGCGCTCGCGATCGCGCCGCAGTTCGTCGCCGCGCTCAATCGCAAGGCGCTGCTGCTCGATCATCTCGGCGAGCGCACGCAGCCGATCGAGCTGCTGCGCCAGGCGCTCGAGCTTGCCCCGCAGGACGACTACGCGCACTACAACCTCGGCCTGCATCACCTGAAGTACGGCGAGTACGCGCAAGGCTGGGACGGCTACGAGCACCGGCGCAGCTTCGACAGCTTCATCGGCAGGTACCGGCGCTTCGCGCTGCCCGAATGGGGCGAGGAGCCCCTCGAGAGCCACGCCGTGCTGGTGCTGCCCGAGCAGGGTCTCGGCGACGAGATCATGTTCGGCTCCTGCCTTCCCGAGCTCGCCGCGCGGGCGCGCCACGTGATCGTCGAATGCGACCAGAAGCTGGAAGCGCTCTTCCGCCGCTCGTTCCCGCAATGCACCGTGGTTTCCCGGCAGCGCACGCTCGCCAACGACTGGATCACCCGCATCGAGCCGAAGCCGGACCGGCTGGTTGCCGCCGGCTCGCTCGCGCGGCGCTTCAGGCGCCAGGCCGCCGACTTCCCGCAGCATCCTTTCCTCAAGGCCGATGCCGGAGCCGTCGCGGCCTGGAAGTCGCGGCTCGAGGCGATCGGGCCGGGCCGCAAGATCGGGCTGTCCTGGCGCGGCGGCGTCGGCTTCACCGGCAAGATGCGGCGCTCGTTCTCGCTGGAGCAGCTCGCGCCGGTGCTGCGCCTTCCCGGAATGCATTTCGTCAATCTGCAGTACACCGACGCGCGCGACGAAATCCGCGCGCTGGAGCAGCGCCATTGCCTCAAGGTGCATCACTGGCAGGAAGCGATCGACGACTACGACCAGACGGCGGCGCTGGTGTGCGCCCTGGACGGGGTGCTCACCGTGTGCACGGCGATCGTGCATCTCACGGGCGCGCTCGGCCGGCCCGCGCTCGTCATGGTGCCCTTCGGCGCCGACTGGCGCTATGGCGCCGCCGGCGAGCGCATGGTCTGGTATCCGTCGGTGCGTCTGCTGCGGCAGCGCGAGGTCGCCCAGTGGGGCGAAGTCCTCGATCAGGTTTCGCGCCGGCTCGAAGCCGGCGCCTGGCAATGAGCAGCGCAGGCCTCGAGTACCTTTTCCTCACCTGCGCCGCCCTGGTGAAAGCCGACGGCCAGATCACCACCTTCGGCGCCTCGGCGCGCCTCGGCAGCATCGCCCCGGCGCGCGCCCTGGGGCAGCTGGGCTACGATGCCCGGGCGTACAGCGTTACGGCCGAAGCCTCGTTCAGCGAAAACGCGGTGCGCGCGGCAAAGCGCATCGTATTCGGCGAGATGTGGCAGATCGGAGAGGGCTGGGCCGGGACAGCAGCGATCTACCGGCGGCTGCTTGCGCAGATCGGCGACCCGCGCGAGCGCGCCGTATTCAGCATCGCCGACGACCACTTCGAGGATCGGGATTTCCTCGCCTTCTACCGCGAGGCGTTGCCCGACTGCCTCGCCGTCACGGTGGTGTCTGAGACGCTGGCGCAGGCGGTGCGCGGCCTCACCTCCCGGCCGGTGCTCGTCGTGCCCGAGCCGGTCGAAGGCAGCCGCGGCGCCCCGCAGGCGATCGCGGCGCGCAAGCTCGCCGCGCCTATTGCGTGGCTCGGGCGCCGCATCGGGCTTTCTATGGACCACTGGCGCGTGCGCCTGCTCTGGTTCGGCTACCCGCAAAACCTGCCGCCGCTGCTCGAGATGGTTCCGGCGCTCGAGGATTACGCGAAAAACTATCCCCTGCTACTGACCTGCGTCACCCAGCCGGTAGCCGAGATCGAGGCGCTGATGACGCCGGCGCGCGCCCACGAGGACAGCCGCCTGCGCGTGCACTTCGTGCCCTGGTCGCCGAGCGTGATGGATTCGGCGATTCTGTCCAGCGACGTCGTATTGATTCCGAGCGACTACCGCAATCCGGTCAAGCGGGCCAAGAGCCCGAACCGCCTCGTGGCCGGCGTGCATGGCGGCCGCTTCGTGGTGGCGCACCCGCTGCCGGCGTACGCGCCCTACGCGCAATTCGCGTGGATCGGCGAGGACCTGTGCGCCGGTCTGGACTGGGCCATCCGTCACCCGCGCGAGGTGGTCGAGCGCATCGCGCGCGGCCAAGCGCATGTCGACGAACGGCATGCGCCGCAGGCTGTGGCGCGCTTCTGGCTCGACGTGTTCCATCCAAGGCACTAACCTTTCCGCGTGAAGCTCAACCTCGGCTGCGGCGACAAGATACTGGCGGGCTACGTGAACGTCGACGTCGCGCCCGCGCGCGCCGGCCACAGGCCCGACGTGATCTGCGACCTGCACCGGCTCGGGCCGTTCGAGGACGCGAGCGCGGACGAGGTGCTGGCGGTGCACGTGGTCGAGCATTTCTGGCGCTGGGAGGTGGTCGAGGTGCTGCGCGAATGGGCGCGCGTGCTCAAGCCGCGCGCGCCGATGATCCTCGAGTGTCCGAACCTGCAAAGCGCCTGCGAGCAGTTCCTGCGCGACCCGGATACCTTCTCCGGGCCGGGACAGGAAGGGCAGCGCACGATGTGGGTGTTTTACGGCGACCCGGGTTGGCAGGATCCGCTGATGGTGCACCGCTGGGGGTACACGCCGCGCAGCCTGGCGAAAGTCATGGCGCAAGCCGGGCTGGTGGAGATTCGCCAGGAGCCGGCGCAGTTCAAGCTGCGCGAGCCGCGCGACATGCGTCTCGTAGGCTTGAAGCCATGAACCCGCAGGGCGAAGCCTATCTGCGCTGGTATTACGACAGCGCCGTGTGGAAGCACGTCGCCTATCGCGGCATCCGCACGCTCAAGAACCCGCTCGACCTGTGGAACTACCAGGAGATCTTCCAGCAGCACGGCATCGAGTGGGTCGTCGAGACCGGCACGCGCCACGGCGGCTCGGCGCTGTTCTTTGCCGACCTGCTTGCCGCGCGCGGCGCCTCCGGCCTGGTCGTGTCGGTGGATATCGACCACGGTTCCCTGCAGGCTCCCCGCCACGACCGCGTGCGCCTGCTGAAAGGCGACAGCGCCTCTCCCGCGGTCATTGCGGAGATTCAGGCACTGCTTGAAGAGCGGCGTGCGCCGATGTTCGTCATTCTCGATTCCGACCACCGCAAGGCGCACGTGCTGCGCGAGCTCCGCGCCTACGTCCCGCTGATGCGCCCGGGCGACTACCTGGTGGTGGAGGACACCTGCGTCAACGGCCATCCGGTAAGGCCAGAGTTCGGTCCCGGGCCGATGGAAGCCATCAAGGAGTACCTGGACGCCCACCCCGGGGAGCTGAAACCGGATACCGCGCGGGAAGAGAAGTTCGGCTGCACCTTCGCCCCATGCGGGTACTACCTAAAAAAATAAGGGGCAGGCTTTGGGCCTGCCCCTGAGTCAGCCCGACGGTATTGGAGGAGGAGAAGGAACCAATCGGGCTGCTGCAACGCAACAATCTTATGGCTTTGCGAATACGTTTAGAATACGCGTAAATCGTAAAACACTTTTGCAGAATCTGCAAAAATGGCAGACGCCCTTCAAGAGATCGCAGTCTTCGCCCGGATCGTCGGCACAGGGAGCCTGTCGGCGGCTGCCCGGGATCTCGGCCTGTCCCCTGCCCTGGTGAGCCGGCGGCTCGCCGCCCTGGAGGCGCGGCTCGGGGTGCGCCTCATCAACCGGACCACCCGCAGCCTGCACCTGACTGTCACGGTCAATCCGAAACTCCCCACTTAGGACAATTGAAATCTCCCCACCCCTTAACGACGGAGGTGGAACGTGGAAGAGAGAATCGAAGCTGAAGTGGCCGCTGTCGCCGTCCTGCAGGGCG
>Ga0247727_10007350_pt1 | contig 20999 bp, 20 predicted proteins | sample WisWelCaveWW1625_FD_202498 | JGI IMG/M metagenome (GOLD analysis project Ga0247727, IMG submission 202498) | Biofilm microbial communities from Wishing Well Cave, Virginia, United States - WW16-25 | ecosystem: Environmental > Aquatic > Deep subsurface > Groundwater > Cave microbial mat | place... | reverse complement strand
GTCCCATAGTGGCGGTCGGACAACCCTGACGCTCCTACCCCAAATGCGTCCCCGGCGACGGTGTCGCCTTAATCATACGCATTTGCCGCGCCCCATTCAAGTACATTCTAATAACGCAAGCCGTTAGTGCTCTCGTCCTTAAAACACCCCTCTCATCTCGTTGTCATTGTCCACAATGAACACCGGCTTGTCGGCAATTTTCGCGCTTACGATGGCCGTCTGCCCGTCACAATCGCAATCCCAACCAGCACTGCCAAGCCGCCCAGCAGTTCGCGCGGGCCGGGCCAAAGGTGGAATAGCATGAATGACCACAGGATCGCTACGACCGGGCTGACAGTTGAGATCAGCGAGAGCAAGGAGACGCTGACTCGCCGCAGAACAAGATAATAGAGTGAGCGGCTGACGATGATGTCCACGGTGGCGACGAGGACGAGCAGAAGCCAGGCTTTGCCGCCCGGCCAGATCAACATCCCTTGCGCTGTTGCCGATAAAAACAGAAAGCCGGTCGTGGACATCAGCCGCCACAGGAAGAACTCCACAAACTCCATCTCGGCCCCGCCGCGTTTGACGATGGCGGCATGAAGGGCGTAGAGGAACCCCGAGCCGACCACCAGCAACGAGCCGAGCCGCAAGTAATCGCCGGACTGAAAGGTGATAATGACAACCCCGCCGACGGCCACCACCGCGCCGAGCCATTGCGGTCTAGTCAGGCGATCGCGCAACCACAGCACGCCAAAGCCAACGCCAAACAGAATTGAGGTTTGCGCCAGGAGCGAGGCCGTGCCAGGATCGACGTAGCCGACTGCGGTATAGTTGATTGATGTGCTGGCGGCGACAATTGCGCCAATTGCCAGAAAGAACCAGGCGTGGCGGCGAAACGTTCTCCACCGGAAGCGCCTGCGAGCGATGGCGAACAGGGCCACTTGCAACGTGCCGATGCCCAGCACGTACAACACCGACGTCACCGGCGGCAAGTAGTCGTGCAAGGCGCGGGCAAAGACGAAGTGCAAGCCGTCCACCGCCAGCAGGGCAATGACGAGCAATGGCGTATTTTCGGCAAAGCGGGTTGAGGGTGTGGAAACTATTGAAGGCTTATCCATGTGTTCCAAAACGGGGTCATCCTATCACACCTTTGAGGGGTTGCGCGACGCACGCCTTCGCTCACCTGATTTTGCGCATCTGCTAAAATTCCCCACATGATAACCATCCGCAAAAGCGCCGGCAACGGCCTTGAGGCAATCAACGAAATTGTGTACGACGGGACTGGTTGTAGATCATGTCGAAACGTAAAATCTATCTCGAAGACATCCCGCTCGACGAGGCCTGGTCACGGCTGATTGAGGCGATGGAAGCCGCCAACTTGTGGCGGCCTCTTCCCGGTGAAACCGTCTCTCTTACCGAAGCGTTGGGCCGCGTCACCGCCGAACCGGTGTGGGCCAGGCTCTCCGCGCCCCACTATCACGCCAGCGCCATGGACGGCTATGCCGTCCGCGCCCGAAGCACCGACGCCGCCACCGACACCGCTCCCGTCCAACTCGTCCTGCCCGACGAAGCCCAATACCTTGACACCGGCGACCCCCTGCCCGCCTGGGCGGATGCGGTCATTCCGATTGAGAATGTGCAACTTATCGAAACCCCAAATCCCAAATCTCAAAATCCAAATTCCAAAATCGAGATTCGCGCTTCCGTCGCCCCCTGGTCACATATTCGCGCGATGGGCGAAGACATGGTGGCTACCGAACTGGTCTTACCGTCGAATCACGCCCTGCGCCCGGTTGACCTGGGTGCGATTGCCGGGTGCGGCCACACCACCGTGAGCGTGCGGCGCAAACCGCGTGTGGCCGTCATCCCCACCGGCACCGAACTCGTTCCCGCCGGCGCGCCGGTCAAACCGGGCGACATCATCGAATACAACTCGCTCGTCCTGGCCGCGCAAGTGGAAACGTGGGGCGGCCTCGCCACGCGCTGGCCCATCATCCCCGACGACTTTGACAAAATCTGCGACGCGGTGCGCGAAGCCGCCGTCACTCACGATCTCGTCCTCCTCAACGCCGGTTCCTCCGCCGGCTCCGAAGACTTCTCGGCCCGCGTTGTCGAAACGCTTGGCGCTCTATTGGTTCACGGCGTCGCCGTCCGCCCCGGCCACCCCGTTATCCTGGGGATGATCAATCTCCAATCTCAAATCTCAAATCCCAAATCCCAAAATCCCAAAACCCCAATCATCGGCGTGCCGGGCTATCCGGTGAGCGCCGCCTTGACCGGGGAAATTTTTGTCGAACCGATTCTCGCGCGCTGGCTGGGCCGCGCACCGGCGCAAGCGATCACCCTGCCCGCTGTCATCAGCCGCAAAGTGGCTTCGCCGATGGGCGACGACGAATACATGCGAGTCGCCGTCGGCAAAGTGGGCGACCGGGTCGTGGCTACACCCCTCTCGCGTGGCGCGGGCGTCATCACCTCGCTTGTCCGCGCCGACGGCATTGTGCGCATCCCGCGCTTCTCTGAAGGCTTGCAGGCCGGCGATCAAGTGACCGTACTTCTTTACCGCGCTCCCCGCCAAATTGAAAACACCATCGTCGCCATCGGCTCACACGATTTGTGTCTCGATCTGCTTGGCCAGTTCCTCGCCGAGCGCGCGCCCGGCATGCGCCTGGCCTCGGCCAACGTCGGCAGTCTCGGCGGCCTGATCGCCCTGCGGCGCGGTGAAGCGCATCTCGCCGGCACACACCTGCTTGATTCCGACACGGGCGAGTACAACGTCAGCTACGTCAAGCGCTACCTGCCCGGCACGCCCATTGTGCTCGTTACGTTGGTGGGCCGCGAGCAAGGCCTGCTCGTCCAGCGCGGCAACCCCAAAGAAATCCGCACGCTGGCCGATCTGGCGCGGGACGATGTTATCTTCGTCAACCGCCAGCGCGGCGCGGGCACGCGCGTGTTGCTTGATTTTGAGATCGGGAAGATTGGCTTGAAAGCAGAATCGATTCGCGGCTACACCCGTGAAGAGTATACCCATCTGGCAGTCGGGGCCGCCGTCTCTTCAGGGGTAGCCGATTGTGGACTGGGCATCCACTCTGCCGCAACCGCGCTTGGACTGGATTTTGTGCCTCTGTTCAAAGAGCGCTACGACCTCGCAATCCCTAAAGCCTTCTTTGATTCACCATTGCTCAAACCATTGCTGGATGTGTTGGGCGACGGCGCATTTCGTGAGGCGGTGAGCCGATTGCCCGGCTATGACATACGCGGCATGGGAACGCTGGCGGCTGAGGTGCTATAATCCGCGCATGACCAAAAAGAAAGCTTTTGTCGTTGACGACAGCCGCATCACCGCTGAATCGCTGGCGAAGATGCTAACCCTGCTCGACGTTGAGTCGATCATCTGTCTCGGCTCGCGTGAAGCGATTCAAAAACTGGCAATCACCGTGCCGGACTTCATGACTCTGGACGTAAACATGCCCGGCGTGAGCGGCATCGAAGTCTTGCGCTACATCCGCCGCGACCCGCGCACCGCCGAATTGCCGATCATCGTCATCTCGTCCGAAGCGCAAACGCAACAACAGGCAACGGCCATCGCCGCCGGGGCCAACATCTTTCTGGCCAAGCCCGTCAGCTTCGAGCATCTGGAGGCGGCGGTGAAAGATGCGCTGGAGAAAAATTGATTTTTATCCGCCAACAGCCACCTGGGGCACGGGCGTGATCACCAGCAGGAAAAGAAGCAGAGTCAGAATCGCCAACACGCGGCGGCGGCCATCCAGCGCCGTGATTTCGTCCAGCAATTCTGCGTGGCGGCGGTTGAGGAAGTAGATGAGGGCCGCCCATAGCCACCAGCCCTGCCACACAAATCCCAGGCCCGCCAGCGCCACCAAAATCACAGGCAGCAATCTCTCCACTCGTTTACCTAGCAAGACGTATAAGGTGTGGCCGCCATCAAATTGGCCGGCAGGAATCAGGTTGAGGCCGGTGACCAACAACCCGGCCCACCCGGCCCAGGCCACCTGATTCAGGAACACATCTTCGCCCCCGAGCGGCGGCGGCGTGCTGGTGAAGAAATACTGCAACCAGTAGAGCAACGGTCCACCCGCCCCATAACTGAAAGGCGTGGGCAATAAGCGGCCAAACACCAACGCTTTCGTCAACAAATAGATCACCGAATTGCCTTCAAAGCCCAGGGCCTGGCCCGGCTGAAGAGAGCTTGGGACCAGCTCGACTTGAGACTGCATCAAGCCAATGATCAGAACAGGAATTGCCACAACAAACCCGGCCAACGGTCCGGCAATACCAATATCCAACAGCACCCGCCGATTACGGATTGGCGCCTTCATCGCAATCACCGCTCCCAGCGTGCCAAATGAGCCGGGCAGGGGCAACGGCAAAAAATAGGGCAAGGTCACCGGAGCGCCGTGCCAGCGCGCCACAAGGTAATGCCCGAACTCGTGGGCGAGAAGAATCGAGAGGAGCGCAACGGCAAAAGGCCAGCCGGTGTATATTCGCAACAACGGCGCAAGGAAAACATCCAACATGCTGTTGATAGCAGGCCCGTCATAAGCATAGGCCGCGCCCGCGTAAAACGCGCTGAGCACGGTAAGGGCAAACAACCCGACATTGATCCACGGGTTGGTCGGGCGCGGGTTGATGACGCCGGGGACGGCTTTGATCACGTGCTGGCCGTCTTCAATACGGAACAGCGGAGTGTAATCGTGAGCGCGAAAGGCACTGGCGACGCGGTCGTAAGCTTCCACCGAATCGATCCGAAGCGTGCCCCGGAAGCGAACGGCGTAGTCCTGGTTGCGGCCCACCGTCACGTCGGTCACATCCATCACTTCGGCCACCACCGCCCGCAGAGGTGTTGTAAAGTCGGGCGGGGCAATGTAATAATCCTCAGCCATGAAGTCTCCAGTGTCATAGGCACACCTGACAGGTCTTGTCTTGCGTTCGTTCATCACAAGATTCTTCGAAAGACCTGTCAGGTGTAAACTGCGGGAGCGGATGGGAGTCGAACCCACCCCGGACCTGACCGGCCCGACAACGGTTTTGAAGACCGCGGACGCCACCGGACGCCAACCGCCCCCGGAGCAAACGCCCAAGATTGTAGCACATCGCTCTTGGCGTGTCTGAAATTGATGGCGTGAGGAGCGTCCGTCAGGTTTTAGCTTGCGTAGGCAGGCTTTGCGTTGTGTTGCTGCGATTTCAATCGCCGGAGGCGAGAATCGAGGTTCGTTACTCGGGGATGCGCTCGATGATGGTGGCAGTAGCCATGCCGTGGCCGATGCACATGATTTGCAAGCCATAGCGCCCTTGCCGCCGTTCAAGTTCGTGCAGAAGGGTGGTCATGAGCCGCGCCCCGCTCGCGCCAAGCGGATGCCCCAGCGCAATCGCCCCACCGTTCGGGTTCACCCGGCTCAGGTCGGCGCCGGTTTCCTTCTGCCAGGCCAGCACCACCGAGGCGAAGGCTTCATTGATTTCGACGACATCAATGTCGGCCAGCGTCAGTCCGGCTCTGGCGAGAATCCGGTGCGTGGCCGGGATAGGGCCGGTGAGCATCAGCACCGGGTCGGAGCCGACGACGACCCGGGCGGCGATGCGGGCGCGCGGCTTGAGCCTGTGCCGCTTCACTGCGGCTTCGGAGGCCAACAGCAAAGCCGCCGCGCCGTCTGAAATCTGGCTGGAGTTTGCGGCGGTGATCACGCCGCCTTCTTTGAAGGCCGGCTTGAGGGCCGCCATCTTCGCCCGGTCGGGATTCGGGCGAATGCCCTCATCGGCTGTGACCAGTTTGTCTGCGCCGTCAACCCTCACCCTGGCCGGCATGATTTCCCGGCTGAAGCGCCCCTGGCGCGTCGCCGCTCCGGCCCGCAAATGGCTCTCGCAGGCGAAGTCGTCCAGCGCCTCGCGGCTGAGGCCCCACTTCTCGGCAAGCAATTCGGCGCTCAGGCCCTGATGAATCAATTCATACGGGAAATTAGACGGCCACGCCTTCGGCCAGTCGGAGCCGATGGGCACCCGGCTCATGCTTTCGATGCCGCCGGCGATCACAATGTCCATGTCGCCTGAGGCAATGGCCTGGGCCGCAAAGTGAACGGCCTGTTGCGATGAGCCGCACATCCGGTTGAGAGTGACGCCGGGCACTTCCACCGGGAAGCCCGCCTTGAGGGTGGCGAGGCGGGCAACGTTCGCCCCCTGCTCTCCCACTGGCGAGACACATCCCAGAATCACATCCTGCACCAGCCCTGGCTCCACGCCAGCCCGCCGGGCGGCTTCGGGCAGTACCTGCGCCATCAGGTCGAGCGGCGGAAGGCTGTTCAATGCGCCGCCGGGTTTCCCCACGCCGATGGGAGTTCGAATGGCAGAAATGATGAAGGTTTCAGGCATGTTATCTCCGCATTCTTGGCTATGCTATAATCGCTTACGCACTTAAGGAGCAGATGACATGGCCCGCCAACCCGCTCGTTTGATAACGCCAAAAGGCAAGACCATAAACTTGCCGCCTGAAGTATACAAGCAAGTCAAACAGTTGCTTTCAGCGCAATCGCGCCGCCGCTCTCGGGCCAAAATGACGACGGCCATTCGCGCCGCCTACGGCAAATACGCCGGGGGCCCATCCCTCACCAAAGCCCTTTTAGCCGAACGGGCCGCCGAACGCGCCCGCGAAGAAGCCAAACTTAAACGGCTTCATGGCTGAACCCCTTCCTGCTTACGTCCTCGATAGTTATGCCCTGCTGGCTTACTTCCAGGCCGAAGCCGCAGGCCCGGCAGTGCTGGTGTTGCTGGAAGCGGCGCGCGACCAAAACGCACGCTTGTACCTCAGCCTAATCAACGCCGGTGAAATATATTACCTCATGCACCGCCACAAAGGTAAGGAGAAGGCTGAGGCACTACTCAAGGACTTGCAGGACTTGCCCATCATCTTCTGCCCGGCAACGGACGACAGAATTTGGGCCGCCGCCCGCCTCAAAGCCTCACACTCTATCTCTTTCGCCGATGCCTTTGCCGCAACGCTCGCTCAGGAATTCAACGCCACGCTCATCACGGGCGATCCGGAATTCGAGTCGGTTGTGGCGACGGTGAAGATCATGTGGTTGCCCCGCAAGTAGCGATCTACGCTCGCGCCAGCGCGGCGAGCGCCAACGATCCCATCGTAAAAAAAGTGATAACGGCCAAGGCTTCCTCATTCTGGGCGCTGTAGCCGACGATGAACGAGAGAGCCAGCGCGCCGTAAGCGATAATCGGAAGCAGAGCGAACAGAGGCGAGATCTCGCCCCAGGCTTGCGGCGGCCACCGCCAGGTCACGGCGCGATAGGCCAGCAGGACCACCAACGAGGTGATGAGCCAACCGGCAAAGTTGTGCGCCGGCACGCCGAAGAACGCGCCGGGTTGTTCCCACACCCATAAACCGGTGCGCGCCATCTGCGGGTCGGCCACTACGTCCCACGACGTGGCCACCACCGCGCCCACCAGGCAGGCCAACACTGCGCGCCCCACCGTGCGTGGCCGGTCGCCTATCAACCGCTCGGTGACGGCGTGAGCCAGATAAATGACCATGAACCACGAGAGCGGAATCAGCACTGGGACATTGAAGAGCATCAGGCCCAAGCGGGGGCTGTAGTGGTAGCCGCCGTAGACCCAACCGGTGGCAACGCCAATGGCTTCGAATGTCAGGCCGACCAGGAAGGCGATGCCGGAAAAGGCGAGGGTGTGACGCCAGCCCAACGTCCACAGTGCATGGCCGAGCGCGAACGCCCAGACAAACAGGGTTGAGATCGGGCCTAGCAGGCGAGGGATGGGCCAGCCGAGGAGGGGCTTGAGGGCAAAGAAGAAGATGGATAAAAAGTACAGGCCGAGCAGAGCGTAGATACCGATTTGCCAGAGAGGTTTCAGCCAACGCATATGTTCATCGCGGGTATAACCCGCTCCCACGCCAGGCAGGACTTTACTCAAGTCGTCTTCTACCCAACGTGGGAGCGGTTTGCAACCGCGACCGGCGTGGGAGTCGAGTTATTGTTGCAAGGTGCGCACGTAGGCCACGATATCGGCCAGGTCTTGATCGGTGAAGGCCGGGTTGCCGCCGCGCGGGGGCATGTCTATGCCCGTTGTGTTTGCCGGGTCGCCGGCCGGGCGGCCTTTAGTGATGAAGAGGATGAACTCGGCATCCGGCAGAGCTTTGGCAAACTCGCTGGTGGTCAAGTCCTTGCCCAAACCGGGAACGCCTTTGGCATCGGGGCCATGACAGGCTATGCAAGCACTATCATATTTTGTCTTTCCGGCGCTGGCGTCGCCGGTCAACGAAGCATATTGCTCAGCCTCGGCTGAAATGCCGGGTTTTGTGGGGGTGGCCTCGCTTTGGCCGCAGGCGGCCAGGGCCAGAGCCAATGCCCCGGCCGCAAAAGCCAACAAAAGCGTGTGTGATACCTTCATCTGAAATTGCCTCCTGAAATTTGACCGTTCCAATTACATGTGTTTTTTCTACCGCGCTAATTGGCGAATTTGATCGATGAGCGTTTCTGGATCGGTTTGCATGCTAAAGACCGAGCGCAATTGACCGCGCTGGTCAATGAGCAGGATGGTGTCGGTGTGGGCCAGACCGGCGTCAGTGTTCGCGACGTAAACGGCATATTGCGCAGTGACGGATTCGATCTCGCTCGCGCTCCCGGTGAGGAACGCCCATCCGTCAAAGCCGGCCCCCCATTCTTCGCCGAACGCTTTGAGCACTGCCGGGGTGTCGGTCGCCGGGTCAATCGTGATTGATACCAGCGCCACCTTCTTGCCAAAATCTGAACCAAGCCCGTCTTGCAAATCGCGGAAGGTGGCGGTGAGTCGCGGGCAGACGGTGGTGCAGGTCGTGTAGATGAAGTCCAGCACCACGATCCGACCATGATAATCGTGCAGGCTGACGGCCTGACCGTCCTGATCCGTCAGCGTGAAGGGCGGCGCGGGGGCAGGTTCAAGATCTACCGGCGTGTCCATCGTCATCATTGGCGAATGAGCCGTATGATCCGCCGCCGCGAATGTCGGGATCAGAGGCAGTCCACGCAAGACGGTGAGGGTGCCCAGCGCAACCACCAGCACGCCGGAGAGGCGAGCCAGCAAGGGACGCAGTGAAGGTTTGGCCGCCACCGCCGCCCCGCCCCAGCCGACGGCGGCCAGCATCGGCACGGTTCCCAGCCCGAAGGCCAGCATGGCCAGCACTGCCGCGCCGGGCGAGCCGGCCCCGGCCGCCGCGATTGCAAAAGTATAAACCAGCCCGCACGGCAGGAAGCCGTTGAACAGGCCGAGGAAGAACGCGCCATCGAGCGACCGGCGTTCGCGAAATGTTTTGAAGAAGGGGCCGAGAAACGGGCCGAGCCACAGCCACGAGGCGGCGCGATTGACGATGTTCTGACCCGGCAGAAGGCCGAGTGTTTGCAAGCCAACCACGACGATGATCACGCCAGCCAGCGCCGCAAAAGCGGCCTGCGCGGCGCGGATGGCCGGGTTGCTCAACAGCGCCCCACCCACCACCCCGGCCACGCCGCCGATGAAAACGTAGGTGAAGAGTTTGCCGGCGTGATAGGCCAGCACTCGAACGAACGTCGCACGCGCCTGCCCGGGGCGCGCGAGGCTCAGCGCAAAGCCGCCGCACATGACAGCACAATGCACTGAGGCCGTCAAACTGGCCGCGAAAATGAGGAGAAGTTCGGCGGTCGTCATTTCAACTCGAAGGTGTCCGTCACCCGATCAAAAGTGATGGCGTGAATTTGCCCGGGCCCAAAATTGATAGTTTGCTCGATGACAGTCTGCAGTTCGCCGCCGCTATCGTCCATGCTTAACCGAATGGCGTGCTCGCCCGGGGCGAGAAAAAACTTGCTGTAAGCAAATGACGAGCCTTCGTTGTGCAAACCCAGGGCCGGGTAGGTTTGCTCGAGGAGCACTTGCCCGTCCACTTCCAGCCGCAAGCGCGTAGGGAAGCGCCCCTCAGCCTGTTGCTGTTCGAGATACCGGGCTTGCTCCTCGGGCGGCAGGGCCGCCAGTTCGGGGCCGGTGAGTTGCTGGGTGTTTTGCCGCCACTGGCTGTTGTTGCGCATGCCCAGTTGAAGCAGACTCTCGTCGGGGCGATAAGGCTGATATTGGATGTCGGTGAAGGCGGCCTGCAAAGCCAGCGCCGCCGCCAACAACAACCCGCCCCGGATCCAGTGCCAGGGCTTGATCGCTTGAGGCCGGCTCTCTTTCTCTTTCGTCGCCTGCCCCGGCCCGGAACGCGGACTGAGCGCCAACGCAAATTCGTTGGGCGGCAGGAAAGCAGTGCGGATCGGCGACTCCAGGTAAGCGCGCTTGAGGCGCGGGGCACGGGTGCGATTCAGCCGCGCCTGAATCCACAGGTTACCCTCGCGTTGAGCGCAGTCGTCGGCGGGGCAACCCACCACCGCCACCTCTGCCGCCCCGGCCTCCAGCGCCTGCCCCACCACGTTCGGGTGCAACGCGCCGACACAAGGCACGGTGATCACTTCCGTTTTTTCGGCAACCACTGCCTGCGCTCCTTGGCGCGCATACGTTTGCGCGCCGGGCGCACCGCCGGGGGGGGACGACGACGCCCCCGCCGCCCCGTGCGCGCCATGCCGCTCACAAGTGAACACGACCGATACCGGGCCTCCGGCGCTCAGGCGAGCGGCGCGAACGCGGGCCAGGATGGAACGGTAGTAATCGGTGGCGGGCAGGTCGGTCAGGCTGACGGCCATCCCGTCACACGACCCGACACAGATACCGCACGAGACGCACAGGTTCGGGTTCTCAATTGCGATCAACTTGTGCGGCTTGCCATCGGTTCGGGGCAACATGGCGATGGCGTTGTACGGGCAGTCTTCGGCGCATTTGGTGCAACCGGTGCAAAGGTCTTTATCAATCACCACCTTGCCCGGCTGTTTGCCCCGAAAGAGCCAGGGGATGGCCGTGACGAAGGCGAAGACTACCAGCACTCCGTCCCAGAAGAAAGCCGGGTTGACGCGCAGGGTGGCCGGGAGATAGAAAAGGAAGAACGGATCGAAAGTCAACTGCCCCGGCAGTTTTCCGAGGTCGGCTTGCAGAACGCTCGTCGCCGGGCGGGCCAGGGCGGCCCCGATCAGGATCAGGCTGAGGGCGATCATGAAATAGCGCGACGGCAAAAACTTGGCCCGGTTGAGGCGCAGGATGTGAAACCAATAGAAGACGCCAAGCACCGTGAACAAGGCCATGTGGGCAAACAGCAGGAGCAGGAAGAACACCCATGTTTGATCGGTGGCTTCGTTGGTGAGGAAGTTGAGAGTGAACGGCACGCCGACAGAGGGGAAAGTGTTCACCGCCCGGATCACGGTTTCGAGGATCAACTGGGCCCGCTCGTCCCACACCAGCCAGTAGCCGGTGAGGCCCTCGAACCAGAGCGCGGCCAGCAACAACATGCCCGTCACCCACGCCAGCCAGCGCGCGCCGCGGAAGCGATCCTGAAACAGCGTGCGCAGAGCATGAAGCAGGGTGGCAATCACCGCCGCCCCCGAAGCATAGCGATGCGCGCCACGCATGATTCGCCCGAGCCACAGCCAGTGATTGTCAATGGCGGCTACCGCGCCATAAGCCACTTTAGTGCCCAGGCCGGGAGCAATATAGAAAACGGTGAGGTACAGGCCGGTGACGGCCACCACGACCAACATAAACACGGCAATGGTGCCGGTGTGATAAAAAGGGTTGAGCCGCTCGGCGCTGCCGCCGATCAAACGGTTGGCCACGCTTTCGAAGGCCAACGCGATCTTTTCCATCCACACCAGCGCCGCCCGGCCGCTGATCCCGGGCCGGGCCGACCACGGCCAACTGGCCGGGGCGGCCCCTTGCGCCCTCACCGCCTGCCATTCCTCCTCGTGCTCTTCTTCGTCTTCGATAACCGGCGGCAGGCAATCCTTTTCGGGATCAGCTTGCGGCAGTAAATTCTTCCACGATGGTTTCTTGAGCACGATCCACGACCTCCGGCGTTGCAGGCCGGGCGAGGCGCAGTGAATTGCCGACGACAAACAGATTACTCAACACCATCGCCATCGCCGAAACAATCGGATGCAACACGCCCGCCAGGGCCAGCCCAACGCCGAGTATATTATAAAAGAATGCCCACCAAAGGTTTTGGCGAATGGCGCGATAGGTTTGCCGCGCCAGATCCAGCGCCCAGGCCACCTGTCGCAAGTCCGAGCCAATCAGACTCACGTCAGCCGTCTCGCGGGTGATGTCCACGCCACAGCCCAGAGCCACGCCCACGTCGGCGCGGGCCAGCGCCGGCGCGTCGTTCAGCCCGTCGCCTACCATTGCTACCGGCCCGAGACGAACGCGGGCCTCGCCGATCAGCCGCTCCTTATCTTCTGGCAAAAGATTCGAATGAACGCGAATGCCCAACTGCCGCCCCAGCGCCTCGCCGGCGGCGCGGTTATCGCCGGTGAGCGCTTCTACCGACAGCCCGGAGCTGATCAACTCGCGCACTGTCTCGGACGCTTCCGGGCGAACTGCTTCGGCAAAGCCGATCAGGCCGTGCACTTCGCCATCCCATCCCACCCGTGCTACCGTCCGGCCCTCAGTTTCGAGCCGGGCGTTGGCGGCGACCAACGAGTCGTTCATCGGCCAGCCGAGGCGCTCCATCAATCGGCCACTGCCCACAGCAGTGTAGGACAAGCTGGAAGCTTGTCCCACGATCTGAGACAAGCTGGAAGCTTGTCCTACGATTCCCAGGCCGGGCATGGCGCGAACATCGTGAACGGGTTGCAGGGCAACATCTTGCTGTCGGGCATGGGCCACCACCGTCCGGCCCAGCGAATGTTCCGAGGCCGCCTCCAATGAGGCCGCCCGCCCGATCAACTCCGCCTCTGCGCCTTGCGCCACCACTTCGCTCACTCTCAATGTTCCCAGCGTCAGTGTTCCGGTCTTGTCAAAAAAGATCGCTTTGACTCCGGCCAGTTTCTCCAGCGCCTCAGCACTACGAATCAGCACGCCGCCCTCGGCGGCCCGGCCCATGCCGGCCCAGAGGGCCAGTGGCGTGGCTACGCCCAGGGCGCACGGGCAAGCGATCAACAACACGGCCAGCGCCACCATCAGGCCGTGGCTTGCCCCGGCCTGCCAACTCCAAAAGGCAAACGCGCCGAGCGCCATCAGCACCGTGAGCGGCACGAAGATCGCCGAGACGCGATCGGCCAGACGTTGAACGGGGGCGCGGCGCGACAACGCTTCGCGCAATAATCGGACAAGGCGAGCCATCACCCGATTCTCGCCCACGCCGGTAGCCCGCACAACGAAATATCCGTCGAGGTTGATGGTGCTGGAAAAAACGGGCGCGCCAGACTCTTTATAAACGGGCCGGGCCTCGCCGGTGATCGAGGCCTCGTTCACACTGCCGGAGCCAGCAACCACCACCCCATCCACCGGCATCGTGCCGCCGGGGCGCACGATCACTTCTTCGCCTACGGCAATACCGGCGGCGGGCACTTCCACTTCTTCGCCGTCACGGCGCACGCAAGCTACGTCGGGCGCGCGGGCCAGCAGTCGCTCCAGCGCTTCCGTGCCCTGAGCGCGGGCGCGCAGTTCGAGGTAATGGCCAGCCGTGACGAAGACGAGGATGGTCGTCGCCGTGTCAAAGTAAACCTCGCCGCCGGTGGCAATGCCGTACAGCGAGGCAAAGTAGCCCGACAGGATCCCCAGGGCGATCAACGTGTCGGTGCTGAGCCGCCGCTCGCGCAAGCCCTGCCACGAGCTTTGCAGGATCGGCGGGACGAGGGCAATTAACGTCAGCGTCGAGCCGAGGAGCATATTGAGTTTGAACAGAAAGACAATCGCCGGTGGGATGGCCGGCGCGCCGCCGAAGAGGGCCGCCCGCGCCCAATCAGAATATAGAAAGAAGCTCATCATCATCGTGTCCATGCTGAACACGATGCCGAGGGCGAGGCGGGTGAGCAGTCGCCAGGCTTCCTCGCCGGGGTCAGTTTGATCGAGATCGATACAGCACGAGGAGAATTGCCAGGCGGGGGAGGTAACAGGTTGAGAGGCGGGAAGCGCGTGTTGCATAAAAGGGTGACAGGGCGGCAAGGTGACCAGGTGAGGCGGTCTCACCTGGTCACCCGTTCACCTTGTCACCGTGTCTTTGTCAATCTCCCGCCGAACCGGCAAGAACGGGCTGTTGAATTTCGACCGTTTGCGCCCGGTCGGCCTTCCGCAATAGCGACCACAGCATGATGGCGACAAACAGCGCCCCGCCCAGGGCGGCCACCGCCGCGCCCCCGCCCATCACCACCATCGGCTTGAGCCAGGCCACGCCGGTCACGGCGGCATCGTAGGTTTTGCGCGGTGCGCCGAGATCGCCCGCGCCCATCAGGCCGATCACCAGAAACATCAGCCCCACCGCAAAGAGGTACGGCTGGGCCGCCGCCACTTTGCGCCAGACCATGGGCCGGTTTACTTTTGTGAGCAAGTGATAGGCCAGCCCCATGAAGGCCAGCGTCACGCCGCCGACCACGACGCTGTGATAGTGGGCCGGGGTGCGGAGCGTGCCTTGCCGGGCCGCCGGATGAATCGAGAGGCCGAGAACAAACAGCGCCGCCGAGAAGACAAAGGTCATCACACCAGGGTCATTCCAGGGCATGCGCCTGACCCAGGCGAGGAGACTGCCGGTGCGCGACCGCCATACCCAGATCAACAGCATCGGGCCGAGAAACATCACCGGCAGGCTGAGGCCGCCGTCAAGGGCGATGCCGACGATCTTTTTTGTCGGCACGGCGATTGGGTCAAAGAAGAAGTACGGGAATGGCGTCGCCAGCGGGAAGACGGCAAAGAGGGTGAACAGGCCCAGCGCCAGTTTTCGCATACCGCCCGCAAGTTCGGCGCCGTCGAGAGCGAGGCCGATGACCGCGTACCAGGCCACCACCATGGTCGCCACGCTGACGTACTGAAGCGAGTGGCCCATGCCCCAGAACATGGCCTGATAGTATTCGGCGGGGACACGGCCATTCGAGCCGATCCCCAGCCGCAGAGCGGCAACGCTCAGGGCCAGGATGGCGGTGAGAGCGGCAACGGTGGCGCAAGCCATCCCATAGGCAGTCAACGACAGCGCCCCCCCGGCGCGAACGTGCCGCCCCACCCCGACGAGGTAATTGGCCGCTGTGATTCCGATCCCCAGCAAAAACGTGACGAAGCCGACGAAGAACAGCGGCGTGTCCAACAGCGGCACGTAGTCAGTCGTCACGGCTTCCCCTTGAAAGAGGACGATGGGGAGTGAAATGACGCCTGTGCCGAGAAGGGCGGTTGCCAGCCCGATCCAACCGGCTCGCAAGTTCAACGCGACACCGGATCGAAATGCGGCGTACGTCCAGACTGTCGAAATAAAAGATAACAGCCAGATCGTCAGCGCGAACGTAACGTGGCCGATGAGAATCACTTGAAAGGCGCGCGCCGAGGGCAGGAGTCGGACGCCGGGCGTGCGGGTCATCGCCACCGCAAAGGCCAGCGTCCCGGCGATGCCGGCGGTGCTGATGGCGTAGACCAGCCAACTGTAGAGGAGCTTGCGCTGGGCCGGAGTGAATTCAAATGATGTCTTCATAATGCCAGCCTCTGACATATCGCATATCGCGTACGGCATATCGTTGGCGATACGCTATCTGCGATACGCGATACGCCATGAGCGATTAGCGGATTCCCCACGCCTGCGCGAGCAGGATCCAACTGCCGAAGTACAGGAAGCCCATCCAGATGAGCAGAAGGAAGGCCAGCACCACCGTGCCGGGCGTTTCCATGCCGCTATGTTTCTTGTCCATATTTTCCGTCTCCTTCACACGCATCTGTCGTTTGACGTTTTACCAATCGTCAAACGTCAAACGACAAGCGCAAAACTAAGCATCCAGCGGATTCAAGGCCCTTGCCTCGCGCTTCTTCATGAAGAGCGAGCCGACGCAGATGACGACGTACATAAGCCCGCCGGTGACGGCGATGAGCACGCTGATGCCGGTGAGGGTGAGCATCAGGTTGGTGAGCGAGGGCAACTGTACCGGGATGACGGCATTAGTGAAGGTCGTGTCCCAGTGGCGGCGCGGCGTGCCCAGTATCCCGGCAACAATCATCGAGATACTGACGAAGATCATGCCGATGCCGTACACCCAGGGCTGCCAGCGCACCAGGAACTTGCCGAACAGCGGCCGGCGGAAGATGAGCGGGATGACGTAGTAGGTGAAGCCCATGAAGGCCAGCGTCGTCCCGCCAACCACGGTCGCGTGGAAGTGGCCGGTGACCCGCCAGGTGTTATGGGTGGACAGGTTGAGCTGGCCGGCGCCGATGACGACCCCGCTCGCCCCGCCGATGAAGCCGAAGATGAACAGCGAGAGCATCAGCGCCGCGAAGCCCGGCTCTTTCCAGGGCGCATTCAACAGCCAGCCGAACAGGCCCTTGTTGAAACCTTTCCGCCGCATCGCCGTTTCAATCCCGGCCGGGATCGAGAAAGCGTGGATCATACTGCCCAGCACCGCCAGATACATCGCATAGCTGGTGTTGAAGAACTTGGCCGCCGTGCCGATGCCGGGATCAACCAGCAGGTGGTGCATCGAACCGAGGTTGATGAACAGGATGTACAGGAAGAACGCGAAGCGCGAGAGTTTTTCGTTGACCGGCTTCGCGCCGACTGTCAGCGTCGCCAGCGAATACCAGATGGCGATCATGGCCGACAGGTTGATCTGTTGCGCCGCGTGGCCGAAGCCCCAGAAGGTGACGCGGTACGCGCCGGGGTCCACCTGGCCAAAACCGGCCAACCCGTACACATCGCCCAAGCGCCACAGGAACGTGGGGATGAGGGCCACCGCCCCGCTGGCCAGGGTGAACAGGGCAATGATCGCCGCCGTGAGCAGGCCGAAGACCGCCAGCGGCAGTGAGCCTTCGTAGCGGCGCTCGACCTTGGCCATCACTATCGTAGCCAGGAAGATGCAACAGACCAGGATTGCGCCCACGGCAAACAGGATGTAGCCCAGGTAGAACAGCGGATCCGCCTCCAGCGGCGGGTAGGCGCTGAACATCACATCCGCCTTGCCCATCAGAATGACCACGTTGGCCATGACGGCGCCGACGAGCATGAGCGCATAGGCCACCCAGGCCAGCTTCACGCCGACCAGCCGCGCATTCAACAACACACACGCGCCAAAGTACAGCCCGGCGGCCTCGAAGAACACGATCCAGAATACGAGCATGTTCAGCCCGTGGCCGGTGAGCAGGCGATAAAACCAGGCCGGGGGCAACAGGTGAATGTCGGGCCAGCGGGTGAGGCCGACGAGCAGGGCGTAAGTGCCGCCCAGAGTCAGGGCCAGGATCGCCGTCACCGCGTTCCAGATGATCAGCCGCTCGGCGGCGGCGTCTACTTTGAGGGTCGTGACCGGGCAAACACGGAACGTGGAGCGTGTGCCGGAAAACACATTGGGAAGAGTAGTAGCAGCCATATCAATCTCCTACTTCACGATGATCTTGCCGGTCATCAGGTGGTGGCCGATCGCGCAGAACTCGTTGCAGATCAGGCTATAGTCGCCGGTCGTCGTCGGCGTAATCTTCATAATGAAGTCGTAGCCGGGAAAGATCTGCAAGTTCAGGTTGATCGGCTGAACCGAGAAGCCGTGTTGCACGTCGAGCGACGAGATGTGCAGAGTGTAGGTCTGGCCGGACTCCAACTCCAGGATCGGCGTCCACTGCCACTGCCGGGCCACCAGATAAATGTCGGATCCGGGCGCGGGATGAACAATCGGCACACCCTTTTCCTCGCCGACCTGGTTGGCCGCCACGAACTCGTCGGCCAGCGTCTTGTACTGGGCGGGAGTGATGCGCACCGCTCTGGTTGGCAGGTTCTGCTCGCCCAGAAAGTACCAGCCGATCAGCATAAAGAACATAAAGAAGCACCAGACCGCGGCGACGGTGACCCACAGTCGCTCCTCACGGCCCAGCGGCTTCCACCAAACACGCTCCGGTGAATAAATTGCCATCAGAGTCTCCTTTCCGGCTTACGGCTGGAACACCGGGATCACCGATGTTGACCATAGGCCCCAGACGATATAGAAGAGAGTCGGAACGACCAATCCCAGCATCAAGAGGAAAAAAACATCGTCGAAGATGATTTGCCCGATCGGGATGGGTGTCTCTGGAGGGGACGCTCCCTCCTGCGCAGATTTGGATTGTTCTGTCATGCATATCCTCCTTGTTTGAGTACGGGGCGCCTGAAGTTCGGCGGGAAGTGTGGGCGACCATCTCCCTTACACCCACACCCCCACACACGATTACCGGATCGCCACGTCAACAATCATGCCCAGAAACAACACGAGCAAGTAATAGCTGGAGAATTTGTAGTTTTGCCAGGCTAATGGAATGGTGGGCTGGCGAAGCAGTCGCCACGACGAGACCACAAACGCGCCGCCCGCCGCCAGCGCGATCCCTAGATAGATCAGGCCAAGATCGCGCGTCAACACCGGGATCAGCGACACGGCCAGCGTCAGCAGTGATCCGGCGAGAATAGCCCGCACCGTTTTCGCCGTCCCGGCCACTACCGGCAACATCGGGATGCCGGCGCGGCGGTACTCGTTTTCTTTGCAGAGCGCCAGGCTCCAGAAGTGCGGCGGCGTCCACAAGAAGATGATACCCGCCAGCGCCCACGCGCCCGGGCCGATGGGGGCTACTGCGCCCCACGCGGCCAACAGGGGCGCACTGCCTGTCCAGCCGCCAACCACGATGTTCCACGGGGTGCGGCGCTTGAGCCAGACGGTGTAGATCAGCACGTACACGGTGGCCGCAATGCCGATGTGCAGGGTGACGATCCGGCCCAGCCGCCAACTCAGCGCTAACCCGCTGGCGATCAGAATTGCGCCCAGAACCAGCGCGGCCAACGGCGTAACTTTGCCCGCCGGGATTGGCCGCAGACGTGTGCGCCCCATCACCGAGTCCACATCCCGATCAAAATACTGGTTGAAGGCCGCTGCCCCGGCGGCAGTGAGCATCCCGGCTGCCAACAACCGGGCGAGCGGCCCAGCGTGCCCGGCCTGCTGACCGGCCACCAGCGCCGCCACCAGCGCCGTGAACGTCACCAGTCCAATCACCCGGAACTTGATCAGCGCCGCAAAGGCCCCGATCCATCCCCAAGCCCGACGCCACAAGGCGGGCGTTGCCGCCATTTTGGTCTGCCGACCGGCCACGAGCGGGATAGTTTCGTTGGACACAGGCTTCTCCTATAGAGTAGTTTCCCACTAGGATTTGGAAAGATTGTATGTCACTTCACATACGGGAGTATATGATTTGCATCATATCCACTAGAAAAAAAGGAGCGATCTTTGAGATCGCTCCTATGATGCAAATCATAGCCGACGGCTAATGACTTAGGCTAAACTGCCTCTCAAGATTTTCGGTTCGGGGATGGCAAGGGGTTTGGGCTCTCCCGGTTTTGGCGGAAACACGCTCGGTGCGCGGGAGCAGGTTGCTAATAATCCCGTTAAAGCCGGTAGACCCGGAGTTTGTAATTGGATGGGTCTGAAGAGACGGGTCTATTCGTGGATTGGACATCTTCGGCAATGGCTGAGGAAACTTGGGCAACCCTCACTGCCTCCGATTGAGCCGCGCCTCGACCCCCCTTACCCCGACTACGTGACCTGCCCTCATTGCGGGGAGCTTGAGGTGGAAGTATGGTCTTATGAGCGAATTGCCCGTTGCCACAATTGCGGGCAGACGTTCGACTATCCTCCGCCGCCCAAAAGCCAATCCGGCCAGTCGGGGAGGCGGCCGGAGTGAAGCGGGGAGCGGCTTCTGCCTCAGTCCCTCGTTCGCGAAGTCAAAGCCGGTCTCCGGCTTTCTGCCTCTACCCCGCTCAGGCGTTGCAAGGTTTCAGGTTCCAGGATCACCACATAGCCGCCCGGCAGAGTCTTGACCCAACCTGCCTTGCTAAGTTTCGACATTACCCGGATAGCCGTCTCAGTCGTCGTGTCAGCGAGTTCGGCGATGTCCTGCCGGGAAAGGCTCACGCCAATCGTCCAGCCCGCCCCGGTCTCCGTCCCGCATTTGCTCGCCATCTTGAGCAGGATATGGGCGATGCGGCGCTCTACCCGCTCGCTGATCATCATCCGCATCCCGATAACGCCCCGGAGCCGCTCCCCCAGCATTTCGATCACGTGCATGCCGACGGCGGGGCAATCTTGTAATAGGCGTTTATATTCAGGCAGTGACAGGCTGAGGGTGGTCGCCTCGGAGAGGGTCTGGGCCGTCGCCGGCTGGTGGCTCATCAGCATTGTCGCACTGCCAAAGACTTCGCCGGGCGGAATCACTTCGATAATGATTTCCTTGCCGCTTTCGTTATATTTGACAATCTTCACCTGGCCGTCGCCGACAATCCAGAAGCGGCTCGACGGATCGCCTTCGCGGAAAATGTAGGCCTCGCGGGCAAATCGATCCACGCGAAAGCGCGAGGCGATAGCCGCTAATTCATCCCGGCTCACTCCCTCAAAAAGCGGCACGTACGCCAACACCTCGGCGTGCGTGGCCGCAGACTGGAGACTACCCTGAGTCACTGCCATTGGTTGCGCCTTCGTATTCCGCCACCGCCCGCCGGAGTCCATCTGGCACCTCCCGCTCGGCCCACGTCCCCCGCTCCGCCGTAATCGCCACGACATGACCTGTCGCCACCTGCCGCCCGTCTCCTCCTGCTCGAACGTCAAACTCGTAGCGGAGGCTGCGCCGGCCAAGATGGGCAATGCGGGTATGAATGTTCAGCACTTCGGGCCACTTGACGGGCGACTTGTAGTTGCAGTGCGACTCGGCGTACAACAGATCGACGCCATCGGCTAACATCTTATCATAGGAATAGCCGATGGCGGCCATGTACTCGGTCGCGCCCACGTCGAAGTAAAACAGGCTGGACTTACGCAAAAGCCGGATTGGATGACATAATTGGGTTATGACAGATACTCACAAAAAGAAAGTCACTCGTTTAGATTATTGTCAGTTTTTGCTCAGTAGTCAGGTCAATTACACCCTGACTC
>Ga0247727_10007349_pt1 | contig 21000 bp, 16 predicted proteins | sample WisWelCaveWW1625_FD_202498 | JGI IMG/M metagenome (GOLD analysis project Ga0247727, IMG submission 202498) | Biofilm microbial communities from Wishing Well Cave, Virginia, United States - WW16-25 | ecosystem: Environmental > Aquatic > Deep subsurface > Groundwater > Cave microbial mat | place... | reverse complement strand
TTACAGGAGTAGCAAGCCGCCGATGGGCACAGAACGTAACCGGCCGGGGCTTTTGAAAAAACACGACGGAAAATCGATTTTTTCACAGCTTCTGAGCAACGAGTGCTGCGGCTTGTCCGGCTTAGGGAGAAGGATAGATGAAAACTTTTACGCATGACTGGCATGTTCAGAGGGGCGCACTATTTGAAGAGTATTTCGGATACGAAGTTCCTTCTCATTACGGAAACTACGAACAGGAATATCACCACCTTCGAAACGGCGCCGGAATCCGGGATGCCGGTCATTTTGGAAAGATCCGGATAACCGGTCGCGACCGGCATCGTTTTCTCAACGGCATGTTGACCAACGACATCAAAAACCTGGAACCGGGCTCTGGAGTGCCCGCCCTGTTTCTGGATGTGAAAGGCCACATTCAGGCCGACATGAAAGTGTACGCGTTCGAAGATCATTTCCTGATTGTGTTGCAACATTGCCTTGTGCAAAAGCTGATGACCGGGCTGGACCGCTACCTCATGAGTGAGGATGTGCGGATGCAGGATGCCGGCGCCGAATTTGGACTGTTCCAGGTACTCGGCCCGCAGGTAGAATCCTTTCTGGCGGGAAAGGGGATACAGCAGCTTCCCCGGGACTTGTATGCGCATAATACTATACTCATAGCAGGTCGGGAAGCTTCCTTGATTCGTTTGCCGTCCGGATGCGCGATGCTGTGCTCCCTCGAATCCGTGATATCGATTCTCGATGTGCTCGACGGTCCGATGATTGGAGCAAAGGCCTTCGAGGTCTTCCGGATTGAATCCGGACTGCCGCTCATGAGAAGGGACATGGACGAGACGAATTTTCCCCAGGAATGCCGCCTCGAGACCACTTTGAACTTCCATAAAGGTTGTTATCTCGGTCAGGAAACCATCGCCCGCATCGATTCCCAGGGCCACGTGAACCGGCACTTGACGGGAATAGAATCGGACGAGTTACTTCCCCCGGGAGAGAAACTGTTTAAAGACGGCAAAGAAACAGGCAGAATTACGAGCAGCACAACCTCGCTTCTGTTGAAACGTCCGTTCGCGCTTGGATACGTGCGTCGTGAACACTGCCGTGAAGGGGAATCCCTCCGGGCCGGAGCTAATAATACTATATGTATAGTACGTAATTTGCCGCTCACAAATCAGCCCGCGCCCGTGAGGTCTTAGGCATGCGAAAAATACCTAAACTCGAATTGGAAGACGTGAAGAAAATCCTGGCGGGTTCGGAAGCCGAAGCGCGCAGGATCGGTGTGGACATGGATATTGCCGTTGTGGATGACGGCGGTCATCTGCTTGGTTTTTACAGAATGGACCGCGCCAAAGTCACCAGCATTCAGATTGCAATGGATAAGGCTTTTACGTCCGCCGGAACGCGCAAAACCACGCGTGAATACAGGTCAGTCGGCGCGCCGGATGGTCCTGCTTTCGGCATCCATGCCAGCAATCAGGGCCGTTTTACCATTTTTGGAGGCGGGGTCCCCATCATGATCAGGGGTGAATGCGCCGGCGCCGTCGGGTGTAGTTCAGGCAGTCCGGAACAAGACGAACAGGTGGCTCAAGCCGGAATCGATGCGCTGCTGAACGCCGGCCGCACCTCAAAAAAATGACCCCCGATCTGTAGTGGGGGCCTCTCTGCCGCCACCGGTATGGAGATTTTTTCACAGGTTTTCCCGTTTGAATCACGTGCGATTACAATTGCGGGTGATACACTGAAGCCCTGAGGATTAATTATGAACATGAAGAAAGTTGCTGTGTTGGGCGCCGGCACGATGGGGGTTCAAATTGCCGCGCATCTTGCGAATGCTTCGATTCCCTGTTTGCTTTTCGACCTTCCCGGGCAGGCGATCGCATCGCTGGAACGTCTGAAGAAAATAGATCCCGCGCCGCTTTTTGATCCTGGTCTCGTTTCATTGATTGAGCCTCTGGAGTTTGGGCCGCAGTTTGCGCGACTCAAAGAAGCCGATTGGATCGTAGAAGCCATTATTGAAAATCTGGACGCAAAACGCGAGTTGCTGAAAAACATTCTTCCACATATTCGGCTGGATGCTCTGGTCACATCGAACACCTCTGGAATTCCACTTTCGTCTATTGCGGCTGAAATGCCGGCTGATTTCAAGGAGCGCTGGTTCGGAACGCATTTCTTCAATCCGCCCCGTTATTTGAAACTCCTCGAATTAATTCCTACTAATGAAACAGACAGGGGGCGGCTCAGAGCATTTGCCGATTTTGGCGAAAGGATGCTGGGCAAGGGGATCGTTTATGCCAAAGACACACCCAATTTCATTTCCAACCGTCTGGCCACTTTCGGAGGAATGCATACGCTAAGACTCATGGAAGAGGACGGTTATACGATTGAAGAAGTGGATGCATTGACCGGACCGGTCCTCGGTCATCCGAAAACCGCTACATTCCGGCTCTTTGATCTGGTGGGCATTGATGTTTTTGGAATGGTGGCGAAGAACCTTTATCATAATGTGCCGCAGGATGAGCAGCGCGAGATGTTCCGGATGCCTGCAGTTCTCGAGAAGCTTCTAGAGCGCAAACTGCTCGGAGCCAAGACCGGCCAGGGCTTCTACAAGAAGGAAGGAAAGGACATTTTTGTGCTGGATCTCCAGACCATGGAATACCGGCCACAGAAGAAGGCGGTCTATCCCGCTGTTGAGATGCTGAAGCCGCTTGAGAATCCGCTGGAACGAATTGCCGGACTTGTCCGCTCGAAAGAGCGCGCAGGTAACCTTGTATGGAAAACCCTGTCTGCTTTTCTTGCTTACGCAGCCAATCGCATTCCTGAAATCTCTGATGACATCATGAACATCGATAACTCAATGAAATGGGGTTTCGGCTGGTCCCACGGACCTTTCGAAGCCTGGGACGCAATTGGAGTGGCTGCCTCAGTAAAAAGGATGAAAGAAGAAGGGAAGAGCTTTCCTGCCTGGATGAATGATCTGTTGCAGCAGGCTTCTCCTTCGTTTTATCGAATCGAAAAAGGAGTGAAGCAATACTGGGACATTGGCTCCGGTTCTTACCGTCCGATTCCGCGCGCGGAAGGCTTCATGATACTGGAGGACCAGAAAAGAGAACGCGGAGTCTTGAAGAAAAACTCAGGGGCGAGCGTCATCGATATTGGTGACGGCGTTTTGTGTCTCGAATTCCACAGCAAAGTAAACGCAATCGGGGCCGATACGATTCAAATGGCCCGCGCCGCCGTGGATCTCCTGGACAAAGGCTACGAAGGACTGGTGATTGCCAATCAGGGCGAACAGTTTTCTGCAGGAGCAAATTTGATGCTGGTCCTGCTGGAGGCCCAGGAAGGGAACTGGGATGACCTGAATCTCGTGATCAGGATGTTTCAGCAAATGACCATGTCTTTTCGTTATTCTTCGCGTCCAGTCGTTGCGGCTCCGTTCGGACTCGCTCTCGGTGGCGGATGCGAAATATGCCTTGGCTCGGATGCTGTGCATTCGGCAGCCGAAGTTTATACAGGTCTGGTGGAAGTCGGAGCCGGACTGATACCGGCCGGCGGCGGCACCAAAGAGATGCTGGCACGCCAGATGGCTAAAGTGCCGGCAGGCGCCGATCCTCTGCCGTTTTTACGTAAAGCTTTCGAAACCATTGCCCTGGCAAAGGTCTCCCGATCCGTTCTGGAAGCCAGAAAACACGGATACTTCGAAGAATCGGACACATTCAGCATGAACAACGACCGGCTCGTACAGGATGCAAAGCGTGTAGTACTAGGTTTGTCGCAGAGCTACCGGAGACCGCAACCGCGAAAGGATATCCTTTTATCCGGACGCGCCGGCTATGCGTATCTGCAGGCCGGGATCTATTTGACGAAAGAAGCCGGCTTCATCAGCGAGTACGACGCAAAACTTGGAGAGAAGGTCGCGTGGATCCTCACCGGCGGAGATTTGTCCGAACCGACTCGCGTGGATGAACAGTTTGTTCTGGACATGGAGCGCGAAGCTTTCTTATCTTTACTGGGAGAAAGAAAAACTCAAGAGCGGATTCAGCACATTCTTAAAACAGGAAAACCATTGAGGAATTAATTTGATTTCAGATTGCAGATTTCAGATTTCAGATTTGTAGCTTCGAGCCAATTCAATCTGAAATCTGAAATCGCATTGTGGGGTGATCATGCAGGAAGCATTCATAGTATCGGCTGTGCGAACGGCTGTTGGCAAAGCACCGAAGGGAACGCTCCGGAATACACGTCCGGATGACATGGCGGCCATCGTTTTTCAGGAACTGTTTCGGCGAGCGCCTGAAGTGAAAAAAGAGGATGTCGAAGATGTCATTCTTGGTTGTGCCATGCCTGAGGCCGAGCAGGGATTGAATGTTGCGCGGATGGCTTTATTGCGGGCCGGCTTGCCGGTGGAAACCACCGCGATCACGATCAATCGCTTTTGCGCCTCAGGTTTGCAGGCAATTGCCTTTGGCGCAGAACGTATCCAGACAGGGTCCGCCGATTGCATCCTTGCCGGCGGAGCGGAGAGTATGAGTTTGATTCCCATGGGGGGACACCGTGTGATGCCAAATCCCGTTCTGGTTCAACAGAATCCGAATGCATACATATCCATGGGACTGGGAACGGAAATACTCACCAGGAAATACGGTGTCAGCCGTGAGGACCAGGATCGCTTTTCGCTTCAATCCCATCAAAACGCCATTGCCGCCATTGATGCCGGAAAGTTTAAAGATGAAATCGTTCCGTTGGAACTGGAAGAGATACGTCTGGAAAACGGAAAGCGTAAAAAGAATACGACTCGTTTTGATACTGATGAAGGACCGCGCAGGGACACCAGTCTGGAAGCTCTGGCCTCATTGAAGCCCGCGTTTCGACTGGACGGAACGATCACGGCAGGCAATTCATCTCAGACCAGTGACGGCGCGGCAGCGGTGCTTCTGATGTCCCGAAGAAAAATGGAAGAATTGGGAATCAAACCACTGGCTCGTTACGTGAGCTACGCAACGGCCGGTGTATCGCCGGAACTCTTTGGAATAGGTCCCGTGTCTGCAATTCCTAAAGCTCTAAGATTGGCCGGTCTGCATTTGCGCGACCTTTCGCTGGTTGAACTGAATGAAGCATTTGCAGCACAGTCGCTTGCTGTGGTCCGGGAAGCCGGACTTGATCCTGTATCCGTAAATGTGAACGGTGGCGCAATCGCGCTCGGCCATCCACTGGGATGCACCGGGGCCAGACTGACGGTCAGCATCATTCACGAACTCAAGCGTCGCAACGGAGGATTTGGTCTGGTCACCATGTGCGTCGGCGGGGGAATGGGCGCTGCGGGTATTTTCGAAGTATAATTGCGCCAAGGGGCCTGGTGGAGGATATTTTTATGAGCATGGTCGTTGAAGAAATCAAGCTGGGTATGAAAGGCGGTGGGTTTCTTCTGGAAGATGTACCAGCGGAAGAAACGTTTACGCCGGAAGATTTTAGCGAAGAACAAAAAATGATTGCGCAAACGGTGGAAGATTTCATGGATCAGGAAGTCCTTCCACTTGTCCCACGCATTGAAGAAAAAGAGCTTCAAATTACGGTGGATTTGCTTCGAAAAGCCGGAGAGCTCGGGCTCCTGGGAGTCGAGGTTCCGGAAAAATACGGCGGACTCGGGCTCGATAAGACATCAGCAATGCTGGTCGTCGAAAAGATGACAAAGTATGCTTCTTTTGCCGTCTCGTTCGGCGGTCATGTGGGCATCGGATCGCTTCCGATTGTTTACTTCGGAACGGAAGAACAAAAATCAAAATATCTGCCGAAACTGGTCACGGCTGAATTGATTTCATCTTACGCTTTGACCGAACCCGGCTCGGGCTCCGATGCGCTGGCCGCGAAAGCTACGGCGGTGCTTTCTGCGGACGGAAAAGAATACATACTCAACGGCACGAAGATGTGGATTACAAATGCCGGTTTTGCCGATATCTTCATCACGTTTGCAAAAGTGGATGGCGACAAATTCAGTTGCTTCATTATTGAAAAAGGTTTTCCCGGAGTGTCAACGGGCGCTGAAGAAAAGAAAATGGGGATTCGCGGCTCCTCCACGCGCGTGCTGATTCTGGAGGATGCGCGAGTGCCTGTCGAAAATCTGCTGGGTGAAATCGGTAAGGGCCATCACATTGCATTCAATATTTTGAACATTGGCCGCTTTAAGCTGGGCGCGGCGTGCGTCGGCGGCGCAGTGAACTGCACTCATCACACCGTGAAGTACGCGAATGAGCGGCATCAATTCGGGCGCTCTATCGGCAGTTTCGGCGCCATTAAACACAAGCTTGCCCAGATGGCAGTACTGATCTATGCGGGTCAGAGCATGGTGTATCGAACCGCAGGGTTGCTGGATTCGGCTCTTTCCCGCGTGAATGTGGATGAACCGAAGCAAGCTTTAAAAGCGATGGAAGAATACGCGGTGGAATGCGCGATCATTAAGGTTTTATCCAGCGAAATTGTCGATTACGTAGTCGATGAGGCCGTGCAGATTTATGGCGGTTACGGCTACAGTGAAGAATATCCGGTGGAAATGGCTTATCGCGATTCACGCATCAACCGGATCTTTGAAGGCACCAACGAAATCAATCGACTGTTGATTCCCGGGATGCTGCTGAAACGGGCAATGAAAGGACAGCTTCCGTTGCTGGCCGCTTCGCAGAAGTTGCAGGATGACCTTCTTGGATTTGCTCCGATGGACGAAGATGAGGAAACACTTCTTTCACGCGAAAAGAAAATTGTGAAGAACTTAAAGAAGGTCGCCTTAATGGCCGCCGGGCTTGCCGTTCAAAAATACATGATGGAGCTGGAAGAGCAGCAGGAAGTTCTTTCTCATATCAGTGATATTGTCATGCTTGTCTGGGCTGCCGAAAGCGCCGTTTTGCGAACAGAAAAGCTTGTTGCGCGTGATGGCGAAGAAAAACCCCGACATTACATCGCCATGACAAAAGTCTATTGCAATGACGCCATTCGCTCTGCGGAAACTCACGCCGCCGATGTGCTCGCTGCTGTTTCAGAAGGTGATATGCTTCGCACAAACCTGGCTGCGCTGAAACGGTTTGCAAAATCAGTTCCGCTGGATACGATTACTTTGCGCAGACAGATTGCGAATGCAATGCTGGAGGCAGGCAGATATCCCTTTTAGAAAGGATTTGAGATTTCAGAATGCAGATTGCAGATTGCAGATTGAAATTGAACGATTGAACGATTGACGATTGATCGTATCGGCAGCTTTGACGATCTCGTTTCCTGCATAAACAACTGCGGGATTAGGAGTTGAAATAATGCCGTTGGTTCATTTTGACAGACAGGTTGTGTTTGATTTTTTTAACATTTCACTGGATGAGGCGGAAGCAACACTTCCTGCGATCGGATACAAGGATCCGATTGATGTTCATGACGATTTTTCCGGAGATGACGTTAAGGCCGTTGCGATGACATACGCGCACAGGAAGTATCCTGAAGCGAATGACAAGGACAAAGTCTCTTTTGGAAGCCAGGTAAGTTATCTTGTGTGCGGCATGTATACGGGTGTGGCCCATTACTACAAGGAACAAAAAGCCGAAAAAGTATTTGAAGAATTCAAGAAGGCTTTCGGTGTGGACCCTGGAGATGAAGGCCCCGAGATTAAGGGCGATATCACGGCGGCTGAATTCACTCGTGCAGGCATCCTTCTCCTGGAAGGCTTGATCCTTTTAACGGGCGATGAGGCAAATGTCTCCCGCGCTGTGGATCTGATCCGGCAGGATTCCGGGGCCTTTCAGGCGAATCACCTGCAGGCAGTGCTGACGGTCCTGTCCGGCATCTCCTCAACAAAACTCTAAAGATAAACTTCCGGTAATTTTATGAGCACTGAAGAAGAGTATCTACAACATCGTAAGCAGAAGCTGGAACGGCTACGCGCCATGGGAACCGATGTGTATCCCAGGCGTTTTGAATTTTCGAATAGTATTACAGATATAGTAGCAAGGTATCGTGATAAGTCCCACGAGGATCTGGAATCCCTGCATCAGAAGGAGCGCGTTTGCGGCAGGATTGTTGCGATGCGCGGGCAGGGCAAAGTTGGATTTTTGAACCTGCAACAGGACGGCGCGCGGATTCAGGTTTACCTGAGGAAAGATCAACTGGGTGAAGCCTTTGCCGTTTTTGATTGCCTGGATCTCGGCGATTTTATCGGGGTGGGAGGCGAGTTGTTCCGCACCAGAACCGGGGAACTGACGGTCAAAGGGGAAAATCTCACTTTTCTTTCGAAGGCGCTGCGTCCCCTTCCGGAAAAATGGCACGGGCTTCAGGACGTGGAGCTGCGCTACAGACAACGGTATCTGGATCTGATCGCCAATCCGGACGTGCGAAAAATCTTTGAAGTGCGCAGCAAAGTCGTTTCAGAAATGCGAAAGTACTTTGATTCGCGCGGATTCATTGAAGTGGAAACTCCGATGATGCAGGTCATTGCCGGAGGCGCGCTGGCTCGCCCGTTTAAGACGCATCACAACGCGCTCGACCTCGATCTCTACATGCGCATTGCTCCCGAGCTCTACTTAAAGCGTCTCACGGTGGGTGGTCTGGATCGTGTTTACGAGATCAACCGTAATTTCCGGAACGAAGGCACGTCCACGATGCACAATCCGGAATTCACCATGCTGGAGTTTTACATCGCGTACTATGATTATCGCGCCTTAATGGAGCTTACCGAGGATTTGATCTGTACGCTGGCGCAAAATGTGCTGGGAAAACTGGAGCTCGAATTCAACGGTAAGAAGATTTCGCTCTTGCGACCATGGAAACGATTGCCGATGAAAGCAGCACTGGTGGAGATCGGTGGAATCAAACCGGAGATCCTTGATGATGAGCAGGCATTGCGGTCCCTGGCAATCGAAAAGAGGATCAAGGACGCGGCGAAACTCGGATACGGCAAGCTGTTGGGTGCATTGTTCGAAGAACTGGCAGAGCCACAATTGGAAGGCCCCGTGTTTTTGATCGATCATCCCCGCGAACTGTCTCCACTTTCCAAAACGAAGCCGGATGATCCCTCGCTGGTTGAGCGCTTCGAGCTGTACATGGCCGGCATGGAAATTGCGAATGCTTACAGCGAGTTGAATGATCCGTCCGACCAGAGATCTCGATTCGAAGAACAGCTTCGTGCTCATGAAGCGGGCGATCAGGAAGCTCATTCGATGGATGAGGATTACGTCATTGCACTCGAGCACGGCATGCCTCCAACAGGTGGAGAAGGCATCGGAATCGATCGCCTTACCATGCTTTTTACGGATTCTCCATCAATCCGTGACGTAATTCTGTTTCCATTGCTCAAACCAAAAGCCTGATGAATCGAAAAATCTCTGCTGAAACGGGGGGCGGGCCTCCGTGCCCGCTCAATGATTTATCGGCGAGAAGAAGGCAGGCAGGGACGCCTGCCTCCACTGGTATGAGGATTTTTTGGGTATCATGAGATTTGAGCTGGCTGTAGCGCTGCGGTATTTGCGTGCGCGGCGCAAACAAACGTTTCTCTCCGTCGTCTCATTCATCGCAGTTCTCGGCTTCATTCTCGGCGTGATGGCGTTGATTGTGGCGCTTGCTCTGATGACCGGATTTCAGGAAGACATCCAGTCAAAGATACTCGGCGCGTCTGCGCACGTCATGGTGTACTCCGGCTCCTCCCGCGGAATCAGCGATTACAATAGTATTATGAATATAGTACGCTCCGATCCGGCCGTCGTGTCTGTGTCGCCTGTTGTTTACGGCAAGGTCATGGTGTACAGTGCCGGCGGCACAAACGGCATCATCATCAAGGGCATCGATCCGGCCCAGGAAACCAGAGTGACGGACCTGGCTGCCAAAATGGACCCCAAAGTGCTTGCGCAGTTAAAGGACCGATCGCAGGACAGAGACAGCATCATTCTGGGGACAGATCTCGCCGCAAGCCTGAGTGTCAGAGAAGGTGATCTTGTAACTCTGGTTTCTCCGGACAGCATGCTTTCACCGCTTGGACTGATGCCGAAATTCAAAAAATTCCGTGTGATCGGAGAATTCAGCTCGGGCCTTTATGAATACGATACAAGCTGGGCGCTCGTGAGCATGGAGGCCGCGCAACGCCTGTTCTCGCTTGGTGAGGCGGTATCGTTGATTGAGGGACGCACAAACGACATCTACAGCGCCGAAGCGATCAGCAAACGCCTGCAGGATAAACTCGGAAAGAGTTTCATCGTAGAAAACTGGATCAAACAGAATCAATCTCTGTTTTCCGCGATGAAGCTTGAAAAGATCATGCTCTTCATCACCATCGGTTTGATTGTGCTGGTGGCCTCATTTAATGTGATTTCCACGCTGGTGATGATGGTGCTGGAAAAAACCAGGGATATTGCCGTTTTGATGGCTATGGGATGCACATCGAGACAGATCATGCGAATTTTTATGCTGCAGGGAATTTTGATTGGTGTCGCGGGGACCATAATCGGTTCGGTGCTGGGTGTGGCCGGCTCCTGGGTCATGGATCATTTCCGTGTGATTCAATTGCCTCTGGATGTCTACTTCATTCCGTACCTGCCGTTTCGCGTGCGGCCGGTCGATTTTGCGTTGATCACATTGATGGCTCTGGCCATCAGTTTTGTGTCGACTCTTTATCCTGCGCTGCGGGCCTCGCGGATTAATCCTGCGGAAGCGTTGCGTTATGAATAATGATGGATTCCTTTTAAAGGCATCGGGCGTTCATAAAAGCTATCAATCTGCGTCACGCCGGATCGATGTATTGCAGGATCTCGACTTCGAAGTGAGCGCCGGAACGATGACTGCCATCATGGGCGCATCCGGTGTCGGAAAGAGCACTCTCCTCCATCTACTTGGCGGTCTGGATCGCCCGGATTCCGGTGAAATCCTTTTCATGGGTGAAAATATCCTGGAGTACACACCGGTTCAACTCGCGGATTTCAGGAATCGAAGAGTGGGTTTCGTCTTTCAGATGCATCATCTGCTTCCTGAATTCGATACGCTTGAAAATACGATGATGCCTTACCTGATGAAGGTATATGACCGCAAAGAAGCCGCAGTTCGAGCAACCAGGATCCTGACCGAAGTGGGTCTTGCCGAACGAATGGATCATCGTCCCGGACAACTCTCCGGCGGCGAGCAGCAAAGAGTTGCCATTGCGCGCGCGCTCATGCAGGATCCCGTTTTGATTCTCGCGGATGAACCCACCGGCAATCTGGATGAACACACCGCTGCGTCCATCTTTCAGCTTTTCCGCGAACTGCATTCGCGTAGAGAGCTCGCTTTCGTCATCGCCACCCATAACCCTGATCTCGCAGCCGTTTGCGATCGCATATGCACTCTGCACGAAGGAAGGCTGCTCCCGAAGTAATGCCGCTCGATCCGTTTAACTGCCGGTAAAGAGCTCTTCCAGTGTTCGCTTTGTTAGTTGAAAACTACCCTTACCGAAATCGTAGTTTGCTATTACGATTGAAACACGATTCCCGTCCTCAAGGTCCAGCATCATCTCTGAACCCGGTTCAATGTCCGGTTCGTACCCGACGGCGGTGAAACTTCCGGCAGAGAAGAAAGCTAGCGATGCATCGCCCTCCTGGACCGAAATGGATTCCTGGTCCTTGCACACCCGCAATCCGTACTCCACCTCTGCTATCAGGTCATCCTCCCGGTACAATCTTCCGGTCCCGCTCCAACTGACAATCGTTTTTGGCGTCTTAATCATAATCAACCCCCGGTATTAATTCATCGTATCATATCATACTCTAATGGTCATATGATAGTTGTAGTATTTCCGGATTTCCGGGCACATTACTTCCGTTTCGGAGAGCGGGCTTACGAACGTGTGGAATTCTACATTTCGTGCGAAGAGGCAAGATGCCTGCGGCCCACAATGCGGACAGGATGTCCGCGCTCCATAGGGAGCGCAGGCTTCCAGCCTGCATTAGTTAGGGGCCGCGGACTTCCAGTCCGCTCTGCCGGCATGGGCCTTCCCTTCGAACTACATCGCCACTTTTCATTGCAAACAGAGGGTGCTTTTGTTAGAATTAATCCCTGCCTTGGCAAGGTATTTTGAGTGAAGCAGGGTGGGGTTGTTCGATGCTCACCTTTTTCAAGTTGCAGGCCTTCACGTCGAGGAAAAGTGGGGCTTGAAACCTGAAAATGTTTTTGGAATTATGTAAAGGGTGAGCATGTTTGAGCATTATACGGAAAGGGCAATCCGGGTAATTCAATTCGCCAGATACGAAGCCACACAACTGGGGAGCCGCACGATCGAAACCGAGCACCTGTTGCTTGGATTAATTCGTGAAGGAAACGGAATAACGAGTCGCATTTTTAATCGTTGTAAAATCACTTTCGAAGAGATTCGAAAAGAGATCGAATCGCGAATTGTTCTAAAGGAAAAAATCTCCTCCACGATTGAGCCCCCCCCGAGTCCGGATGTCGACAGAGTGCTGACTTTTGCCGCGGAAGAAGCGGAACATTTGAATCACAAATACATTGGAACAGAGCACATCCTTCTGGGTATTCTGCGGCTGGAGAACTGTGTTGCAGCCGAGATCCTGCGTCAAAAGGGGATGAAGTTAACGGTCATCCGGTCGGAAATCTCCAACATCCTGAACGAGAAGACTTCCGGAAAAGTGAAGGAGGCGCCGACGCTCTACGAATTCTGTAGAGACCTGACCGATGCGGCTGCGCGTCACATGCTGGACCCGTTGATCGGTCGTGAACCTGAGCTGGATCGCATTGTGCAGGTCCTTTGTCGCAGAACGAAGAACAATCCATTACTGGTCGGTGAACCGGGGGTAGGGAAAACCGCTCTTGTAGAAGGACTGGCCCAGAGAATTGTGGATGGCGAAGTGCCTGTCCATTTGACGGACAAGCGTGTACTGGCGCTGGATATCTCTCTGGTGGTCGCGGGCACAAAATATCGCGGTCAGTTCGAAGAACGAATGAAGGCAATCTTGAAGGAACTGGCGGAGTCTCCCGAAATCATCGTATTCATTGATGAAGTTCATACACTGGTAGGAGCGGGTTCGGCGGAGGGTTCCCTGGATGCAGCAAATATTTTGAAGCCGGCGCTTTCCCGCAGGGAAATTCAGTGTATCGGCGCGACAACACCTTCGGAATTCCGCAAACACATCGAAAAAGATCGTTCACTCGAGCGTCGTTTTCAGCCGATCCGGATCAGTCCGCCTTCTGAAGATGACAGCGTTCGCATTCTCTCCGGATTGAAGGATATTTACGAAAAATTCCACAGCGTTAAATATACGGAAGAAGCGATCCGCGCTTCAGTGTTCCTGTCGTCCCGTTACTTAACTGAACGTTTCTTGCCCGATAAAGCGATTGATCTGATGGATGAAGCCGGATCACGCGTAAAACTGAGCGGATCTCCGCAGCCGAGTGAAATCTCCGATATCAAGCGCAAGATCAAAGCAATTGTTGACCGCATGGAGACGGCGATTCAGAAAAAGGAATTCGAGAAGGCTGCTTTTTATCGCGATGAAGAAATGCTGCAGCGCGAAAACCTTTTTATGCTGAAAGAGAAGTTGAATACAACTCAGGCGCATACCAGTACGGTGACCAAAGAAAATATTACAGAAGTCATTTCGAAATGGACCGGCATTCCGTTGAGCTCTTTGAATGAAGCCGAATCGGAAAAATTGCTTCGAATCGAAGATGAGCTGCGCAAATGGATCGTTGCTCAGACCCCGGCGATTGATGCCGTTGCCCGGGCGATTCGCCGCTCAAGAATGGGCTTAAAGAATCCGAATAAACCCATTGGTTCGTTCCTGCTGCTGGGGCCGACCGGAGTCGGCAAAACTGAGCTGGCACGATCGCTGGCAAGGCATCTTTTTGGCAGCGAAAAGGCTTTAATACGGTTTGACATGTCTGAATTTATGGAGAGACATTCGGTTTCAAAATTGATCGGCTCACCTCCGGGCTATGTTGGTTACGAGGATGGTGGCCAGTTAACCGAGATGGTCAAGAGAAATCCTTACTCAATTGTTCTGCTGGATGAGATTGAAAAGGCGCACTTCAGCATTTTCAATATTCTTCTGCAGGTGCTTGAGGATGGTCACCTGACGGATTCTTTCGGAAATCATATCGATTTTAAGAATACGATCATTATTATGACCTCGAATATCGGGGCGCGGATGATCGAAAAGCGCGGACGCATGGGTTTCCGCGCGCCGGATGCCATTCAGGAGTATGAAGATATTCGCGAAGAAGTTCTTCAAGAAGTGAGGAAGATCTTTAATCCGGAGTTTATTAATCGACTGGACGAAATCATTGTGTTTCATCCATTAGCGGATGAAGATTTATTGAAGATCATTCAGATGATGGTGGAGCAGATTAATGCGGATCAGCAAGAGGAACGCCCGCGAATTGCCCTGTCCGATCCCGCGATGAAATGGCTTCTGGAAAAAGCCTGTTCGGACAAGCGCTACGGCGCTCGCCCGTTGAGACGCGCTATCCAGCGTCACGTTGAGGACCCGATCGCAAACTTGCTCATTCGAAATGGAAATGTGAAGACCGAAAATATTCAGGTAGATATGCAGGACGAAAAGCTTGTTTTCAGTTCGTACTGAAAACCGCCCGTTTCGCATTCGACGACAAAATCATCATGAAAACACTTGCATTGTTTCTTTTCACTTTGTTGCTTTTTGTTTCACCGGCTTTCTCACAGGACGAAAACCACATATCGTCAGTTCGGATTGATGGAAATAAACGAATTGCAACCGAAACCTATCTCTATTACGTCTCGATCAAAGAGGGTGATCCCTACGACGAAGCCGCCCTGCAAAACGACTTCCGCCGGCTCTGGCAAACAGGTTTTCTTGACGATTTGAAGATTCAGATCGAAAGAACACAGCTCGGAGTCGAAGTCGTTTTTAAAGTGGTTGAACGCCCGCTCATTAAAACGATTGAGTACACCGGAAACGACAAGATTTCCAAGGACGATATTGAAACGAAGCTGAAAGATGAAAACATCAATATTCGCAGCGATCAGCCGCTTGATAATTACATCGCCCAGCGAGTGGTGAACGCTATCAATAAATTGATGGCTGAAAAAGGAATGCAGTTCGGATCTGCAAAATACAAAACGGAAACGATCAGTGATACTGCGTCGAAGCTCGTTTTTGTGATCGACGAGGGTCCAAAGGTAAGGATCGGCGACATTGAGTTTGAAGGTAACAAGGTTTTTTCGGGCGGCAAACTCAAAAAACGAATGAAGGAAACGAAAGAACACTGGATGTTCTCCTTCATCACAAAGAAAGATGATTTTGAAAAAGAGAAATTTGAAAAGGATATGGAACGGGTTGAAGAGCTGTACTTCAATAACGGCTATATCAATGCCAGAGTTGACGAACCGGTCATTGCTCTCGATCCGAAAAACAAAAAACGAATGACCCTCACCATTCCGGTTCAGGAAGGTCACCAGTACCGTGTCGGGGACATCAGTTTTACGGGTAACACCGTTTTTAAAGCGGAAAAGCTTCTTCCCAGGATTCCATTGAAGAAGGGGAAGGTATTTAACCGAGGCATGCTGAAAGAGGGTGTCGAGGAAATTCAAAAAATCTACGGTGATGTGGGATACATTTATGTCTCGATCGGCCCGGTTTTCGATGTTAAAAAGGATCAGGATGTCGTTGATCTCAAGGTCGAGATCCAGGAAAACGGGCAGTTTTATGTGAACCGTATGGAATTCACGGGTAACGACTATACGAGAGATAAAGTCATACGGCGTGAAATGCTCGTTCAGGAAGGGGAACTGCTGCGGGTCTCAAAATTTCGCGAGAGCATTGATCGAATCTACAGGCTGGGATTTTTTGAAGACCTGAAACCCAATATTACGCCGGTTGCCGACAAGAACAATCAGGCCGACATTTCCGTTGAGGTTAAAGAGAACAAAAGAAATGAGATCCGGCTCGGCGGCGGATACAGTGAGCTCGAAGGCTTTTTTGGCGACATTGTATTCTCAACCAAGAATCTTTTTGGAAGCGGCAAGATCTTTACGATCAATTTACAAAGCGGCACACGAACTAAGAATTATGCTGTGCAAATCGTAGAACCCTATTTCCTCGATCGCAGAATTGCCCTGGGTTTCAGTGTCTACAAGTCCCGGTATGATTACTACAGCTATCTCAAGGATTCGCTGGGAGGAAATGTTTCATTCGGCTTCCACATCGCAGGCGAATTTAGAGGCGCCCTGTCTTACGGCTACCAGACAGTCGATATTGACCTGCCTTCCGGTGCAGATCCGACCAGGCCGCCTCCGGATGATTTGTTTCCCGGTTATGAGCTGCTACAGAGCGACCACATCGAAAGCCGGCTTGTGCCACAGATCTTGCGCAGCACCATCAATAATCCCATGGATCCCACTCGAGGATCACGGTTCGTTCTTTCCAATGAAGTCGTTGGCGGATTTCTTGGAGGAGACCTTGATTACTACAAGCCCTCCGCCAGTTTCACAATGTACTTGCCGGGACTTACAAAGAAGCAGCATATTGACTGGAATATTGAAGGGGGCTATGCCACCGGTTTTGGCGGGGAAGAGCTCCCATTTTATGAACGATATTATCTGGGCGGGGAACAAAGCATCCGCGGGTATGAAGTCAGGCTCGTATCTCCGATCGCAACCGATCCCAGGACAAAACAGCAGATTCTTATTGGCGGTGACAAGTACTTTCTTGTGAACGCGGAATACGTCATGCCGCTCGTGGGTCCGCTCAAGATTGCGGGCTTTGTGGACTACGGGAATGCGTTTGCCGAAGGTGAGGGCGTCGATTTTACGGACATGCGCGGAAGTACCGGGATCGAGCTGCGTTTTCTGGCCCCGTTTCTCAGCGCGCCCTTCCGGTTTATTTACGCTTATAACTTCAATCGCGGTGAACTGATGACTCTTCCTCTCAGCAGGAGGCCGGAGAAAACTGTCTTTCGCTTCTCTGTAGGGACAACATTCTAGAGATTCATTCTGAAAACCATCGATCCGTGGGGGCAGGCCTCCGTGCCTGCCCGTTGCTCGTTGAGAACCAACGGCAGGCAGGGACGCCTGCCGCCACTGGTCGGGGATTTTTCACAGGTCCGGAGGCCCCCTGGTTTGCACATGCATTTTGATGCTTACGGTTTTGTGATATCCTTAGCGTCTTTGTCTCTCTTGCTTCGCGGACCATTGTACTTGCCGCATTAGATTCTGGATTCCAGATTTAGATTGGCTAAATCCAAGTCTCAAATCTAAAATCTAGTGGAGAGTAATAGTCACATGAAATGGATGATTTTTCCGTTATTGATAGTGTTTGCATTGCCGGTTTTTGCGCAAACCGGCGGCATTGCGGTCATTGATCCTCAGAGAGTTGTGCGCAACTCGGAAATGGGGAAAAAAGCGCTGTCTGAAGTCGAAGTTCTGAAAAACAGGAAGCAGCAGGAGCTTGATCAGCGCCAGGCCAGCATTCAGGGTATGCGCGATAAGCTGGAAAAGCAGCGCGATATACTCAGTGCCGAAGCGAGAGATAAACTGAGCAGTGATGTTCAAAAAGCGATTACCGAGCTGAGAAGATACTCCGAAGACGCGGAAGCAGAAGTCCAGAGGGAACTTGGCAAAGCGATTAAGAGTATTGAAGACAAAGTGCTGCCCATCATTCAGAAACTGGGCGAAGAACGCGGTTACTCTGTGATTGTTCAAAGAGACCAGCTTGTCTATTTCAGCGCGAAGAATGACATCACGGACGAAGTGATTCGACTGTTTAATGAATCTGCGGTCAAGGCGGCAACACCGGCCCCACCGAAGAACTAACAGAGGAGTATCACTCTGTTGGATATCAACGCGATTCTAAAAGCTCTGCCGCACCGGTATCCGTTTCTGCTTGTGGACCGGGTCCTGGAATTCGAGAAGGAAAAACGGATCATTGGCATCAAGAATGTCACGTACAATGAGCCGTATTTTGCCGGCCATTTTCCGGGACGGCCGATTATGCCGGGTGTCCTGATCATCGAAGCCATGGCGCAACTTGGCGGGGTACTGTTGCTTCAGGATCACGAGATGAAAGATCGCGGCCTTGTTTATCTGGTTGGAATCGATAACGCCAGATTTCGAAGAACGGTCATTCCCGGGGACCAGTTACGCCTCGTTGTGGATGTGGTCCGCTACAAGCGCACGATTTGCAAGCTGCGTGGCGAAGCCTTCGTGAACGAAAATCTTGTAGCTGAAGCAGAATTCCTGACTTCTATTGTGGTTCCAAATTCATAGCATGACTGCCATCCATCCAACCGCAATCATTCATTCCGGAGCCGAATTGGACACCAGCGTTCGTGTGGGTCCGTATTCCGTGATTGGAGCCGGGGTGCGCGTTGATAGTGAAACAGAGATCGGTTCTCACGTTGTGATTGATGGCCCCACCACCATCGGAAAAAACTGCCGGTTCTTTTCGTTTGCATCGATCGGTCAGATCCCGCAGGATCTGAAATTTCACGGCGAAAAGAGCGAGCTCGTGATCGGGGATGAGAATACGTTTCGTGAATTCGTAACCTTTCATCGCGGTACTGAAGGCGGCGGCAGAAAAACTCTGGTAGGAAACAATAATTTTTTCATGGCGTACGCGCATGTGGCGCATGATTGTAAAATCGGAAGCCATGTAATTATGGCGAATGCGGCAACTCTCGCCGGGCATGTTACGGTGGAGGATCATTCGATAATCGGGGCATTTTCCGGTATTCATCAGTTTTGCCGGGTCGGCAAGTACGGGTTTATCGGAGGCTATTCCGTGATCACGAAAGACGTTCTACCGTATTCAAAAACAGTCGGAAACCGCGCGAAGTGTTACGGGTTGAACGCAATCGGTTTGCGCAGAAAGGGTTTTGATGAGCATACGATTCAGAAGATCAAACATGCGTTTCGTCTTTTGTTGCAGTCTAAATTGAATACCCGGCGGGCCCTGGAAGCCATATCGCAGGAAGTTCCTTTGATTGAAGAAATCACTTATCTTGTTGATTTCATCAAATCATCCCCACGCGGAATCATAAAGTAATCGAGTATCGTTCAATGCGTCTTGCATTAATCGGAGCCGGCCACCAGGGCAAGATTCATCTGCGCTTTCTGGATCAACTGGATGGCGTCAACCTGACTCTCGTAGTGGATATTGATTCCGCGAAAGCAGCCGCGGCGGCAAAACACTGTGGTGTTGCGCACTACAATTCCTGCGATGATCATATCCGTGATTTTGACTGCGCAATTATTGCGATTCCGACAACCGATCATTTTGCCGTTGCGTCCCGTTTGATTGAAGCAGGGAAGCACGTGCTGATTGAGAAGCCGGTAACAACGACAACTGCCGAAGCAGAACAACTTGCCGATATGGCGCAGAAACAGGGAGTAATCGCTCAGGTTGGTTTTCCCGAAAGGTTCAACCCGGCTGTCCGAAGAGCGCTTCCGGAAATCACAAAACCTCTTTTCATAGAAACGCACCGGCTGGGAGTATTCTCGCCGCGCAGTCTGGATATAGACGTGGTCCTGGATTTGATGATTCACGATCTCGATATTCTCTATCTGTTTCTAAAGGAAGAAGCATCGGAAATTGAAGCAGTTGGAATTCCAATTCTGTCCCGTCAGATTGATATTGCGAATGCACGGCTGAAATTTCCCGGAAAATGCGTGGTGAACTTAACAGCTTCCCGGGTCAGCGGAAAGAAAATGCGCAAGATGCGATTGTTTCAACCTTACTGCTACCTGTCTGTGGATTTTGCCCAGCAATCACTTTCGCAGTATTATCTGCAACCGGATCTCTGCAACGCCGGATTTCCGGATATTCGTCATAGCGAGTATCAACCGGAGCAACAGGCGCATCCCTTACTGGATGAACTGAAAGCTTTTCGAGACGCAATTGCCGGCAAACCGTCGGACGGCGTTTCGATTCAGGGAGCTATTCCATCATTGCGAATGGCTCTTGCGGCCAAGGCCAGGTTTCAGGATGTTGCGGTGCCTCCGAAGCTGTGAAAAAACCTCCCGAATTGTAGTGCGGGCGTCTCTGCCCGCCGCCTCTCTGCCGGTAAATTATGTGGCGGGCACGGAGGCCCTCCCGTTCAGGGATTTTGAGTCTTCAGCGAGGCCAGCGTGTCGTGAATCCTGTCAAGCGCTGCATGCAGGAAGTTTGCAGGCTCTCCGTATCCGATTCGCAGATAATGATCCATACCAAAATGATCGCCGGGAACAATCAACACGCTTTTTTCATGCAACAGTTTTTCTACTAATTGAGTAGAATTAACCGGCAAATTGTAACGCACGTATGCGATGGCGCCGGCCTTTGGCTCAACGAGAGAGAAAAGATCGCCATGATTGCGGATCCATTCAGCCAGAACCGGATAATTCGTTTGCAGGATTTTCCTTGTACGCCCCAGGATGTTTCCGCGAACGGACGGAGTCAGGGCAATCTGTGCCAGCACATCGCTGAGCATTCCCGGTCCGATGGTCAAATAGTCGTGATACGACCAGAGTTTTGCGATCAAATCCGGTTCGCCCGCGATCCATCCTATTCGCAATCCCGGCAATCCGTAGGCCTTGGACAGTCCCGCCGTTATGATTGTTTTTTCGTATCGTCCCCAAAAACTGCCTGTGAGCTTTCCGTCCCGTTCGGCGCCCTGATACACTTCGTCCGCCAGGAGCCAGGCGTTCGCATTTCGGGCAACCTCAACGATCCTTTGCATTTCTTCTTCGGAAAGGATTGCGCCCGTTGGATTGTTGGGGTTGCACACGGCGATCAGTCTGGTCCGGGGTGAAACGGCCCTTTCAAGCTCATCGAAATCAACGCGCCAACCGGTTTCTTCTCTCAGATGAAAAGGGCGGATTGTGCCTCGGAATGCCCGTGAGATGCCCCAGATCTGCATGTAATTTGGCAACATCAGCAGGACCTCATCATCCGGCTCAGTCAGATTCCAGGTTACAAGGTAATTCGCTTCGGATGTGCCGTTTGTCACAAGAATGTGGTCCGGTGTAGCGCCGGAATACAGGTCCGCAATCTTCCG
>Ga0247727_10007348_pt1 | contig 21001 bp, 7 predicted proteins | sample WisWelCaveWW1625_FD_202498 | JGI IMG/M metagenome (GOLD analysis project Ga0247727, IMG submission 202498) | Biofilm microbial communities from Wishing Well Cave, Virginia, United States - WW16-25 | ecosystem: Environmental > Aquatic > Deep subsurface > Groundwater > Cave microbial mat | place... | reverse complement strand
GACACCGAGTATTTTTATCGTGTCCGCGCCTACAATGCCGGGGGCCAATCTGGTTTTTCGAACGAAGCGAGCGCCACGACCTTGCCCATTCCACCCGCGGCGCCAGGCCATTTGACGGCGAGGGTGGTGAGCAGCAGCCAAATCGACCTTGCCTGGGCGGATAGCTCGAACAATGAAACCGGTTTTAAAATCGAGCGCAGAATCCCGACGAGTCGTGACAGTTTTGTGGAAATTGCCACAACCGGCGCCAAGGTGACGAGTTATTCAAACATTGATTTGATCTCGTATACGCGGTATTTTTATCGGGTGCGCGCTTATAATCGCGGCAATCATTCCGCCTACTCCAACGTTGCGGAGGCGACGACGCTGCCCAGGCCGCCGGCGACGCCCCGTGATTTGGCTGCCACCACGAGAATCAATTTGCAGATCGATCTCGAGTGGTTCGACGCCTCGAGCAATGAAGACAGCTTTAAGATCGAGCGGAAGACCCCGCAAAGCGGGGCGGGTGCGTATGTGCAGATTGCCACGATCGGCAGGGATGCCGCGAATTATTCGGATGCCAGTTTGCAACCGGTTACCCAATATTTCTATCGCCTCCGCGCCGTCAATCCGGGCGGCCCCTCCGGTTATTCCAATGAAGCCGGCGCCACCACGCTGATTCGTCCGCCGGCGGCGCCGAAAAATTTGACGGCCACGACGGTGAGCAACACCAGAATTCGTCTCGCGTGGGCGGATAGCTCCAACGACGAAAACGGTTTCCAGATCGAGCGCAAAATCCCGCAGGGCGGAACAAACGATGCGTACGTGACCATCGCGACGCTCGGCCCGAATGTAAAGAGTCTGGTCGATTCGAGTTTGAGCGGGAACACGGAATATTTCTATCGGGTCCGGGCTTATAACACCGGCGGGGCTTCAGCTTATTCAAATGAAGCCAAAACCAAAACCCTGCTCGATCCGCCGGCAAGGCCGACCAGTTTAACGGCGGCGCCGGAGAGCAATACGAAAATCAAGCTCACCTGGCTGGATAATTCGGTCAACGAAGCCGGTTTCCAGATCGAGCGCAAAAAGGAGGCAACCGAAACGTATGTCCAGGTTGCCCTGGCCGGTCCGAATGCAAAGAGCTTTATTGATTCGAGCCTGGCCGTGAACACCGGTTATTTTTACCGCATTCGCGCTTTCAACTCCGGCGGCATTTCGGGCTACAGCAATGAAGCGATCACCAGGACGCTGCCCAATGTGCCGGCGCCGCCCTCCAATTTGGACGTTGTCACCGTGAGCCTGCGCCAGATTAATCTGACGTGGACGGACAACGCGAATAACGAAACCGGTTTTCAGATCGAGCGCAAAATCGGCGCCGCGGGTGGGTATCGGGAAATTGGCGTGGTCGTCGCGAATGTGCAGCGCTTTGCCGATTCGACGCTGACCGGCAAAACCACATATTTCTATCGCGTCCGCGCTTATAATGCCGGCGGCGGCTCGGCTTACTCCAATGAAGCGAACGCCACGACGCTGCCCACGGCGCCGCTTCCTCCGGCCAACCTGACGATTGCGTCGGTGAGCAACCGCCAAATTCGGCTCACGTGGTCGGACAATTCCATTAACGAAAGCAATTTCCGGATCGAACGCCGCGTCACCGCGGCAGGCACCTACGCCGTCATTGCGACGGTCAACGCCAATGTAACCAGTTTTGCCGATACCGGGCTGGTCGCCCTGACGCCGTATTTTTATCGTGTTTACGCTTTCAATGCCGGCGGCAATTCCAGTTACTCCAACGAGGTGAGCGCGACCACTTTGACCAACCCGCCGGCAAAACCGGACAGCCTGGTCGCGACGGCTGTGAATCATTTGCGCCTCGATCTGAAGTGGAAAGATCTTTCCGACAATGAAAGCGGTTTTCAGATCGAGCGCAAAATCGGCGTGGGCGGCAAGTTCGTGCAGATTGCCTCGGTCGGCGCCGGCGTGGCAAATTTCTTTGACTCCAATCTCGCCGGAAATAAAGAATATTTTTATCGGGTGCGGGCGTTCAATGCCGGCGGCCTGTCGAATTATAGCAATGAAGTCAAGGGCATGACGCTGCCCATTCCGCCGGGCAGTTTGACCGGCAACTCGTTGAGCAATCGTCGCCTCACGCTCGTGTGGACGGATAGTTCCAACAATGAAAGCGGCTTCCGCATCGAGCGCCGTCTTTTTGAAACCGAATTTGCGGAGATTGATTTCGTCGGCACGAATGTGAGAAGCTACGCCGATTCCAACCTGACGCCGAATACGGTTTATTATTATCGCGTGCGCGCGTTCAATTTCGGCGGCCTGTCGGCTTATTCCAACGAAGCGCCGGTCGCCACGTTGCCCAATGCGCCGGCGCGACCGCGGGCTTTAAACGTCATGCGGTGGCCCAATCTGAGTCTGGGACTCACCTGGGCCGACAGCTCGGATAACGAAATCGGCTTTGCGATTGAACGCAAGCTCGCCGCGGACACGGCATTTGCGGAAGTTGGCATCGTCAATGCGAATGTCACAACCTTTGGCGATACCGGACTGGTGGCGGAGACGCGGTATTTCTATCGCGTGCGCGGTTTCAACACCGGCGGTTATTCGCTTTATTCCAATGAGGACAACAATGTGACGCTGGGCCCGCCGCCGGCAGCGCCGGGTGAATTGAGTGCGACCATCGGCAGCAGCACGAAGATCAATTTGCTCTGGCAGGATTATTCGAACGATGAAAACGGCTTCACGATCGAGCGCAAGCTCGTGAGCGACACCGTTTATGCGGAAATCGGCTCGGTCGCCGCGAATGTCACCAGTTATTCCGATCATGAATTGACGGAGGGCGCGGCATATCTGTATCGCGTCCGCGCATTCAACGAGGGCGGCACTTCGAATTATACGAACGAAGTGGAGGCGACGCCATCCAGCGACAGCAACCTTGCGGTCAACAAACCGGCGCTGGCTTCGAGCGCGGATTTGGGCGCCACGGCGAACCGGGCGGTTGACGGCAACCTGGGGACATTCTGGCGCAGCGACACCGTCACGGCAACGAAGCCGCAGGCGTGGTTGCGTGTGGAGCTGAGCCCCACTGCGCAGATCTTTGTTGAGCGCGTGGTGATTCGCTGGTATCAAACTTTTTTTGCGCCGGCGTATGAAATTCAGGCGTCGGATAACGGCTCACACTGGACGACGGTTTATGCGACGGAGGCCGGCAGGGCGGGCACGCAGGAAATCGCCTTCGCACCAATGCCGGCGCGCTTCGTGCGATTGTATATGAAGCGCAACAACAAAGCCAATTATCGCGTGGCCGAGCTGGAAGTTTATAACGGGCTGGCCAAAACCTCCCACGCGGCGAGCGCGAGCGACGCGATGATTCCGGAAACGGTAACGTTGCAGCCGAATTATCCGAATCCATTTGGAAGCGTCGCGCCCTCCTCCAGCCCCGCGACGATGATTTCTTATGCGTTGCCGGAAGGCATGGCGGTAACTTTGAAAGTGCTCAATGTCGCCGGACAGGAAGTGGCGACGCTGGTCGATCGCCGGCAGGAGCGCGGGATTTATCACGTGAGGTTCAACGCGCGAAAACTGCCGAGCGGCGTTTATTTCGCGGTGTTGCAGGCCGGCGAGGTGCGGCAGGTGCGACAGATGTTGCTGGCGAAGTAAAAGTCCGAGGTCTAAAGTCCAATGTCCGAAGTCGATAGAATTAATTGGAAATAAAGCAGAGAGCGGAGTGACAAACTTTAGTTTGTCACGCTGGCCAAATGTCGCTGACTGGCCGCTTTCAGAAGTCGTAAGAAGACGGCTGGCCGTCTTCTTATTTTTATGAAATACCGTTTTAACCAGAACCTCCGCTGGCTCCCGCACCGAAAGGATTTCCGCAATTGTCCGCCTTTATCGGTAATGATTATTCTGTTGGAAAAGTCACATTGACGGACGATTTTTGCCAACTGGTTTTTGTTTGATCAGGCTGTAACGGGATTTAATTCCGGCGGAGGTTTTGCCGGGATTGAACCCACGGGCTTCGCCCACCGAGAACGGAATCTCCATTTTATCCGCAAACTTTTAACTATGCAGGCGATCCCTTCGGAGCAGGGACGGCGGCGTCGTTATCATTCACCTCCTCGCAAAGTTTTCTGTCACGGATCGATAAGAATCGGGCTGTAAAGGGGCTGCACAGCAAACACACTGTGAGATGCAAATTTGATTTGAATTCGGTCATTTTGCATTGCAATTCATCGCCAGCCAGGTTTCAATTTTTGAGGAAAGTTATGCAACGCGTCAAAGCGCCCAGCAATGTTGGAAATAGAATCAGTCAGCATGTGGTCCCCGGTTTCTCCTTTCGGAATCTGCTGTTAGGCTTTTTTTTCATGGCAAATTTTTGCGGTTCGGAATATTCCATCGCGGTGAGCGGCACAACGCTGGCGATTCTTCCGGCCGCGCCGGCCAATTTGACGGCGACCGTCGTGAGCAGCAGCGCGATCGATCTCACGTGGGAGGATAAAGCGGACAACGAAGAGGGCTTCAAAATTGAGCGCGGGCTAAACACGGCCGGGCCTTATACGCTCATTGCCACGCCCGGGCCGAATTTTGAGGCTTTTTCCGACACCGGCCTCGCCGGCAATACCAAATACTTCTATCGCATCTCCGCTTTTAATAGCGACGGCCAGTCGGCGTATTCGGCCGTGGTGACGGCCACGACGTTGCCCGTGGCGCCCAAAACGCCGGGAAATTTGACCGCGGCGCCGGCGAGCAGCAGCCAGATCAATCTGGCGTGGCAGGACAATTCCGATAACGAAGCCGGCTTTCGGATTGAGCGCAAAACCCTTCCGGGGACGTATCAGCAGGTGGCGCTGGTCGGCGCGAATGTGACGAGTTATGCGAGCGCGACATTGAGTCCGAACACGAAATATTTTTTTCGGGTGCGCGCCTTTAATGCCGGCGGGCAATCGGATTACGCCAATGAAGTGAGCGTTACAACTTTGCCCAGAACGCCGGCGGCGCCGGGAAATTTGACGGCGACAACGGTGAGCAATACGAAAATCAATCTCGCATGGCAGGATAATTCGGCCAACGAAGACAGCTTTAAAATCGAGCGCAAAAAAGGCGCGGCCGGAAAGTTTGCGCAGATTGCGCGCCCTGGCGCCAATGTGAAAAAATTCGCCGACTCCAGCCTGACGGCGAACACGGCGTATTTTTATCGCGTGGCCGCGGCCAATGCCGGCGGCCATTCGGATTACTCCAGCGAGGCGAGCGCGACGACGCTGCCGGACAAACCGGGCGCGCCGGATAATTTGCTCGCGACGACGATCAGCCACGCGCAGATCAATCTCGCGTGGCAGGACAAGGCGGCGAACGAAGACAGTTTTAAAATCGAGCGCAAAATTGGGGCGGCGGGAAAGTTTGTCAGAATTGCCGCGGTCGCGGCAAATGTGAAAAAATTTTCCGATAAAGAACTCGCGCCGAAAACGGAATATTTTTATCGCCTGCGGGCGGCGAATAACGGCGGCTTTTCGGATTATTCGAATGAAGCGAGCGCAACGACGTTTCCCCTTCCGCCGGGCGCGCCGGGAAATCTGACGGCGACGACGATGAGCAACTCGCGAATTGCGCTGGCGTGGCGGGATAATTCGGCCAATGAAGACGGCTTTAAACTCGAGCGCAAAAAAGCCGAAGGCGGCGTGTATGCGCCGATCGCGCTGGTCGGCCCCAATGTTAAAAAATTCGCCGATTCCACGCTGGCGGCGAACACGTTATATTTTTATCGCATTCGCGCTTTCAACACCGGCAATCATTCGGATTATTCCAACGAGGCGAGCGCGATGACCCTGCCCGATAAACCCGCAGCGCCGGACAATTTGATCGCGACGACGATGAGCCACACGCAGATCAATCTCGCGTGGCAGGACAATGCGGCGAACGAAGACAGTTTTAAAATCGAGCGCAAAGCCGGCGCGGCGGGAAAGTTTTTCCGAATTGCCGCGGTCGGGGCAAATGTGAAAAAATTTTCCGATAAAGAACTCGCGCCGAAAACGGAATATTTTTATCGCCTGCGGGCGGCGAATAACGGCGGCTTTTCGGATTATTCGAATGAAGCGAGCGCGACGACGTTTCCCCTTCCGCCAGGCGCGCCGGGAAATCTGACGGCGACGACGGTGAGCAACTCGCGAATTACTCTTGCGTGGCAGGATAATTCGGCCAATGAAGAGGGTTTTAAGCTCGAGCGCAAAAAAGGCGCGGTGGGCGCGTATGCGCAAATCGCGCTGCTCGGCCCCGATGCAAAGAAATTTGCCGATTCAACGCTGACGGCGAATTCGTTATATTTTTATCGCATTCGCTCGTTCAATACGGGCAATCATTCGGATTATTCCAGCGAGGCGAGCGCGACGACGCTGCCGGACAAACCCGCGCCGCCTAACGGTTTGACCGCGACGACGATCAGCCACGCGCAGATCAATCTCGCGTGGCAGGACAATGCGACGAACGAAGACAGTTTTAAAATTGAGCGCAAAGCTGGCGCGGCGGGAAAGTTTTTCAGAATTGCCGCAGTCGGGGCAAATGTGAAAAAATTTTCCGATAAAGAACTCGCGCCGAAAACGGAATATTTTTATCGCCTGCGCGCGGCGAATAACGGCGGCTTTTCGGATTATTCGAATGAAGCGAGCGCAACGACGTTTCCCGTTCCGCCGGGCGCGCCGGGCAATTTGACAGCGACGTCGGTGAGCAACACGCGCCTTGCGCTGGCGTGGCAGGATAATTCGGCCAATGAAGAGGGCTTTAAGCTCGAGCGCAAAAAAGGCGCGGCTGGCGTGTATGCGCAGATCGCGCTGCTCGGCCCCAATGTAAAAAAATTCGCCGATTCAACGCTGGCGGCGAACACGTTATATTTTTATCGCGTGCGCTCGTTCAATGCGGGCAATCATTCGGATTATTCCAATGAAGCGGACGCGACGACGTTGCCGAACAAACCCGCGACGCCGGATAATTTGATCGCGCGGACGATTAATCACACGCAGATCAATCTGGTGTGGCGGGATAATGCGGCCAATGAAGACAGTTTTAAAATCGAGCGCAAAATTGGGGCGGCGGGACAATTTGTTCAAATTGTCGCGATTGCGGCGAATGTGAAAAATTTTTCCGACCGGGGACTCACGGAGAAAACGGAATATTTCTATCGCCTGCGCGCTGCCAATCGCGGCGGCCATTCGGAGTATTCAAATGAGGCGACGGCGACAACGTTCTCGACGCCGCCGGGCGCGCCGGGAAATTTGACGGCGACGACAGTGAGCAACTCGCGCATCGCGCTGGCGTGGCAGGATAATTCGGCCAATGAAGACGGCTTTAAAATCGAGCGCAAAAAAGCCGAAGGGGGCGTGTATGCGCAGATCGCGCAGGTCGGGTCCGAGGTGAAAAAATTTGCCGATTCGACGTTGGCGGCGAATACGTTGTATTTTTATCGCGTGCGCGCGTTCAACACGGGCAATCAGTCAAATTACTCCAACGAGGCGAGCGCGACGACGCTGCAAGACAAACCCGCGCCGCCTGGCGGTTTGACGGTGACGACGATCAGCCACACGCAGATCAATCTCGTGTGGCAGGACCGGGCAACCAATGAAGACAGTTTTAAAATCGAGCGCAAAACCGGCGCAACAGGAAAATTTGCTCGAATTGCCGCGATCGGGGCGAATGTGAAAAATTTTTCCGATCGTGGGCTGACGGAAAAAACAGCGTATTTCTATCGCCTGGCCGCGGCCAATAACGGCGGCCATTCGGAATATTCCAATGAGGCGAAGGCGACGACGTTTCCCCTTCCGCCGGGCGCGCCGGGGAATCTGACGGCGACGACGGTGAGCAACACGCGAATTAATCTTGCGTGGCAGGATAATTCGGCCAATGAAGAGGGCTTTAAAATCGAGCGCAAAAAAGGCGCCGCGGGCGTGTATGCGCAGATCGCGCAGGTCGGGCCCGAGGTGAAAAAATTTGCCGATTCCACGCTGGCGGCGAACACGTTATTCCTTTATCGCGTGCGCGCGTTCAATACGGGCAATCATTCGGACTATTCCAACGAGGCGATTGCGACGACCCTGCCGAATAAACCGGAGGCGCCGAGTGATTTGACGGCGACGGCGGTGAGCCATGCGCAGATCAATCTCGTGTGGCAGGATAACGCGACGAATGAAGACAGTTTTAAAATCGAGCGCAGGATCGGGACCGCGGGCAAGTATGCGATTTGGGCCGTGCTCGGCGCGAATTTGACAGGTTATTTGGACCGCGGGCTTGCCGCGGAAACGGCGTATTTCTATCGGATTCGCGCTTCCAACCCGGGCGGCGATTCGGATTTTTCCAATGAGGCGAAGGCGACGACGCTGCCGATTCCTCCGGCCGCGCCGGGGAATTTGACGGCGACGACGGTGAGCTATAACCGCATCAATCTGGCGTGGAAAGATAGCTCCGACAACGAAGCCGGTTTCAAGGTCGAGCGCCGGATCGGCGCGGCGGGGACGTTTGTCGAAGCGGCGAGAGTCGGCGCGAACGTGACGAGTTTTGCCGACACGGGTCTGGCCGGAAATATAAAATATTTTTATCGGGTTCGCGCTTACAATATCGCCGGCCATTCGCCCTATTCGGCGCTGGCGAGCGCCACGACGCTGCCCAATCCGCCGGAAGCGCCGAATAATTTCGTCGCCGTGCTGGTGACGCACAATCGCATCAATCTGTCGTGGCAGGACAATTCGAACGCCGAGGCGGGTTTCAAAATTGAACGTAAAACCCCGCAAAGCGGGGGCGGGACGTTTGATGAAATCGCCGTGCTGAATGCGAATGTCACAAGTTACTCGAACACGGGGTTGACGGAAACGACGAAATATTTTTACCGGATTCGCGCCTACAACATCAGCGGGCTTTCGGCCTATTCCGAGATTCTAGAAGTCATCACGCCGGCGGCGCCGCCAGCCGCGCCGGGAAATTTGACGGCGACCACGGTGAGTCACCAGCGCCTCAGGCTGGCGTGGAGCGATAGCTCGGGCAACGAAGCCGGTTTTAAGATCGAGCGCAAAATCGGGCTGGGCGAAATTTTTGCGGAGGCGGCCAAAGTTGACGCGAATGTGACGAACTATACTGATATTGGCCTGCTGGGCAACACGACGTATCTGTATCGGATCCGCGCGTTCAATGCCGGTGGCCATTCGAATTACTCCAATCCGGCGACGGCGACAACGCTGCCCGTTCCACCAGCGGCGCCGGGCAATTTGATCGCCACGACGGTGAGCAGCGCGCGGGTCAATTTGACGTGGGAGGATAAGTCGGCTAACGAAGACAGTTTCAGGATCGAGCGGAAGACGGGCGCGGCAGGCGCATATAAACTCCTGGCGACGCTGACGGCGAATACGAAAAACTTTTCGAATTTCGGTCTTACGCCGAACACGGAATATTTTTATCGGATTCGCGCTTTAAACAAAGGCGGTTTTTCCGAATATTCGAATGAAGCGGGCGTGACGACGCTGCCGCTCGCGCCGGCGGCGCCGAAAAATTTGCTCGCGACGACGGTGAGCAGCATTCGCCTCAATCTGGCGTGGACGGATAGCGCGAACAATGAGACCGGTTTTGAAATCGAGCGCCGATTGGCGACGAGCACGGCTTATGCGATAGTGACGGCGCTCGCGGCGAATAGCAATAGTTTTGCCGACAATAACCTCGCGGTGAACTCAACGTATTTCTATCGCGTGCGGGCGTTCAATGCCGGCGGTTATTCGAGTTATTCCAATGAAGCGAGCGCGACGACGTTTCCCACGCCGCCGAACGCGCCCGGCAATCTGTTGGCGACGACGGTGAGCAACACGCAGATCAAGCTCACGTGGAAAGACAATGCGGCGAATGAAGACAGTTTTAGAATCGAGCGCAGGCCGGGAGCGGCGGGGGTGTTCAAACGGATTGCGGTGCTGGCGGCCAATGCGAATCATTTTACCGACGCGGGTTTGAGCGCCAACACGGTTTATTTTTATCGTCTGCGCGCCTCCAATAAAGGCGGGTTTTCCGGTTATTCCAATGAAGCCGAGGCGACGACGCTGCCCAATCCGCCGGTGGCGCCGGATAATTTGAGCGCGACCGTGATGAGCAGCTCACGGATCAATCTGACGTGGCAGGATAATGCGACGAACGAAGACAGTTTCAAAATCGAGCGCGGCTCGACAGGCTCGCCGTATGCGGAGGTGGCAAGAGTCGGCGCGGATATCAGGAATTATGCCGATAACGGCCTGACGCCAGTCACGACGTATTTTTATCGCGTGGCCGCGGCCAATACCGGCGGGGCGTCGGGTTATTCGAATGAAGCGAGCGCGACGACGCGGCCAACGCCGCCGCTGGCGCCGGCGAATTTGTCGGCGACGACGGTGAGCAATACGCAAATCGATCTGGCGTGGCAGGACAAATCGACCAACGAAGACAGTTTCAAGATCGAGCGCAAACTGGGCGCGGCGGGCGTGTTTAAACAAATTGTGAAGCTCGGCGCGAACGTGAAAAATTTTTCCGACGCCGGCCTCGCGCCGAACACGAGTTATTTCTATCGCGTACGGGCGACGAACACCGGCGGGCCGTCCGGTTATTCCAATGAAGCGGGCACGGCGACGCTGCCCAATGCTCCGTTTGCGCCGGCGCGTTTACGAGCGGTGCCGCTCAGCCAAACGCAGGTCAATCTCGCGTGGGCCGATAGCTCGAACAACGAAACCGGGTTTAAAATTGAACGCAAAACCATCACAGATAATTACACGCAGATTGCCACGCTGGGTGCGAACGTGACAAGCTACGTAGATAACGGTCTGCAGCAGGACACGGAGTATTTCTATCGCGTGCGCGCGTATAATTCCGGCGGCCATTCGGATTATTCCGGCGAAGCCAACGCGATCACGCTGCCGAATATACCGAACCCGCCGGGGAGCCTGACGGCGACAACGAAAAGCAGCAACCAACTCGATCTCGTCTGGGCGGACAGTTCCAACAACGAAGCCGGTTTTAAGATTGAGCGCAAAGTCGGGCTGGTCGGCGTGTTTGTGGAAATTGCCACGGTCGGCGCGAAGGTGACGAGTTTTTCCAATCTCGGTTTGATTGCGAATACGCGTTATTTTTTTCGCGTGCGCGCTTATAATCGCGGCGGCAACTCGGCCTATTCCAACACCGCGGAAGCGACGACGCTGCCGAAGCCGCCGATTGCGCCAAGCGGTTTGATTGCCGCGGCACGGCCCAATTTGCAAATCGAGATCGCCTGGCAGGACAATTCCGCCAACGAGGATAGTTTCAAACTCGAGCGCCGGCCGGGACCGGCGGGCGCTTATGTGCAAATCGGCAAATTCGGCCAGGACGTGAGCGGTTATCTCGATACCGGTGTGAAAGCGGTGACGCCATATCTCTATCGCGTGCGCGCGTCCAATACCGGCGGCCACTCCGGCTATTCGAATGAAGTCAGCGTCACGACGCTAATTAATCCGCCCGCGGCGCCGAAAAATTTTAAGGCAACGACGTTGAGCAACACAAAGATTCTGCTGGCGTGGGCCGACAGTTCCAACGACGAAAAAGGTTTTCGCCTCGAGCGCAAAATCGCGGGCGGCGTGTTTGCAGAAATCAAAACGTTAGCGCCGAATGTGCAGAGCCATATCGATTCCAGTTTGAGCGGGAACGCGGAATATTTTTATCGAATTTACGCGTTCAACAACGGCGGCGAGTCGGGGTATTCGAATGAGACCAACACGCGCACGTTTCCCAATCCGCCGGCCAGACCGACGAGTCTGGTTGCGACGCCGGTGAGCAATACAAAGATCGGTCTCACGTGGCTGGATAATTCCGACAACGAGGCCGGTTTCAGAATCGAGCGCAAAACCCCGCAAAGCGGGGGAACTTATGTGCCGGTGGCGACGGCGGGCGCCAATAGGAAGGCATTCACCGATACGAGCCTCGCTGCGAACACCGGCTATTATTATCGGATTCGCGCGTTCAATCTCGGCGGCGCGTCGAGTTATTCGAATGAAACGACGGCGAAGACACTGCCCAATCCGCCGGCGGCGCCGCGCGAGTTGGCGGCCACCACGATCAATAATCGCCAGATCAATCTGGCGTGGAAAGACAGCTCGAACAATGAAATCGGTTTTAAGATCGAGCGCAAAATCGGCCTGGACGGCACGTACACCGACATTGCGGTGGTTAATACGAATGTGAAAAATTTTGCCGATTCAAGTCTCGCGGGCAAAATTGCGTATTATTATCGCGTGCGGGCTTATAATGCCGGCGGCCATTCGGCCTACTCCAACGAGACGACGGCGACGACGCTGCCGAATCCGCCGACGCCGCCGAATAATCTGACGATTACGCTGGTGACGAATCGGCAGATTCGGTTGACGTGGGCGGACAATTCCGTTAACGAAAGCGGATTCCGGGTCGAGCGCAAAATCCCGCAGGGCGGGACGGGAACATACGCCGTCGTGGCCACGCTCAACACGAATAACACCGTCTATGCGGATACAGGTCTGGCCGCGATCACGCCATATTTCTATCGCGTTTCTGCTTTCAATCCCGGCGGCAGCTCGGGTTACTCCAACGAGGTCGGCGCGACGACGTTGCCCAATCCGCCGGTGAAACCGGACAGTTTGGCGGCGACGCCGGTGAGCCATTTGCGCATCGATCTGAAATGGAAAGATCTTTCGAATAATGAAAGCGGTTTTCAGATCGAGCGCAGAATCGGCGCGGGCGGCGTGTTTGTGCAGATCGCTTCGGTCGGTCTCGGCGTGACGAATTTCTTCGACACGAATCTCGCCGGCAATAAAGAATATTTTTATCGCGTGCGGGCGTTCAATGCCGGCGGCCATTCAGGTTATACGAATGAAGTCAAGGGCGTGACGTTGCCGATTGCGCCGGGCAGTTTGACCGGCAATTCGCTCAGCAATCGGCGCCTCACGATTTTTTGGACGGATAGTTCCAATAATGAAAGCGGCTTCCGCATCGAGCGCCGTCTTTTTGAAACCGAATTTGTCGAGATCGGTTTCGTCGGCGCCAATGTGCACGTTTATGCCGACTCCGGCCTGACGCCGAACACGGTGTATTATTATCGCGTGCGGGCGTTCAATTTCGGCGGTCGGTCGGAGTATTCCAACGAAGCGCCGGTCGCCACGCTGCCCAATGCCCCGGCGCGACCGCGGGCGTTGAGTGTCTCGAGACGGCTCAACCTGAGCCTTGAGCTCGCGTGGGCGGATAGCTCGAATAACGAAATCGGATTTGCGATTGAACGTAAAATCGTCGCGGACACGGCGTATGCGGAAGTCGGCATTGTCAACGCGAATGTGACGGCTTACATCGATACCGGGCTTGTGGGGGAGACAAGATATTTCTACCGCCTGCGGGCTTTCAACACCGGCGGCTATTCGTTGTATTCCAATGAGGACAACAACCTGACGTTTCCCACGCCGCCGGCGACGCCGGGCGATTTGATCGCCACTATCGGCGGCAGCACGCGGATCAATTTGCTCTGGACGGATTATTCGACGAATGAAAACGGCTTCAAGATCGAGCGCAAACTCGTCAGCGATACGACGTATACGGAAATTGCGACGGTCAACGCCAACACCACGACTTATTCCAGTACGGGATTGACGGAGGGCGCGGCGTATATATATCGCGTGCTGGCTTTCAACGAAGGCGGCGTGTCGAATTATTCCAACGAGGTGAATGCGACGCCGGCCGATGACATCAACCTTGCGGTCAACAAACCGACGCTCGCTTCCGGCACGGAAGCCTCGAGCACAACCAGTCAGGCGGTTGACGGCGATCTGACGACCCACTGGCGCAGCAGCACGCTCAATCCCGCGGCGCCACTGGCGTGGCTGCGCGTGGAATTGCATCCAAGCTCGCAGATCATTATCGATCGCGTGGTGATCCGCTGGCATCAAACTTTTTTCGCGCCGGCATTTGAAATTCAGACGTCGGATAACGGCACGAGCTGGACGACGGTTTATGCGACGGAGGCCGGAACGATTGGCACGCAGGAAATCACGTTCATGCCGGCGCCGGCGCGTTTCGTCAGGTTGTATATGAAGCGCAATAACAAAGCGAATTATCGCGTGACCGAATTTGAAGTTTATAACGGCCTGGCCAAAGCTTCCCGCCACGCGACGGCGAGCGAGGCGATCATTCCGGCAACAGTGACGCTGCGGCCGAATTATCCGAATCCCTTTTCCCCGCATGGGCGGGGAACGACGACGATTTCTTACTCGTTGCCGGAAGGCCTGGTGGTGACGTTGAAAGTGCTCAATATCGCCGGACAGGAAGTGGCGACGTTAGTCGATCGCCGGCAGGAGCGCGGGATTTATCACGTGACCTTCAACGCGCGAAAATTGCCGAGCGGCGTGTATTTCGCGGTGCTGCAGGCCGGCGCCGTGCGAGAGGTGCAGCGGATGTTGCTGGCGAAATAACGGTCCGAGGCCTGAAGGTTCGATGTCTGAGGTCGATCGTTAATTTGGGGGGCGCGCCATGGATGGCCTGTGCTTCGTCCGAGGATAAAAATAAAAACCCCGATGCGGCCCCGGGCCCGATCGGGGTTTTACACTACACACCAGAATTTCTCACCCTTCATTCATTGCTTTCAAAATGATATCATTGTCAACATTGCTGGCTTGATAAAGCTCGCGCCAAAATTGCAAAAGTTTTAAAGAAATTTCGCTTGCACATTTTTCTACACGGCTGTAAATTAATCCGAATACCCGGCAGGGCTTTTTATTTTTCCGGTTTTGGCGCTTTTGGGGGGAGAGCGTTTCCGGGTCGAACTATTGCTTTGCCGATGCCGGCGCCCTTTGTATTTAATGCAATCGCCATGATAAGCGTGATTTTCCGTTTTTGCACAAACTGCAAACGCTCCCCTCGCGAGGCCGCGAGCGATAAGGCAATTTCTCGCGTTGCGTTTGGCGTAATGACAATCATCCCCCACGCCTTCCGCCCGCAAGATCTTCGTTTAACGCGCCGGTTAATTTTATTTCGATTCTGGCATAGCCGTTGCTTTACGTTAAACCGCCGCAGTTGTGGTTAAAATAACGACGCCGGTTTCGCTGTAATAAATAAAAACCCGGCGACGCCAAAATTTAAATTTTGCGCAGAAAAATAATTCCACAGCGTAAAACGTAATTCGTATTCTAAATTTGCGTTTTACGCATGACGTTTTATGAAGGGAAACCGTGCCACCTCTCGACGAAAAAGATCATTTCTTCGCCCTCTCCATCGATCTGCTCGGCGTCGCCGGCCTCGATGGCTATTGGAAACGCGTCAATCCGGCTTTTGAAAAAACACTGGGTTTTACCGAAACCGCATTGCTCGCCCAGCCGTATATGGAATTTGTTCATCCCGAAGATCATTTGGCCACCACGCAGGTGGTCGAGAAACTCAATCGCGGCGAGCCGCTGATTTATTTTGAAAATCGCCTTCGCTGCAAGGACGGCGCTTATAAATGGCTCGCCTGGACGTGCGCGCCGGCGGAAGGTTTGTTGTATGCCATCGGCCGCGACATTACCGAGCGCAAACGCATCGAACGCGCGCTGCGCGAGAGTGAAACCGGTTTCCGGCTGCTCTTTGCCAACAATCCGCATCCGATGTGGGTGTATGATCTGGAAATGTTTTTTGCGCAGTCGCTCGACGGCTTCTTTTTCATGGTGCTCGACGAGCCGGTGCGCTGGGACGACACCGTCGACAAGGAAAAAGTTTTGGATTATGTTTTTGCGCACAAACGCATGACGAAAATCAATGACGCGATGCTGGCGCAATATGGCGGCGCGCGAGCAGTTTATCGGCCTGACGCCGAATGATTTTTACGAGCACAACCTCGCGCACGGCCGCGAAGTGTGGCGGCGATTTTATGACGCCGGCCGCCTGCACGTTGAAACCGACGAGCGGAAATTCGACGGCACGCCGATGCAGATCGAAGGCGATTATATTTGCATGTACGATGCCGAGGGAAGAATCAGCGGCCATTTCGGCATTCAGCGCGATGTCACCGAGCGCAAGCGCGTCGAGGAAAAAAATCGCGAACAGGCGGCGCTGCTTGACATTGCGACCGATGCCATTATCGTGCGCGACCTGGAAGACCAGGTGCTCTTTTGGAATAAAGGCGCCGAGCGCGTTTATGGCTGGACGAAAGACGACATTCTCGGCAGGAAAGCGGTCGAGCGCATTTACCGGCAGCATTCAACATTATATGAAGAAGCCCGCGCGCTGCTGCTGCAAAAAGGCGAATGGCGCGGGGAGATGCCGCAAGTGACGAAAGACGGAAAAGAAATCATCGTTGAAAGCCACGCGACGTTGATGCGCGATCGCGACGGCAAGCCGCAATCCATTCTTTTTGTCAACACCGATATCACGGAGAGAAAGCAATTGGAGCGGCAATTTCTGCGCACGCAGCGCATGGAGAGCATCGGTACGCTGGCGGGCGGCATCGCGCATGATTTGAACAATGTGCTCGGTCCCATTCTCACCGCCGTGCAAATTTTCAAGAAAAAGCTGCCGGATGAACAGAGCCAGAGACTAATTGGCCTGCTCGAATCCACCGTGCAGCGCGGCGCCGATCTGGTCAAGCAAGTGCTGGCCTTCTCGCGCGGCGTCGAGGGCGCGCGCACGCTGCTGAGCGTGCCGCAGCTTGTTGGAGAAATTGAAAAAATCATCAAAGACACGTTTCCGCGCTCGATTCAAATTCACGCTAAAATTCCCAAAGACGCCTGGCTGATCACCGGCGACGCCACGCAGCTCTATCAAGTGCTGATGAATCTCTGCGTCAACGCGCGCGACGCCATGCCCAACGGCGGCCGCTTGCAAATCGAAGCCGAGAATGTCACCGTTGACGAACACTATGCCCGCATGCACGTCGACGCCAGCCCCGGGCCGTATGTCGCCATCAACGTCATTGATAACGGCGAAGGCATTCCACCGCACATCATTGACAAAATTTTTGAGCCGTTCTTTACCACCAAGGAAACGGGCAAAGGCACCGGTCTCAGGCTTTCAACCGTGATGGGAATCGTGAAAAGCCATGGCGGTTTTGTCAACGTCTATAGTGAAGAGAGCAAAGGCGCGAAATTTCGCGTTTACCTGCCGGCGACCAAAGCCGCGGAAACACAACAGGCGATCGCGGAACTGCCGGATTTGCCGATGGGCCTGGGCGAGCTGGTGTTGCTGGTCGACGACGAGCTGGTGATTCGCGAAATCACCGGCGTGACGCTGGAAACTTACGGCTACCGCGTGATCACGGCCAATGACGGCGCGGAAGCCATCGCGCTGTATGCGCAGCATCGCAGCGAGATCGCCGTGGTGGTGACCGATATGATGATGCCGTTCATGGACGGCCAGGCCACCATTCGCGCGCTGCAAAAACTCAATCCCAACGTGCAGGTCATCGCCGTGAGCGGGTTGATGCAAAACCATAAATCCGAGGAGCTCATCACCAACGGCGGCAAAATTATTTTTTTGCACAAGCCGTATACGACGGAGAAATTGTTGAAGTCGCTGCGGGAGATGCTGAAATAAAAGAGTTTTTGCTTGCGTGTTTTGCTTCATCTTTGTAAATTACATCACGGCTACATAATAAACGGAAACAAAACTCGACAAAACGGCTTCGCTGCCTGTGTCTGACCAATCAAAGAGCGTTATTGCTCAAAATTCTGAAGCAGAAGCTTTTGACATCTTCAAACAAGAACTTTCAAACGGGCTGATCGAAGTTCGGGGAATGAAAGTGTCATTCGACTTCGGCGATTTTAGTTATCTTCAAAAGAAGACGGATGGAGGTATGCGGTTGCGAAGAATTCGCTATATCAAAGAGACGCTTTGCAACCCTGAAGAAATTCGAGAAAGTGTTTCGGAGAGTCGTAAAGAGAAATCAGTTACTGAAGTCTACATCAATACTTTTTTCACTGCAGCGACCGAATCGGAAGGCGAGGCTTGCAAAGTTGTCGTTGAACCCACAATAGATTTTAACACGTTGCAAAGAATCTACAGGTTTAAAACTTTTTACTTCCCCAACGAGGAGACGCTCATTAAAAACAAGAAAGGCAAAAAATTATGGTCAGAGAGTTAAACGTCAGCCTCGAATACTTGCGCGAGAAAGACGTTCTGCTGATCAATGTTCTGCCGCGGCGAGAAGCTGAGACAAAAACGATGGGATACAATCACAGCTTTTTAATATTTCACGAAAAACACAACCCCAAAGCGATTGTTGGCGTGGAGGCGCTTGATTTCAGCGAAACCGTCTCGGAACTTGACACGGAACTCGTCGCTCTACCTGAAATAGATTCGACATTTAATGTTGCGGGCTCCAGCTTGCGTGGAATCAATTTCAGAGACTTGCTCAAATGGGCTTATGGAGAATTTGTCGCAAAGTCTCTGTTGGCCAAAGCCGCATAGTCATAATCGTGATTTGCAATGCACCGTCAAATAAAAAGACCGAGAGCCAATGCAATGGCTCCAATCGTGCTTTCGGAAATTTTAGCATTCCTTCCACAATTCCTTTATTGAACTCTGCTTTTAACGCGTTTTTTAATTTTTTTTTGTTGGTAAAGTCGTTGCCTGAATAAAATGCGTCGCCGCTGATTGAGGTCAAAAGGCAAATTCGCCAGTGTTCTATGACAACAAAAATCAATTCCGCCGCTACGCCCACCACGCGTGGCTATCGCTGGTACGCCGTCGCGGTGCTTTTTCTCGCCGGGGTTGCCATGCTCGGAGCGGCGCTATTTTTTATATCGGGCACGCGCTATCTTCGCGCCGAGCTTGAATGCGCTGCCGAATGATCCGGCATGAGCTTTATGGCGGTGCAATAATCAGCGCCTGGCCGGGTAAATCCGCTTTAAAAGATTTTGCTTGCAAATTTTTCTTCGCGGATGTAAATTAGTCCAAGTGTCCTTTGCATTTTTGCTAACTTCTAACAGGGTATTGAAACTTGGCTCCGACCATCGAGCGCCCGGCGCGCAACCAATACGAAGCGCGGTTAATTCAATTGCTCAAAGGGCGTTTTGCAAAGTCGAACCTCGGCGTGGATGATTACGAAAAAATCGGGGAATTGCCACTGGAGATCGACATGGTGGTCAAGTGCTTAGAACAAAACTGGACTCCGGATTTCGCCAAATTTCCCCGGCTCTTTGACTACTTTCGACGTTACAACATTATCGAAATCAAGACGGAGCAGGATCGGCTAGAGGTCAAGGATCTGCCAAAATTACTGGCTTATGGCTGGCATTACATGGCGAAATCGGGGCTGGAGAATGTTCGTGAAGTCACGCTGACGGCGCTTGTTCATCATCTAACACCTCAGGTTCAAGAAGCGTTGCCGAAATTCGGCTTTGAGCTGAAGGCGCCGAACGTTTATCGGCGCGACTCGGATATGGAGGCCTTTGTGATAGCTTTTGCCGATCTTCCGGATGAATTGCTGCCGGAAGAGTTGCGGGCTTTTACCAGTCCGGCCAGACGGCAGCAGCTTTTCGTTTCCTGTCTCGGTGACCAGGAAAAAATTTCTATTGTTGAAGTTATAACCGACTTGTTCGCAAGCGAGGTGAAAAAAATCATGCAATATCTCAGAGAAGAATCATTGAAGACCATTTTGTCGGCGGTAGGAGAAAAAAGGATCATCTCCGCCCTCGGTGAAAAGAACGTCATCTCCGCCCTCGGTGAAGAGAACGTCATCTCCGCTCTTGGAGAAGAGAAGATCATCTCCACTCTCGGCAAGCAGAAATTGTTAGCGGCCTTGAACAGAGAAGATTTGATCGCCGCATTGGGAGGAAGCGAGAATTTATTAAAAACGCTTCTCGCGACGCTCAAGCCCGAGCAACTTCGGGAAATGCTCGAAGCCACCGGTCGCAATTGACCGCTTTGGGCTTCGGAATTCCACCTGAAGCTTATTGCAAAGTCTCTATCGGCCAAAGCCGCATAGTCTTAGTCGTGATCTGCAATGCACATTCAGGACGCGGACCATGAGCAAACCGCCAATCGTTTCGCCCCTTTTCGCCCCGGGCTGCCGGCTCTTTTTACCTTCCTCGTCCTCGCCCTTTTTGATGCTTTGATCGGCGGCGCGATTTCAGCGCTACTCCGTCTCAGCGGCTGGACGGCGCTCGATCAACGGTTGAATGATGTTTATCACGTCAACTATGCCATCGTCGTCGCCGCCGCATTGGTCTGGCATTATTCGCATTTCAAACACCTCCCCGCTGTTCTCGCCGTTGCGATTCTTTTTCTTGGGTATGTCGAAGACACGCTATTCTACTTTCTCACCCCTTTATTTAATCCTGCCATTAAACTGTTGACCAAAGGTGAAGCTTTTCAAATGGCCGCCGGCGAAATCCTGCCCCAGGAAATCTCCGGCTGGCTCGGCTGGCTGGGAAGGGCCTTGCTGGGTCGAAATATTGCTTTGGCCTGGCCGGCCCTCTTTGCAGTTAATGCAATCGCCATTTTAGCCGCGATTTTGCTGTGTTGCATAAAATGCAAGCCTGCTGATAGAACCATCGCGCGCTAATGCAATCTTCCCGGTTTTACCTGCCAATATTTCAACCTCCCTTTCACAATTTCACGAATGAAGTCCGGCCTTTAGCCGGCTTTGCAATTTTGCTGCTTTCCTGGCATAGTCGTTGCTTTAGTTAAAAGCGCCGCCATTGATTGATGTAAAAACAATAAATCTATAATAGACATAGTTTAATAAAAACATAAAGACATAAACAAATTTAAATCCCGCACAGGAAAACAATAACCGATTTTCTTTGCATTCTTGTGCTGAAATAAATTGCAAAGAAGAATCACCTCAATTATCAGGAGAAGCACGATGAGTCTCAAAATCACAGGAACCTTGAGCGCCTTAATTGCAGCCACGATGATCATTGGTTGCTCGGAAGATAATGACCCGGTGCAGCCGCAACCAGGCCCGCAGGCCACCGTTATCACGGCCAGCGGCGACATTGCCGCGAAAGTCACGGAATTTCGCACGCTGCTCGGCGATCCCGCCAATGGCGGCACGGGCGGACAACAG
>Ga0247727_10007347_pt1 | contig 21004 bp, 20 predicted proteins | sample WisWelCaveWW1625_FD_202498 | JGI IMG/M metagenome (GOLD analysis project Ga0247727, IMG submission 202498) | Biofilm microbial communities from Wishing Well Cave, Virginia, United States - WW16-25 | ecosystem: Environmental > Aquatic > Deep subsurface > Groundwater > Cave microbial mat | place... | reverse complement strand
TGGCATACATGCTCCGAAATGTGAAAAGAATGTATGCCTTAATATATATCGCGGCATGTAAAATTCCAATAAAAAATACGTCATCGTAATTATGAAACTATGTACTTAGGCAAAAAATTCCGCTCAAACTCCCCCACTTTTTTGTTTTTCCTCAACGCCCGTATTTCCTTTTGAACAATCAATGCTCGCGCGAAGTAATGAAACGCACCAAATTGATCAGCGAATTTTTAAACGGCGAATCCGGATAGGAATCGAGCAAAGCCACCGCCTCTTCGGTGAACCGATTCGCGGTTTGCATCGCATACGTAACGCCGCCGTGCCGCTCGATGAAATTGACGATGTCACGATAGTCGCTTTTGCGCGAGCGCCAGCCGGAATTTTTTTGCACGAGCCGAATGATCGCCTTGGCCTCGCGCCGTTCCGCCTGTTTCAATGCGTGCAGCAGCGGCAGCGTGATTTGGTTTTCGCGAATGTCGTTGCCAATCGGCTTGCCGGTGTGGCTCTCTTCGCCGAGCAAGTCGAGAATGTCGTCGCGAATTTGAAACGCGATGCCGACCTTCTCGCCAAATTCTCCGAAGCGCGCGATGGCCGTCTCGCTTTGGCCGCCGGCCAACGCGCCAAGCTGGCACGACGCCGAGAGCAGCGCCGCGGTTTTGTCGGCAATCAAGCGGAAATAAATTTCTTCCTCCATCCAATAATCGCGGCTGCGCTCCACTTGCAGCAGCTCGCCCTGACTCATGCGTTCGGCGGTGCGCGAGATAATCGCAAAGGTTTTGACGTCGCCGAGATGCAGCATCGCCAGCAGAGATTTGGAGAATAAATAATCGCCCATCAGCACGGAGATTTTATTTTTCCAAATCGAGTTGATGGTGGGAAATCCGCGCCGGCGGTATGAGTCATCCACGACGTCGTCATGAACGAGCGTGGCGGTGTGAAGCAATTCGAGAATCGCGGCGGCTTTGAGACGTCTGTCGTCGCCGCCATTTTTTCCGGTCTCGACTCCGTTCGCAGAATGGGCGGCGCTGAAATTCAGCCGGCTCACCAGCAAAACCAACACCGGCCGCAGTCTTTTGCCGCGATGGGAAATGAGATAATGAACGACTTTATCGATCAGGAAAATGTCGGATTTGAGAATGGCCTTGAATTCCTTTTCAAACGCCTCCAAATCTTCTTTGATGGGTTCAATGATGTCTTTCAACCGCACAGCCGCATCAAGTTGAGTTGAGAATTTCCAATTTCATTTTAAATAATGTACGCATTCATCGAGAGTTTGTCAATGATAAATTTGCCAACAAAAAAGTCCCATCCTCGGTATCGAGGCCTGGGACTTTTCGATTCGTCGAAATGAACACGCGAACGGCCGAATTATTTCTTGCTGCTGGAATGCTCGCTGGGATGTTCGGCAGCAGCCGGCGCTGTGGGCTTGGCAAAGGCGTCGTCGGTTACGCCCGCGTTGTGTTTTACTTCGCGCAAGGTCGCTTCGGCAATCATCTTGCTGAGCTCATAGGTTTGCCGATAATTTCGGGCAACCATGATGCCGTCGTGCGCGGCGTAACCCGTCAACGTCATGACGCTCGGTTCGCGCGCGCCAGTTATTGGGCCAACTGCCTGGCACTCAGTCCGCTCGATCAAACCGGTTTGCGCGTCGCAATAATTCTTGCTGACGTTGCCAAACTTATCCGTTGCCTGCACGACGTGATAAATTTTGCCTTCCAGCGTGGTATCCGGCCACATCGCCAGTTTAATGCCCTTCGCTGCATAGTTGTGCCAGCCGTCAAGCCAAGTTTCCGCCATGACGCTGGTTTCTTGCATTTGCTCCGGCGTCATCTCGTTCACGGCTACTGAGCCATCCGGCCCATGTGCGTAGACCCAGCCGTTCGTGCCGTCAAACACCGAGATGTATCCGATCATGCCGTTCGGACCTCGCACTTCGAATTTGAGTTTGTTGGGCTGCTTCGTCGTAATGGTCATCTCGGCGGTTTCGCTGATCAGCGAGTCACCCTGCGAGAATGTAACTTTTGACTCCCACGTCGAAACTTGATCTTGAATCGAGGCGATTTTTTCCTCCCCACCCAAGCTCTGCACCATTTTGTTAACGACGTCGTCGACCGTCGTTTTTTTGGCGCAAGCGGTGAACGCCAAACCCACCGCCAACGCGAGCGTAACAACACTACGTTTCATAAAACTTCTACCTCCTCACATAAATTTTAAAAACCAATGCACTTTTATTTGCACGGCCAATATAATCTTTTTTGCCGCAAAAAGCAACCAATTGTTCGACGCGGCTACTTTAAATTTGGACTTATTTCTTGGAATCGATTGGCTTCGCAGTTTTGCGTGAAAGCATTGCCGGCGGGGCCTCCAGTTTGGGGAGAGTAAAATAAATCGCCGTTCCTTCACCGAGCTTGGAATCGACCCGGACCAGTCCCTGATGATTTTCAATGATGCGGCGCACGATGGCCAAGCCGATTCCCGTGCCTTGAATTTGTCCGACGTTCGCGCCACGCTGGAACAACTCGAAGGCTTTGGCATGAAACGCCGGCTCCATGCCAATGCCGTTATCGCGCACCCACAATGCATGAAAGCGCGGTTGCTCATCCCAGCCGATCTCGATACGCAGCGGCGCGTGAGGCCGGCGATATTTGACGGCGTTGGTGAGCAAATTTTCAAAAACGGTTTTCAACTCGTCGCTGTCGGCATACAATCGCAGCTCGTCAAAATTTTTGGGCGAGAAAGTGAATTCAACATCTTGAAGCTGTCCGAGCAAACGCCTGTCTTCGATCACGGTTTCTACCAGCGTGTTGATGTTGACCATTTCAAATGTGAAGGGATAACGCCCCAAGCGGGAGAATTCCAACAGATCGCGCACCATTTTCTCCATCAGCGCCGTGTTTTGCCGCAAGCGCTCCAGAAAATGCCGATGCTCGGCATTGAGATTCGCGCCTAATTCCTCATGTAAAATATTGGCAAAACCTTGAATCGACGCCAGCGGTGTTTTCAAATTGTGGCTGACAACGTAGACGAAATTTTCCTGTTCTTCTTCGCGCCGCCGTTTTTCAATTTCTGTGACCGGATGATTTGAGCTGCTCTTTGTTGGTTGGAGGGTGTGAAGATTCGCTGGCAGGGCTTGCGCACGCTGAATGCCGGCGATCAACAAATCAGCTAACGACGCGAGTGGGCCATTGTGAGGATTTGAAAACGATTTTAGATGGAGATGAAGCTCTTCCAGTGTTGAAGCGTGGTTGATGGCGGCGCCGACGGTTTTGATGAGCGCCGGCCAGTCTATGACTCCCTGAGCGCCGTTGGCGCGTTTATTGGTCTCGACCGTTCGCGCGGATAACTCCCGGCCTTTCCTTTCCATCTTGACAACCGCAGGCGCGAACCTGGATGCATCCTTTCTCTCCATGGCATCTCACTCACCAGCTTGGTCATTTCATGCTTTCCTTTGAGAAACAGCTACAAACTAATCGTTTTCTGTTTTAAAAGCAAGTGAGAAAAATTTTGTTAAGAATTTTTAACTGACATTTAAAATATCGACTGATCACTTTTCATTTGACTTTTCCTGCTGATTTGCTTATTTTCTGTGACCAAATATTAACCAAACGACAAATCCGACCTCGTGGTTGCAACGTATTTCTCTATGAATTCGCGAATCACTAAATTTGAAAAATCGTTGCAATTTCTACAAAAAGGAGCCGTTCTTATGAAAAGCGTTTTTTATTTCTGTAATTCAAAAACCGCAAAAAGTTTGGTGCTCGTTGCGATGTTTGCAGCAATGGTGAGCGTCATGCCGGCTTGGGCTTTGGTTAATTCTGCCACGCCCGATTCGGTCGGGCCCGATTATTCGCTGTTGACGCAGGTTTTGCGCGATCACGTCAAAGACGGCGCGGTCAATTACAAAGCCATCAAAACCGACAAGCGTTTTGCCGACTTCATCGACATTCTCAAGAAAACCGATCCCAATTCGATTTCTCCCAAAAATCGTCTTGCTTTTTGGATCAACACTTACAACGCTTTTGTGCTCAAAGTGGTTGTCGATCAATATCCGATCAAAAGCATCATGAGCAAAACGGCGTATGCGCTCGGCAAATCGAATTTCCAAAAGAAGCTGGTGACGATCAACGGCATGGCGTATTCGCTGAATGACGTCGAAAACAATATTATTCGTCCGATGGGCGATCCGCGCATTCATTTCGCCATCAACTGCGCCGCGAAGAGTTGCCCGCCGTTGCGCTCCGAAGCCTTTGAAGTTGGCCGGCTTGGCGAGCAGATGGATGAACAGACGAGCGGCTTCATCAACAATCCGGCAATGAACAGCTTCGATTTTGCCAAAAAAGAAGCGCTGGTTTCAAAAATTTTTGATTGGTTTCAGGAAGATTTTAAAAAGTATTCGACCGGTGTGCCGGAGTTTATCAGCCGATATTTGCCGCCGGAGCAGGGGAAGCAGCTTGTGGCTGCGGGCAAGGCGTTCAAGATCAAGCATAACGATTACAACTGGGATCTCAATGAGTAGCTCGCGCTGAGAGCCTGGCCGGATAATTTTCCGACCGGGCACGCCGGGTGGCCGGTCAATTTTTGAGCCCACTGTTGCGGCGCAAAAATTCAATTTTAAAATCGAATAGTAGAATATGAAGGCGGCGATTACGTTTGCTCCTGCTGCGGAAAAAATTTTTACATCACTGCAAGTTCAACATGCCTTCGTTTCAATCATCGTTCCCACGCTCAATGAAATCCAAAATGTTTGCCGGCAGGCGCTTGCCCTCAGTCGATTGCCCGAAGCTGAGATTATTTTTGCCGACGGCGGGAGTGGCGATGGCACCCAATGTGAAATTGAAACTTCATTATATGATTTGCCCAACGTGCATTTGATTCATGCGCCTTGCGGTCGCGCCCGCCAAATGAACGCCGGCGCGCGCAAAGCCAAAGGCGAGTGGCTGGTTTTTTTGCACGCCGACACGCAAATGCCGCCGGAATCGTTTGGCGCTTTTTTAAAATTGGTGGAACATTCGTCGACGCTCAATTCCGGCGCGTTCGCTTTTCGCGTCGACAATAAAAAATGGGTTTACCGTTATCTTGAATTTTACGTTGGCCTGCGCTGCAAGTTATTGAAACTGCCGTTTGGCGATCAGGCGATTTTTGTCAAACGGCGACTGTTTGAAGAAATCGGTGGATATCGCGAAGATTTTCCGCTGATGGAAGACATGGAACTCGTGCAGCGTCTCAACAAACAATCCGGTTTTAATGTTTTAAAATTCCCGATCTACACCTCCGCCCGCCGCTACGAAACGGACGGCTTTTTAAAGCGCGGTTTGGGCAATATTTATTTGCAATTGCTTTATCGACTCGGTGCGTCGCCGAGAGAATTGGCGAAGAAGTATTGGAAGTGAATCTGGTGACTGGATGCTTGTTGCTGAGTGCCGATCATGAAAATTCGAGCGACAAACAACCGGCGCCCAGCAACCAGTAACGAGGAGAAAATATGCCCAATCATAACGGGAAGATTCCGCCGGTTTTGCCGGATACGACCGGCGGCCGTCGCATCCCTACATCGAAAGAAGCTTTCGCGAAAACGTGGGAACGGCTCTCGCCGAAATTTCGCACGCCGAGCCAGTCGCTGGGGCAGCGCAAAGCGATTGGTTGTGTCGCGCTGGAAATTACGCAGCGCTGCAATCTCGATTGTACGCTCTGTTACTTGAGCGAGATGAGCGAAAGCACGCTTGATATCCCTTTGGATGAAGTCAAACATCGGATCGACGAAATTCTTTACACGTATGGCCGGAACACGCCGGTGCAGGTGACCGGCGGCGATCCGACGCTGCGCAAAGAAGAGGAGTTGATTGAAATCGTGCGTTATGCGTCGTCGCGCGGCTTGCAGCCGGCGCTGCTCACCAACGGTATCAAGGCGACGCGCGAGCTGCTGCAAAAATTGGCGGTCGTTGGACTTCGCGACGTGGCGTTCCACGTCGATATGACGCAAAACCTGAGGGACGAAAAAAAGCGATTGTATGCTTCGGAAGAGGAACTCAATGTCATTCGCAAAAAATATATCGAACGGGCGCGCGGCCTCGGCATCGCGGTGATTTTCAATACGACTTTATGCAGCGCCAATTTTCACGAGCTGCCGATGCTGGTGCGATTTTTCCGCGATAACGCCGACGTCGTCGGCATGTGCAGTTTTCAATTGCACGCCGACACCGGCCGCGGCGTTATGCGCGGGCGCCCCGATGAGATCGAGCCGCGCAATATCATTCGCCTAATCAACGAAACCTTGGGCCGCAACATCAATTTCGACGTGGTTGACATCGGCCATCCGAGCTGCAACCGCATCGGCTATTCGTTTGTTTGCAATCGGAACGCGTACGATTTGTGGTGGGAGCCTGATATTATCAACAAGCTTTACGACGAATTCGAGGGCGTCGGTCTTGATCGCGGCAATCCCAAGAAAGCCGTTAAGACGGCGCTCTTGCACGTGCTCAAACATCCTAAAATACTTTTGAAGGGATTGCCATTCATTCTCGTGCATCTCTGGCGCATGAAGTGGGACTTGCTCAAGAGCGGGTTCAAAGTGCACAAACTGAGTTTCTTCATTCACAATTTCATGCATGCGGAAGGGCTCGATTGTGAGCGCATCGACAACTGCTCGTTTATGGTGATGACGGCGGAAGGCCCGGTGTCAATGTGTTTGCATAATGCCAATCGGGATTTGTATATTACGAAGGAATTTAAATTCAAGGCGAATGACGTGGAGAAAACATTCAATCCGGTGCGCGAACATAAACGCAATTACTGGGCTCAAAAACTTCCCACGCTGAAAGCCATTCAACCGGTTGGGCGCCAGCAGGAAAGTGCGCCGGCAGAAACCGTGTCGAACTTTTGAGCTTTGCCTGAATATAGAGGATCGAATTGCAACAATAGGGGCTTGCGTGATCAACATTTTTTTCACGGTCTTCCAGCCGGCGCGAAACGGTTGGAAGACTTTCTTTTTATTGACAGCCGCTCTTTTCGTGCTCGCGGCGCCGGCTCCGGCTTCAGAAACTGATAGTTTGTTGACGCAGGCGCGCGCGCTTTATTACGACAGCATAAAAGACAAATCCAAGATCGATGGCGCGATGGCGTTGTTTGCAAAAATCGGCCAAATGGATGCGTATTTAAATGGCCGCGCGCAAACTTATATCGGCTCGCTAACGGCGGTGCGCGCCAAATTTTCTTTCTGGCCGCATCAAAAATGGAAATGGGCGAAGAAGGGTTTGCGTCTCATGGATGGCGGTCTCGCGCAGAATCCCGCCGACATCGAGTCGCTTTTCATTCACGGCACGACGTGTTATTATCTGCCGAAATTTTTTGGCCGCGCCGACGAAGCACAGCGCCATTTGCGTGAAATCGTGCGCCTGCTGCCGGAGCGCGCCCGCGACTACGAGCCGGCGATCATAGCAAACGTCATCAAATTTATTGTGGACAAAATCAAACTCACCGAGACGGAGCGCGAGCATCTGATGATAATCAACGCAAAGCTGGCCCAAAAATGAAGGCCGAGTATCTGCTGCTCAATTTGCTCATTCTGGCCGGGCCGCTGATGATGAGCTTCGAGAAGCAAATTCATTTCGTCGACAAATGGCGCTATGCGTTTCCGGCGATCATCATCGTTGCCATTCCCTATCTCTTTTGGGATTCCCTCGTCACCGGCTCGCATTGGTGGTTCAATGAAAAATATGTCATTGGTTATCGTTTAGCCAAATTGCCGATTGAAGAAGGGCTCTTTTTTTTCACCGTGCCGTTCGCGGCGCTTTTTTGCTGGGAGGTGATCGGATTTTATTACCGGCATGATCGAAAAATTTATTTCATGCGGCGCGTGCGTTACGCGCTTTATTCGCTGCAACTAATCGGCTTGCTCTTTTTTGCGCGCGGCAAAGAGTACACCGGCCTGATGCTGATTTTCCTCGGAGCCGCCGCAATCATCGACCGCGTGCTGAAAACCAACCTGTTTGTGCATGCCCGCCTGTTCGTTTATCTCGCCATTCTCATCGGTTTCATTCTCATTTTCAACGGTTACTTGACCGGACGACCAGTGGTTTTCTACGGCGAATCCTACCAGCTCGGCATTCGGGTCGGCACGATTCCCATTGAAGATTTCGGCTATGGCCTTTCGCTCATTTTGCTGGTCACCGTTTTTTATGAAAAATTCAAAAATTTTACAAAGAACTGATTTGTTATTTCACCCCGCCGCGCGATGAAGCTCTGCCATGACGCCGGCAATGTAAGCCGCGGCGAGAGCCTCATCACTTCAGCCAATGTCAAACGCCCTTGAAAAAGGTTGTCAGCGCGAGGATAACGAAGGCGGCGGTCACGAGCCAAAACGCGTTCGTTCCGATCACGGCCATCGAGACAATACCGACTCGACCGAGAATCCCGATCACGCCGAGAATCACCGCGATAAGCCACATCACCTGGTTGGGGGCATTGAGTTTCATTTGTCCTTCCTCCGTTTACGGTTAATGGGAAAATGATTTAAGCGACGGAAGCTTCAAGCTTGATGTAAACCTGCAACGCCGGTATATAGCGCTTGTCAAATTCTCGATAATTGGTCAAAGAATATAGGATAAAATGCGAAAGACGCAACAACTTTTTACTAATGGCTCCTATCTTTTTTCAAGCAAATCGCGCAGCGCGCCTTCCAACTCCGGATGATGAAATTTATATCCCGAGGCTAACAGCCGCGCCGGCTCAAGACGCGCGCTGGAGAGCAGCAGATCGTCCGCCATTTCACCGAGCGCCAATCGCGCGGCAAACGCCGGCAACGGAAAAATCGTCGGTCGCGATAAAACTTTTCCCAGCGTTTTGGTAAATTCCTGATTCGTCACCGCGCGCGGCGCCACGGCATTCACCGCGCCGTGCAAGGTTTCCGTCATCAGCGCGTGGCGAATCGCGCCGACTACGTCATCCAGCGAAACCCAGCTCCAGTATTGCTTGCCATCGCCGACAATGCCGCCCACGCCCGTTTTAAACGGCAGCAGCATTTTCGCGAGCGCCCCGCCTTTCGGGCTCATCACGATGCCGGTGCGCAGATGCACGACGCGAATGCCTTTTTTCTTCGCAGGATCGGCGGCGCTTTCCCACTCCTGACAAATGTCGGCAAGAAAACCTGTGCCGGCGCCGCTGTCTTCGCGTAAAATCGTGTCACCGCGATTTCCGTAATAGCCGATCGCCGACGCGCAAACCAAAACTTTCGGCGGCTTGGAAAGTTTGGCGAGCGTCTCGCTCAACAGCATCGTGCCTTGCACGCGGCTGTCGCGAATTTTGGCTTTTTGCGCTTCCGTCCAACGGCTCGCCGCAATGCTTTCGCCGGCGAGATGCACGACAGCGTCGAAACCTTCAACGTCTTTTGCATTCAGCTTTCCTGCCGCCGGATTCCATTGCACGGTTGGCTCGCTGCTTTGCATCGGCGAACGCACCAGCCGCGTCACGCGATGATTTTGAGTTTTCAAAACCTCGATCAACGCCGAGCCGATCATGCCGGTTGAACCGCTAATGAGAATATTCATTTCCACTCCTCCTTGCGACCGTAAAAATTTTAACTTTTTGAACACGGATGGCACGGATGACGCAAATAAAAATCCGCGAGAATCCGTGCGATCCGCGTCAGCCGTGTTCAAAAGCTTTTATTGATCTTGCGCATAAAAGAATTATTTAAAAACCTGCCTGTACATCGTCTCATCAAAACCGACGATCAACGTCCGTCCTTTTCGCAACGCCGGCGCGCGCAGATTGCCCGTGCGTCCAATCAACAATTCCGCCAAAGCAGCCTCATCCGGTTTGCCTTTACGCAGATCGAGATGCACCACCGCACGGCCTTTGCTGGCGTAAATTTCATCAATATTTTTGACGATGTCAAGCGCTTCTTTTTTCGACAGCGTTGCCGCCTTGGTGCTCAATTGCTCGACCGTTTCAACTTTATGCTTCGCAAGAAACTCCTGCGTTTTCGCGCAGGTGTTTCAGCTCGGACGGTGATAATACCAATCGACTTTGGCCATCGCATAACCTCATTCCATTCTACCAGACAAAGATTTTAATCCGGATGATTCCCAAAATCCGGATACCAAAAACATTTTTTCTGTTTGGCTCCGCCTCATCTGCGTTGTGTCAATTTAAACCGGGAAAACGGCGATGTCAAGCAGCAATCTTAAATCCGAGGCTTGACTTCTTTGGCTGTGGCAATTATATTGGTGAAGAGGCTCAGGCTTGCCAAAAGATTAACAAGAATCATATCGGTTTCAATTTGCATGGGCAAAAAATATCTGAAAGTATCGCGCCATGTCTAAACGCGTTCTCGTCATTGGCGCGGGCCTCGGCGCGCTCAGCGGCGCGTTGCGGCTGGCGAAAATGGGATTCGACGTCACGCTCTTTGAAAAGAATGAAACTATTGGCGGCAAGCTTAATGAGAAAAAATTAAGCGGCTATCGCTTCGACGCCGGTCCCTCGCTGCTGACGATGCCTTTCGTCATCGACGAGCTGTTTGAATTTTGCGGATTCGCCCGCAAAGATTTTCTCGAATTCATTCCGCTTGAGCCGGTCTGCCGCTATTTTTATCCCGACGGCGCCAGGCTCGACGCCAGCAGCGATGTTGAGAAGATGAAGCGAGAAATCGCGCAGCGTTCTCCGCGCGACGCCGAGGTGTATGAGAATTTTCTGGCGTATACCGAACGCCTCTACAAATTGACAGCGAATATTTTTCTGTTCTCGCCAATTCACGAGTTTGCCGAGATTTTGAAATGGCGCAATTTGCCAACGCTGTTGCGGCTGCCGCAAATCGATCCATTGCGCACGGTGCACGGAGGCGTGTCGCGGTTTTTTAAAGACGCGCGCCTGGTGCAATTGTTTGATCGCTACGCCACGTACAATGGCTCCAATCCCTATCGCGCGCCGGCGACGCTGAATGTCATTCCGTACGTCGAATACGTTTTGGGCAGCTACTACATTCGCGGCGGCATGTATCGCCTTGCCGAAGCCCTTTTGCAGCTCGCGCATCAAGGCGGCGTGAAAATTCAGACCTCGGTTCGAGTCGAAAAAATTTTGCACGATGGCCGGCGCGTAAGTGGAATTCAAGCCAACGGCGAAAAAATCGCCGCCGACTTTGTGCTCTGCGGACAAGATGTTGTCGTCGCGCATAATGAGCTGATTGACGGCTTCGAAAACCGCCGCGAAAAATTAAATCGACTGGAACCTTCGTGCTCCGGACTCGTATTTCTGTGGGGCGTCAGGAAGCAGCATCCTGAATTAGCGCATCACAATATTTTTTTCTCGCGGGACTATCAAAAAGAATTCGCGCAAATTTTTGAGGAGAAACGCCCGCCGGACGATCCCACGATTTACATTGCGATCACGAGCAAAAGCGATCCGGCGCATGCGCCCGCCGGCGGAGGGAATTGGTTTGTGTTGTTGAATATGCCGTATTTGACCGAGGAGATAAACTGGCAAATCGAAACAGGCCGCGTGCGTGACATTGTTATTAAAAAAATCTGCCGCATGGGTTTTGATCTTGCAAACCAAATCGACGCGGAATTCGTACTTTCTCCAGAGGATTTTTACAAAAACTATCTCGGCAATCGCGGCAGCATTTATGGCATTTCGTCAAACAGCCGCAGCACGGCTTTCAAACGCCCGGCCAATCGCAGCCGCGAATTGCGCGGCCTCTATTTCGCCGGCGGCTCCACCCACCCCGGCGGCGGCATTCCGCTGGTTTTGCTTTCGGGTAAAATTGCGGCGGAGTTGATTGTTCGAAGCGAAGCAAAAGCTTAGAACGCGGATTACACGGCTGACGCGGATTTTCACAGAATAAAAATTTTAAAAATCCGCGACAATCCGTCAAATCCGCGTTCAAAAAAAGGAAAATTGAATTGGGCAAAATCTTCATCATCGGCTCCGGTTTTGGCGGCCTCGCCGAAGCGATTCGCCTGCAGGCGCGCGGCTTCGACGTCACCATCTTTGAAAAAAACGCGATGGCCGGCGGGCATGCGTATCAATTCAAAAAGAGCGGCTACACGTTTGACATGGGGCCGTCGCTGATCACGGCGCCGGAAATCATCAAATCCGTTTTTCGCGCGGCGGGAAAAGATATCGCAGATTATCTCGAGTTGGTCAAGCTCGACCCGTATTACCGCATTTATTTTCACGACAAAACTTATCTCGACTATTCCGGCGACTCTGCCGCGATGAAAGCACAAATGGCGGTGTTCAATGCTGGCGACGCGCAAAATTACGATCGTTTCATGCAAGAGTGCCGCAAGATTTATGAAGCCGTGATCGTCGACGGCCTGGGTTCGACGCCATTTAATCGTTTGCAGACGATGCTCAATTTTCTCCCGCGCGCAATCAAGCTCAAAGCGATTTTGCCCGGCTATAATTTTGTCAAACGCCATTTCCAGGACGCGCGCCATCGGTTCACCTTTTCGTTTCATCCGCTCTTCATCGGCGGCAATCCATTTCGCGCCCCCAGCATATATTTAATGATACCCTATTTGGAAAAGGCCGGCGGGGTGTGGTTCACGAGCGGCGGCATGTACAGCCTCGTGCAGGCATTCGCGCGCGTTTTCGATGAACTGGGCGGCGTTTTGCAAACGAACGCCGAAGTCACGGAAATCGTCGTGCAAAATGGGCGAGCCGCCGGCGTGATCGCCAATGGAAAATTCCATCGCGCCGAGGCCGTGATTTCCAATGCCGATTGGGCGCACACGCAGAAAAATTTGATTCAGCCGGAACATCGCCGCCAATGGACGAATCGCCGCGTTGAGAAGCTCGATTACTCGATGAGCGCGTTTCTGCTCTATCTCGGCGTGCGCAAACAATATCCGCAATTGCAGCATCATACGATTATTCTTTCGCCGCGCTACAAAGAATTAATCCGTGATATTTTCGACCATAAAATCTTAGCCGACGATTTTTCGATGTATTTGCACGCGCCGACGAAAACCGATCCCGCGCTGGCGCCGGACGGTTGCGAGAGTTTGTACGTGCTCGTTCCGGCGCCGAATCTCGCGGGCAACGTCGATTGGTCGAAAACTGCGAAACCTTTTGCCGAGAAAATATTAAAACATCTTGAAGAGGATTTCGGCCTGCAGGATTTGCGCGCGCATCTCGACGTGCTCGAATTTTTCACGCCGGAGCATTTTAAGCAGCGGCGCAACTCATATCTCGGCACGCCGTGGGGCGTTGAGCCGAAGCTGACGCAAACGGCGTATTTTCGTCCGCACAACCGCAGCGAAGAAATTCAAAATCTCTATTTCGTCGGCGCGGGCACGCATCCCGGCGCCGGCCTGCCCGGCGTGTTGCTCACCGCGGAAGCGACGGAAAGGTTGGTGCTTGAAGATTTTGGTGTTTCCCAAAATGGTCGGAAGATTCAAACATATACTCAGTCACAAGCTGTTGGAATTTTGGATTGATGGAGTTTTGGATTGATGCAATCCGGTAATCCCAAAATTCAACACGCCAATAATCCATCGATCCAGCAATCCACCGATCCAATAACCCGATGAACTTCTGGCTCGAACCATCCAACCGAGCGGCTTTCGAGCATGCTCGACAAATTACCGCCTACTTTGCCAAAAGCTTTTATTTTTCGGCGAGCCTCTTGCCGTTGGAAAAGCGCTGGGCGACATACGCGGTTTACGGCTTTTGCCGCTATGCCGACAATCTCATCGACAAACAGCGCAATCGTGAGGCGGTTGAAATTTTGCGCGAGGTGGAATTTCTTGATTACGAACTTCGCACGGCGTATCGCACCGGCGAGTCCGAGCATCCGATTTTGCGGTCCTTCATCATCGTCGCGCAGCGCTACGAGATTCCGCTGGAATATCCGCTCGATTTGCTGCGCGGTGTGCAAATGGACATTCAAAATGCGCGGTATAAAAATTTTGACGAGCTTTACGTTTTCTGTTATCGCGTCGCCGCGGTCGTCGGCTTGATGATGACGCATATTCTCGGCTATGAAAACGATGCCGCCTTTGGGTACGCCGAACAACTGGGGGTCGCAATGCAGTTGACGAATATTCTGCGCGACATCAAAGAAGACAAAGCCATGGGGCGAATATATCTGCCGCTCGACGAGCTGCACGCGTACGATTGCAGCGAAAACAATGTCTTTGAAGAGCGCCTCACGCCCGCCTTTCGCGAGTTGATAAAGTTTCAGGTCGATCGCGCCCATTCATATTATCAGGCGGCGAATGCGGGAATTGCAATATTGGAAGCGGACTCGCGTTTCGCCATTTATTCGGCGAGCCGCATTTATCGCGGCATTTTGCAGCGCCTCGAAGCGCGCAATTACAATCCGTTTCTGGGCCGCGTTTATGTGCCGAAGCACCGGAAGCTCGGCATCATTTTGCAGGAAGTGGTGCGCACCAAAATCGCCACCGCGCAGGAGCGCCTGGCAGTGGCGTCGGGCCTGGGATGGCGATAAATGATTAAAGCGCGACATGCGGCGTGGGCCGATCGGATTTTTCAGCCGTATTTGACGCGGCTTTTCAAACGCCACTTTAATGCGATTTGCCTGCTCGGCCGCGTTCCGGAAACCAATCCTGATTTGCCGCTGCTGTTGTTGCCGAATCACAGCACGTGGTGGGATGGATTTTTCGTTTATCTGGTGAATAAGAAATTATTTCGCCGCAAGGTTTATTTGATGATGCTCGAAACGCAGCTTGCCCGCTATAAGTTTTTCTCCCGCCTCGGCGCGTATTCCATCAATCCGCATTCCGCCGGCAGCATAAAAAATTCTTTGCGTTATTCCGTCGATATTCTTAATGAAAAAACTGCGCCGCGACCGCTGTTGTGTATTTTTCCGCAGGGCGAGCTGTTGCCGTGGGACAAACGCCCGCTCGTTTATAAAAACGGCCTCGAAGCGATTTTAAGCGGTTACGGCGGCAAAGCCAATCTGCTGCCGCTGGGGATCAAAACTGAATTTTTGAACGAGCCGCGTGCTGAAGCATTTTTTCTCTTCGGCGAAAATATTCTGGTCAACAGCAACACGTTTGGCGGCATGCAGCGCCTGCAGGAAAGTGAAGAAAAATTGCTCGATGATTTGAAACGGCGAATTATCCAAAAAGAGCCGGGCATGCTTTTACTTGAACGTCGATAAAAGCAAAATTGTAAAAAGGCCTGATATTGACTCTCCTTCTATTTATCATCAGCGCATTGCTCGGCGTCGTTTTGATGATCACACTGTTTAATGCACTCACCGCGCCGATGCTGAAAAAGGCGCCGCCATATAAAACTACGCCGCGCATATCCATGCTCGTTCCGGCACGCCATGAAGAGAAAAATATCGGCGCGTGTTTGGAAGGCCTCATCAACCAGGATTACGCCAATTGGGAAATTTTCGTTTTAGACGACAACTCAGCTGATAACACGGCTGCAATTGTGCAACAATTTTATTCACGCGATCAGCGCATAAAACTCTTCAAAGGCGCGCCGCTGCCTGCAGGTTGGCTTGGCAAAAATTGGGCCTGTCATCAACTCAGCGAACAGGCGACGGGAGAAATTTTCATTTTCACCGACGCGGATAATCGCTACGCGCCAAGCGCGGTTTCGCACACGATTGGCTGGATGCAAAAATTTAATCTTGGCCTGCTCTCGGCGTTTTGCCATCAGATCACCAAAACGTTGCCAGAGAAATTGGCGGTGCCCGTGGTCAATATGCTCGTTTACAGTTATCTGCCGCTGTGGCTCACGTATTACAGCAAAGTCGCTTCGCTTGCCGCGGCCAACGGGCAATGGCTGGCGATCACCCGCGAAGCGTATGCAAGAATCGGCGGCCATCGCGCTGTGCAAAATCATGTTGTGGAAGACGTCGAATTAAGCCGGCTTGCGAAACGCGCCGGCGAAAAAATTCTCGCGGTTTCCGCTCGAGATGAAGTGTTCAGCCGCATGTATCATTCCGGCCGCGAAGTCTGGGAAGGTTACTCCAAAAACCTTTTCGGCTTGATGAATTTTAAAACCGTTCCGTTTTTTATGGCGTTGACTCTGCTTTTCTTCATTCATGTCGCGCCGTATGTATTGGTCTGGTTCACGCCTTTCACGGCGCTCGCGTTGATAGCGATTGCCGTAAATGTTTTGATTCGTTTCACGCTCGCAATAAAATTTTCGCAGCCAGTTTTAGTGAGCACGCTGCTTCATCCTTTTTCGATTTTATATACAATTTTAATCGGGCTCAATTCCTGGCGTTGCCACAAAACCGGCGGCATCAAATGGAAAGGGCGCTTGGTGGAAGCGAATAATGTCGCGCAGACTTCCCCCGCTGCGGCGGGGCGTGCGAGGCAGGCAAGAGGCCTGCGCTGCAAAATCATGCTTCTTTATATCCTTCTTCTCGCCGGCGGCCTGTGGCATATTCTCGGCGTCTTGCAAACGACGATGCGCCTGCTGGCGGCGCCCATGATCATGGCGCTTTGTCTGTTGCTCTGCTTTGAATGCCTCCGCGAAAATTCCAACCGCAAATTTATTTTCTGGGGAATATCGGTTTGCGTCACTTGCTTTTTTATTGAGCTGCTCGGCGTGAAAACCGGCGTCATCTTCGGCGCCTATTCTTATGGAGAAACGCTGCAGCCGGCGATTTGGAACATTCCCATCGCCATCGGCTTCGCCTGGCTCGCAATGCTCATCAGCTCGGCGGTGATTTCGCAATATCTTCTACCGCCGCGCTTTTTTGAAAAACCGTTGGTCATGGCCTCGATCACCGCGGCGTTCATGGTGATTTTCGATTTATTTATGGAACCGGTGGCGATGAAATTAGGCTATTGGAGGTGGAACAGTGAACAGATACCTTTGAGAAATTATCTGGCGTGGTTTGCCTTTGGCTTCATTCTTTCTTATATTGGCTTGCGCTTGGGTTTGTTTGTCAAGAAATCGTCTTCACTGGCGGCGCATGCATACGTCGCCCAGGTTTGTTATTTTGTGTTAGTCAGTTTGTCGTAATTCAGCGGAGTGCACTGTTTTAGACTTCATTCAGATGGTCGCGCGAGGGAGAAGTGATGAGAAATTTACTTTTTCCATTTACACGTAGTCTCGCCCCCTTGTGGGGCGCTGTTGCAAATCCAAAGTTCCTGCCTTCGACAGTTGGGCTTGCGGCGAGCATGATGGCATTGCTGCTGAGTTGCAACGCGCCAAAAAATTCTCAAACGCCATTGCACGCGCTCTTCGACGAAGAATGGAATTTCCGTTTGGCCGAAGAGCCGGTTTTCGCCACCTCGACGGGAAACCATCAATACGATGATCGTTTAGCCGACGTGAGTATGGCGGCTAAAACCCGCCGCGTCGAGTTTTGGCGCAACCTGCTGAGTCGTCTGGAAAAAATCGACCGCGCGCGCTTGAATCATGACGATCAAATCAATTATGATATTTTCAAGCTGCAATTGGAAGACAATCTCGCCGATTTTGAACACAAAGCGTATTTAATTCCCTTCACGGTTGATGACGGCTTTCACATTGGCTTTGCCAGATTGCCGAATCAAGCGCCACGCGCCACTGTGCAGGATTATGAAAACTATCTCAAACGTCTGCGCGCCTTCCCAAATTTTGTCGCACAACATATCGAGCTGCTTAAAGAAGGCCTGCAAACCGGCATGACGATGCCGCAGATTGTTTTGCAGGGTTTTGAAGTCACCATGGCAACACACATCGTTGACGAACCGGCCAAAAGTGTTTTCTATACGCCGTTTACAAAATTTCCGGCGGCGGTGCCGGAGAATGAGAAAACGCGATTGCAGCAAGCCGGCGCAGCCGCGATCCGCGAAGCCATCGTTCCCGGTTATCAAACCCTGCTCGATTTTTTTGTCAAAGAATATATTCCGAATGCGCGCACGAGCATTGGCGCCTCGGAATTGCCGAACGGGCGCGAGTACTATGCGCAACGCGTGAAGTTTTTTACGACGCTGGATATGAGCGTCGATGAAATTCATCAGCTCGGTCTCAATGAAGTGCAGCGCATTCGCATCGAGATGATGGAGATCATCAAACAAGTCAGTTTCAAAGGCGACTTCGCGGCGTTCTTAAAATTTCTGCGCACCGATCCGCAATTTTATGCAAGAACGCCGGACGAGCTGTTGAAAGAAGCCAGCTACATCGCGAAGCGCATGGATGCGAAATTGCCGGCGCTCTTTAAAAAATTGCCGCGTTTGCCGTACGGCGTTCAGGCGGTGCCGGCGCCCCTTGCGCCCAAATATACCGGCGGGCGTTATGTCGGGCCGGCGCTCGGCAGCACCGAGCCCGGCTATTACTGGGTTAATACCTACGCGTTAGAGAATCGCCCGCTGTACATTCTCGAATCGCTCACGTTGCACGAAGCCGTGCCCGGCCATCATTTGCAAAACGCCCTCGCGCGCGAAACGGAAGGCTTGCCGAATTTTCGCCGCTTCACTTATCTTTCCGCGTTCGGCGAAGGCTGGGGTCTTTACTCCGAGCGGCTCGGGCTCGAAGCGGGGTTTTACACGAATCCCTACAGCAATTTTGGGCGATTGACTTACGAAATGTGGCGCGCTTGCCGTCTCGTTGTTGACACCGGCATTCACGCGAAAGGTTGGACGCGCGATCAAGCGATGGAGTTTCTGGCCTCCAACACCGCGTTGTCATTGCACGAAGTTCGCACCGAAACCGACCGCTACATCTCATGGCCCGGACAAGCGCTCGCCTACAAAATCGGCGAGCTGAAAATCCGCGAATTGCGCCGCAAAGCCGAAGCAGCGCTCGACGGGAAATTTGATATTCGCGAATTTCACGACGTGGTGCTGCGCAACGGCGCGATTCCGTTATCGACGCTGGAGGGTGAGGTGAATGCGTATATTCAGGCCAAACGCGCGAATTAGCTTGGCGGCACGAAAAATATATACGCTTAAATTGGAGTGAATTTCTATTTGTGTTTAATCGTATAGTTTCTTATTTTTAAAAAATTCAAGAAAATGTTATCACGAGGTGAGCCATGACGTTTGATTTAGATCAAATAACTCAGGAAGCTTTGTCTCTACCTTTTGAGGCGCGGGCCAAATTAGTGGAACAACTAATACAAAGCCTGGATGATGGAAAATTTTCCGATATTGAGGAGGCTTGGATACAAGAAGCGGAAAAGCGATATCAAGAGCTCAAGGAAGGAAAAGTGCGCGGCATTCCGGTGCATGAAGTATTTGCGGAAATTCGGGAAGAATTGCGATGCAAATCCTGATATTTCATCCTCTGGCTAAAGAAGAAATAAGAACTGCCGCGAATTATTATGACGATAATCGCCGCGGTCTGGGGGATAGATTCCTTGATGCCATTGAACATGGCATGATACAAATTCAGTCTAATCCCTTCGGCTGGAGAAAATTTCGCGGTGAAGTACGTTGTTATCTGGTACAAAAATTTCCTTACGGAATCCTTTATATTACTGATGACGCCTACATTTTTATTGTTGCGATTATGCACCTCCATCGCGTCCCGGATTATTGGATAGAGCGATTAGTCGATATGCCGCAAGCGTGACTTTTTCTGCCATCGTCCGTCCAAATTTATGCCAACCAAGTTCAATCTTCGTGTACTGCGCTGCACAGAGGGACAACCCCGCTTTCAGCCCGCAAATAAGATTTTTAGTAAGGGTATTGTCATTGGACTGGCGATCATTTTGTTCTGGTTGCTCAGTCTGTTTTTGCTGTTGGCAATGGACCTCGCCAAGCTTCCGCTTTGTAGTTTCTTTCCGGCTTTGCTCGTGCAAACTTTTCTTTACACCGGTTTATTCATTACCGCGCACGACGGGATGCACGGCCTCATTGCGCCACGAAACAAAAAAGCGAATCGGTTTTTGGGAACCCTTTGCGTCATTTTATACGCGCTCTTCTCATTCAAGCGCCTTCGCAGCGAGCATCAGAAACATCACGCCCATCCCGGCAGCGAAGATGATCCCGACTTTCACGACGGCGAGCATCGCGGTTTCGGGGCGTGGTATTTTCATTTTCTGAAAACGTATGTTACGTGGCAGCAAATCGCCGGCATGGCCATCGCTTTTAATATCATGCTGCACATTTTCAAGGTTCCGCAAATCAATTTGATTTTATTCTGGGTGACGCCGGCTTTGCTCAGCACTTTACAGCTATTCTATTTCGGTACGTATTTGCCGCATCGTGAGCCTGTCGGCGGCTACGATAATCCGCATCGCGCCAAAAGCAACGAGTATTCTATTTTTTGGTCATTCATCACCTGCTATCATTTCGGCTATCATTGGGAGCATCACGAATTTCCGCACGTGCCGTGGTGGAAACTGCCGGCGGTTAGAAAACAAATCCTGCAAAAGCATGTTCTCAATTTACGATAACAACGTGAGTGAGTCGGACTTGCGCCGCACGATTTGACTAAATTAGAAAAACCGTCGGGCACAAGCCCGACTTCGCCCATTTTTTCGAGTTTCACTTATTCTTCTGTCATTCGTTACGCGCTGGATGGCCGCAATCCCAACACGTACACCGGAATTCTCTGGTGTTTCGGCAAACACGACCGCGCGTGGGGACCGCAGCGGCAGGTCTTCGATCTCGTGCGCTACAACATGACTTCCGAGAACACAAGGCGAAAAATTAATTTGCCGGCTTATAAAGCGTGGGTGGAGAGCTGCGAAAAGAATGGGGGCGGACAATTGAAGATGTTCTGAACGATTAAAAATGGCTCAAGGAATTATCGAGTGAACGAAATGGTGATACTCGTCGATCCGCAGGACCGGGAGATTGGCGTAGAGGAAAAAATCAAGGCGCATCGTGACGGGAAATTGCACCGCGCGTTTTCCGTTTTCGTGTTTAATAAAAAGGGCGAAATGCTTTTGCAGCAGCGCGCTTTCAACAAATATCATTCCGGCGGTTTGTGGACGAACGCCTGTTGCAGCCATCCCCGGCCGGGCGAAGCGATTGAGCAAGCGGCCGCGCGCCGGTTGCAGGAAGAAATGGGATTTACCTGCCAGTTGCGCCGCGCGTTTCAATTTATTTACAAAGCCGAATTGGATGGCGGCTTGATC
>Ga0247727_10007346_pt1 | contig 21005 bp, 18 predicted proteins | sample WisWelCaveWW1625_FD_202498 | JGI IMG/M metagenome (GOLD analysis project Ga0247727, IMG submission 202498) | Biofilm microbial communities from Wishing Well Cave, Virginia, United States - WW16-25 | ecosystem: Environmental > Aquatic > Deep subsurface > Groundwater > Cave microbial mat | place... | reverse complement strand
GCTGAAAGAGCTCGTCGATCGGCCAGACTTCGTTCACGAGGCCGATCCTCAGCGCTTCGGGCCCCGAGATCTTCTTGGCGCGCAGGATCATGTCGAGCGCGTGGTTGCGTCCGACGCAGCGTGTCAGACGCGCGCTACCGCCCCAGGCGGGGACGGTGCCGAGGTCGAGCTCGGGCAATCCGATCCTGGCTCCTTCCGCTGCGGCCAGACGGAAGTGACATGCGAGCGGAAGCTCGAGCCCTCCTCCGAGGCAATAGCCGTAGAGCACGGCGATCACGGGCTTCGGGAGATTCTCGATCGCGCCGAGGACTCGTAGGCGCTGATCGAACACGGCCTCGGGGCTCCCCTTTCGCCTGACTCCCTCCGGGAGCTGCTTGAGATCCATGCCGACCGAGAAGTTCTCTGCGCCGGCGCCCCGAATCACCACGGCGCGGACACTCGCGTCATGCGCAAGCCGTTCGACCTCGGCCTCGAGCGCGTCCATGAACTCGAGGCTCATGCGGTTGCGCGGCGCGTCATTGATCACGAGCGTCTCGACGGCACCGTCACGCTGGACGAGCAGCGGAAGCGCCCTGGTGTCTTTTCCAGCCGACATCACGGTCTCCTCAGCGGCGGAAGGTCACGGGGAAGCTCTGGTAGCCGTACAGCATGTTGCTCATCAGCATGCGGGGCGCCCCCACCTCGATGCGCGCGACGCGCGCGACCATGGCGCGCAGCAGCGACTCCAGCTCGAGCTGCGCGAGATACCCGCCCGCGCAGCGGTGGGCGCCGTAGCCGAAGGCGAGGTGGTCGCGCGACTCGCGCGTCACGTCGAAGCGATCCGGATCGGCGTAGTGCCGCTCGTCGCGATTCGCGGCGCCGAAGAGGATCAGCACACGCTCGCCTCCCGGGATCGTCACCGTGTCCGTCTCGTAGCGCGCGAGCGCAAAGCGCGTGAAGCCCCGCACGGGTGACCCGAAGCGGAGCGCTTCGTCCACTGCCGCGGGAATCAGCGCCGGGTTCGCACGGACGAGGTCGTATTGCGCGGGGTGCGCCCCGAGCCCGTAGAGCAGATGGCCCGCTCCGACGATCGTCGTGTCGAGGCTCGGCAGGATGTAGTCGGTCAGCAGGCCTCGTGCGTCCTCCGCGTCGAGCTTCCCGTCATCGACGGCCTGGAAGACCCGTGCGGCCCATCCGTCGGGGGGGAGGCGCGAGCGTTCGACCCCGAGCACGTACTCGATCATCCCCAGCAAGACCGGAGCGGCGGCCTGTGCGCGCGCGTTCCCCGGTCCGCTCGCATCGAACGCGGCGGCGCCCCAGTCGAGCATCCGTTCTCGCCCTTCCTCCGGCAGGCCGACCAGATGCGAGACCACGGCGACGGGAAGGTGCCGCGCGAAGTCGGCGATGCCGTCGAAGGAGTCGCGCGCGAGCAGCTCCTCGATCAGCGCCTCGGCGAGTGCCTCGATGCGCGTTTGCACCTCCGCCAGCGCGCGCGGAGTCATCGGCTTCATCACCACGGCGCGGCGGCGCCGGTGCAGGTCACCGTCGCTGGTCAGCACGGAGCTGCCCGGCCGGTCGTTCACGAACTCGTTCAGCGTCACGCCCCGCCCGGAGACGAGAACCTCGTCCGCACGCAGCGCCGCTCGCGCGTCCTGGTAACGCCCGAGCGCCCAGACGCCGTGCGCCGAGAGCCACACCGCGGGTGCGTGATCGCGGATGGCGCGATAGAGCGGATGCGGATCGCGGATCGCTTCGTCGCTGAAGAGATCGAGCGCGAGCGTCGGCCGCGCCTCGATCTGCGCCGGTCCGGCGGCTACCGCGGGATCAGGCTGGCTCGACATCTTCGAGCTTCCAGCCGTCCGAGAGAAAGTGACTGCGCTGCGCCTCGATGGCCGCGCCGAGCTGGTCGCGCTCGGTCCGCGTGAGCGACGCGATGCGGCGCTCGAGGGCAGCGAGGTCGGGCGACTCGCCGAGCACGCGCGAGATCTCGCCGAGGCGCTTCAGGTTCTCGAAGCTCTCGTCGGCGTTGGCCTGGGCGACTGGACGGCAGGCGACCTCGTAGCCGTCGAAGAGAGCTTCGGGCGCGTTCCCGGCGACGACGGCCGCCAGCCTCGTCACGAGGTCGTGGGCTTCCTGGATGCCGGTGTTGAGGCCGAGCCCACCGGTCGGCGGGAAGCGGTGCGCTGCATCGCCGACCAGGAAGATGCGGCCCTCGCGATAGCGCGCGGCAACCTGGACGTGCGGCGACCAGTCGTCGAAGGAGAGAATCTTCGGCTCGAGCGGCACGCCGAGCGCTGCGGCGAGTCGTTCCGGGATCATCCGCTCTTCGTCCTCGCCGCCGCGGCTCGGCATCATGAAGACGTGCGACCGCTTCGGGTCGTGGACGATCAAACAGCCCAGCGATTCCGGGTTCAGGATCCAGAACAACGGGCCGGAGCGATGCTGCACCCACGGCACGAGATCGGCCTCGAAGTGCACCATGATGAAGCGCGCGAGCGGCCCGATGCCCTCCATCGGGATGCCCAGCATGCGTCGCACGGGGCTGCCGGCACCGTCGGCGGCGACGGCCCAGTCGGCTTCGATGCGCTGCTCGCGGCCGTCGGCGCAACGCACCTGGGCCGTGACGACGCCATCGCCTTGCTCGATCGCGACGCACTCGGCGCCGCTCACGATGCGAGCCTGCTTCTCGCGCAAGGCATGCCGCAGCAGGATCGGCTCGAGCAGATTCTGGGCGCAGTTCGTCCACGGCTCGGGCCCGCGCGCGCCGGTCTCGGGATCGACCGGCCGGAGGTCGAGCCGGCCGATCTCGGGGCCCCCGAGCGTCGTGCACCAGGTGATGAAGTCGAGCGGCAGGGACGGCGCCGTCCTGCGCACCTCCTCGCCGACGCCGAGCGCGTCGAGAATTTCCATCGGCCGCCGCCGCAGGACATGGGCCGCGGGCGCGCGCTGGGTCTCGCGGCGGCGTTCGATGACTACGTGCTCGACGCCGCGCTGGGAGAGCAGGCCCGAAACGACGAGACCCACGGGTCCACCCCCGATGACCAGCACGCGCGTGCGCTGCGGGAGGTTTTCCGCCGTCACGGCTCAGCTCGGTCGCTTCGTGAGCGGCTCTACTTCGGGCCAGACCTCCTTGCCGTTGCTGCGCATCATCTCGACGGCAGCGGGCACCGCCCAGGCTTCGACGGCGGTGGCATAGCTCGGGAGCGCCTTCACGCGGGACAGCCAGTCGGCGACGCGGGGCCGTGCTTTGCTGTCGAGGAGCGGATCCATGCCCAGGTGCTCGAGGCGCAGCACGTAGGGCAGCAGGGTGGCGTCGGCGAGGCCGAAGCGAGCGCCGGAGAGCCAGCGCTGGCTCGCCAGCTCGGCCTCCATCTTGTCTAGCGTGTCGAGGAAGACGCCGAGCGCACCCGCGAACTCTGGCGCCGCGACGCCGTGCTCGATCACGCTGCGCCGGGTCGCGCGCTGGATGGGATCCTGGATCCCGGCGATGTTCGCCTCGCGCACGGCCGCGGGCTGCTGGATGATCAGCTTCCGCGGACCGATCGCGAAGGTGACGGTGGGCGCGGCCGGGTGCAGCGCTTCGTCCGCGTGCATGAGCCAGCGGTCGACTGCGTAGCGACCCAGTGCATCGTGCGGACGCATGGGCGGGACGGGGAAGGCGTCGTCCAGATACTTGATGATCAGCGACGATTCGATGAGCACCTCACCGTCGTGCACGAGGGTCGGCACCACGTGATTGGGGTTGAGCTTGACGTACGCGGGGTCGTTCTGTTCGCCGGCCATCAGATTGACCTCGTGGGACTCGAACTCGAGTCCCTTCTCGGCCAGCACGAGGCGCACTTTCTGGGAGCAGGTGGAGAAGCCGAGGTGGTAGAGCTCGATCATCGCGATGCCTCCGTATCGTGAGCGGCGATCAGCTGGCGGATCTCCGCCGAGAGTGCGTCGCCGAAGGAACGCATGGCCGTCATCAGCGGCGGCGGAATCCAGGCCGTGACCGCCTTCTCGAAGCAAGGCCGCTTGCGCAGGCGCTCGAGCCAGTCCGCGACAGCGGGACGTCGGCCCTCGCTCCAGAGACCGGAGAGGCCCGTGTCCGAGACTCGCAGGACGTAAGGCGCGGCAGCGATGTCGGCCAGCGTGAATTGCTCGCCGACCAGCCACTCCGCGTCCGTCAGGGCCGCTTCCATTTCGCTCAGGAAGGCAGCCATTCTGGATACGGCCCCCGCGAAGCGGGACGAAGCCACGCCGTTCGCGATCAGATCCCGCCGTGCCTCCCGCTCCCCTTCCTCGGGGATGGCCGACAGGTACTTCTCGATCTCTTCCGGTGACCGACTCCCGACCGCGCGACGCGTCCAGATCGCGTGCGTGAACACGCCCGACGTGCGCCCGTGGATGTCGTCGTCGATCCGCCTGACCCACATCCTCATCTTCGCCGTCTGCAGCGGATCCTCCGGCGTGAGCGGGTTCGTCTCGACGCGCGCGTCCAGGTACTCGGCGATGATGGACGACTCGCGAACGACCTCGCCGTCCACGACCAGGGTCGGCACGACATGCTTCGGGTTCAGCTTCAAGTAGGCAGGGTCGTGCTGCTGCCCCGACACGAAGTCGATCAGCTTGGATTCGAACTCGATCCCCTTCTCGGCCAGCACCAATCGGACCTTCTGCGAACGGGTCGAGAGCGCGTTGTGATAGAGCGTCAGCATCTTAGTAGTCGACTCGCTGCGTGAGCGCTCCGTCGATGACCAGGTTCGTACCGGTCGTGAACGACGAGCGCGGGCTGGAAAGGAAGACCACGGCATTCGCGATCTCCGCGGGCGAGGCCATGCGGCCGGTCGGGTTCCTGGCCAGCGTCTGCTCGAAGAACTTGGGCATCCTCTGCTCGATCGTGTGCCAGGTGCCGCCTTCGAAGTAGACCGTTCCGGGCGACACGGAGTTGAAGCGGATCCCGCTCGCGGCGTGCTGGCGAGCCAGTCCCTTGCTGAGGTGGATCAGCGCCGCCTTCGTCGCGCCATAGGCATTGGCGAAGGCGGTCTCCAGCGCGGCCGTCGATGAGATCATCACGACGGAAGCATCCTTGGCTTCGGCGGCCGCCTTGGTCAGGTGAGGGAGCGCGGCCGTGATCAGATGCTGCGTTCCCAGGATGTCGATCTCGAGACCCTTGCGCCAGTTCTCTTCTGCTGCGCCGACCGACAGAGCGCTGGCGTTGCTCACGACACAGTCGATGCCTCCCGTAAGGCGGGCGGTCTCATTCACCCAGGCCGCCAGAGCCGCGCCATCGGCGACATCGACCGACGCGCCGTGGATCGCTCCGAGCGGAGAGAGCTCCTTGACCGTGGCTTCGATCTGCTCTGCGTTTCGCGCGCAAAGCGAGACGTTTGCGCCCTCCGCCAGAAACACACGGCAGATCTCGCGCCCGATGCCCTTCGAGCCGCCCGTGACGATGACGTTCTTACCGGTCAGACCCAGTTCCATGTCACGACCCCCCTTCTCGACGGTGGCCCCAATCGCTCAGCTGGCTGTAGGTACGAGGCTGCCAGACCTCGTCGTCGACCAGCAGCCCTCCCCAGCCGAACTCGATCTCGATCCCGTTCGGCGTCTTCGCGTAGAACGAGAAGGCACCGTCATTCGGATGATGTCCGAGCGACATCACGATGGGTGTGCCGCTGTCGCGGAAGCGATCGAAGGCACGGCCGACGGCCGACATCTCGCGAGCCTCGATCATGAAGTGCTGGAGCTTCTTGGGAAGCGGGAACGGAGGTACGAGGAAGGCGTAGGAGTGATGCCGCGGGTTCGCGTGCAGGAAGGTGATGTGAAGGTCGATGCCCGGGAACGGTTGGGCCTTGATGTAGTCCGACAGCCGCAGACCCATCACTCCCGCATAGAAGTCGAAGGTCTGCTGCCAGTCCTTGGCGCCGAACACGACGTGCCCCAGACCACAACTTCCCGTGAGGAAGCCGCTCGGCACCTGCGCGGAGTGGAACGGGCTTGCGGCAATCGCGGGACCCCAGAAGATCTCGGTGCGGATGCCGTTGGGGTCGTCGAAGCAGATCACCTGCTCGACGCGGCGCGCAGCCGCCAGCTTCCCGTCCCCTTCGGCGACGGTGACGCCCGCCTCCCGGAGTCGCCGCTGCATCGCACTGAGCGAGTCCGCGTCCTTGACCTCCCAGCCGACGAAGGCGACGTCGTCGGCGGGTCCCTCCGAGACGACGAAGCGCTGGGCGTACTCGTCGAGCCGGAACGCCAGCGAGCCGTCCGGATTCGAATCGCCGGGCATCAGGCCGACGACGTCCGTGAAGAACGCCGCCCATTCCTCGGGCTTCGGCACTTCGAAGCCCACGTAGCCGAGACACTCAACCATGGTTCGACTCCTCTCGCATTCGAGCGGCACGAAATTCCAGCCCGTCGAAGGCGCCCGAACGACGCCACTCGTCGAGGTAGCGAAAGTAGGCCGTCGCGCCTGCGGGATACCCGACGTTCAGCTTGGCTCGCAGCCCCGCATCCTGACCTTCGTTGTTGTAGTAGCCCGGCGTGCAGTCCGGCGAACCGATGATGCGCCCCGCGCCCGTGAGCAGCAGCGTGACCCACGCGTCCTCCGCTTCCTGGGTCACCTCCACCTCGCACGCCCCCGCAGCGCGCGCGTGGCGGACGATCGCGGCGATCGTCTTGCCGGCCTCGCTGAGGTTGTGCGGGACGTTCGAGATCAGGTTCGCACCCTGCGTGGCTTGCACGAAGAACGCGTTCGGAAAGCCATGCGCGTGGATGCCGTGCTTCGTGCGCATGCCCTGTGCCCAGTACTTCGACAGCGTGAGCCCATCGCGACCCTCGAGGTCGAATCCAGCTCGCCGCGTGTAATCGGTGCCGACCTCGAAGCCGGAGGCGTAGATGATGCAGTCCACGGGATACTCGACGCCGTCCACGACGAAGCCAGTCTCGGTGATGCGCGACACGCCCCTGCCGTCGGTATCGATCAGCTGGGTGTTCGGTGAGTTGAAGGCCTGCAGATACTCATCGTGGAAGCACGGCCGTTTGCACAGCTGGCGATACCAGGCCTTCAGCTTGTGCGCCGTTTCAGGGTCCTGCACGATCGCTTCGGCGCGCGCGCGGATCTCTTCCATCTTCTCGTAGTCCGAGTCTTCGAACGCCGCCATCATGTTCTGGGGCGTCATCTGCTCGCGCGGCAGGCTCATGATCTTGCTGCGGATGCGCCGCGCGAGATCGGTCCAGCCGTCCTGCACCAGGTCTTCGGCATCCGTCATGCCGCCCTGATTGGCCGTGAAGTTCTCGAGCCAACGTTGCTGCCAGCCCTCGGTCGCGATGCCGGCAAACCACTCTGGATCGATGGGCGCGTTGGCACGAACGTCGACCGATGACGGCGTACGCTGCGCGACGTATAAGGTGCCGCAGGCTCGCGCGAGGTGAGGGACGCACTGCACGCCGGTGGCGCCGGTACCGATGATCGCCACACGTTTGTCGGCGAGCTTCTCCATCCGCTTGCCCGAAGGATCGCCGCCGGTGTAGTCGTAGTCCCAGCGGCTGGTGTGGAACGAGTGCCCCTCGAACGACTCGATGCCGGGAATGCCGGGGAGCTTCGGAACATGCAGGGGCCCTGTGCCGAATCCCACGAATCGAGCCGTGAACGCGTCGCCACGGTTGGTGCGGACGAGCCAGACGGAGCGGGCCGCATCCCACTCGAGCGCCGTGACCTCCGTGTGGAACAGGGCGTTCTCGTACAAGCCGAACTGGCGTCCGATGCGGCGGCAGTGCTCGAGGATCTCTGGCCCGTGTGCGTACTTCTCCGTCGGCATGTGCCCGGTTTCTTCGAGCAGCGGCATGTACACCATCGATGCCGTATCGCACTGCGCACCGGGATAGCGGTTCCAGTACCAGGTGCCGCCGAAGTCCCCGCCCTTCTCGAGGATGCGCACGTCTTCGATGCCCGCTTCGACCAGGCGCGCGCCCGTGACGAGGCCCGCGAAGCCGCCGCCGATGAAGGCGAAGGTGACGTGATCGGTGCGCGCTGGCCGCGGCGTGAAGGGCGTGTAGAGATCGTCGAGGTAGTGCGAGAGGCGACCCTTCAGCTGCAGGTACTGGTCGTTGCCGTCGACTCGCAGGCGCTTGTCGCGTTCTTCCAGGTATTTTCGGCGGATGGCCTCCCTGTCGATCACAGCAGCTCCTCCGCCAGCAGCTCGAGCGCCTCGCGCTGCGGCGTCGCGATCTGCATCGTGTGCACCCAGCCTTTCTTGCCCGCCTCCTTCCAGGCCCCGAGACGCTCACGGATGTGGCCCTTCGAGCCGACCAGGTGCACCGCGTCCACCAGCGCGTCGGGCACCGCGGCGGCGGCCTCGGCCCGCTTGCCGTCGAGGAACAGGTTCTGGATGCGCACGGCGGCCTCTTCGTAGCCGAGCCGCTTGGCGAGGCCGTTGTAGAAGTTCTTGTCGCGCGCGCCCATGCCGCCGATGTAGAGCGCCATGCCGGCCTTCACACCCATGCGCGCCTTCTCGGCGTCGTCGGTCACGATCACGGTTACGCCCGGCACCACCGCGAAGCTCGCGAGACCCTTGCCGCCGCCGGCCTTCGCGAAGCCTTCCGTGAGGTAGGGCAGGTAGGAGCGATCGAACTTCTCGGGATCCATCATCATCGGGAACACGCCGTCGGCCACCTCGGCGGCGCAGCGCAGGCCGGCGGGGCTGATCGACGCCACGTAGATCGGCAGGGCCGGGTTGCCGTGCAGGATGCTCTTCAGCGGCTTGCCGAGGCCCGTCGTGCCGGCGCGCGCAGCGGGCACGTCGTAGACCTGGCCGTGGAACTCGAGCGGCTTCTCGCGCGCCAGGATCTGGCGGATGATCTGGATGTACTCGCGCGTGCGCGCGAGCGGCGGGCCGTACGGCACGCCGTGCCAGCCCTCGACGACCTGCGGGCCCGAGGCGCCGAGGCCGAGGATGAAGCGACCGCCCGAGAGCTGGTCGAGCGTCATCGCGGTCATCGCCGCCATGGCGGGCGTGCGCGCCGGCATCTGCATGATCGCGGTGCCCACCTTGATGCGCGTGGTGTTCGCCAGCACCCACGTGGCGGTGCTGACGGCGTCGTTGCCATAGGCCTCCGCCGTCCAGGCCGAGTCGAAGCCGAGCGACTCGGCAAAGCGGATGCGGTCGAGATCGATGTTCACCTTCGGGCCGAAGCCCACCGCTCCGATGCCGAGCTTCATGCGCGTCTCCTTCTCGTTGCTGCCCTCAGGCGAACAGGATCTCGCAGCCCGTGTCCGCGAGGAGTGCGTCGACGGCGTTGCGTGCGTCCGCCGCGAGCTGCTCACGTTCGGTACGCAGCGCCGCCAGGCACTTCCCTTGGTACGGGAACGGCTGCTGCACCCACGGCTTCCCGTCGATCTCGCACTCGACGCGCGCTGCGCCCGCTGCGAGCGCGCGAGCGTTCGCGAGCAGGAAAGGCGCGTAGACGCGGCCGACCTCGCAGAACAGCGCGCGCAGCGTCTCCGGGAAGGGGTGGCGCGGGCTCCAGTCCCCCTCGCCGGCGCCGAGTCCGGACAGGTCTTCGACGTGCTCGAGCCAGGCCACGATGCGCGGCGTCTCCGCGCGCGCGATCGCCATCGGCGTGGGATCGAACTGCACGAGCTGCGTGAGCTGCCCGAACAGCCCGAAGTCGCTCGCTGCCGGGCGCTGGCCGAACACGAAGGTCGATTCGGTGAGCCGCGCGTCGAGCAGATGCAAGAGGCGCCGATAGCTCGCCTCGATCACGGGCGCCGTGATCGGGTTCGAGCCGACCACGCCGAGCCGGCCGATCTGTCGCTCCGAGACCAGCTTCCCGCGCGCAGCGATCTCCGCCTCGCTCTTGTCGATGGCGCCCGTGTGCGGCAGCACGCGGGCCGCGAAGTCCACGTCGGCCGCGAAGGCCCAGCGGTAGTGGAACATGCACTTGGTGAGCCACTCGTCGGCGTAGTCCTCGAGCAGCCCGTCGAGGAAGGCCAGCAGCGGGTCGGGCGGGATCACCGACCGGCCCGCGTGCTCACGCTCGAGCCGGCGGATCAACGGCGTCGAGTCCACCGCCGCCTCGTCGTAACGGCCCTCGGGCCCCGGGAACACGAGCACCGGCATCAGGCGCACGGGGATCTCCGGGACCTCGCCCTCGTCCTTCGAGCCGCGCAGCATCCAGAGGTGGGGGATGCGCCGGAAGCGCAGCACTGCGCGGAGCTTTCGGCTGTAGGGCGAGCCGGGCACCCCGAGCAGCTTCAGCGCTTCAGAAGGATGGGCGACGTGGGAGGGCATCGGAGCGCTCGGGAACCTCCATCTGGACTCTACTTGTCATCTGACAAGTCAATTGGAGGCCAGCCTACGGGCTTGCCGTTTGCTTGTCAAGTGAATAAGTTGCTGCCATGCCGTCGCGCACGCGCCGCAAGCCGAAGAGCCGCCCCGAGCAGCGCGAGGCCACCCGCGAGCGCATCGTTGCGGCCGCGCTCGAGGCCTTCGCCGAGAAGGGCTTCCGTGGCGCCAGCACCCGCGACATCGCAGAGCGCGCCGGCACCAACCAGGGACTCATCACCTACCACTTCCGCAGCAAGGACGAACTCTGGCGAGCGGCCGCCGATCGCATCATCGGGATGCTCACGAAGCGCATGACGGAGCAGCTCGGCTCGCTCGCGTCCGAGGATCCGCGCGAGCGCGCTCGGGAGGCGATCCGGATCTACGTGCTCTTCGTGGCGGCGCATCCCGAGCTGTTCCGCCTGATGGTCGACGTGGGCAAGAACTCGGAGCGCCGCATGAAGTGGTTGGTCGATACGCACCTGAAGCCGCGCTACGAGCAGTTCATGCGGCTCCGCGACATCCGCAGCGCGGGATTCGACGAAGCCCTGCTGCCCCACGCCTACTACGTAATGGCCGGCGCCGCCTCGCTGATCTTCGCCGTCGCCCCCGAGTGCCGGCGCCTGACGGGTCTCGACCCCGAGACCGAGCAGGCGGTAGAGGCCCATGCCCAGTTCGTGGCGCGCCTGCTCGTGCCGTGAAGGTCCAGGTCGGTCAGCGCGCCTCCCGCCCGAGCTCGCGCGTGGCTATCTGGTGCAGGACGAGCATGACACGGCCTCACGGCAAAAAGGCCGCGATCCGCTCGATCGTCCAGAACGCCGCAAGCCCGCCGATGCCGTAGGCCGGCACGCGCCACGCCCACGCGGGGGACGCGAACCGCGTGCGGCGTATCCATCCGATGACCGGCAGCGCGGCGGCCAGGAACATGAGCTGCCCGATCTCGACGCCGACGTTGAAGCAGAGCAGCGCGAGCGGGACCGCCTGCTCGGGCAGCCCGACCTCGCGCAGCGCGCCCGCGAAGCCGAAGCCGTGCAGCAGTCCGAACGAGAACGCCACGAGCCAGGGCCAGCGCCGCGTCCAGCCGGAACGACCCTGCCGCTCGTGCACGATCTCGCCCGCGACGAAGACGATGCTCAGCGCAATCACCGCCTCGACGGGCTGCTGCGAGAGCCGCACGACGCCGAGCGTCGCCGCCGCGAGCGTGATGCTGTGGGCCACGGTGAATGCCGTGATCGTGCCGATCAGCCGCCTCCGCCCCTGCACGAGGATCAGCAGGCCGAGCACGAAGAGCAGATGGTCGATGCCGAGCCAGATGTGCTCGATGCCGAGCCAGACGTAGGTCGATGCCAGGTCGAGGGGCCGCGCCGCAGCAGCAACCACGAAGGCGGGCGCCGTCGGTGTGAGGCGCGCCACCTGCGAGGAACCGTCGCTGCGCTCGACGCGGGCGAGCACATCGGTGAGGGTGGCCGCGAGCCCTTCGACCGCGACCGTCTCGCCGAACAGCCCGTCCGCGCACTCGACCTGCCAGCGGTCGGTGATGGCGCCGCCGGCTTCGACGCGGCGGGGCGGCTCACTCACCGTGCAGCGCGCCGGAAGCCGCACCGCCAGCGACAGCCTCAGCTCACCCCGCGCGGGGACCTTCCACAGCACGCCGAAGCGTGCGGCGCCGAGCTCGCGGATCTCGAGATAGGCCGGGCGCACCTCGTGAGCAAAGACAGGCGCGGTGATCGCGCACGCCGCCGCGATCAGAACCGCCCGCAGCGCACGGCGGGTCACGGCTTCGCCTCGTTCTCGCTCGCTCGCGGCACCTCGATCGTCACCTCGTAGCGCTCGCGCAGGCTCTGGTAGAAGGCCTCGTTCGCCTCGGTGCGCCGCGCGGACGACCAGTCGTTGCGGACGGCGTCGCGCACCTCGTCGAGTGCCGGTGCCCGGCCCTCCTCTCGCGTCTCGACGAAGACGAGGTGCAGACCGAAGCCCGACGCGACGGGCCCGCTCCAGCGTCCTGGCGTGAGCTTCACCACCTCCTGGGCGAATGCGCTCCCGAAGACGCTCGCGACTTCGCCGAGTGGCGCGAGCGGAAGCGTCGCGGGCAGTAACGACGTGTCGCCCGCCTCATCGGCGCCGGGGTCCGCGCTGAGTCGCGCGAGCAGCTCCTGTGCGTGGGCTGGCGCCGCGTCGCCGTGGCGGTCGCGGCTCACGAAGACCTGGCGCAGCGCGACCCGCGGCTCGACTCGGTACGCGTCGGCGTGCTCCGCGAGATGGCGCGCGAGGGCGGCGTCATCGGGATCGGCCACCGGCGCGATGTCCTCCGACAGGAACTCGAGCTTCTGACGCATGCGCCGCCGCACGATCGTGTCGTCGCGGTCGAGCCCCAACGCGAGCGCCTCGCGGTAGAGGATCTCCTCGCGCACGAACTCGTCCACCAGCGCGGCGAGCTCTTCCTGCGTGGGCGACCGCTGCCAGGTTCGGGCGAAGCCGAGGGCGAGCTGCTCGATCCGCGCGGCGTCTACGTGGATGCGCTCGGGTGCGCCCGCCAGCGGCCCGCGCAGCCACGCAAAGAGCCCGAAGAGCGCGGCGCCGAGCACGAAGAAGTGAAGCAGCGGCTCGCGAAGGATGCGGCCCAGAGTCCCGGCCTCCTGCACCTGACGACCGCGCGCCGGTGCGACGGCGGGGTGAGCAGCCTAGCTCGCGGACTTCAGCGTTCTGCAACAGGACCCCTACGCGGTCGGGGGCGCCGGGCTCCGGGACATCGAGGTGTGGGGCACGGTGTTCGAGGGCAAGGTGCATCTCGCCCGGGCCCGCGCCAGCGCACCGTGATTCGCACCAATGACCCCTCGCATTCGTGCATAATGGGCGGCGACCAGAGCGGGGAAAAGCATGCTCGCCGTCGTACGCTTGATCGGCCTCGTGAGCTTCGTCGCCACCGCGTTCATTGGGAATCAAGGTTGTGGGCCGACCCCGGCGACCATCAGCATCACCTCCCCGCTGCACGGCGCCTTCACGCTCGGCCCGAACCTGACGCTGAGCGGCACGTACACCGGTGTCGCGGCCGCGAACGCGCAGGTCTCCGTGAACGGCACGCTCGCGACGGTCGCGGCCAACGGCACCTGGTCGCTCACGCTGCCCTTGAACACCAGCCGCATCATGAACCCCTACGAGGCCGTGCTGCGCGTCATCTCGACCGGCGCGGATGTGGCGCGTCACCGCATCCTGGTGCACTACGGCGAGTCGCGGGCAGACGGCGCCTTCTCCGAGCAGAGCCTGGCGCTGCGGCTCTCCGATCCCGGCCTCGACGAAGTCGAGCCGCTGATCGAGAGCGGCATCGATCTGGATCTGCCGACCCTCTTGCCGCCGGGCTCGGTCGTGATCAGTAACTACTGCGCCATCCCCGGCATCTTCGAACTCTGCCTCGGTCGGGTGACGGCCCGCGTGGATGGAAGTCCCCCGCCCTCGATCTCGGGCTTCGCGCTCGACGTCGATTCGCAGCCCGGCTACGCGTTCGGCGACATCGAGGTCTACGACCTGAGCATCGACCTCGATCTCGACGGCTCGGGCCTCGCGCCGGACTGCGGCTGGCACTTCCAGGCCAGCACCACTCCGATTCTGGGCGACTACGCCCTGCGGCGCGACGCCGCCGACGCCACGTACGTCGACGTGAACCTGATCGGTTCGCCCAACGTGTCCTTCATCGGCTTCGACGACAACCCGACCTACGGCCTCTGCGACTTCCCGTTGATCGGCGACCTGATCCAGCTCATCATCGGCGACCTCGAGCCCGTCGTGCAGAGCTCGCTGGTGGACTACCTGAGCGACCCGGACGGAGCCGGCGCCGCCGACGCCCCGATCGCCGAGGCGATCGAGGGCGCGCTCGCCGGCGTCTCGATCGCCGGCCCGATCTCGGGAAGCCTCGGCGTCTCTCTCGAGGCGCCGCTGTTCGAGATCCCGGGCCTGTGGGACGGCGTCGGCGAAGACGCGGACGGCCTCACACTCGGCTCGGACGCGCGCATCACGTCCAGCGAGGGCAGCGACCCCGGCCAGTGCCTGTCGCCCGCGGGTGCTCCCGACCTCGCGGCCTCGTATCACGTGCCGGAGCTGTTCCCGGTCTTCGCTGCACTCACGCCGGGCCAGCTCTCCTACGGCCTCGCGCTCGGCATCTCGACCTCCGCCTTCAACCAGCTGCTCAAGGCGCAGGTCGAGTGCGGCCTGCTCATCAGCAACATCACGGAGATCGACATCGGCTTCGGTCCCATCCCGCTCACGGCGGGGATCCTCGGCGTGCTGATCCCGCAGTTCAGCGGCCTCCCCCCTGCGACGTTGCTGCGCATCGACTTGCGCCCGTCACTCGCACCGCTGCTCTCCGGCAACAGCGGCCCCGGCGGTGAGATCGCAGAGATCCTGGTGCCGCACATCCAGGCCGAGGTGCGCGAGGTCGTGAGCAATCACCGGTGGCTCGCGCTGGCGATCGACTTCAGCGCCGGGCTCGAGATCGCCTTCGACAGCGGCACCAGCTCGCTGGTGTTCTCAGTCCAGTCAGTAAACGCCTCCAACATCGCGGTCGCGGTCACGCAGAACCCGCTCGCCATCCCGGTGGCGACGCTCCAGAGCGCGCTGCCGCCGGTGCTGGAGCCGGCGCTCCCGACGCTCGGCGCGGGACTCGGCGCGTTCCCGTTGCCCGCGTTCCTGGGCCTTCAGCTCCAGAGCGTCGAGTTCACGCGCACGGGGCAGTTCCTGACGCTCTACGCGAATCTGGTCCCGGCGCCGTAGGCCGCGGCCGGCAGCTGCTCGGGCGCCATCCCGCTCGCCGGAGGATTAGAAGCCGCGCGAGGCTTGACCTCCGTGCGAGGTGGGGACATAGTGGATCCGGGTCTGCTGCCTCGACACACGGGGGTGTCCAGACGATGCGGAACCTCGCTGTCCTCTTGGCGCTCAACCTCCTCTCGAGTGCGTGCGCATTCAGCTCACGCTGCCGACTCGAGGGCTCGAGCACACGATCTCGGGGGGGAACGGCCGTCAGGTCGTCGTGGTCGTGCCGTTCTCCGACGAGCGGGTGATCCGCGACCGCTGTGGGATGCAGAAGAACGGCTACAACATGGACACCGCCAGCGCGATCTGTCAGACAGATCCGAACGCCTGGATCGCCCAGCTTCTGGCGAGCGAGCTGCGGGCGGCGGGGTTCACTGTCCTGGACGAGAAAGCGGCGCATCGACCGGGCGCCCTCCACGTAGCGGGGTCGCTCATCAAGATCTTCGTCGAGCCGGTGATTGGGGCGTGGTCGGGAAGCCTCGAGGCCGACCTCTCGGTCCGGCTACAGGTCAGGACGGAAACCGACCTGGACGCAAAGCGGACCTTCTTCGTGAAGGGCTGGAAGGGAGGACAGCTCGTCTCCACGGCGCAGCCCTATCACACGGCGCTCGACCGGGCGACGCAGGCGATACTCGACGAGATGGTGCGCGCCATCCTTGAGCTGATGGATCGCTACCCCCAGATCGGATCGCGCGCCGCGTCCGCTGCCGTGATGGCACAGTTGCGGGAGGGCTCCCGATGAAATGGCTCGCCGTGATGCTGCTCGCGCTGCTCTGCCTGATCGCGGGTGGCTGCGCCCGCCACGTCGTGGTCGAGCGTGGGATCGGCAGAGTGGACGGCGCGAGAGGCGTCAGCACCAGCAGCGACGCGAACTGGTCCGTTCAGCACGAGCCCGCCGCGGCAGCGGACGGGCCGCCGTGAGCAGGCAGCGCATCGGCGCGAAGGCGGCTCACCAGCTCTGAAGCGCCGCGGCCGGCGCCCAGCACGCGTGCGTGCCGCTCGCGATGCGCTCGGGCAGGCGCACGCGCGCGACCGGCCCCTCGCCCAGGCTCTGTGCGTGGTAGATCCAGCACTCGGAGCGGTCGTTCGGCAGGTCCGAGACGAAGGTCACCAGGTAGCCGTCGTCCTCGCTCTGGCTGCCGAGCCGCGGCGCCAGCACCGTCTCGCTGCCGGTTATGCCCGCACCGAACGAGACGGCCTCCTCGCGACCGGTTGCGAGGTCGTGCTTCACCAGGCCGTCGAACAGGAAGGCGCTGGGCACGCCGCTCACGTTGTACGCGTAGCGATACGGGCGGCCTCTATAGCCGCCATGGATCCTCCCGAACTCCATCACGCGATCGCTGAGCGGCTCCTCGCGCGTCCGGCCCGTGCGCAGGTCGAAGCGCCAGCGGTGCGGCCGCGCCTGCAGCGCGTGGATGTCGAGGAAGCGGAACAGGCGGTCATGGAGCGACGCGCCCTCGGGCAGCTTCGGTGCCGGATCGTGTTGGAAGAAGCCGTCGAGCACCACCTCGTCGCCTTCTTCGTAGGCGTTGATCCAGTGCAGCACGAAGGTCGGCGCGGCCTCGAACCAGCGGATCTCGTCGCTTGCGCCGCGCCGCGGCACGATCGCGAAGCGCGTGGGCAGCTCGCGGAAGAAGCGGTTCGCGTACACGCCCTTCGCGAGCGCGGCCGGATCCCAGAACAACGGGCAGTCGTTCAGGATCGCGAAGCGTTCGGTGAAGGCCATGTCGTGCGGCAGGCGGGGGCCCGGCAGGGGCACGTCGATGTAGTGCGCCAGCTCTCCGGCAGGCGACACCACGCCATAGTGCATGTAGGGCGGCTCTTTGCCGTAGTTGAAGAAGAGCAGCTCGCCGGTCGCTTCGTCCACCTTGGTGTGAGCCGAGACGCCCTCCGGCGGGAAGCGGCCCGCCCAGCTCTCGCGCCCGAGGTCGGCGAGCGAGCGCGGGTCGAGGCGGTACAGATCGCCGCATTGGTAGAAGCTCGACAGCGCGATACCGCGGTGCACCACCACGTCGGTGCTGGAGGCATCCTTCATCCGACCGCGCGCGCCCCAGCCGTCGCTGCGCTCCGCGGACTCGGGCCGCTCGGCGATGCCGGCCCAGAGCGCGTGCCCGGCAGCCTGCTCGGCCGCGAGCCCGAGCGTGCGCACGAAGCGGTTGCGGTAGCTGGCCGCTCCCTCGCGAAAGCTGATCGAGTGGAGCATGCCGTCGCCGTCGAAGGGGTGATAGAGGCCCTTCGAGAGGATCAGCGGATTCTCCGTGTTGCGCAGATAGACGCCGGCCAGATCCGCGGGGATCTCGCCCACCACGTCGAGCTCGCTGGCGTCCCACTCGGTGGTCTGCGGCCGCCACGCGCCGCTGCGATAGGGATGCGAGTCGTGCGCCGGAAGCTGCGAGGTGAAGCGCGCGTGGACGCTGGCCTGCATGAATCTCCCGGCTCGTGGAGCGCTCGCAGCCGGGCCAGTCTAGGGTTCGCGGCGACGCCGTGCAGGTATCCCGCTTCGCACCTTCCAGCACCGGTCGCGCGCACCCGGGCACGCTGCTCGCGGCGCTGCTGGCTTGGCTCGATGCACGCTCGCGCGGCGCCCGTCTGCTGCTGCGCCTCGAAGACCTCGACCCGGAACGCTGCCGGCCCGAGTGGAGCCGCCTGCTGCGCGACGACCTCGCCTGGCTCGGGCTCGACTTCGACGCCGCTCTGGAGCAGCACGACGCTGCCGAGCGTCACGAGGCCGCGCTGACCGAGCTGGCGCGGCTCGGCCTGCTCTATCCCTGTGAGTGCACGCGCAGCCAGCTGCGTGCGGAATCCGATCCGACCCTCGGCCGCGGACCGCGCTACCCGAACCTTTGTCGCGGCCGCGCCTTGCCTGCGGGCGGGTGGCGCGCGTCGCGCGAGCCGCTGCGTGTGGCGCTGTCACCCGGCCGCATCGCCCTGGTGGACGAGGGCGGACTCGATCTGTCGCAGGACCCTGTGGCCGAGATGGGCGACCCGATCGTGCGGCGGCGCGATGGCTCGCTCGCCTATCAGCTGGCCGTCGTGGTGGACGACGCCGCCAGCGGGGTCACGCGCGTGGTGCGCGGTCGCGATCTCGCGGAGAGCACGGCCACGCAGGTCGCGCTCCAGCGTCTGCTCGGGCTGCCCGAGCCGAGCTACCGGCATCACCTGCTACTGCTCGAGCAGCGCGGCGAGAAGCTCGCGAAGCTGCACGGCGCGGTGGGCGCGGAGGCGCTGCGCGGCGTCTACCCGGCCGCGCAGCTCAGCGGCTGGCTCGCCTTCGCCGCCGGGCTCGCCGCGGAGCCGACCCCCGCGACGCCAGCCGAGCTACTGCGCAGCTTCGACTGGGCGCGTGTGGCGCGCGAGGACCGCATCGTGCGCTTCACCGGCGCGGCGCTCGAGCTCGTCACAGACGCCTGACGTCGCGCGCCTCGAGCCGAAGCCCTTCAGCGCTGCGCCGAGCGCCGCGCCAGCTCGATCAGCGCCGCCAGCTGGGAGTTATCCGGCTCGCGCGCCAACGCCTCTTCGAAGCGCGCGAGCGCACGCGCCTCGTCGCCGAGCTGACGCCAGGCCTGACCCGCCAGCACCAGCGCATGCGTGCGCTGGCTCGAGGGGAGCCGCTTCTCGAGCGCGGCTTCGTACAGCTCGGCCGCGCGCCGGAAGTCTCCCTCGCGCTCGTAGGTCGAAGCGAGCAGCAGCTCGCCCGTCGCGTTCGGCAGCAGCGCCTGCGCGCGCCTGAAATGCTCGCGCGCCTCCGCCAGGTTGCGCGCGTCGAGCAGGGCGCTGCCGAAGGCGAGCTGGAGCGAGCCACTCTCGCGTCCGACGGCCGCGAGCCGTGAAATGCCGGTACGGACGCGCGCGAATTCCTTGCGCTCGAGTGCGCTGTACACGCTCTGCTCGACGACCAGCACGTAGGCGCTCACGAGCAGCGCGAGGCCGCACGCAGCCCACACCAGCCGCCCGACGTGCCTTCGGGGCGGCGGCTCGGCGCTCGCGCTGGCCGCCGGCTGGGCCTTGATCAAGATCTCTGCGATCGGTCCGCGCAGCTTCCAGATCGCGCCGTCGAGGATGAAGTGGTGGACGTTGACCGCAGCGGCGACCAGCAGACCGAGCCCCGCGTCGAAGGCGAGTGGCCCACCGGTGTGGGTGCCGAACAGCAGCACGGGCGCGGTCCAGACGGCTGCGCCCGCTGCGAGCACCTTCGCGTAGTGCGGCAGCTGACCGCGCCAGCCGCCGGGCTCGCCGGACTGCCGTGCATAGTACGCGGTGACCCACAGATACTGGATGCTGTGCGCCACGGCGATCCACAGGAAGTAGTGCGTGCGCAGATCCCAGCGCAGCGCGTCGCCCGGCGCAGACAGGCCGCCGGCCTCGAGGCCGTAGGGCAACGAGAACCACAGGATCTGCGAGAGCGCCAGCAAGGCCGCGGGCAGCAGCACGCGCGGCGCCGCGCCGCGCAGACCGAAGGCGGCGCGAGCGAGCGCGAGCAGATTGGCGGCGATCAAGAGCGGCGCCGCCACGGCCGTCACGCGGGTGGGGATGCCGAGCGGCTGGAAGCGGGCGCTCACCTCGGCGTAGCCGTAGGGCAGGTCGTTGGCGCCCGCGTCGGTGCTGTGCAGCAGCAGGAAGACGAGCGCGTACGAGAGCACGAACGATGCGTAGATCCAGCGCTTCAGCCCCGGCTCGAGCGCCACGCCGCCGCGGCGCAGGAACATCACCGCGAGGCCGTAGTTCTGGCCGGTGTAGTGCCAGGGGCTCCAGCTCAGGTACAGGGTGACGAAGAAGGTCGCCGCCGGGCCCCACCACAGGCTCAGCGCGAAGAGCGCGGCCACCGCGAGCGTTGCCCAGAGCGAGAACAGCACGTAGGCGCGCCGGTCGCGACGCTTCTCGTACACCCGGAGCAGCGTCGCGCCGTAGTGCGGCGTCCCGAACACGAGCACGAGCAGCGGAAACAGCAGCTGCGGCTGGAGCGCACGCAGCTCTGCGCCGGCCACGGAGAACAGCCCGAACAGCAGCGCGTAGAGCACGCCGCAGCCGAACAGCAGGTCGGGAAAGGGCCCGAACAGCCACGGCGACGGAGACGGCCTCAGAGCTTCCACGTGCGGATTATCGGCGAGCTTCGGCCGGGCGTGCAATCAACAACCGAGGATTCCACCGTCCACGGGAAGCACGGCGCCGGTCACGTAGGCAGCGGCACGCGAACACAGGAAAATCGTCGCACCGGCCATGTCTTCGGGCTCACCGATGCGTCCGCGTGGATTCGAGCCGCGGATCGAGTCGTCCCGCGAGATACGCGGCGATCTTGGCGCAGCCCTCGCGGTTCGGATGGTTCCAATCGAGCTTGTCCCCGCGGTTGTAGACGAAGTACTCGCCGACCCCGTTCGCCTGACGCGAGTCGGCCGCGTGCGCCGGATCGACGAAGGCCCAGTAGGCGTCGACGGTCTCGATCCGCTCGGGTAGCGCCGCACGGATCGCCTGCTGCGTCGTGCGCTCGAGGAAGCCCGGCTCCCACTCGACCCCGGCCCTGGCGTAGGTTCGCGCGGCCTCGTCGGAGATCTGCATCTCGTAGGGCAGCAGGACCACGCGGAAGCGCCGGCCCTGCGCCGCCACCGCATCGGCCAGCGCGGTGATGCGCTCGGCCGTCTCGCGCACGGTCGCGGCGTTCTGCTCGGGGAACAGCTCCGCGGCCTTCCAGCCGGTGTGGCCGTAGCCGAGGCTCAACATCAGCTCGGCGAAACGGAAGCGCAGCGCCGAGTAGAGGTAGCTGCGGCCGCGCAGCTGATCCAGGAACTTGAATTGCTGGCGCAGCGCGCGGAAGGTCGAGCCGCGCTCGCCTCCGCCGGGCCTTTGGGTCGGCAGCAGGTCGTTCAGGTTGAGCAGGTAGACCAGCTCGGCGAGCTGGTACTCCTCGGCGATCTCGAGGAT
>Ga0247727_10007345_pt1 | contig 21007 bp, 20 predicted proteins | sample WisWelCaveWW1625_FD_202498 | JGI IMG/M metagenome (GOLD analysis project Ga0247727, IMG submission 202498) | Biofilm microbial communities from Wishing Well Cave, Virginia, United States - WW16-25 | ecosystem: Environmental > Aquatic > Deep subsurface > Groundwater > Cave microbial mat | place... | reverse complement strand
GCAGTCCAGCCAACTTCCGGGTCCATCTCATTTGTGGCCTGATTGCTTATTGCCGGCAACCCAAGAAACCGTCCCTCCGCTTGGGCACACTACCCGCTTTAGTCGCCTAACCCGAATTCACGTTAATGAGATAGATTCGGTTTTTTTATCGCCAATATAGGTAAAGAGCTCGTCAAATTCGGCAGTTTTGACTTCGGCGGGTACCGGTGCTGGTTGTTTGCTTCATAGGCATATTTGCATGACGAATCCAGATCGTAATCCGCAACAACATTGAATCCCTCTCGTTTAAGACCATGAGTGAGTCCTCCTACCCCACAGAAAATGTCGACTACCGAGTAGTTTCTGCTTTTTTCCGCTTGTTTTGTGGTCTTTTTTGTTCCTGCCATAATTGACTATCCCTTTGGTGGTTGCGCTGATTATAAAGCATGTCAAGGTTGTAGGGAAATCTTGGTTTTCAAATCTCCAATACTAGATTTCCATCATCCCTGCAACTTTTCCCCGCTGACTCCTGTATTACACTTCAGCCATGACCGCGCCCACCGACCGCGACCTCCTCGTCCGTGCCCGGCGCCTCTCGACACCCTTTGGGTTTTTTGATTGGGTTTATAATTACCAACATGCCAGCACAAATCAAAGACTTGCTTGCCAAATTAAAAAAAGGACTGACCGAATTGTACGGTCAGCGATTGAAAGGGCTGTATTTATACGGTTCATACGCGCGCGGCGACCAACGGGAAGGGTCTGATCTTGATGTTTTGGTTGTGTTAAGTGATTTCGAGCGCGCGCCCATCGAATTGGATCGTACAGATGATTTGATCGGGGAATTATCATTGGAATATCTAATCACGATCAGTCCGCTATTCATGCGCGAAGGGGATTGGCTGACTGCCGATAAACCTTTGCTTCGAAACGTGCGCGTGGAAGGGGTTCCTGTGTGAAAGAGTCTTCACAGCAATTAATGCTCAATGCGGAAGAAACCCTCCACGCGGCGGAAATTCTTTTCAAGGAAGAATACTTGCGCGATGCAGTCAATCGCGCATATTATTCGGTTTTTTATGTCGCAGAAGCCTTGCTCAATGAAAAAGACTTGCGCTATAGCAAACACGGCACAGTTCATGGAGCATTCGCTCAACACTTTGTCAAAACGAAAATATTTGATGATAAGTACCATAAACTGCTTACAGGCGCTTTTCGTCGTCGCATGTTGGGTGATTATGACGAAGTTACCAAGTTTCACTCCGAAGAAGTAAGCGAAATTCTCAACCAGGCGCGAGATTTTCTTTCTGCCGCCAAAAAATATTTGGGCGCAGGATAGTTCCAAATTCCCCTGCAACTTTTACACCCCAAAACCTGTATTACACTTTAGCCATGACCGCGCCCACCGACCGCGACCTCCTCGTCCGTGCCATGCGCGGCGACAACGACGCGTTCGGCGAACTCGTCACGCGTTATCAGACGGGCGTGTTCAATGTCTGCTACCGCATCCTGCATGAGCGCGGCGAAGCCGAAGATTTGGCGCAGGAAACTTTCATGCGAGCGTATAATCGCCTCGAACAATTTGATCTCGAACGCGAGTTCGGTCCATGGGTGCGACGGGTTGCCGCGAACCTGTGCCTCAATCATCTTGAGTCGCGCAGGGTCTCTGCGCCGCTCGACGACGAACGGGACGCCGATCAAAGCCAGAGACCCGAGAAGCAGGTTGAGGTCAAAGAAAGAAGCGAGCAAATTCGCGGCGCGCTCGCTTCACTTCCCGCGCAGTATCGTGTCGTCGTCGAACTCAGGCATTATCAGGAAATGTCTTACGATGAAATTGCCAGCGAATTAAAAATCCCATTGAGCGACGTGAAGAGTCATCTCTTCCGCGCCCGCAAACTTCTCGCGGAGAAACTCCATGCACCTGACTGACGATCAACTCAACGAATATCTCGATAACGAATCCGCAGAGCGCGCGCAAATCGATTTGCATCTTGCGTCGTGTAGCGAATGCGCGGCGCGCCTGACCGCGCTCCAAACCTTGTTCGCCGAATTGGATTCGCTCCCCGAATTGGAATTGACTCACTCCCTCGCCGCCCGCTTCACGCGTGACGTAAACCTGACTCCGCAACTCCCGCGCTGGCTCACGCTGACGGCGTCCCTGCAAGCCGTGCTCGCATTGATCACGCTCATCGTCGCCGCGCCTTTTGTCGCGAATCTTTTGCCTGCCATTGAAACGCCGTCGCTCACTGTGATGCTGATTCAACTTCAAGCGCAATGGACAACATGGCTTGACGTACTTTCCACCCTTCAACTGCCACAGTTTCCTCAGTTGCCTCCACTTGAAATCTCCAGCCTCATGCTCACGTTGACTCTCGCGGGCGCGTCCGTGCTTTGGCTGGTGGGGAATGGGTTGTTGTTGAGGAAGCAAATCAAATGAAATCATCGGTGGTCGAGTAGGCGGCGGGGTTTCGATATGGACTTCGCCCTGCTCGACCACCGCCGCCGTATCGAGACCACATCTCAAGGAGACTCACACATGACCGACATCCTTCGCCCGCTGCTCATCCTCCTCTTGCTGACCGCCAGCCTCGCCGCGTACTTCCTCATCATCGGCGCATTGTTCCCGAAACGCGTGGAAAAAACCCAGCGCGCCATCAATCAATTGACTGCGCGTTCCTTCGGCGTGGGCTTCGTCAACTTTCTTTTCTTCGGCGTGATTGTATTCGTCCTGTTTTCCATTGCCGAAAGCGCCAGCGGATTTTTGAAAGGTCTCGTCACAATTCCTGCGTTGGTCATCACAGGTTTGCTCCTCCTGCTTCTGTCTTTCGGATTATCGGGCGTTGTCAATGAGATGGGCGCGCGGCTCTTCCCAGAACAATCCACCTGGAGGCGAACATTGTGGGGGACGGTAGTATTGTCCTTTGCCTGTGCCCTCCCAGTCGTGGGATGGTTTCTGCTAATTCCCTACGTCAGCCTGGTCGGCATTGGCGCAGTGATTTTGGGATTCTTCCAACGCGATAGTTAATAGACCTCCGAGTTTTTAATGAACTCGGAGGTCTCACTCCCAAGGACGCGCAACTCGCGCGTCTTTTTTATTCGCGAAGATTAGCGTAGATTAGCGGATTCCTCCCTGCAACTTTTCCCTTCCCACCCCTGTATCCCTTACATCAACCAAAAGAAAGGAATTTCCCCATGGCTGACATGACCGCCATCTTCTTCCTCTTGTTAATCTTTGGCATTGCTTTCCCTGCGATGCTCACCGCGTGGTGGCTGTTGTTCCCGAACCTCATCAAGCGCGCACAAACACGCGTTGAAAAATCCCTCGCCGCTACTTTCTGGCTGGGATTGATCGTCGTCATCGCGCTCATCGTTCCCATCTTCGTTTTGATGGCGTTGCCGTTTGGTCCCGCCAAATCCCTTGCGTGGATTCTGCTCGGCGCGTCGCTCGCGTTCTCCTCCATCGGCTCGGCGGGCATTGCCGCGCACCTCGGCGAACGGATGAAACAAGCGGGGAACAATTACACGCCTCTCAGCGCGTTCATTCGCGGCGCGTTCATCCTCGAACTCGCGGCGTTCTTCCCCGTGATCGGCTGGCTGTTCGTGTGGATTCCCCTCCTCGTGACCTCCTTCGGCGCGACCGCGTTTGCACTGCTGAATTGGATGCCGCGTGGGAATGTAAACAAGGAAACAGGTATACAGGTAGACAAGTTGAAAACAGAAAACGCGTAAACCCATCACTTGACTTGCTCTTTGCAAATTCAACAAACCCATCCTGTCTCTAATCTCGGTCTCGATACGCTCGCAACGAACGCTCGCTACTCGACCATCAGTCTCCAATCTCCAGTCTCCTCTCATCAATCACCCGCCTCCACCCTCAATTACTACTTACCAATTACTATGATTTCCCGACGCGACTTCCTCAAACTCTCCGCCCTCGTCACCGCCAGCGCGGCGCTTTCATCCTGCGCTCCCGTCTATCGCAGACTCGCAGGCGGACTCCCAACCATCCCGTGGACTCCGCTTGACGCGAATGACTTCCTTGCGTTGAACCGCCTCACATTCGGACCTCGCGTCGAAGAGCGCGCCCGCTTCGCAGGAATAGGATTGCAGGCGTACATCGAAGAACAACTTGACTTTGAATCCATTGACGATTTCGAATGTGAGATTTTGTTAAATCCGTTCAAAACTATTCGCATGAACGCCGATGAGATCGAAGGCGTGACCAATCAACTCTTCGACGGCTATGACCGTGAACGACCCGCAACCGAATTGCGCCAGGCGACTCTGCTTCGACAGATCTACAGCAAGCGTCAACTCTATGAACTCATGGTCGAGTTCTGGAGCGACCACTTCAACATCTTCATCGAGAAGGAACCTTGTTTTTATCTCAAGCCTGTGGATGACCGCGAAGTGATCCGCAAACACGCGCTGGGCTCGTTTCGTGATCTGGTCTGGGCATCTGCACATTCGCCTGCCATGCTGGTCTATCTCGACAATCAGGCGAACGAAAAAAGCGCGCCGAACGAAAACTATGCGCGCGAACTGATGGAACTCCACACCCTCGGTGTGGACGGCGGCTACTCTCAACAGGATGTGATGGAACTGGCGCGTTGTCTCACGGGCTGGAATGTGAAAGAGCATTTCTGGCTCGGCGATTTCGTCTTCAACGAAGACATCCACGATACGGGCGTGAAAAATGTTTTGGGCTTAAAGATTCAGAACGCGGGTGTGAAAGAGGTGGAGCAGGTCATCGAGCGTCTGGTCACGCATCCGAGCACAGCGCGCTTCATCGCAACAAAGTTGACCCGCCGTTTCATCGCGGATGATCCTCCGCAGGTGATCGTTGAGAAAGCCGCGCAAACCTTTCTCAACACGAACGGCGATATCAAATCCGTTTTGCGCGTCATTCTGCTCGACGGTCTCGCCCTCGCGCAACCGAAATACAAACGCCCTGTGAATTTCATCGCCTCGGCAATTCGCATGACCAACACGGAAACCGATGGCGCGGGCGTTCAGGATTATTTGCTCCGAATGGGTCAGACGTATTTCAATTGGCCCACGCCTGATGGTTATCCTGATGTGAGCGCGCCGTGGCAGAATAACCTCATGCCGCGCTGGCAGTTTGCATTCGAGTTGATCCGCAATGAGATCGCTGGCACGAAAAATAATTTGAATCATTTGTTGGATGTCGCTTCAACTGGGATTCTCGAAGACGACGTGGATGCGCTGACCTCATTGCTGTTAGGCTCGCCCCTCGAACGCCTCGCGCGTGACGGGTTGATTGATTCTGTTTCATCAGCCGATGCCTCCCCCGAAGAGACCTTGCAAGTCCTCGCCGCAGGCATCCTCGCCTCCCCCGCGTTTCAATGGCGATAACCCTCATCCCCAGCCCTTCCCCCGAAGGGAAAGGGAGCCTTGTCCCCTCTCCCTTTGGGAGAGGGCTAGGGTGAGGGAGAATTTTTGGAGATTACTCATGCTACACCCTCTACCCACACTGCAACAACACAAACCCTGGATGCCTCGCCTCGCCTTCGCACCTCACAACGTTGCCCCGCGCGGCGACACACTTGTCGTCGTCTTCCTGCGCGGCGCGGCGGACATTCTCAACATGGTCGTGCCACATGGCGAAGAGGCGTATTATCGTTTACGCCCATCACTGGGAATCCCACGCCCCGATGACTCAAGCGCAAAACAAAACGAACGTGCACTTGATTTGGATGGCTTCTTCGGCTTTCATCCCTCTATGCAGGCACTGCTCGATGCGTGGACTTCGCAACAACTCGCCATCATCCACGCCTGCGGCGCGCCCGACGAGTCGCGCAGTCACTTCAAAGCGATGGAACTCATGGAGCGCGGCGTAGATGATGAACGTGGTCCGGCCTCGGGTTGGATCGGTCGCCATCTCGCCACGTTGAACACAGGCAATTCGTCGCCTCTGCGCGCGGTGGGGATGGGGACGCGTCCGCAACGAAGCCTCAGCGGAACAGTGCCAGTTTCCGCGTTACGTTCGATCGCGGATTTTCATCTCGGCGGCGACCAGCGCGCATTGCAACAAATGCGCGTTGCGTTGAACACCGTCTATGAAAATGATGTGTTAGGTCAAGACACGTTGTCCATCATGGATACATTGGAAACGCTCGACCCGCTTACTTATTCAGCCGCGCGCGGGACGATATATCCCGACTCCGAATTTGGACTCGCCCTCAAACAAACCGCCATGCTCATCAAAGCAAAAGTGGGGCTTGAGGTCTCCGCGATTGACGTGGGCGGCTGGGATACACACTTTGCGCAGGGCTCAACGACAGGACTCATGCCCAACTTGATGAAAGATTTGGCAGATGGTCTCGCCGCCTTCCACGCAGATATGCAAGACCACATGAATCAACTGACCACCGTCACCATGTCTGAGTTTGGGCGGCGCGCCTCGGAAAACGGCAGTCTCGGTACGGATCATGGTCACGGAAGCATGATGATGGTGCTCGGCGGCAACGTGGATGGCGGCAAAGTGCATGGCGAGTGGCCCGGGCTGGAGGAGGGTCAAATGATCGGGCCCGGCGACCTTGCCGTCACGACCGATTATCGCGATGTGTTATCCGAAGTGCTGGTGAAGCGATTGAAAAACCCCGCGACGAACGAAATATTTCCAGATTATTCGCCGAACATGCCCAACCTGTTAAAGTAGGGGCGACCCGTCAGGATTGGGAGGATACTTTACTCTCGCTGGGCGGGTCGCCCTTACGGTGGAAGGTGTAAAAGAGTTTTCAAGTACAATCCATCGCACGATGGAATCCAAAAGCAAACTGATCTCAACATTCGACAAACTTCTTCTGGGCGGATTGGGTTGTGGGGCAATTATTTTGTGCGGTGTCATTGGCTGGTTTGTTTTCATCGTGCAAACCCTGCCTGTGCCTTCTTCAGATACGACACAGGTTGCTGATGTTGGTATCCCAACTCAAACCTCCAATTCTCCAATTCTCGAATCCTCCACCTTAACTTTTCATCCACCCACCGCGTCGCTTCTTTCCACGCCGATTCCTTTTCCTGTTCCAAGTTTCGGCGATTCGCCGCCACCGATCGGCAAGATCGTTTTTGTTTGTTACGTCAAACAGATTGACCAGATCTGCATCATGAACGCGGACGGTACCGAGCGCGAACAACTCACAGACTTCAGCGCCACGACGTTCTACCCGTCGCTTTCACCCGATGGGCAGACGGTTTACTTTTCCTCCAAACGAAGCGGCGGATTTGACATCTACTCCATCGGAATCAACGGTGATGGACTGCAACGCCTCACGCGCGACATCGGGAGTCTCTACGCCCCCGAACTTTCTCCCAGCGGAGAGTTGATCCTCTTCACTAACCACGGCAACGGACTCTGGCTCATGGATGCCGACGGCGACAACCCGCGTGCACTCACGAACCGCGACGACATTGACCCAACCTGGTCGCCGGATGGTTCGATGATCGCATTTGCTTCCTCGCGCGCCGGGCAACGTCAATTGTTTGTGATGAACGCGGACGGCTCGAACGTCAGGCAGGTCACGGACTTGAATGACATGGGCGGGCGCAGTAGCTGGTCGCCCGATGGAACAAAACTTGCTTTTTATCGCGGTCTCGCAGGCGACCACAACATTTACATCATCAACATTGACGGCACAGGCTTGGTACGACTCACAAACGGAGGCGACAACCTCGGTCCCAGTTGGTCGCCCGATGGGAATTGGATCGCGTTCACGTCTTTCCGCGATGGCAACAACGAGATTTACATCATCCACCCCGATGGCGCCGGGCTGACGCGCCTGACGGATAATCCCATATCAGATTGGCAACCGAGGTGGGGGAGATAGAGATACAGAACTCAGAAAAAAACACTTGAATATTTTTCTGTTGTGAGTATACTGAAATTGAGTCAGACAACCATCTTTTCGAGTGGAGGTTTACATGTCGCCAAAAGGATTGAAAGTTAAGAAGAAATTCAAGGACAAGAAGAACAAGCCGGGCAAACCGCCAAAGCCGATTAAACAAAAGAAACCCCCTCAACCGGAGCCTGGGCATAAATTTCTGCTGGGGGGGCAGGTCAACGCGTCCATGCTGATTCAGCCCTCCCCGGCGCTTGAAGCGAAGATTTATCGAATCCGCAGATGGGGAGACCCGGTCATGGTCGCGTTGGGTTTCGATGTCAACCAAGTGGGAACGTCAAATTTTCAAGCCGTGGGTTTGTATAACAAGTTGACGGGATTTGGCGCGGTATCGAATTTCATCCGTATCGAGCGGGATGATATTGACAACCTTTTGGCTATGCAGTTTGCAGAGGAACGGGACGGAAAGATTTTTTCACCCAAAAGCAAAATGGGCTGGTTGTGCTCCTTCCGCGGCAAATTATATATGTATGACAATGAGGATGACTCATGGGAGGAATCTTCACACATCCGCTGGGGGGCGGTCGCGTTGGGCGGCAATCTCGTACAGGTGGAACGGTTCGAGAATATCGAAGTGAAATTACCCGGCGGCACGAAAGCAGTTCACAAGCTGGCGCGGCTGGTCGGGTTTCGCAAAACGGATTGGGCAAGACCGCTCGATGATTTGCTGGCGGAGGGTTTGGTGCACCGCTGTTATTGCGCGTACAAAAATAACCAGTTTGGCGATACACCAAAGGGGATTGTGTACAGTCCGTTTTTCAGCCCGCAGGATCGGGATTTCAACGGAAAGAAAAAAATTGACGCCCTGTATATTCCCGCAGTTTATCTTGAACCAAAAGTGGAATAAGTTTTTGAGTCACGGTCGCCCCATATTCACCGTCCAGTAGCCGCCGTAACTGCTGGTGCGCACGAAGACGTAACCGATGCCGATCTCGGTCACGCGGGAATTGATGACCGCGTCCCAGTGGTCGGGGTCAATCTTCCATTGGTTCATCGCGTCCTGGGGGAGTCCGATGGCGATGATTTCAAGGTAATAAGTGGAGTTGTATCCCGCGCGGATTAAACGGTCTCCGATCCATGTGCCATCCGAGCCGCTGTGCTCGAGGAAGTCGTTGCACGCCATGTCCAAACTGTGACCCTGCGCGGCGGTAGTCAGTTGCGGATTCACCGTCAGCGCGCCGCGACCTACATCGGCGCGGGCTTGGTTGATCAGGTCAATCAACTGCGAAACAAAATCAGGGTTGGTTGTGTAATAGCAGTTCGTCGTTCCGATTTGTGTGACTGTGTTTCCCACAACGATCTTCACCCAAAATGTTTTTTCGATGCCGATGGGGAGGATTTGCCCATTGGCATTCCGCAATTCAAAACTGCTGAGGTATTGCCCGTCAATGGATGGCGCGACGAGATCAACAGACACTTCTATCATGGAGCCTGCCGCAGTTTCAGGCACGATGACCGAATCGGGTGCGGACATTCTTTCGCCGGAGGTGAACGCAACAGTATATCCTGTCCAATCACACGTGCCGGAGTTTTGCAGTTTCCACGTCTTTGTGAATTTTTCACCTTGCGTCAGGTTTGTGTTGTCGGGAATCGTCACATCCTCAACGAACACCGCGCCGTCTTTGCAGGTGGGGGCAGGTGTCGGAGCCGAGGGGTCGAGAGTCGCTGTGGCTGTGGGAGGAATCGGGGTGGGTAGGACGAGTCCTTGTTTGGTGGGCGGCAAGGTCGAGGTTACGAAGAGAAGCGGCGCGTCGGTTGGCATTGTCCCTTCAGCGACAGTCACGCAAGAAGACAAGAGAATTAGGAGGAGTGGGAGAATTTTTCTATACATTTTAAGATTGAGGTTCGCTCCGGCGGGGTCTCAGACCCCGCCAAGCAGATTTAGAACATCATCATCTGGGTTTTGGATTTTTCAAGCGGATCGCTGGCGATCTGCTCCTCGAACGTCTCACGCGTCAACACCGGGACCTCGAGCAGGGCGCGCAATAGACGGTATTTCACCAGCCGATAGTTTTTCAACCGCCCCGCGAGCGCGGGGTCGCGCCCCGCTTTGTACGCGATCAACGACGCGCGTCCGCCCGGAATGACGAGGATCGTTTGTTCGGGTGCATAAGGGGTTTCAGTAATCGCGCGCCCGATCAATGCCGAGGCAAGCACATAAAATGCAAACTGAATCGCGTTGTTTTCCTCCCACAAGTGATTTTTTTCCACCTGACTTGTTGAATAGCCCAATCGCTTGCCCACGATCTCAAGCATGGGGATGATTGTGTCACGTTCCGTCCGCCGCGCCGACGCGAAATCCTCCGGGCGCAGAGTCCATTCCGCGCCATCGCGCGTAGCGTACGATTCAAGGATGGAGTAAATCATCCGCTTGGAGGGGGTCAACAAGCCGGGGAACTGCTGGTATAATTCATCTTCGATTTCAAGGTAAATGCTGGTCGGATTCATTTGCAGGTGTGTGACGATTGCCACTTCCACGCGGTCGGAAAGTGAATCGTCCTTCGACTGCACGACGATGGAGCCGTCGCTCCGCTCAGGACGAAACGCCAAACCCCACAACCCGGTCTCCACACTTTCACCTGTTGAATAATGAACGAAATGTTCATCGTCTGCCAGCGCGCTTTGAATCAACGCCTGGGTTGCGCGCATGGCATCGTCGAATTCCTGATCTTTTTGTTTCAAGGCGTGCGATTCAGCCAGCGCGATCAGCCCCGCCGCGTGCACGTGCAAATAACTTGCGGGTTCGCCGCGCTCGGCGAGATGAGATCGAATCGCTTCACGTGCATCATCAATATCTGCTTTCACCGACTCGCGCTTGAGGTGTTCTCCGCGATTCCATAAAAGTTGAAGCGGATCATGTTCCGTCCGCATGGCGAGTGATTTCAAATCGAAGCCCGCCGCGCTTGCCGCGGTCAATGCCGAGGTGAGAAATGACGGTTCAGGTTCTGGCATTAAACCAAAGAACGGTGTGCCGAGCGGCAACAACTCAAACATGTGCGCGAACGCGGCGTGCAACGCCGTCGCGTTCCACGCCCAATCGTATCGCCTGCGACGCAATGCGACCTTATACGGTTCCACGGCATCCCGCCCCCACAGCCAGCCCGCCCACAACGCAGACAACGTCCAAAACGCTTGATTGGGGCGCGGGATTGCGCCGATCACTGCGGCAATCGGAATTTCTTTTTTGACTTCGTGCGCCAACTCTTTGAGACGACCCTCGTAGATGCATACGCCTCCGCTTTCTGGAATCTTTTTGGGCCACGCTTCAACGACGACAGGTGAGCCTGTCTCTGTCCAGAGACTTAATCCACGCTCCAGCTGAATCCACAAGTTGTGCTCGCGGAATTGATTCGGGATGTTGAGTTGCTTCGGGCGCGGACGCGTCGGTGGATGATCCCACAACGTGTTGCCCGCGTCACACGCGGCGAGGATCAACGCGTTCAACGCGCGCTTGCGTCCGGGTGTGAGATTCAACCCCTCGACGCGGTTGATGACTGTCGTCAGAAAGTACAACGGGCGCGGCAGGTAATGTCCGATTGCCTCCTCGGCGTAGACGCGGTTATCGTCATCGAGTTTTGCCACACGCCCAAACGAGCGCGAGCGGTGCAAACCATCAGTGGAAGCAATTTTCTTTGCGCGTTCGATGTCTTGATCGGTGACGAGACGTTCACCGGAGTCTTCGCAGTGTGGACAGATGTAAACGCGTGCGTATGGCGCATCCTCGCTTTTCCGCCAGAGAAACGATTCCGCTTGAATATCGCGCCCGCACTTTTCGCAGGTTGTGAGATACAGCGATTGCAGATGTGCGCCGAGTCGCTCGTCACCTTTTTTGGAGGTTTCAAGTTCTGCCAGCGCGGCGTTGAAATCTGATTCAAGCGGGGGATTGGCGGCGAGTTCGAGCAGGAAGCGCGTGATCGGGTTGTTGACCGTCACCAACACACGATACCCTGCCCGCGCCGCTTCGAGGATGAGCCGGGGGGAGAATCCAAATGGGTCGAGGAGCCAGCTTCCAGGCTTGCCCTGAGCCGTGTCGAAGGGAGGCGCGTGAGCCGGGAGCCAGCGCGCGATCACTCCCTCTTCGAGCGCCGGGAGAAATCGTGATAACGGTCCCGGGTCGGAGAGTCCAAAACCGGGCACATACGGTTGGGCTTGCATGAGTTAAGTATACTTCGCCCAATGAGTTGATGATGAGTTTAATTTTTGTACGCGGTGAAAACTTCAAACAGAGGAAACGGTTGGTAAAGCGTGGCGATGTGCTCCACGCGGGTCATGCGGGTGAGTTCGCGGCGGATTTCAACGATGCCTCGCTCATGATATTCGCCCGAATATGCCGGACCGACCAATTTTCGCCCGATCTGGTAGAGGATGTTTTCGGTGGGACCAGAGACAACAAGTTGTCCGCTGGGTTTGAGGAGGTTCAGAAGTTGAGTCAGCGTGCCCGGTAAGTCCTCGATATGTTCGAGGACGTCGAGGGCGTTGATGAGATCATAGGAATGGGGCGTAAGTTGTGCGAGCGGGATTTTCATTGCGTCAAGAACCTCGACATTTTCAGCGAGAGGGATGTGTCGTTTAATCTGTTCAAGCGGATGGAGATCCACATCAAATGCGGTCACGTGTTTGCTGTGTCGAGCGAGGAAAGGAATCATCACGCCGCTTCTGCAACCGAAATCGAGAATGCTTTCGTGCGGCGCAGGTCTTTCGATGTGGTTCATCGCAATGTGCAGGCGATTCCAAAACAGCCAATTGATGATTGGGTTGGGATGCGAGTACGCGGGGAAGCCCGCTTCATCAAGCCGACCGCGTTCGGATTCGGATAGCACTTTGCGAATCGCGGCGCGATAGCGGGATTTGTAGGCGTTGAAGTTAGAGGGGTTCATGGTATTTTGAAAAGCCCTTACCACGCAGGACACAAAGTACACAAAGGAAAAAAGACATTGATCCTCCTTCGTGACTTTTGTGTACTTTGTGTTTAATTTATTTTACGGTATCGCCCCATACGTTGGCGCGCAGAGGATGTCGTAGTATTCGAGTTCGATCGCTTTGTTCTGTTCCGCATACTCCGCGGCTTGATTGCCGATCTGGCGGACCGTATCAATGCTGGATGAAACTTGATAGGGCCAGTAACGCGGGATGACCATGCGCGGGTCGTTGACGTAGCCTTCATCTTGGTATGCCGGTCGCGCGGGATCATCAGCATCTGCAAGCGGAATCCAGTTGTACATGACGGGTCCGCGCGGGTTGATGGTGAAGCCGAGGCGGTAGCCAAACTCGCGTGCAATCTGCACCGGGCGGATTCCGAAACCACCGCCGGGCCAGATGATAGCGACAGGTGTCTTGCTGAAATTGGTTTGCAGATCGGCGATGGATTTTTCAAATTCAGTGCGAATAAATTCGTCCGTGGAGGCGTCGCTCATGTTGATGTTGTGGATGTAGCCATGCGACTGGTGATCCACCCAGCCCTCGCGTTCGAGGGCAATGTTGGCTTCAAGACTGATGGCGCGCGGTCCGTCCTCAAGACTGATCCAGCCGTTGACGACCTGCCAGCCCCATTGATCGTAAAACGGGCGAAAGTGATCGTTGAAGTATTCACCCTGATGACGGTCATCCGCAATGAACAGGACGGAACGTTTTGGAATCATCGCGTTGTGATCCATGAAGTCCGCCATTTGTGCCGCGTTGATGGCTTCAAAACCCTGATCTTTCAAGTCTTTCATCATCTTACGGAAGTCGGCGGCGAGGATGTCACTGGGGTCGTCCACGGAGTCTTTGTTGATGCCATGGAACATGATGACCATGATCACCGTCCCCGGCGCGGCGTTGTTCGAGTTCCATTTGTTGAGCAAGTATTCACACGTGTCTTGAATATATGTGTGCGGCGCATCGAGCGGATTGAGTTGACTCGCGATAAAGGTGGATGGAAGCGCAGGCGGTGTGCGAATCGCCGTCGGCGGTGGGATGGGTGTGTCGGTTGGGATGGGAGTCTGCGTGGGTTGAAGTTGCGCGAGCGCGGTGCCCAAGGCTTGAGTCAACGCGGCGTTGATGTCCGGGGTAGGAGGGGGAGTCGAGGAGGCGCACGCGCTGAGGAGTACGGCGAGCAGGCTGAATGTGAGGAGGAGTCGAGGTGTCATTGAAGGAGTGATCAGTTATCGGTGAAAAGTAATTAGGTATTGGTAAATCGTAAATCCAAAATCGTCAATCGTAAATCGTCAATCGAATCATCCATCCGATTTGCCGGAGATGAAGGCTTCCACTTTTTGGCGGCATTCGTCGTCGCGGAATTGTTTGGGCGGGGTCTTAAAGAAGTAGGATGACGCGCCGACGATGGGACCTGCCAATTCGCGGTCGAGCGCGAGTTTGGCGCAACGCACGGCGTCAATTATCACACCTGCGGAGTTGGGGCTGTCCCACACTTCGAGTTTGACTTCGACATTGAGAGGCACGTTGCCGAAGGTGGTGCCTTCCATGCGGATGTATGCCCACTTGCGGTCGGTGAGCCACGGTACGTGATCGCTCGGTCCGACGTGGACGTTGTCTTCACCAAGATCGTAAGGAATCATGCTGGTGACGGCATTGGTCTTGGAAATTTTTTTGCTTTCGAGGCGTTCGCGTTCGAGCATGTTGAGGAAATCAGTGTTGCCGCCGAAGTTGAGTTGGTAGGTGCGCTCGATCTTGACGCCGCGATCTACAAATAGCGTGGCGAGTTGACGATGCAAGATCGTCGCGCCGACCTGGCTCTTGATATCGTCGCCGAGGATCGGCAGACCGGCGTCGGCGAAGCGTTTGCCCCAATATTCGGAAGAGGCGATGAAGACCGGTATCCCGTTGACGAAGGCGCATCCGGCTTCGAGAATTTGCTCCACATACCATTTGGTCGCCATCTCGGAACCGACGGGCAGGAAGTTGATCACCACGTCGGTTTTAGTGTCGCGCAAAAGTTTGACGATGTCGGCTGTAGGTCCTGGCGCTTTTTGAATCATGCCTGAAACATATTTGCCGAGTCCGTCGTGGGTCATGCCGCGCACGACTGAGGCTTTGAGGTGCGGCACATCGGCAAATTTGTAGGTGTTGTTGGGTTCGGCGAAGATGGCTTCGCTCAAGTCCCTGCCGACTTTTGCCGCGTTCACGTCAATGCCGAGGGTAAACTCGATGTCGCGGATGTGATAGCCGCCGACGGTGCTGTGCATGATGCCGGGAATGACATCGTCGTTTTTTGCGTTTTTATAAAATTGGACGCCCTGCACGAGCGAGGAGGCGCAATTGCCCACCCCGATGACCGCGACGCGTACTTTTTTTCCAGCCATGAATAGTGTCTCCTGATTTCAATGAAATTGACTGATTGTTTATCTTGCCGTGTTGTATAATCTGTTCAAATGGTGACCAACGAGCGGCTAGACCACCTGGAACGCCTGCTTGAAGTGGTGCGGGGTTTGACGACAGCGCCAGACATTGAAGCATTCCTGCAAACGGTGATTACCGAAGCCAGCGAGATGACGGATAGCGCCTTCGCATCCATCCTTGAATATGACAAGGAGGCGGAGGAACTGCGCTTCCTCTCGATGCAATGGATTCACCGCGACCTGCTTCGCCCTGTTGGTGTGCCGATTGACGGGAGCGCGGCAGGGTGGGTGTATCGCCATGCCCAGCCGCTGATTATACAGGATACGAAGTTTGACCAGCGGCACTTCAAAGTGCCGGATCGTGTCTCGCAATACGACACGCGCTCGCTCGCCGCGGTGCCGCTGGTGGTGCGCGGCGAAGTGGTCGGTGTGATGGAGGCGATCAATAAAAAGAACGACGCCCATTATACCGAAGCGGATTTGACCATCCTTGCCACGCTCGGCGCGCTTGCCGCGCAGGCGATGCAGAATTACAACCTGTTGCAAAATGTCAAAAAAAACCGCATCGAACTGGCGGAACTCGAACGCCTCAAATCGGACTTTATCGCGATCACCTCTCATGAGCTTCGCACCCCCCTCGGCTTGATCCTCGGTCATGCCACGTTTTTGCGTGAACTCATCGGCGAGCAATACGGCGAACAACTCGATACCATCATCCGCAACACGACCAAGTTGAAAGAGATCGTCGAGAATCTCGCCGACGTGGATAATTACCAAAAAGGCTCCGCCCGCGTACGGAGCAATCAGGTTTCGATGACGCGCATCGTCAAAGATGTGGCGCTTACGTTTCAGGATGAGGCAAAATCAAGAAACATTACGTTGAAAGCCGAAGCCGGCGAAGCGCCGCTCTACATTGATGCGGACGGAGTGAAGATCAATATTGCGCTCAGCAACCTTGTGAAAAACGCCTTGCAGTTCACAGACCCGGGTGGACTGGTGACAATCCGGGCGGAGGAAGAGTCCGGTTATATGAAAGTGGCGGTGACCGATAACGGAATTGGCATCCCGCTGCGCGACCTGCCGCGCGTGTTCGAGCGCTTCTTTCAAGTGGAAACACACCTCACGCGCCGTCATGGCGGCATGGGGCTGGGACTCGCCGTGGCAAAGGCGATGGTCGAATTGCACGGCGGGCGCATCTGGGCGGAAAGTGAAGTGGGGCAGGGCAGTACGTTTACATTCCTCCTGCCAATGCACCAGCCGGAACGACCGGCTTCAAAAAAACCGTTTACGGAATAAAACTCAGAACTTTCGCTTGCCCTGCTCCAAGACGGTCTGTGACCGTCGGTTTTTGGCATAGGCACGGCGGTCACAGACCGCCTCCGAGCGAAAGTCCTGAAACTGATCCGCCGCCCGGCGGATTTTTGATTAACCCCCTTTATAATTGCCAAACCATGCCTCCCCAACTGCTCGTGTTTGGAAACCTGACGCGCGAGTTTTTACTCCCGGCGGTCGGTGCGCCGCGGCTCGATGTGCCGGGCGGAAGCGCGCTGTACGCGGCGGCGGGGGCGAGAGTCTGGGAGGCTGAATCAGCTGTCGGCTTGGTGGGACGCGTCGGCGATGATTATCCGCGCGCATGGTTGAATGAGGTCAAAACGCGGGGGTTCGATACGAGCGGAATCAAAATCCTTTCGCAGACCCTCGATGTGCGTGAATTCTATTCATACACCGAATCGTTCGAGCCGAATCAAGTCAACCCGATCACCCAATTTGCGCGCCGCGCGATGACGTTCCCCAAATCGTTATTGGGCTATCAGCCTGCGCAGGAGCGGGACATGGGCGAAACAAGCCGGTTGGTCGTCACCGATATTCCCGGCGACTATTTATCGGCACGCGCCGCGTTGATCTGCCCGATGGAACTTTCCACACAGAATCAACTGATCGCGGGACTCAAGAGCGGGAACACACACACGTTCATCCTTGACCCTTCCCCTGCGAATTTCACCCCGAAAGCCAAACGTGAACTCCCGGCATTTTTGAACGGCGTGACGGCGCTTCTCCTTTCTCAGGAGGAGTTGCGAAATTTATTCTGGGGCGAGACGCACGATCTGTGGGAGATGGCGGCGGCGGTGACGGCGTATGGATGCGAATATGTGGTGATCAAATGCGGCGCGCAGGGACAATTGCTTTTCATGAAAGGCATGAATAAAAAATACGAAATTCCCGCATATCCTGCGCGCGTTGCCGATCTCACCGGCGCGGGTTATGCTTTTGATGGCGGCTTCCTTGCAGGCTATTGTAAAAATTATGATCCGCTGGAAGGTGTATTTTATGGGAGCGTGTCCGCTTCGCTGAAGTTGGAAGGGAACGGCGCATTTTATCCGTTGGAGGTAATGCCCGGATTAGCGGAGGCGCGGTTGAATGCGGTGAAAGACTTGGTGAGGGAGGCGCGATGAAAGTGGTAACTAGCGGTGGTCGAGTAGGGCGAGGCGATAGCCGAGCCCGTATCGAGACCACGAGTTTTTGTGAGAATTAGAGAATTGGAGATTGGTGAATTGAATTTTGCAGATCGTATCATCGAACTGGCGGTTCAAATTCAACAAATCCCTGCGCCGACGTTTGCCGAAGGGGCAAGGGCGGAGTTCGTGCGCGGGTTGTTCGAGCGCGAGGGGTTGCAGGATGTGTCAACAGATGAGGTGGGGAATGTGTATGGACGATGGACGACGGACAATGGACCATGGTTGATGGTCAATGGTCAATCGTCTGACCCAAAACCGTTGATTGTCTCCGCGCATTTGGATACAGTATTTCCCGAGGAAACGAATTTGCAAATAAGACGTGAAGAGGATAAGGTGTACGGTCCCGGCATCGGGGATAATTCGCTTGGTGTTGCGGCGTTGTTTGGGGTGTTGTGGTCCCTTCCCTCACCCCGTCCCTCTCCCAAAGGGAGAGGGGGATTCGCAGGCGATGTGTGGTTTGTCGCAAACGTGGGCGAAGAGGGGCTGGGCGACTTGCGCGGCATGAAAGCGGCAGTGGATCGTTTTGGTTCTGACGTGCAAGCTTATCTCGTCATCGAAGGGATGGCGTTGGGAAATATTTATCATCGCGCGATTGGAGTCAAACGATACCGAATCACCGCGAAGACCACGGGCGGGCACTCATGGTCGGATTATGGCAAGCCATCTGCGATCCACGAATTGTCGAAACTGGTCGTTCAGTTGACTTCGATGAGACTACCCGAATCCCCACGCACGACGATGAACGTGGGCAGAATCTCAGGCGGCACCTCGATCAACACAATTGCGTCGGAAGCATGGCTCGAATTGGACTTGCGTTCGGAGGGACAGGAGTCGCTGGCGGAATTGATTTCAAGCGTGGAGGAAAAGATTCGGGAGGCGAACACCCTAACGAGTGCAAGTCAGCCCGATGTGAAGTTCGAGGCGGAGGTGATCGGCGCGCGCCCTGCCGGCGAGATTGATTCGAATCATCCGCTCATCAAACTGGCGGAGGCATGCCTGCGCGAGCAGGGCTTGGAACCCGCTCTCACATCAGGTTCGACCGATGCGAACATCCCGTTGAGCCACGGCTACCCCGCACTAGTGTTGGGTGTGACGACAGGCGGCGGCGCGCACACGACGAATGAATTTATCAATTTGAATTTGGTCGAAAAAGGATTGAGGCAGTTGGGTAGGTTTGTTGAGAGGGTGGGGAGTGGTAATTGGTAAGCGGGGTTTGCGAGCGTATCGAGACCAGAGACTGGAGAATTAGAGATTAGAGAATTGGCGGTTGAGGATCGCGCGGTGCAAGCATCGCCCCCATTGGATTCCACGGCACGTAAGGATTTGGACTGTTCGGGTATACATCCCTCGTCAGGAACCTACCCGTAGCAGGATCATAATACTGCCCATTGCCCACGTACAGCAATCCAGTCGCGGCATCCAGCACGCCACCCAGATAACCAAATGTGAAAGCTTGCCCTGAGCCTGTCGAAGGGTTGCCTGTTCCGTAGATCTCAAGCGTGTCACCCCAGGGCGTGTAACGAGACGAGAGGGTTATGTTACCACTGCTATTAGTCAGTTGGCGCGGCGTATTGGTTCCATCGGGCAGTTATTCCCATTGCAAAAGTTACTTCTCAATCTCCCAAATGAAAATCATGCTTTCAAATGGTTCTTGTCGCGCTGCATAAATCAAATATTTTCCATCTGGACTAAAAGACAAGGAGATATATAAACGATTGAGCGGAAGCACATTATTTGCAGTGAGATCGGATATTGTTTGTAAGACATTGCCTGAGCTAGGCTCTAAAAGCGAAACACCATTAGTCCATATTGCTAGTAATCGACCATCGGGGCTAAAAGCAAAGTTATAGAGAGTAGTTATTCCTTGTAATGTTGCGACAATATCGCATATTTCAACATCCCAATATACAAGTCGATCGTTCGCCGGGTCAGATACAAGCAGAATTGAACTTTCTTGAGTGAAGCGAGCAAACGCTCCTTGATCTTGAATTACGCATACTTGTTGGTTATTTTCAAGCTTTCGTACAGTAATTTGACCATTCTCATTAATTTCATTTCCAGAAACAGATGTATTCAAGCCTACACCCAAAGCCAAGAATTTTCCACCAGAACTTATATCCAGTGAACGGGCACTTCCTTCTATTTTTTCGACAACGTCCACACACTCCAACTTTGACATATCCCATTTATGAATTTCCGAATAAACATACGACTGCTGTTGAGAATCTTCGATGGTTGTACTTACAAACAAGCTCTTCCCATCATTACTCAAAACGGCATCCATTGCCTCAGCAGGAAAACAATTGGCAGGATTATGATCCTCTCGACTTTCGGCTAATAATTGACCCGATACCGTGTCTCGTTTTTGAAGTCCAGCTAGTCGTATAAACAAAACAAGCGTTTTTTCATCGGAACTAAAAGCGATAGCAGATGCATAATACGCCGGAGCGATTGGGCTTATACTCCACAACTCTTCAAGAGAATTCGTCTCATATACTGTCGTACGATCTTCTGTCAGTACGGCGAAGTAATTACCTGCTGGTGACCATCTAATGTCTTTTACATTTTCAGCGGGCAAAGACCATTCATGAAGTTTCGTCAATTGTATTACATCAACTGGCCGCGTGGCTACCCCTTCAGGCGTGGCGCTCGTCTCAACTGTAGCAGGAGCTTCTGGCGATAAGACAGGATGGCGCTTCACGCATGCGGTTTGAAGAAGAATCAGCACAAAGGTGCCTAAAATAATCCAGCGTTGTCTCATGTCACTGCGCTCCTTATGGAACCACGCCACGGTAAATGTTAACTGTCGTACTTTCAATTCCCCTGATAGAGAGGTAATGTGCATCATATGCTGTTTGCCCAACCCCAATATAGACATCCAAGGAATCAGAATGACCATCCGTTGCACAAAGGCCTCCGCCTGTATCAGCCACTGTGAGGAATTCATCTTTCCCAAAACTTTGCAAGTGTGCCTTGAGTGCTGGGATTTCAACAATATCCCCTTGCCTAAAAGGTGTGGAAGTCTCAATGGGACATATGGCAACCACTTCCAAAGGCTTATTGATTACGTTACTTATTGTCACTTCAGGAAGCCAATCAAAACCTGTTATGTTATTGATGACGTCCACACAAGAAATATGTAACCCGTTTTCAAGCCTTCCAGAACCTTGCGTGCAAACACCGGCAGGATCATAAAGGAAATCGCTTCGCGCTGTCTGTGCAGAGGTTATAAAATCAGTATATTTAACACGCTCCCTTA
>Ga0247727_10007344_pt1 | contig 21008 bp, 18 predicted proteins | sample WisWelCaveWW1625_FD_202498 | JGI IMG/M metagenome (GOLD analysis project Ga0247727, IMG submission 202498) | Biofilm microbial communities from Wishing Well Cave, Virginia, United States - WW16-25 | ecosystem: Environmental > Aquatic > Deep subsurface > Groundwater > Cave microbial mat | place... | reverse complement strand
TCCACAAGCTCCCACAGGCCCCACCCCAGGGTTACTTCTTAGATGGCTCGACGATGCAGCCCAAAGTTACATTCTTAGATGGCTTGACGGGCCACGGACTGCCGGCGGAACGCCCCGGAGTGAGAAAAATCACGCCCCCGACCGCTGCAGCTCCTCGAAGAGCTCCTTCTGGCGCGCGGTGAGGCTGCGCGGCAGTTCGACGGCCAGCGTCGCCAGGAGGTCGCCGCGGCCGCCCGGCTCGCCGAGACGCGGCAGGCCGTGTCCGCGCAAGCGAAACACCTGCCCGGCCGGAGTCCCGGAAGGGATCTTGATGCCCACCGATCCCTCGAGCGTCGCGACCTGCAGCTCGCCACCCAGGACGGCGGTCGTGAGCGGCGCGCGGATCGTCGCCTGCAGGTCGTCGCCACGGCGCTCGAACGTCGGGTCGAGCGCCACCCTGACCCGGAGGTAGAGGTCGCCTCGCCGGCCGCCCGCGCCACGTCCCCCTTCTCCCGCGACCCGGACTCGCGAGCCGTCGCGGACCCCGGGCGGGATCTTGACCTCGACACGGCGCGGCGAACCGTCGAGCGCGACCTCGCGGGTCGTTCCCCGCAACACCTCGGAGAGTGTCAGGTCCACTTCGGCCTCGGCATCCGCGGCCGGGCGGAAGGCCTCCTCGCCGCCGAACCCGCTGGCGCCACCGCCGAAGAAGGTCCGGAAGAAGTCCGAAAAGCCTCCCGTGCCCAGGTCCTCGAAATCGATCCGCGTGCCTCCGCCCGGCCAGCCCTGCGGCTGCCGGCCCACAGTGTTCCAGTTCGCGCCGAGCGCGTCGTAGCGCCGGCGCTTCTCCTTGTCCGACAGCACGTCGTTGGCCTCGCCGATCTCCTTGAACCGTGCCTCGGCCTGCTTGTTGCCGGGGTTCACGTCGGGGTGGTGCTTGCGGGCCAGACGGCGGTAGGCCGCCTTGATCTCCTTGTCCGAGGCGCCCTTCGCGACACCGAGGATCTTGTAGTAGTCCTTGTACTCCATGGGCTCGAATCAATATAGCTCTATACTCCCCGCGTGGAGATCCGTGACGCTTGCGCGCTCGTGACCGGCGCCGGCCGCGGGATCGGCCGGGCTGTCGCCATGGCGCTCACCCGGGAAGGCGCGCGACTTACGGTCGTGTCGCGCACGGCAGCCGAGCTCGACTCGCTCGTCGGGGAGATCGAGGCCGTGGGCGCGCGTGGCATCGCGTTCGCCACCGACCTGCGCGGCCGCTCGGCCGGAGGCGGCGCCGTGGCCGCCGCTGTGGAGACGTTCGGCGGGTTGCAGATCCTGGTCAACAACGCCGGCGTCGGCGCCTTCGCCAACGTCCACGACACGAGCGACGAGGACTGGGACGACGTCATCGGCACGAACCTGACGGCGGTGTTCCGGCTGACACGCGCCGCTCTCCCCCATCTCGCGCACCGCGGCGGCCACGTCGTGATGGTTTCTTCGCTCGCGGGCCAGAATCCGATCGCCGGCATGGCGGCGTACTGCGCGAGCAAGGCCGCGCTCGACCACTTCGCGGCCTGCCTGATGCTCGAGGTCCGACACCGCGGCATCAAGGTCACCACGATCGCGCCGGGCTCGGTCGACACGGCGTTCGGCGGTGCCGAGCGACCCCCGGACAGCTCCTGGATGCTGAGCCCCGAGGATGTCGCCCAGGCGATCGTCGACGTCGTCCGCATGCGCGACGGCGCCCACTCGAGCCGGGTGGAGATGCGCCCGGCGCGTCCGCAGAAGCGGTAGGCGCGACTGGCCACCCCCCGCGCGCAGCGCTGCTATGGCTTCGTCACGAAACACCAGTCAAGCCACTCTGGGGAGGACTGGCGACCCGCTAAGCCTTTGCTGCACTTGACTTCCCCTGTTGTGGGGTCCTTCGCCTCCCCAGACCCACACGAAACGATGGCCCCCTCCCGTTGGTTGCCCTTGTGAAAAGCGAAAATTAAGCGAAACTCTGGACCTGATCTGACCGTACCTTCTCGTAGGCTGGGTCCGGAGGAAAAGAACCGTGCTGATCATCCAAGTTGCCGCCGCGGTGCTGCTGCTCCTGGGCAGCGGGCTCATCTTCAAGGCCCTGGTCGAGATGGACACTCCCAGGAGCCGCCCCCGCCCGCTTTCGCGCCGGTCGCTGCCGGGTGCGAGCGCCGACGCGGACACCGAACGCGCCATCCCGGTCCGGCGAGCCGCCTGATCCCGCGTGCTAGACTGCGGGGTCCGCGACGCCCCGACCCTGTGGTGCAGAGGCCCAGCACGCCACCCTTTCAAGGTGGAGATCGAGGGTTCGAATCCCTCCAGGGTCGCCACGATTCCGACACGCTGAAGAGACCCCGGCTCGGCGCGCCGATGGATCCGGGCGGCAATGGCGCACCGGCGCGTCAACTCCGGTTCGCTACGAGAGGTGGAGATGAAGGTCCGATCGGTCCCTACACGGTCGCGCGGATCGATGAGCGGTCTGTCGCGGGGCTGATGAGCATCCGCAAGGAATGGGGCGAGGTGGCGCCCCGCTGGCAGGTCTACTTCGCCGTCGGCGACTGCGCTCGCAGCGTGAAGGAAGCCGTCTCACTCGGGGGTCGCGTGATCACGGGACCGAGGCTCGTGCCCGAGACGGGAACCTTCGCCGTCCTCGCCGATTCCCTGGACGCCGTGTTCGTCATCTTCGAGCTCCCCTGAAGAACGCGCTCGCCGTCCTGCTGATCGCCTTATCCTCGGCCGCGGCAGGTGAGACGCCCGTCGCGGTCGTACCCGGCACCGATCGTGCGAGCGGGCCCGCCGAGATCCGGGACGGACAGCTCCTGGCGCAGTCGCGCCTCACGCTGCCGGCGCTTTCCGCCCAGCCGATCGCCAACGGCCGCTGGGAGTTCCGCGCCGGCGTCCTCTGGTCCAACTCGTTCTCTTGGACGCAGGACGTCGCGGGCGAGATGCCGGCAGACCGCAAGTTTCTCATCGACGGTGAGACGGCCAGCCTCGACTTGACGCTGCGCCGCGGGCTCGCCCGGAACCTCGATGCGGCGGTGCGTGTGGCCGTGCACGGGCGTGGCGGTGGGGCGCTCGACGGCTTCATCGACGCCTGGCACCGCCTCATCAAGGTCCCGGATGGCAAGCGACCCGCGTTCCGGCGCGATGCGTTTCGCGTCGAGGGCCGGACGACCGCCGGCCGGCCGTTCTCCTGGAGCGCCGACGACGGATGGGGCCTGAGCGCCTTCGAGATCGAGGCCCGCTGGCGCGTGGCGGAGGGCGGGACGACCAGTCCCCGAGCGGCAGTCGTGGCCCGCGTCCTCGTCCCAAGCGGCACGGGTCCCTATGCCGGAGGCGGCCTCGGGGCCGGAGCGCAGGTCGTCGTCGACGTGCCGCTTGGCGGGCGCATCGACCTCTTCAGCGGGCTAGGTGTGACTGCTCAGCACCCGGCGGCCGTGCGCGGGATCGAGTACGAGACGGCGCGCCTGCACGGGTACCTGGCGCTCGAGTGGCGCATCGCGCGCCCGCTGAGCGTCATCGTCGAGACCAACGCGGCGAGCCGCCTCGTCCGGAACATCGACAGCTATCCCGGCATGCACTGGCTGGTCAACATCGGGGGCCGGCTCGATCTCGGCGCGCGCACGCGCCTCGACGCGTTCGTGACCGAGAACATCCTGAGCCAGCTCAGCACCACCGACTTCGCGCTCCAGCTCGCCGTTTCGGTCCGGCCCTGAGCGCGCGACCGCGCTACAATCCCCGCCCATGAGCCGACCCGACGCCGCGATCCTCGCCCTCGACCAGGGCACGACGGGCTCTACCGCGCTCGTCTTCGGACCCGAGGGCGAAGTGCTCGGCCGCGCCTACGCCGAGATCCAGCAGCACTACCCGCAGCCCGGCTGGGTGGAGCACGACGCGGAGGAGATCTGGCAAAAGAGCCGCCGTGTGATGGCCGAGGCGGTGGCCGCCGCGGGCGTCGCCGCCCGAGCCATCCGCGCGATCGGGATCACGAACCAGCGCGAGACGACCGTGCTCTGGGACCGCCGCACGGGCAACCCCGTCTGCCGCGCGATCGTGTGGCAGAGCCGGCAGACGACCGCCGTCTGCGAGCGCCTGCGCGCCGCGGGTCACGAGCCGCTGTTCCACGAGCGCACCGGCCTCGTGCTCGACCCCTACTTCTCCGGCAGCAAGATCGCGTGGCTGCTCGAGGGTGATGCGACGCTGCGGGCGCGCGCCGAAGCCGGCGAGATCGCCTTCGGCACGATCGACACCTGGCTGATCCAGCGGCTGACCGGCGGCCGCGTGCACGCCACCGATCCCACCAACGCCTCGCGCACGCTGCTCTACGACATCCACGAGCGCCGCTTCGACCCCGAGCTGCTGAAGATCCTCGGCGTGCCGGCCGCCATGCTGCCGGACGTGCGCCCGAGCGCCGGCAGCTTCGGCGAGACGGTGGCGCACGAGGGCGTGCCCGCCGGCATCCCGATCGCCGGGGTCGCGGGCGATCAGCAGGCGGCGCTCTTCGGCCAGGGCTGCTTCGAGGCAGGGATGGCGAAGAACACCTACGGCACCGGCGCCTTCCTGGTGCTGAATACCGGCACGCGCCGCGTGATCAGCCGGCGCGGGCTGCTCACGACGCTGTGCTGCGACGCCAAGGGTGGCGCCGCCTACGCCCTCGAGGGCTCGGTCTTCGTGGCAGGCGCGGCGGTTCAGTGGCTGCGCGACGAGCTCGGTCTCGTGCGCTCTGCGTCTGAGACGGGGCCGATTGCCGAGAGCGTTCCCGACACAGCCGGCGTCTACGTGGTGCCCGCCTTCACCGGTCTCGGCGCCCCCTACTGGGACGCCGGGGCGCGCGGGGCCGTGCTCGGCCTCACGCGAGGGGCGGGCCGCGCCCAGCTCGTGCGCGCGACGCTCGAGAGCCTCGCCTACCAGAGCCGCGACGTGATCGACGTGATGAACGCCGAGTCCGGAGTGACGCTGCGCGAGCTGCGCGTCGACGGCGGCGCCTGCGCCAACGACTTCCTGATGCAGTTCCAGGCCGACATCCTGGGCGTGCCGGTCGACCGGCCTTCGCTGGTCGAGACCACGGCCGCCGGCGCCGCGTTCCTCGCCGGGCTCGGCAGCGGCTTCTGGAAGGACGCCGCCGCTCTCGCCGCGCGCCGCCGCCGCGACCGCTTGTTCACCCCGTCGATGCCACCCGAGCGGCGCGAGGCGCTCTACGCGGGTTGGAGCGCTGCAGTGGAGCGGGTCAGGACGCGTTAGAAGGAACGAACCGGCAGGACTTGCGGACTGAGCTATCGGGGGGCTGAGCGCCCCCCGCGCCCCCCCCTAGAATCCCCGTGCCCCCGCTAGCCAATACCGACCACTTCGCGCAGCACGTCATAGCGGTTGACGATGCCGACCAGGCGGCCCGCGTCGCGCACCAGCGCGGCCGGCGTCTCCTTCGACAGCAGCGTCACCAGCCGGTCGATGGGCACGTCGGCGTCGACGACCGGGAACGGAGCCCCCATCACCTCCGAGACCGGCTTGTCGAGCAGGCGCGCGTCCTCGAGCACGCGCGCCATCAGGCCGTCCGTGACCGAGCCCACGCAGTCGTCGCCGTCGACGACGGGGACCTGCGAGATCCCCCAGGTGCTCAGGAGATTCAGCGCCTGGCGCAGGTTCGCGGTCGCCCCCACCGAGACGAGCGGCGGCAGCGCCTCGGGGTGGCGGCGCAGGAGCTGCCCGGCCGTCACGCGCTCGGCCTCGAGCATCTGGTTCTCGCGCATCCAGGCGTCGTCGTAAAGCTTCGAGAGGTAGCGCTCGCCCGTGTCGCACAGGATCGTGACCACGTACGCGTTCGGGTCGTCGAGGCGTCGCGCCACCTCGAGCGCCGTCACGACGTTGAGGCCGCCCGAGCCTCCGACGAAGATGCCTTCTTCGCGCGTCAGGCGGCGCGCGGCGCGGAACGCCTCGGCGTCCGACACGGTCATCCACTCGTCGACCACGGAAAAGTCGAGCGAGGTCGGGATCTTGTCGCCCCCGATTCCTTCGACCTTGTAGGGCCCGCCCTGGCTCTTTTCGTGCGTGCGCGCGTACTCGGTGTAGATCGAGCCGACCGGGTCGCCCGCGACCACGCGGATGGCCGGGTTCTTTTCCTTGAGGTAGCGCCCGACCCCCGTCACCGTGCCGCCGGTGCCGGGCGAGCAGACGAAATGCGTGATCTTCCCCTTGGTCTGCTCCCAGACCTCGGGCCCTGTCGTGCCGTAGTGAGCCTGTGGGTTGTCGTCGTTGTAGTGCTGGTTCGCGAAGATCGCACCGGGGGTCTGCGCCACGATCGTCTTCGCCTTCTGGATGTAGTACTCGGGGTGATCCGGCGGAACGGCGGTCGGCACCACGATCACCTCGGCGCCGAAGGCGCGCAGCAGGCGGATCTTCTCGCTCGACATCTTGTCGGGGATGGTGAAGATGCAGCGGTAGCCCTTGATCGCGGCCGCGATCGCGAGGCCGATGCCCGTGTTGCCGCTGGTCGCCTCGACCACGACGCCGCCCGGCTTGAGCTCGCCACGCCGCTCCGCGCCCTCGATGATCGCGAGGCCGATGCGGTCCTTGACCGAGCCGCCCGGGTTCAGGTTCTCGGCCTTGCCGTACACCGGTGTCCGCAGCCCGCGCGCGATCCGCCGCAGTCGCACCAGCGGAGTCCAGCCGACCACCTCCACGATGTTGTCGTAGGGCTCCAGGTTGCGCTTCCTCTCCACCCCGACCTCCTCGCCCTGCTGGACGCTGCTCAGGATCTCACGGCCGGACCGTCTCCGTCTCCCGCATCACCGGCGCGGCCTCGATCACCCGCAGCGCCTTCCAATGTCCCGCCCGAAACCGGCGCCGCATCAGCACGCCCAGCAGGAACAGGTAGAGGCTCGCCATGCTCCAGGCGAAGGTGACGCCCCTCCCGAGCCACAGGCAGCCGATCCCGGCGGGCACGAGCATCGCCGCGAAGGCGAGCACGAAAGTGAGCAGCATCGGGTAGACCGTGTCCCCGGCCCCGCGCAGGCCCGCCGCATGGATCAGGTTCAACATGTCGAAGATCGAGTAGAGCGCCACGAAGCGCAGCAGCACGGTCGCGATCGCCGCGATCGTCGGGAAAGTGGCGGGATCGGCCCCCGCCGCGTACGGCGCGAGCAAGAGCGGCGCGCCGAACACGTAGACGAGGCCGCAGAGGGTCATGTACACGAGGGTCATTCCGAACGCCGAGGCGACGACCCGTTCGGCCAGTTCCGGCTGTTCCGCCCCGAGGTAGCGTCCGACCAGCGAGGAGACGGCGATCGCCAGGCCCACCATCGGGAAGAACACGATCATGTTCAGGTTGAAGGCGATCCCGCTCGCGGCGAGCTCGAGCGTCCCGATCCGGCCGACGATGACCATGAACACGGCGAAGGCCGCGACCTCGAGCGAGTACTGGAGGCCCGTCGGCATCCCGAAGCGCACGAGCCGGGCGACCAGCCACGGCTCCGGTCGCCAACCGGCGAGCGTCCGGTACGCCACGCGATGCCGGCGCTGCAGCATCAGCGCCAGGTAGACCACCGCTCCGGCCACCTGCGACAGCACCGTGCCGATCGCGGCGCCCGTCACGCCCAGCTCGGGGAAACCGCCGTTCCCGAAGATCAGCAGGTAGTCGAAGACGACGTTGACGAGCGTCGCGAGCAGGTTCACGTAGAGGATGACGCGCGTCTCGCCGCGCCCGGCGAAGAACGTCGAGAGCGTCGCCATCAGGATCACGGGGAAACTGCCCAGCATCAGCACGCGGGCGTAATCGACCTCGTAACGGCGCAGCACGGGGTCGTGGCCGGCCAGATCGAAGCCAGGGCCGGCGAGCGGGCTCAGGAGCGCTATGAGCGCCCCGGCCGCCGCCGAGAAGTAGATCCCCTGCCACATCGCGGGCCCGATGCGCTCGGGTCGACCCGCCCCGAAGTACTGGGCCACGAACGTGGTGAGGTACTCGCCGGTGCCCGTGAACAGGGCCACGATCGCCCACACGGCGAACAGGCCGGTCACCGCCCCGGCCACCGCCTCCGCCGAATACCAGGTGAGGAACAGCCGATCGACGAAGGTCTGAATCGTGAACGAAAGGTGGCCAAGGATCAGGGGGTAGGCGAAGAGCGCCACCTCGCGCCCGCCGCCCGCTCCCGCCCAGCTTCGCTCGGCCGATTGCCGCCACGACACCGTTGCGTCCCCTCTCGCCGCTAGCCCGCGACCTCCGACCGCGCCAGCTCGAGCTCGGGCTGAGCGGCAGCGTCGGGCAGCGTGCTCGCCAGGCGGAGCGACCGCTCGAGGGCGTCGTCGCGGGAGGCGGACGCGAGCAGCTCCAGGGCGAAGCGCTGGTGCGTTTCCGACCGCGCGTCGCCGAGCAGCCGTTCGAGCGGCGAGGACGGAGGAGGCGCCGAAAGCCGCGACTGCAGCAGCGGATGCTCGCGAGCCTGCTCCGCGTACTGCTCCTCCGGAAGCGGCAGGTAGCGGCAGAAGAAGTTCAGGTGCCAAGCCAGGAAGCGCAGCGCCCGCTTGTGGCCGCGTTCGTCCGTGCCGAAGTGCTCGCGCAGCAGCTCCACGAAGCGCCACAGCACGGCCAAGCGCTCCTCGGGTGAAGGCAGCAGCGTGCGGCCCTCGCGGATCTCGCGGAACAGCCACGGCTTGATGAGAGCGCCGCGCGCCAGCATCACCGAGCGCACGCCCCAGCGTGTCATGCGCTCCCGCGCCTCGTAAGGCGTCAGGATGTCGCCGTTGCCGATCACCGGCACCGAACGCTCGGCGGCCACGCGGCCCACGATCTCCCAGTCGGCGGCGCGGCTGTAGCGCTGCTCGCGCGTGCGGCCGTGGATCGAGATCGCCGAAGCACCGCTTTCCTCGCAGACGCGGGCCACCTGCGACACGTTCGTCTCGTCCTCGCGCCAGCCGACGCGGAGCTTCACGGTCACCGGCACGCTGACCGCCTTCGCCATCGCCGCAACCAGGCGGCCGAGGCGCGAGGGCTTGCGCAGCAGGCTGGCCCCGAGCCCGCGCCGCGTGATCTCGTGGATCGGGCAGCCGCAGTTGAGGTCGACGAAGCGGGCGCCGCGCGACTCGGCGAGGCGCGCGCCTTCGGCCAGGCTCTCGGGCTTGTTGTCGGCGAGCTGGACGCCGAAGAACGGCTCGTCGGGGTGGCTCTTGAGCAACGCGAACTCGCTGGAGCTGCCGCGGAGCAGCTTGCGCACCACGGCCATCTCGCCGAACGTGACCCGGGCCCCCAGCTCCACGCACAGCCGCCGGAACGGCAGGTTGCCCCCCACTGTCAACGGGGCGAGCACCACTGCATCCTGGAAGCGAGACGCTTCGCTCACGGGTCGATGAGCCCGAGCCTGGCGCCTGGCGCGGCCGCCGCTGCCGCGGTAGCCGGCTCGCCCTCGGGCGAATCGCCCGCGTCGTCACCCTCGCCGGGCGCCAGGAACAGATTCGACTCGACGCCTTGCTGAAGGTCGTACATCTCTCGGTAGCGGCCGCCCGCCGCGTGGAGCTCGGCGTGGGTCCCGCGCTCCACGATCCTCCCCTTCTCGATCACCAGGATCTGGTCGGCGCGGCGGATCGTGGAGAGCCGGTGAGCGATCACGAAGGTGGTCCGCCCCTTCATGAGCCACGCCAAGCCTTCCTGGATCAGCGCCTCCGACTCGGAGTCGAGGCTCGAGGTCGCCTCGTCGAGGATCAGGATCCGCGGCGCCGCGAGGATCGCGCGCGCGATCGCCACGCGCTGGCGCTGGCCCCCCGAGAGCCGCACGCCGCGCTCCCCCACCACCGTGTCGTAGCCCTCGGGGAAGCCCTCCGCGAACTCGCCCACGTGCGCGATCCGGCACGCATTCAGGATCTCGGCCTCGCTCGCCTGCGGGCGCGAGAACGCGACGTTCGCGCGGATCGTCCCGTCGAAGAGAAAGGTCTCCTGCAGCACGACGCCGAGCTTCTGCCGGTAGCTGTCGAGCTTGACCGCCGCGAGATCGACGCCGTCGACGAGCACGCGGCCCGAGCTCGGGGAGTGGAACGCGCACACGAGGCCGATCAGCGTCGACTTCCCCGCGCCCGAGGGCCCGACGAGGGCCGTGACGATGCCGGGCTCGGCCCGAAGCGAGATGCCCTCGAGCACAGCTTCGTCATCGCGATAGGCGAAGCCGACGTTCTCGAAGACGATTCTGCCGTGCAGGCTCCCGAGCTCGACAGTCCGGCGCGGGTCGTCGTCCTCGCGCCGCTCGCGCAGCAACTCGCGTGTGCGCTCGAGCCCGGCGAGCGCCTCGCTGAGCTGCGACCCGATCGTGGCGATCTGGATCAGCGGGGCGACCAGGAAGCCCAGCAGGACCGTGTAGGTGAAGAACGAGCCCACGGTCATCCGGCCCGCCACGATCTCGGTGGCGCCGACGTAAAGAACCCCCGCGCCCACCACGCCCAGCAACAGCGTCGAGGCGAGCGACAGCATCGAGGTCCCCGACAGGGTCCGGAAGACGTTGTCGAGGATCCGGCCGATGCCCGCCGCGAAAACGGCGGCCTCGCGCTTCTCCGCCTCGTAGGCCTTCACCACGCGCACGCCCGCGAGCGACTCGGTGAGCCGGCCGGTCACCTCGGCGTAGATCTTGCCCCGCTCGCGGAACATCGGCCCGCGCAGCTTCACGGCCCGATACACGACCACCGAGAAGGCCGCGACCGCCACCACCGTCAGCAGCGTGACCGGCGCGCTCAGCCGCAGCATCACCGCGAACGCCAGGCTCGCGGTCACGAGCCCGCCGCTCAGCTCGACCAGGCCCGTCCCGATCAGGTTCCGGAAGCCCTCGACGTCGTTCATGATCCGGGACACGAGATCGCCCGAGCGCGTCGCATCGTGAAACGCGACGGGCAGCCGGCCCACGTGCTCCTGGACCTTGATCCGCATCTCGGCGATCAGCCGCTGGGCGGCTTTGGAGACCAGCTGGACCAGCGCAAAGGCGCTCAGCCCCTGCACGGCCGTCGCGGCGAGCACGCCCGTAACGAGCGGCAGCAGCCACTCGACGCGGCCTTTGCCGATCACGTCGTCGATGAAGAAGCGCGTCGAGAGGGGCAGCACCAGCCCGGCGACACGGCTCACGGCCATCAGCACGAAGGCAAGAGCCAGGACGCGCCTGCGGGGCTTTACGAGCGCCCACACCTCGGGCAGCAGGGCCCGCAGGCGCTCGGGGCTCACACCCCGGGCCTTCTCCCTGGAAAGCCTCTTGGCGGCCCGGGTGGCCCCTCTCACCGCGGCATTCTACCGCGGGGCCCCGAGCGGGGCCTCTAAGAGGAGCCTACCGAGAACGCTCGGAGCTCAGGCGGCGCGAGTTGTTCTCGCGCGACGTGCCGCCTTCGGAGCCCTCGTCCGCTCGGCCTCGCGGGCCTCGCGGAGCTTGTCGAAGATTCGCCCCAAGTCGTCCACGCGCCCACAAAGGAGGCACACGACGACCGGGCGGTCCAGCCGGTGCAGGAAACGCCTCCCGCAGCGGCATCCGACGAAAAGGGCGATGAAGCGGCGAGTCGCGCGGTGGTGCAGAATCTTCATCACGCCGGCTGGAATACGCAAGGCGCATACCCGGCTGATCGCCTTTGAAAAGACGGGACTTATACGAATCCTGTCTGCTTTCCCGCCGAGTCGGCCTGTCCGAGTGACCGCACTCCTGCAGCGTTACCTTTTTTCCCATCGCACCTGGGCGCGCCCGTCGACGGCGCGCCTATGGAGTCCCCTGGTGCGCCCGCCGGGACTCGAACCCGGAACCCCGAGCTTAAAAGGCTCTTGCTCTACCGTTGAGCTACGGGCGCGACCACCGTAGCCTTCGATGGTAGCACGCGTGCGCGAGCCGCCCGCTCAATTGAACCAGCGAGCGAGAGCGCTCTTCGCGCGCAGGATCGTCTGTTCCCGATCCGGGCCGGTCGACACCACGCCGATCTCGGCACCCACCAACTCGCTCAGCCGCTCCACGTAGCGCTGCGCGTTGCCGGGCAGATCGCGCCACTCGCGCAGCCCCAGCGTCGGGGAGCGCCAGCCGGGCAGGGTCTCGTACACGGGCTCGCAAGCCGCGAGCACCCCCGAATCGGCCGGCAGCTCGTCGAGCAGCGCGCCCTCGAAGCGGTAGCCGGTGCAGACGGAAATCGTCTCGAGCTCGTCGAGCACGTCGAGCTTCGTGATCGCCAGCGTGTCGAAGCCGTTGAGCCGAACCGCGTAGCGGACGCTCACCGCGTCGAAGAAGCCGCAGCGTCGGGGCCTGCCGGTGGTGGCCCCGTATTCGCCTCCGCGCTCACGCAGCGTGTGGGCCAGATCGCCTGCGAGCTCGGTCGGGAACGGGCCGGTCCCCACGCGCGTGCAATACGCCTTTGCGACACCTAGGACGCCGTCGATCCGCGTCGGCGGAACTCCGGTGCCGGTGGCCGCGCCGCCCGCTACCGCCGACGAGCAGGTGACGAAGGGGTAGCTTCCGTGATCGAGATCGAGGAGCGCGGCCTGGGCGCCTTCGAAGAGCACGGAATAGCCCTGCGCCATCTGCCGGTAGAGCACGAGCGAGACGTCGGTGATCCGAGAGCGGTGGCGCTCGCCGAAGGCCAGAAGCTCCGCGATCACGTGCTCCCAATCCACGTCGGGAGCGCGCCCTGCGCCGCGCAGCACCTGCTCGTAGTGGCGGCGCGCCTCCGCCAGCTTGTCCGGGAGCGACGCGGGACGAAGCAGGTCGCCGAGCGTCACCCCGCGCCGCCCCGCCTTGTCTTCGTAGGCCGGCCCGATGCCGCGCAGCGTCGTCCCGATCTTGCGGGCGCCGCGTGCTTCCTCGGAGAGCGCCTCCAGGCCGCGATGGTGCGGGAGGATCAGGTGCGCGCGGTCCGAGAGCAGCAGGTTTTCCCCGATCTCGACGCCGAGCGCTCCGAGCTCGCGGGCTTCCTTCTCGAACGCCACCGGGTCCACGACGACGCCGTTGCCGATCACACACAGCACGCCGGCGTGGAGGATCCCGGAAGGGATCAGATGCAGCACGAAGCGCTGCCCGTCCACGATCACCGTGTGGCCCGCGTTGTGGCCACCGTTGTAGCGCGCCACCACCTGGACGCGGGATGCGAGCAGGTCGACGATCTTGCCCTTGCCCTCGTCACCCCACTGGGCGCCCGCGATCACGATGTTCGGCATTTTGAGAAGCTGGTCATTCTAGCCGTGGTTCGGCTCGGCCAACAAGGCGACGCGGGTGCTAGCATTGCGTCGCGCCGATGAGCCCCTCCCCGAAGACCCAGGCGCTCGTGATCGACGGCGGCAGCCTCGATCTCGCCGGCCTCGAGGCCGTGGCCCGCGATGGCGGCGAAGTGGTGTTGAGCGCGGCGGCCCGCGCGGCCGTGTGTGCCTCCCGCCTTGTCGTCGACGCGGCCGTCGCGCGGGGCGACGTGGTCTACGGAGTCACGACGGGTTTCGGCAGCTTCGCGGACGTCCACGTTCCGACCGAACGCCTGCGCGAGCTGCAGGTGAACCTGGTGCGGTCGCACGCCGCCGGCGTCGGGGAGCCGCTCGCGACCGCCGAGACCCGCGCGCTCATGCTGCTGCGCGCCAACGTCCTCGCCAAGGGTTTCTCGGGCGTGCGCCTCGAGACGCTCGAGCTTCTGATCGCGATGCTCAACCGCGGCGTCCACCCGATGGTTCCGTCGCAGGGCTCGGTGGGCGCCAGCGGCGACCTCGCTCCGCTCGCCCACCTGGCGCTCGCGCTGATCGGCGAGGGCGAGTGCGTATTCGGCGGGCGCCGCAGTCCCGCTGGCGAGGCGCTCGCGGCGGCAGGGCTCGCGCCCCTCGTCCTCGAGCCCAAGGAGGGCCTGGCGCTCGTCAACGGCACGCAGCTCATCACCGCCGTCGGCGGTCTCGCCCTCGCGGACGCCACGCGGCTCGTGAGGAGTGCCGACGTGATCGGCGCCTTGACGCTCGACGCTCTCCACGGCACCGACGTCGCGTTCGACCCGCGGATCCAAGCGGCGCGCCCGCACCCCGGACAAGGCGCCTCGGCCCGCAACCTGAAGCGCCTGCTCGCCGGCAGCGCCGTTCGCGAGTCGCACCGCGACTGCGGGCGGGTCCAGGATGCCTACAGCCTTCGCTGTATGCCGCAGGTCCACGGCGCCGTGCGCGACGCGCTCGACCACGTCACGCGCGTTTACCTCGTCGAGATGAACGCCGCCACCGACAACCCGATGGTGTTCGCCGAGACGGCCGAGATCCTCTCGGGCGGCAACTTCCACGGCCAGCCGGTGGCGATCACCGCCGACCTGCTCGCGATCGCCGCCGCCCAGCTCGCCGGCATCAGCGAGCGGCGCAGCGAGCGGCTCGTCAACCCCGCGCTCTCGGGGCTGCCCGCCTTTCTCGCACGCGAGGGCGGCCTGCACTCGGGGCTGATGGTGGCCCACGTGACCGCAGCGGCCCTCGCCTCGGAGTGCAAGGCGCTCGCGCATCCCGCGAGCGTCGACTCGATCCCCACATCAGCCGGCAAGGAGGACCACGTCTCGATGGGCCCGACGGCGGCTTGGAAGGCCGCACGCGTCGTCCAGAACGCCTCGCGCGTCCTCGGCATCGAGCTGCTCGCGGCGTGCGAGGCGCTCGACTTCCGCCGCCCGCTGCGTTCGTCGGCGCCGCTCGAGGCGGTGCATGCGCTCGTGCGCACCAGCGTCCCCGCGCACGGCCACGACCGCGCACTCTCTCCCGAGATCGAAGCGCTGGCGACGTTCGTGCGATCCGGGGCCGTGCAGAGCGCGGCCGAGACGGCCTGCGGTAGTCTGGAGTAGCCATGACGCTGATGCGCCGTCCGCCCTGGCTCGCTGGCCTGCTGCTGCTGGCCCTGGCCGTGGCTTTCGTCGCACCGCTCGTCGCCGTCCTCGGAACCGCTCGCTGGCCCTACCTGGTGGGCCTCGTGGCGCTGCTGCTGATCGCCTTCGGGGGCCTCGAGCGCCTGTGGCAGCGCCTCTCGCTCCCGCGCGCGCATCGCGTGGTCAAAAAAAGGCGCCGCTTCCGCATCCTGCCCGGTGGCAAGAAGGGCAACGGCCACACAGAGGACGAGAGTGACGACTCGGGCGACAAGCCGCGCTGGGTGATGTGACGACCGCGACCGCCGCTCGCGTCATCCGAGCGCCCCGCGGTGCGAAGCTCTCCTGCCGCTCGTGGCAGCAGGAGGCGGCGCTGCGGATGCTGATGAACAACCTCGATCCCGAGGTGGCCGAGCGCCCGCAGGAGCTGGTCGTCTACGGTGGCATCGGCAAGGCGGCCCGCAACTGGGAGTGCTTCGACGCGATCGTGCGTTCGCTGCGCGAGCTGGGCGACGACGAGACGCTGCTGGTCCAATCGGGCAAACCGGTCGGCGTCTTCCGGACCCACCGCGACGCCCCGCGCGTGCTGATCTCCAACTCGATGCTGGTGCCGGCATGGGCGAGCTGGGAGCACTTCTACGAGCTCGACCGCAAGGGCTTGATGATGTACGGGCAGATGACCGCAGGCTCGTGGATCTACATCGGGACGCAGGGCATCCTGCAGGGCACTTACGAGACCCTCGCAGAGGCGGCGCGCCAGCACTTCGGAGGCTCGCTCGCCGGCCGCCTCGTGCTCACGGCCGGCCTTGGCGGGATGGGCGGTGCGCAGCCGCTCGCCGCGACCCTGAACGAGGGCGTGCTGATCGCCGCCGAGGTGGACCGCCACCGCATCGAGCGGCGGCTCGAGACGCGCTACCTCGACGTGATGGTCGAGACAGTTGACGAGGCACTCGCCCGCGCGCGGGAGGCGGTGGCCGCGCGGCGTGCGCTCTCGATCGGCGTCCTCGGCAACGCGGCCGACGTCCTTCCGGAGCTGGTGAAGCGTGGCGTCGTGCCGGACCTCGTCACCGACCAGACGAGCGCCCACGATCCCCTGAACGGCTACGTGCCGAACCGCATGAGCTACGAGCAGGCTCTGGCGCTCAGGGAGAACGACCCCGAGCGCTACATGGCCGAGGCACGCCGTAGCATGGGCGAGCACGTGCAGGCCATGCTCGATCTCAAGGCCCGCGGCTCGATCGTCTTCGACTACGGCAACAACATCCGGGCCGAAGCGAAGAAGGCAGGCGTAGCGAACGCCTTCGATTTTCCCGGCTTCGTGCCGGCCTACATCCGGCCGCTCTTCTGCGAGGGCAAGGGCCCCTTCCGCTGGGCCTGCCTCTCGGGAGAGCTGGAGGACCTGCGCGCGACCGACAACGCCGTCCTCGAGAGCTTCCCGAAAGACGCAGCCCTCGCCCGCTGGATCCGGCTGGCCCGCGAGCGCGTGAAGCCGCAAGGCCTGCCCGCGCGCATCTGCTGGCTCGGCTACGGCGAGCGCGCGAAGCTGGGCCGCGTCTTCAACGAGTTGGTGCGGACGGGGCGAGTGAAGGCACCGATCGTGATCGGCCGCGACCACCTCGACGCGGGCTCGGTCGCCTCACCCAACCGCGAGACCGAGGCCATGCGCGACGGCTCGGACGCCGTTGCCGACTGGCCGATCCTGAACGCGCTGCTGAACGCGGTGGCCGGCGCCACCTGGGTCTCGGTCCACCACGGCGGCGGCGTCGGCATGGGCTACTCGATCCACGCCGGCATGGTCGTGGTCGCCGACGGCACTCCGGAGGCCGCAGCCCGCCTCGAGCGCGTCCTCACCACCGACCCCGGCACCGGCGTCATGCGCCACGCGGACGCCGGCTACGAACGCGCGATCGACATCGCCCGCGAGCGCGGGGTCCGGCTGCCGATGCTCTCGAAGCCGGGAGCCGACTGAAGCGCGCACCTGGCTTCCGCGCCTGGCCGACAAGAATCACAGATCTCCGCTCCGGGTATCAAGAGCGCCGCCCGATCACCAAACCGGCCGATAGGCGCTGCTGCGGCCGCCCTTGCCGGTCGGCTCGAGGCAGCCTTTCTCGACGAGGTCGGCGAGCTCTCGGTAGGCCGTGGCGCGGCTGGTCCGGGTCAGGCCCATGTACTTGCGGGTGTTGAGGCCGCCTTCGAACCCGTCGCGTCCGGCGTCCAGCAGGCGGTTCAGCACCTTGCGTTGCCGTTCGTTGAGGTCGGTGGCCTGGTGCCGCAGCCAGAAGCGGGCCTTGGCGAGCGTGTCCGCAATGGTGACCTCCGCGGCTTCGGCGGCGAACGCGACCTGCGTCAGGTACCAGGCGAGCCAGTCGGTGACGTCCAGACCGCCTTGCTGCATGCGCTCGAGGATCGCGTAGTACGCCTCCCGCTCGCGCAGGAGTTGCGACGACAGGCTGAAGGCTCGCATCGGCTGGTGTTCGTCCTGCGCGAGCGCCATGTCCGTGATGGCGCGTGCCAACCTGCCGTTGCCATCCTCGAACGGATGCAGCGTGACGAACCACAAGTGGGCCAGCCCGGAGCGCAGCAGGCCGTCCAAGTCGGAAGGCGGCGAGCCGAACCACGCGAGGAACCGTGCGAGCTCAGCGTCCAGCCCGGCACGGGGCGGTGCTTCGAAGTGCACACGCTCTCGCCCGATCCGCCCGGAAACGACACGCATCGGAGCCTTCCCCCGCAACGAGCCCGTGCGGATTCTCCGGAGGCCGGAGTACCCCGTCGGGAAGAGCGCCGCCTGCCAGCCGAACAGTCGCTCACGAGTCAGGCGTCGCGCGTAGTTCTGGGTGGCGTCCAGCAGTACCTCGACCAGGCCGTGGACGGCGCGCGGAGCGGGGGGCAGGCCCGCGGTCGGAAGCCCCAGGCGGCGAGCGACGGAGGAACGGACGGCGGCCGGATCGAGCCGCTCGCCCTCGATCGCGCTGGTCGTCACGCCGTCCTCGACCAGCACGGCGGCGACGGCCTCGAGCGTGAGCTTCGGGTCCAGCACCCGGGTGGCCCCCAGGACTTTCCCTTGGGCCAGCCGCGCAGAAGCCAGCGCCCGGGCGAGACTCCCTTGATCCCAGCGAAAACTCGGCCAGTCGGGGTGCTGCCAGATCCAGCGGCGGCGGGTCTCTATTCGCTCCATGCTGTGAAGCGATTATCAGCTCGAATCGCTTCAGGCGCAAGACCGAGAGTGGCCTCGTCGACGGCTCGCCCTCGACGGATCCGCCTTTACCGCCGCTCGACGGCGAGGATGTTCGAGATGGGGTAACCGCGTTACAGGTGGGAGTCGAGCAGCTTGGCGAGCTGGTCGCGGCCCATCTTGCCGACGCGCTGCTCGGCGACCTTGCCGCCCTTGAATACGAGCAGCGTCGGCATCGCGGTGATGGCGTACTGGAACGGGACCTGGTCGTTCTCCTCGACGTTCAGCTTGCCGACGCGCACGCGCCCGGCGTACTGCCCGGCGACGGCCTCAAGGTCGGGCACCATCGCCTTGCAGGGGGCGCACCACTCGGCCCAGAAGTCGACCAGCACCGGCTTGTCCGAGGCGAGCACGTCCTCTGCCCAGTTCTGGTCCGTGAAGGTTTCGATGTTTGCGGACATGTTCGTTCGTGTCTCCTGACTGTCTTCTCTAGCTTAGCGCAAGAGGCCGTGGCCGCTGCCCCATCGACCGCCACGGCAGGAAAAATCCGCTAGACCCGGCTCATCGCGCGCCGGTAGAGGTCGACGTAGCTCTGGGCCGAGCGCTCCCAGGAGAAGTCGCGGGTCATCGCCCGCTGCACGAGCGCCGACCAAGCCCGGCGGTCCTTGAACGCGGCGAGCGCCTGGTCCAGGGCCCACACCAGCCCGGTCCCGTCCGGGCTGTCGAAGCGGAAGCCGGTCCCGGCTTTCCTGGCTCTATCGAACGGCTCGACGGTGTCCACCAGGCCACCGGTGGACCGCACGATCGGGATCGTGCCGTAACGCAGCGCGTACATCTGCGTGAGCCCGCAGGGCTCGCTGCGCGAGGGCATCAGGAACATGTCCGAGCCGCCCATGATCTTGTGAGCGAGCGCTTCGTCGTAGCCGAAGCGCACCGCGAAGCGATCCGGGGCGCGCTCGGCCAAGTGCCGCAGCCCGTCCTGGACCGAGGACTCGCCCGAGCCCAGCACCACCATCCGGAGCGGCCGCTGCAGGAAATCCCACCACGCCCCGGCCACGAGATCGAACCCCTTCTGCCACACGAGCCGGGACGTGATGCCCACGAGCGGCAGGTCCGGGAACTCCGGCAGCCCGTACGACCGCAGCAGATCCGAGTTGCAGGCCGTCTTGCCCGAGATGTCCGCGGGCGAGTACTTCTGCGCGAGATGCTCGTCGACGCTCGGGTCCCATTCCTCGTAGTCGACGCCGTTCAGGATTCCCGACACGTCGGCGGCGCGCGAGCGCACGACGCCGTCGAACCCGAACGAATGCTCGGGGCCTTGGATCTCGAGCGCGTAGGTCGGCGAGACAGTGTTGACCAGTTCCGCGAACACCGTGCCGCCCTTCAGGTAGCTGATCGCTCCGTGATACTCGAGCGCTTCGGTGCTGCCGAGGTTCCAGGGCAGCCCGAGCAGTCCCACCGTGTCGCTGCCGAACTGCCCCTGGTAGGCGACGTTGTGGATCGTGAAGACGCTCGGCATCCGGTAGAGCGTCGGATCGGTCCAATAGAACGCCTTCAGGTAGACGGGTACGAGGCCCGTCTGCCAGTCGTGGGCGTGGAACACGCTCGGGCGCTCGCCGCGGCTCCTGAAGTACTCGACCGCCGCGCGCGCCAGGAACGCGAAGCGCAGCCGGTTGTCGTCGTAGTCCCCGTAGATGACCGGGCGGTCGTAAAACGGCGGGTACTCGACGAACACCACGTCGACGCCGGCCGCGCTGCGCGTGCGATAGAAGCCGGCGCTCCGCGCGATGGCGTCGACCGGGACGTGGACCGATCCCGCGAACTCCCCGGGCGGAAAGGCGATGCTCCGGTAGCGCGGCAACACCACCGTGACGCGGTGACCGAGCCGTACGAGCGCCTTCGGGAGCGCCGCCGAGACATCCGCGAGGCCCCCGGTCTTCACGTAGGGCCCCATCTCTGGCGTCACGAATGCGACGTGGAGGCGGTCCTTCTCGGCAGCGAGATCGGGCAAGCGCCGACAGGCTAACACGCGCCAGCGCCCGTTTTCAGCTACGCTGCCGCATGCCCCGCCGGCTCGGACAGCACTTCCTGCGTCCGGCCTCGGTCGAGAAGCTGCTGCGCGCGATCGAGCCCCGACCCGACGAGGTGTTCCTGGAGATCGGGCCGGGCGCGGGCGCTCTCACGCTGCCGCTCGCGGAGCGCTCGGCGCGCGTCGTGGCGGTCGAGATCGACCCGCGGCTGGCCGAGCGCCTTCGCGAGCGCGCTCCCGCCAACGTCGAGCTGGTCACCGCCGACGCCCTCGCGGTCGACCTCCGCGCGCTCGTCCCAGCCGGCTGCCGGATCGTGGGCAACCTGCCGTACTACGTCTCCAGTCCGCTGATGCGCCGCTTCCTCGCCCTGCGCGGCCACGTGCGCGACCTGCACGTGATGCTGCAGGAGGAAGTCGCACGCAGGATCGCCTCACCCCCCGGCTCCCGCGAGTACGGCATCCTGTCCGTGCTGTACGCCGTGGGGTGTGACGTCGGCGTCGCCGCCCGCTTCCCGCCCGGTAGCTTCGTCCCGCCGCCCAAGGTCAGCTCCGCCTTGCTCCGCGCCCGCTTTCTGGACGAGCCCCGAGCCGCCGTGCCCGACCTCGAGGCCTTCGAGCGCTTCCTGCAGCAGGCCTTCGCCCGCCGCCGGAGAACCCTTGAAAACAACCTTCAAGATAGCTATCCTAACCTCAAGGAATACTTGAGGTTCCTCAATCTCGAGGGGTCGAGGCGGGCCGAGACCCTATCGGTTGTGGAGCTGGCGCAACTGTGGGCGTCTTTGAGGGGCCACGGACACGGGGAGCGGGCTATTGGAGCGAGGCACGGCTGAGGAGGGACGGGCTGTCCGTCTCATCCCGCTAGGAGGTCTCGGGGAGTTCGGCTTGAACGCCCTGGTACTCGAGTGGGAGGAGCATCTCCTGCTGCTAGACGCGGGGATGCTCTTCGCCACGGCCGAGATGCCCGGCGTCGACTCGATCGTGCCCGACTTCGAGTACCTCGCCGAGCGACGCGAGCACGTGCGCGGAATCCTGCTGACA
>Ga0247727_10007343_pt1 | contig 21013 bp, 17 predicted proteins | sample WisWelCaveWW1625_FD_202498 | JGI IMG/M metagenome (GOLD analysis project Ga0247727, IMG submission 202498) | Biofilm microbial communities from Wishing Well Cave, Virginia, United States - WW16-25 | ecosystem: Environmental > Aquatic > Deep subsurface > Groundwater > Cave microbial mat | place... | reverse complement strand
TGTATATGCGCCCGTCGCCGTCCGCGTCCGGGCAATCGCTCGCGTAGAACTTCACCGCGTCGCCGTTGCCCCGGTTGGCGACGACGACGTCGCCGTGCGGGTTGACCGTCGTGCGCGACGGATCGGGCCCGCCGCCGAACTTCCCTCCGCCGCCCTCCCCCGTCGAGTAGCGGCCGGTCTCGACGCGCTCGCGCGTGTCGATCTTCGACACGGTCCCCTGCGGGCTGTTCGCGATCCAGATCACGTGGTTGCGCACGCCGGTCTCGCCGCCGAGGGTGATTCCGCCTTCGGGCGTCGCGACCACGGACGTCTCGGGAGAAGCCGTGGACGACGTTCGCCGATCGGATCGCTCGACAAGGGCGAAGCCGTGGACGACGTTCGCCGGTCACGGCTCGCGGCCCGGCGGCCGTCACGGCGCTCGTCAACGCGGGCTCGACGGCGCGGCCCGCGAGCAAGCGCCGCGCCGGCCGCCTCCGTCCGAGGTCGTAGCCGAACTCCGAGCTGTCGCCGTCGGCGGGGATCGCCGGTGTCGGCGACCTTCTTCGGGCGCTCGGCCATCTCGGGACGGCCCGGCCAATGACGTGGACCACGTTCGCTTGCGGGAGATCGACCCGATATCGTCTCCATCGATGCCTCGACTGCTGCTCGTCCTCGTCGGCTCGCTGCGATTCCTCTTCCAGGGCCGCCTTCCCCTCGCCGAGATCATCCTCCTGCGCGAGCCGCTCGTCGTTCCTGCGTCCACGTCCCCGCGCAAAGCTCGGGCACGGCAACCGTGTCGTCTTCGGGTTCCTCGCCGGCGTCCTCGACACCTGGCGCTCCGCGATGATCGCCGTCGGCCCCGAGACCGTCATCCGGTTCCACCGGGGGCTCTGGCACCGCTACTGGACGTGGCGCTCGCGCCGGCGCCCTGCCGGTCGTCCCCCCATCTCCGCGGACGTCCGTGACCTCATCCGCGACATGTCGACCCGCTGCCCTCGCTGGGGCGCGAAGCGCATCCAGGGGGAGCTGCGCAAGCTCGGCCACCGCGTGCCTGCTCGACGATCCGCCGCCACATGGTCCGCTCGCCGTTCCCCGGCCCCTCCCACTCGTGGCGGACCTTCATCCGGAACCACATGAGCTGCACCTGGGCCGTCGACTTCTTCACGGTCTACACCGTGACCTTCGATGTCCTCTACGTCCTCATCGTCTTCTCGCTGCTCCTGTCGCTCGCGCGGCGCGTACGGTCGTCGCCGTTCGACCAGCTCCCCCGCTTCCTCGTCTGCGACAACGACCCGCTCTTCAAGCGGTGAATTCGATGGCACGGCCACAACGCGTCGATCGAGATCGTGCGCACGACCACGTCCGCGAAGCGGCGTAGCACGAGTCCGATCATGCCCGCCGGCGCCGAGGCCGGCAAGACGAGCGGTTGAAGAAGAAACGCCGGCGGGGCGGTTCAGGCGGTGGCGCGACGGAGCAGGTCCAGGAAGAGCGACGGCGAGACGATCCGCACCGGCCGGTAGCCGGCGACGCGCACGATCTTGAGCGGCAGCAGGTGCTTTCGGTCGTCGGTCACGACGTAGCCGGCGTCGCCCTCGAGCGCACAGGCGACGATCGGGTTGTCCTTCGGGTCCCTGGGCACGAGCTCCACCTCGAAATCGCCCGGCACGTAGTGAGCCGTGCGGCGCAGGCCCTGCAGGACGCGGGCGATCGCGGCCTCGGACACCGAGGCGATCGCTCCGACGTCCGGACGTTGAAGCGTTCGGCGCACCTCGTCGAGGACGTACTCGGAGGTCACGAGCCGGAAGCGACGCCCGCGAATCGCCTCGTAGAGCTGGACCGCCTTGGAGTCGGGCCGCCGCCGCAAGATGCCGCGGACGAGCAGGTTCGTGTCGACGACCGCTCTAACGACCGCGGGCTCGCTCACGCCTCACTTCGCGTACGGCTTCGTTCACGATGCGGTCGATCTGCCGTTCGTCCTTGACGCGGACTTGGCGCCGGATCTCCTCGACGGCCAGGTGTAGCTGCACCTCCGGCGTCAACAGGCGCTCGAGCAGCTTCAGCCGACGCTCGGCCGGAAGCGCCTCGATGCGCTTCGCCAGATCCGCGATGTCCTTCTCGAGCCGTGCCATGACGTCGTCCTTCCTCCACCAGTCTACCTCGCGATCCGCCCTGCGAGGTGCGCGTAGCCTTGGGTGGCGCCGAGAGGGCAGCAGGCGATCGGGCGACGTCGTCCGCTGGACATCTTCGGATCGGGATCGGATGACGCGTGGATCGCTATCCGATCGGGACCTCGCAGCTGCGGCTGACGGACATCGAATCGAGCACCGGAGCGCCGTCGCGGTCGATGCTGCGCAGCGTGACCTCGACCTGCAGCACGTTGCCGTGCGTCACGCCGATCCCGTCGAGCGCGTCCGCGAGCGAGAGGGGCGACTCCGCGGGCGGCGACGTCCCGAGGTCCACGTACGAGGCCGCGGCGAGGCCGCCGAGGTCCCCGGCGGTCTTCACGCGGAAGCCGAGCGAAGTGCCCGCGGGAACGACGCCTTCCCAGGACAGCTCGCTCCAGCGCACCTCCGCGCCCACGCACGCCTCGAAGACGTGGACGTAGGTGCCGCTCGGGTGCGTCGCGTTGACCAGCTGGAAGCCCGTCATGTCCGAGTAGGTGTACGGGCTCTGCAGCGGCGGCGTGACGGTCTCCATGTCGAGGTCGTCGGGGTCGTAGACGTACGCGCTGTCGTTCATCGGGACGCCCCAGGCGAAGCCGTCGAAGTCGATCGCCCAGCCGTATCCCCCGAGGCCGCCGAGCCGCGTGCCCTCCATCGTCTCGCCGTCGACCTTCCACGTCCCGACCCACGCGTTGCCGTCCGCGTCAGCGGCGATGCCCGCGCCGGATACGCCCGCTTCCGGCGACTCCCACGTCTCGTCCTCGGGGTCGTAGCGCGCGACGCTCCCGCCGATCCACACGCGACCCTCGCCGTCGACCGTGATGCCGTACCAGTACTCGCCGGCCGCGATCGGGATCTCCTCGGTGTCGAGGTCCTCCGTATCCGTGACGCTCAGGGTGTTGCCGAAGCTGCCGAACGTCCAGAGCTTCCCACCCGGCCCGAGCGCGACGCCGTAGGGGTTCACGCCGGGGATGGTGCGACCCGTCAGATCGCCAGACTCGGACTCGATCTCGTGGATGTCCATGTGCGCGTAGTCGCCGATCCACACGAACTCCTCGATCGCCGCGTCGAGCCCCATCCGGACCTCGAACGCGCTGCCCCGCGCCCCGGATCCGACCTGCGTCGTCCACGCCCAGCACTCGTCGGCCTCGAACGCGAGGACGTCGTCCGTGCCGTCCGAGGTGTCGATGCGCCCGTCGCCGTCCGCGTCCGGGCAGTCGCTCGCGTAGAACTTCACCGCGTCGCCGTTGCCCCGGTTGGCGACGACGACGTCGCCGTGCGGGTTGACCGTCGTGCGGGACGGATCGGGCCCACCGCCGAACTTCCCGCCGCCGCCCTCCCCCGTCGAGTAGCGCCCGGTCTCGACGCGCTCGCGCGTGTCGATCTTCGAGACGGTCCCCTGCGGGCTGTTCGCGATCCAGATCACGTGGTTGCGCACTCCGGTCTCGCCGCCGAGGGTCAGTCCGCCTTCGGGCGTCGCGACCACCGACGTCCCTTCGCCGGCCGGATCGAACGCCTCGTCGCACCCCACCCCGATGCAGTCCTCTTCGCAGTCGGGGTTGCAGTCGCCGCACGTCGACAGCACGCCTTCGTCCACCTCGGCGTCGCAGTCGTCGTCCGCCTCGTTGCAGACCTCGTCGCCGGGGACGACCATGCCCGCGCAGCCGCTCCAGACGCCGTCGTCGCACGACATGATCCCGCCGCGACAGATGCCGACGCCGCTCGTTCCGGCCGGACCGAGGTAGCACACCTCCGGCTCCGCGCTCTCGCAGGGGCACCCGGGACCGAAGTCGCCGACCTCGTCGCAGAACTGCTCGCACTGTTCGGGGTCGTGGACGTCCGCGACCCAGTCGTTGCAGTCGGGGCCCTCGCACTCGGGGCCTGCGCCGTAGCCGTCCTGGTCCTGGTCCGAGCAGCCCTCGCCCGGCCCGTCGTCGTCGCCTCCGCTCCCGCCCCCCGGACCCCCGCAGCCCAGGCCCGAGACTGAAAGGACCAAGGAGAAGATGGAGAAGATGGAGAAGCGACGGATGGACTTCATGGGATTTCCTCCCTCCGGCAGGCGGGACACCGGGCGCCCCCGCAACGAAGCAAGACCAATGCCCTCTGTTTTCAAACGGTTTTTCGCCAAAACTGGGGTGCGCGCTCCCCACCAATGAGCGATGGAGTGCCCATCGGCTGACACCCCCCCCTCCGGGGTCGAGTGGTCACTTGGATCCAGCCCCGTCGCCCTCATCGCAGCAGCAGGAGGGCTCGTCGGTCTCGCCGTCGCAGTCGTCGTCCAGACCGTTCGGACAGCAGGACTCCGTCGCGGGCGCGCCCACGGCGGCATCGGCGTCGTTGCAGTCGAGGTCGTTGGTGACGCCGTCGCCGTCGAGGTCGGGGCAGTCCCAGCACGGGTTGCAGTCGGCCTCGAGCACGTCGTCCACGGCACCGTCGCAGTCGTTGTCGATGCCGTCGTGCGGCGCGCACTGGTCGTCGTCCACGGTCGCGGCGGGGTTCACCGACGGATCCAGGTCGTCGCAATCCACGCAGACGTCGAACCCGTCGCAGTCTGCGTCCTGCGTGCAGTCGGAGCCCGTGTCGGTGTCGGAATCCGAATCCGAATCCGAATCCGAGTCGGTGTCGGCATCTGCGTCGGCGTCGGCGTCCGTGTCCGCGTCCGCGTCCGCGTCCGCGTCCGGTCCCGCGTCCCAGTCGTCGCCATCGCCCATCGGGTTCGCAGCGCCGCACCCGGCGAGCGAATCGGCGGGCGAGCGGACGCCGAGGAATCCCCCGAGCAGCAGACCCAGGGCTCCGAGCGCACCGAGGGCACTGACGGCGGACTGTCCCGCGGCGCAGCCGGCGATCGAGAGCACGAGGATCGCGGCTCCGAGGAGCAGCCACGGCCGGCGCGTCATGACGCACCCTCGGTCATCGCCGGGCGGCGTGCCCAGGCGCTCCCGGCAGGAAGGCCCCGCGCTTCCAGTTCCGGCAAGATGCGATCGGACACGCAGCGGTAGAAGATCTCGCGCCGTGTGTCCGGGTGCATCGACCCGAATGGGCTCGATCGGTACCCGGGCCTGGGCCCCAGGCCGCCCACGCACGCGCGCTCGACGGTCGCCAGCGCCCTCGGCAGGAGCGCGCGCAGCATCTTCTCCTCGTCGGCGGTGCGCCGGCCGAAGATCGCGTCGAGTGCGAAGAATCCGAAGCGCCCGTGGAACGACTCGTCGCTCAGCATCTGCGTGAGCACTGCCCGCGCGGTCGGGTCGCTCGCCTCCTGCCGGACGCCGCCGATCATCGCGGCCGAGGCCGTCTCTCCGATGGCGAGCGAGGCGACTACGCTTCGCAGCACCCGCTCGCGCAGCGGCCTTGCCGGATCGGAGCGAACCCACCGCGGCTCCTGATCGGCCCCGCCGACTCCGCCGAGCGCGTCGACCATCCTGCGGCACAGGTCCACGTGCCGGACCTCGTCCTTCAGTACCCGGCTCGCGCTCGCGATGACGTCGAGGGGCGCCTGCAGCTCCGTGAGCTGCGAGAACAGCTCCCCGAACGAGACCATCGATCGGTACTCGTCGAGCATGCGCATGATCCAGCTGCGCCGGCCGCGCTCCACCTCGCGCGGCTCGTATCGAGAGCGGTCGATACTCCAGCAGATCGCCTCGTCGCCGTCGGCAAGGAACCGCTCCCCGATGGTGCGCAGCGGCCCCTCGGTCTTGTCGGTGTTCGGAAGCATGGCGGACCCTCCGCGACCGAGTAGAGCAAGCCGCGGGCCAGCCGGTTTTCCGAGTGGTTTCGAGCAAAGAGGCGTGCCGCGGTGTGCCGTGCCCGCACGCCGAGCTGCGCGCGTCGTTCCTGACGCGCGTCCCCGAGAACGCGCGGACGATGGAGCCGTGAGGGCGAGGCTACCCGCTCGTGCAGGTCGCCGGCGCGCAGTCTCCGGCGCAGGCGGCGTCACAGCAGTCCGCGGGGTAGCAGGTGCCCCCGAACCCGTCGGGCGTGGGGCACAGCTCGTCGCCGTCCTCGCAGAAGACGATGTTCGGGTTCTCGCAGAGCAGGTGGTCGTATCCCTCGCAACCGCCGCTGGTATCGGTGTCGGAATCGGTGTCTGCGTCGGTGTCTGCGTCGGTGTCGGCGTCCGTGTCGGCGTCCGTGTCGGCGTCGGTGTCCGCGTCGGTGTCGGCGTCTGTATCGCCGTCGGTGTCTGCGTCGGTGTCCGCGTCGGCGTCGCCGCCGCCGTCACTGGAACCACTGCCGCAGGCCGAGAGTGCGATGGATGGGACCAGGCAGAAGAGAAGTCGCATCGGAACCTCCTTGGCGCTGATACTACCAGCGATATCCAGCTCATAAAAGGCAGTTTCACGCCGAAGGCGAACTCTTGACGTGTTCTGCCGATGCGGTATGAGTACCGGCCCATAGGACTGGAGGGGCCATGGGAACGGACAAGAAGGACGCTGCAGGGGACGACGATCTCGCGCGCATCCAGAAGGAGAGCGACGACGCGACGGCGTTCCTGATGGAGGAGCACCTCAAGGAGACGCGGCTTCTCGAGCAGGCGCGGGACGGCGCGCTCGCCGCGCTCTGGGATGCGGAGGCGAGCGTTGCGGAAGCTCGACGCGACGTGGGCTTGCGCGACGTACAGCTCACGGAAGCGACGCTGCGAGTCCAGGATCTGCAGCGCGAGTGCGACGAACTGCGCGGCGCGGGCTCGCGCATGGAGCACGGGCTCGAGGCGAGCTGGGAAGCGGTGCGGAGCCTGCAGGACGAGCGCGACGAGGCCGTCGACCGCGTCCGCAGGCTCGAGCAGGAGTTGAGCCTGCAGTGGAGGTCACTGGAGTCGGGCGTGGACGTCGACGCGCTGCGCATGGGTCGCCGCGAGTCGAGTGAGAGGCCCTCGGTGGTGGCGCCAGCTCCAGCCGAGTCCCTCGAGGCCATGAAGGCCCAGCTGGAGGAGACGCGCGCGGCCCTGGAGCACGCACAGAAGGAACGTGACGAGGCGCTGGCCCGTGCCGAGCAGAAAGCCGCGGCCGGTCCCGTCGTCCAGGTACCCGCTCCGGCCCCGGCCACCCCGATCCGCCCGGCCCCCTCCAAGGCGCAGTCCGCGGGAGCCTACAGCGTGCACCGCACGCGCAAGACCGACCGCGAGGACGCCCAGGAAGTCTAACTCCGCGTCGCGGAGGCCACGCTGCTCCGCCCGACCGATCTGAGGTAAGCTCCCACGCAGGAAGGAGCGAGGAATGCGCGGTCGCCTCTCTATCCTGGCCGTCTTCGCGACGGCGCTGTGCACGACGTGTCTCGCATCGGTCGCGCCTCCGTGCGACGAAGGGACCGGCCGGTGCGACGGTCTCTGCGTCGATCTGGCGAGTGACCCGGGAAACTGTGGAACCTGCGGCGCCTCCTGCGACCCGGGGTCCGTTTGCTTCGAGGGATCGTGCGATTCCCGGTGTCCCTCCCCGCTCGAGGAGTGCGACCAGACCTGCATCGACGTCGACACGGATCCCGATCACTGCGGCGGCTGCGACGACTCCTGCCTGTCCGGCGAGTTCTGCCTCGCGGGGACCTGCATCCAGACCTGTCCCGAGCCGCGCATCGGGTGCGACGGAGCCTGCGTGGACGTCGCGACGGATCCGGTGAACTGCGGCGCGTGCGGCACGGTGTGCCCGCCCGGCGAGGTCTGCTCCGACGGCGTGTGCGCGACGACCTGCCAGGTGGAGCTCGACCTGTGCTCCGATCGCTGCGTCGACACGCAGTCCGATTCGTTCAACTGCGGCAGTTGCGGGAACGACTGTCCCGCGGGCAACGTCTGTCAGGCGGGAGCGTGCGTCCTCGCGTGCCCCCCACCCGAACGCGACTGCGTCGGCCGCTGCATCGACACGAATCGCGACAGCAGCCACTGCGGCGGATGCGGCCTGCGCTGCGAGGACGGGGAGCAGTGCGAAGACGGCGTCTGCGTGGACTTCTGCAGTCCCGGCCTCGAGGTCTGCGACGGCGCTTGCGTCGACACGGAGCACGACCCGGCGCACTGCGGCGTCTGCGACAACGCATGCGACGTGAACTGGGCGTGCCTCGACGGCGTCTGCCGCGAGCTCGACAACCCGTGCGGCGTCGGTGGCGCCCTCGTCGAGACGTTCTGCTGGTTCCGCGCCGGCGGGTGCGCCGAGACCCACGCCCAGACCTGCGCCGCGCACGGGCTCACGGCGACCGTCGGCAACGTCCCCATCCCCGGAAGCTTCGACGCCGCGACGCAGATCCAGGTCTGCGAAGGAATGGGGTTCGCCGACACCGGCAACGGCGGCTGCTGCGCGAACTCCATGTGGGTCCGGGACGCCGGCACCTGCTACTCGCACTCCTGGAACGCGAACTTCTTCAGCTGGCCCGGCTGCCTCGGCGCCGACCGCCCCGTCCGCACCTGCAACCCGCCGTAGCAGGCGTGTCGCCCCGAACAGGCATCTGCGCCTTGCTCCTTGCTCCGGCATGCGGGGACTCCGGCCCTCGGCGGATCGGCCCGCACTGCCACGCGGATGCCGCCGTCGACGACGCGGCCGGGTGCGACGAAGAAGAAGAGGGGACGGACGGGCCCGGCGACGAAGCGTGTCCCGGGCCCTTCAACCCCTCGGGCGAGTTCGCGAACACGCTCATCCGGGGCACGCCTCCGGACGGAGCGTTTCCCGGCGACTCCTGGGAAGCGCTCGTCCACGCCGACGCGCTCGGATATCGCTACGTCGAGGTCGACGTCCGCGAGACCGCGGATGGCCGCCTGGTCCCCGCTCGCCACGACGACCTCGCCCAGTTCAGCGACTGCGACGGAAGCCTCGCCGCGTCGACGGTGGAGGACCTCGCGGCCTGCCACTACCAGGGGTCGGAGACCACGCTGGCCCCGATCGAAGACGGCCTCGCGGGCTCCGGTTTCCGGGGCGTCTACCTGGACCTCAAATCGACGGCCACTGCACCGTTCTCGACGCCGGACTCGATGACGGCGGCCCTGCTCTCGCTCCTGGGCCGTACGCGGATGTCGGAAACGGTCGTCGCGATGTCGTACGACTCCGAAGTCGCGATCGCGCTCGTCGAAGCCGAGGTGAGGACCGCACTCAAGGGATACCCCGACGACGTCCCGGGAAGCCTCGACCTCGTCGAGGACGCTGCGGACATCCGGGCCGAGATGGTCTGCGTGCAGGTGACGGCGCTCGACGCCGGCGCGTACGAGCGTGCGTCCGCCGCAGGTGTCTGGCTCCTGCCGTGGGCGCACGCCGCGGAGGTGGACAGCGCGTCCATGGAACTGCTCCTCTCGTCCCGGGCGGGCGGAATCATCAGCTCGATCCCCGACGAGGTCTCCGCCCTCGTCGCCGCGTACTGCCCGCCGTAGACACGTCAAGGTCGCTCGAGAAGCCAGGCGTCGTTGTCGAGGGGCGTCGCCGTGAAGGCGAGGCGCGTGCCGTCCGGAGAGGGGACGAGGATCTGCACCGCGACCTCCTCCGACGCCCACAGTTCGCGCACGACTGCGCCGTCCGCGAGCCGGATGGAGGCACGGCCGCCCAGGTTGCACGCGAACAGGATGCCCCGGCCCGCCGTGTCGAAGCTCGGCTGGTCGCAGCCGCTCGGCGTGTCCATCGTCTCGGACGTTCCGTCCGCCAGGGATACGACGCGCGTCGCGCCGCTCCTGACGACGATCCGCTCTCCGTCCGGCGACAGGTCCCAGGCCGCGGCGTCGCGCTCGATCCGGAGGCGGACGATCTCCGGGCCGAGCCCCCGCTCCGGATCGAGCGGAGCGAAAGCGAGCCATCCCCCTTCGACCGTTCCGACCACGCACCGGCCGGAGCGGCTGCAGCGCAGCGCTGCCCGGTTCGGAGGCGCGAGGCTCGGTCGGGGCACCCCCTCGGTGCCCGCCTCGGCGATAGTCCGCGGCGTCCCGCCCGCGAGCGGCGTCCGCACGATCACGCGCCGGACCGGGTCGGGGCCCGGAAGGGCCAGGCTCCAGTGGAGGAGCGATTCGCCGTCCGGGCCCGGGATCGCCCAGGTGCTCCAGCCGGCGCCGCTCGGGATGGACACGGCCGGCCCTCCGTCGATCGGCTGCCGCCACAGGCCGTAGGCCCCCGATCGATCGGACGTGAACAGGATCGAGCGGCTGTCCGGCGTCCACGCGGAGGGGAAGTCGTTGCGGTCGTCGCGCGTCAGCCGCCGCGCGTCCACGAGCGGCGTCCGATCCGCCGGCAGCTCCGCCAGCCAGACGTCGCTCTGCAACTCCGCCTGGAGCATCGCGAGCCGACGACCGTCGGCCGACATCGAGAGCCTGTACGCGGCGACGCCCGGCCAGTGCGCGATCTGGTGGGGCGCGCCCAGCCGCCGCCCGGTCTGCTCATCCACGGCGAGTTCGAGCAGCGTCGTGCCGGTCAGCTCCGGCGCCAGAGCGTCGAGGACGAAGAGGATCCTCCCGTCGGGCGCCCACGCGAGGCCGGAGGCGCTTCCGGCCGTCAGGATCGTCAACCGGCGATCCGAGAGGGCGACGACGGGCGAACCCCCGTCGGCGGGGACCGTGACGAGGTCGTCTGGCGTGCCGTAGGGGTGCGCCGCGACGTAGGCGATCCGGGTCCCGCCTGGAGACCACGTCGCGCGCAGGAAGACCTCGGGGCTCCGCTCCCGCACGAGCGGACGCGCGCGCTCTCCGTCGGCGTCCATCACCCACAGCGCGTCGTCGGCGAGGAATGCGATCCGGCGGCCGTCGGGCGAGACGGCCGGCCTGCGGGCGCGCCTGCGCACGAGCCGGTGCTCGCCGGTGTCGACCGAAACGCTCCAGATCGAGGGCACGCCTGGATCCTCCATCTCGAGGACGAGGCCGCGGCCGTCGGGCATCCAGACGACCTCCTGGGCGACCACCGCAGGCGGGAGGGGCACCGAGCGCGTCCGCCCCGTGGCGACCTCGCGGACGTGCAGGCCGGATTCGTCGAGGTAGGCGAGCCTGCGTCCGTCGGCCGAGAGGGAAGCGTCTCGCACGAGATCGTCGCTCGGGTTCGCGGTGATCCGGCGCGCGGGCTCGAACGGCAGCGCGAGCGGCCCCGACGCCGACGATGCTTCGCTCGAATCGTGGGCGGGCTCGACCGGCGTGCGCACGAGCCGCCAGACGACGAGCGGGGACCCAATCGCCGCGAAGAGCGCGAGGGCGAGCACCACGAACCGCACGGGCCGGCGGCCCGAAGGCCGGGACGCCCGGCCGAGATCGAGGGTCGGAGCCGAGGACAGCGTCGTCGAGCGTTCCATGGCGCCGCGCAGATGGGTGACGAGCGCGTCGGCCGACGCGTAGCGGCGGGCCGGGTCCTTGGCCAGGCAGCGCATGATGATGCGTTCCAGCTCCGGCCAGATCCGCGGGCTGCGGCGGGACGGCGGCGGGGGCTCGTCGCGTTGCGTCGAGACGAGCGTCACGAGCGGCGTCGATCCGCCGAACGGCCGCTCGCCGGTCACGAGCTCGTAGAGCACCGCGCCAAGCGAGAACACGTCGGACCGTGCGTCCACCGCCTCGCCGCGCGTCTGCTCGGGCGACATGTACCCGGGCGTTCCGACGATCTGCCCTTCGACCGAGCGGAACGGCTCGGCGCCGGCGCCAGGGCCGTCCCGGTCCGCCGGCGGCGCCGGTACGTCCGCGGACGCGCCCAGGAGCTTCGCGAGCCCGAAATCGAGGATCTTCACGCCGTCGTCGGTGGTCATGAGGTTCTCGGGCTTGAGGTCCCTGTGAACGACGCCCGCGGCGTGCGCCCGGCCGAGCGCCTTGGCGACGTCGAGCCCGATGCGCAGGACCTCACCGGGCGGCAGCGCCCCGCCGGAAAGGCGCGCGCGAAGCGTCTCGCCCTCGACGTGCTCCATCGCGATGAACGTCTCGCCGCCCGCCTCCCCGACTTCGTACACCGCGGCGATCCCGGGATGCGCCACCGCAGCGGCCGACCGCGCTTCGCGCAGGAGCCGTTCCCAGCCGGCCCGATCCGCGAGCCACGGCCGGAGCACCTTGAGGGCCACGACCCGGTCCAGCCGCATGTCGCGCGCACGATAGACGACCCCCATCGCCCCCTCGCCGATCCGCTCGACGATCCGGAACTGCGCGATCGTCTCCCCGACGCGCGGATCGGGCTCGGTCTGCGGCTCGTCGGTCATCCGTCGTCGGCCCCGGCCGATCCTGCCACGGACTCGACTGCGGTGTGGACTGCGCGGCATGGCGCGGTCCGACGCAATCTCGAGGTGGTACCCTCGCGTCCCAAAGGAGGCCTTCCGATGAACGCACGCGCTGGACTCGCCGCTTTAGCCGTCAGCACGCTCCTCGCACCGGCCACCGTCTTTGCCCAGTGGGATACCGCCGCCGACCCGGCCGCGACGCCGGCGGCCACGCCCGCGGCCGTGCCCATCGCTTCCGGCTCCGCCGGCGCGACGGCGGCAGCCGAGGCTCCCCCGGAAAACGCGTGGCTCATCCAGGCGCGCATGCAAACGCAGCCGTCGATCTTCGGGATTGCCGGAGGGACGGCCGGATTCGTCCTGGGCAAGGTGATGGGAGGCTTCGCCATCGGGGTCGGCCTCGGACTGACGCGCCTGGCGTACACATACGAAGGCTCGGGGGGAATCACCGGGACGATCTTCCAGGTCGTGCCGACGGGGTTCTTCGATCTGTGGCAGTCCGCGAATGGAAACACGAAGGTCGACTTCGTCGGGTCCGTGGGGTACGGCCAGGCGAGCCTCACTGTCGAGTCCGAGGAGGAGACCTGCGACTACTACTACGACCCCCCCGACTGCAGCACAGATACGACCGAGACGGAGTCCAGCGCGACCCTGATCCCGGTCGCGGTGGGTATCGGCGGCAACCACTTCCTGGGCCCGAACTTCGCCCTCGGAGCGGAGCTGGGACTGCAGATGCTCTTCGTGACGGGCGTGGAGAGCGAAGGCGACTCGATCGACGCCGAAATCTCGTCGCAGGCCTTCTACGGGCTCTTCCGGATGTCGATCCTCATCCCGGGTTAGCAGCTAGAAAGGCCACTCCACGACCGGGGCGTCGAAGGTCCCCGACACGGCTTCACCGTCGACGAGGCTCGCCTCGTCGAGCGTGACGCTTCCCTCGAAGAAGAGGCCCACGATCTCGAAGGCCTCCGGATCCGGGACGTAGATCGCGACGACGCCGGACGCCGCGCCGAAGTCGAACGGCCTCGGCCCGGCGGGGGCGAAAGCGCCCTCGGCGAAGCCGAGCCCGACGATGCCGATGCCGCTCGCTCCCCCGTCGAGCGGCGTGAAGAGGTTCACGGAGATGCGTCCCGGCTCGTCGGGGTTGTAGCCGGCCTGCGCGCCGACCGCGCCCACGTTCCAGACTTCGCCCTCGATCTCGACCTCGAGCGTCCCGGTGCCCGCCGCGAAGGGATCGCCGTCCATCGTGCCGAAGGTCGTGGAGAACGTTCCCCGCGCGGTTCCGACGGGCACGAAGCAGAACGACTCGCGCAGCGGGGCGTCCCACGGCGGCGGCGCGTCGAGCTCGCCGAGGATCGCGTCCGCGCGGCTCTCGATGAAGTCACGAACTCCCTGCACGCTCCCGACGAAGACGGGCCGCTGCTCCGGAGACACCATCGGATCGACGAGGTCCTCCATCCGGTCCACCGCGTCCGTCAGCGCGCCCTCGTCCCACACGCGGTCGATCACCTCGCGCATCCGGTCGACATACAGGCCCTGCGTGGAGGCGCCTCGGTAGAGCCGCCACGCCAGCACCCCCTGCGCCATCACGGAATCGGATCCGGCGTCGGGCGGCCCGGCCGCGAGCGTCCCGTCCGCGCCCCACGGGAAGAAGTGGAACAGGTCGCTCGTCGGGTCGTGGTACGCGAAGTAGTTGTTCGTGTTGCCCGCGTACCCGTCCCAGTGCGCGACGAGGACCTCGGTCGCCCAGAAGGTCAGGAACGCGTCCACGTCCATCGCCGTTTCCAGCGACGCCTGCAGCTCGGCGTCGGCGACGTCGAGCGCCGCGGCCACTGCGTCCAGGTCGCTCGTGTCGGGATCGGCCTCGTTCGTCTTCTTCTCGAACGTGCCCATCCACCCGTCGCGGAAGTCCGAGAGCGTTCCCTCGTACAGGTTTCCGCCGTCGTCCGCGAAGTACCGGCGCAGGAAATCCCGATCCACCCGCTCGACGTGCACGTACGCGCCCATGTCCTCGCCGTTGACCGTCACGTGCGCGAAGTTGCAGCGCGGCGCCGGAACGCCCGCCGCGGCGAACACCGCGTAGACGATGCACTGCTTGACGAACGACGGGTCCTGCTGCGAGTTGTTGAGGACGAAGTCGTCCTCTCCGCTCAGATCCTGCTCCTGGTACTCGTCCAGCGAGATCTTGAGCGACGGCTTCGTGTCCGACAGCGATCCGAGGAACCCCTTCTTGCGGACCGCGACGTTCTCGACGGTCTCGCCGTCGACCGTCACCGCAGCCGGGAACCAGGTGAACGGGCTCCCGAACGGCTCGTCGAGGCAGTCGCGCCCGAAGAGCGTGTCCTCGAGCGACCGCGTCTGTGCCCGCAGCGCGTCCCAGTCCGCGGGCGCCATGTCGATCTCGATCTCGAGGACCTGGTCTGGCTCGAAGAACGGGTTGCCGTCGTCCGTCCCGGTATCCGAGTCGGAATCCGAATCCGAGTCGGAATCGGTGTCCGAATCCGAGTCGGCGTCCGCGGCCGTCCTCTTCGACTTCGACCCGCAGCCGGCCAGCAGGAGGATCAAGGCGAGAGATCTCATGATCTCCATTGTACGCGAGGGGCCCCCTCCCCTTCCCCCTCCTACCTCTCCTCCACCGCCCGCACCTCCCTGACCCTCGTCGCGAGGTGCCCGGTCAGCGCGTCCGCGAGCCGCCGCGCCTCCTCGGGCCGGTCGCCCAGCAGGTCCCGCGTCTCCCGCGGATCGGCGACCACGTCGAAGAGCAGCTCGTACTGGAGCCATTCCGCTCGGTGGAGCTTCCACGGCAGGTCGACCCAGATCTTGCGCGGCGTGTGCGTGCGGTCGAGAACCATCTCGCCCATGACCGGCGCGTGGCCCCGCTCCAGGTCTCCACGCACGATCGGAAGCAGCGACTCACCTTGCATCCGCTCCGGCACCCCCTGCCCCATCGCTTCGAGGATCGTCGGCGCGAGGTCGAGGTTCGAGACGGCCCGGCTGCGGTAGACGCCCGGCCGCGCGCCGGGCAGCGCCACGACCATGGGCACACGCATGATGTCGTCGAACACCTCGAGCCCGTGCCGGACGTACCCGTGCTCGCCGAGCCCCTCGCCGTGATCCGAGTGGACGACGATCGCCGTCCGGTCCGCGTGCGGCGACGCTTCGACCGCCGCCACGAGCCGTCCCAGGTGCCGGTCCGCGAACGCGACCTCCCCGTCGTACAGGTCGGACTCCGCCTGCCCGAAGTCGATCCCCTCGTGCTCCGAATAGGGGAAATGTGCGTCGAAAAGGTGGATCCAGAAAAAGAACGGCCTCCCGACTGGACGGGCCTGCAAATGCGCGACCGCCGCGTCGACGACGAGGTGCGCGGTCTCCTCCGCGAACACCGTCCGACCGACCCACACCGATCCGTCGAAGTGCTCGAACCCTTGCCCGAACCCGTTTCCCTGCGAGAGGTACGAGTGCGCCGTGAACGCCGCCGTGTGCACGCCGGCCTCCGCGAGGATCTCCGTGAAGAAGACGTTGCGCGGGAGGATCTTCGCCCACAGCTCCTCGGTCCTGTGGACCTCCGAGAAGTACAGGCCGGTCAGCAGGCTCGGGACCGACGACTTCGTGTTGGGCCCCTGCGCGTACGCCCACTCGAAGCGCATCCCGCGCGCCGCGAGCGCGTCGAGGTTCGGCGTCGTCGGCCGCTGGTACCCCCAGGCACCGACGCGGTCCCAGCGCAGCGTGTCGATCGTGACCAGGACGACCGACAGACCGACCGGCAGGGAGGCGAGGGACGTCCCCTGCGAGGAGGATCTGGACGTCGCTCGATCGGATCGTCCATGCCCGCGAGGAGCGTCCGCCAGATCGCGGCCGCTGCAGTCCTGGTCGACGCCGTCCCCCGGGCGCTCGCGCGCTCCGGGGTGGATGGAGCGATCACCGTCATCGCAGTCGCCGCCCAGGAGCCGCGTCGCGTGCCCGTCGCGATCGCGATCGAACGAGCGCGACTCCCGCCGCGCCAGGGCCGCGCCCATCGGGCAGGACGCCTCCATCGCGCGTCGCGAGGGCGCGTCGGCGTGCAGTCGGAGCACGGGCCACGCGAACGCCAGGAGCGTACCCACCGTGAGCAGGACGGCGACGGCGGCGCGCCGTACGACGAAGAAGCCCGCGAATGCGCCGACGAGGAGGCCCGCGGGCGCCCGGAAGAGCGCCGGATCGACCTCGGCGAGCGAGCGCCGCAGCACCCAGCCTCCGGCGACGGCGAGCCCGATCGCAATCGCGCCGAGGATCCCCAGCGCCGTGCCGAGCCGGAGGTGAAGGCGCGCGAAGGCGCGGGCGGCCGCCGCGGCCACGATCGCCCCGAGCCCCATCGCGCCGAGGGCGCCGAGAGTCAGGACGAGTCCTCCGAGCGTGCGGTTCGCCGTCTCGCCGAGAATCCACATGGAGAGGGCGTGGACGACGATGCCCGCCGCGGCGGCCCCCGGGACGAGGGCGAGGAGCCAGGCCGAGGCGCGGCGCTCTGGGTCTTCTCGGGCGCGGGCGACGACGTCCGCAATCGTCGGCGCCGCGAGGGCAAGCGCGCAGGCGACCGGGATCACGAACAGGGCGTCGACGCCGACGAGGTGCGCGAGGAGCCCGACCGGGCGCGGGCGCGCGAACATCCACTCGGCCATCGCGGCCCCCAGCGTCGCGAACGCCCCCGCTCCCAGCGCCCGCGCACTCTGGGTGGGAAGCACTTCGCTAGCCCGATTTGTTCATGAACGCGCGTCGCGAGATACGCGAGACGCCGAGCGAAGACCGATTTCGCGCAGCGAAATCGATCGAGGGAAGCGAACAGGAGACAGGAAACAGGCAACCGGCAACGGGCAACGGGCAACCGGCGACGACTTGCCCGTTGCCTGTTGCCGGTTGCCTGTTCCCTGTCTCCTGTTGCTTCTCAAGCGGGTTCGCCAGCCGTGTTCATGAATAATGCGGACTAGCGACAGACGCTCACGGTGAGTCCGGGGCACCCCGACACGGACCCGACGAAGCCGCAGGTCGCCCCGCCCGTGCAGTCGAAGTCGTCGTCGCAGTACGCCCGGCAGACGTTGCCCGATCCGCGGTCGCACGCGAGGCCCTGCCCGCACTCGTTGGCGTAGGTGCACGCCTCCCCTTCGCGCCGCGTCAGGGAGATCAGGCAGATCGTCGCGGACGTCCGCACGTGGATGTCGGTCATCAGCACGCAGTTCCGGCCCGGCCCGCAGGCGGCGGAGGCGTCGGTCGGGCTGCAGAACTCGGGCGCGCGGCAGAAGGGTGGCAGGTAGCCGATGCACATCTCACCTTCCGGGCAGTCGCAGTTCTCGTCGCACGGCTGCTGGCAGGTGGGCTGCCCCTTCTCCGTCAGGCCTCCCGGTGCGCAGAAGAGCCCGGCCGCGCAGTCCTCGTGGGCACCGCAGGGTTCGCCCACCGCCCCGTCTCCGGGGTTCGCGCACTTCACCGCGCCGCCCGCCGCGCCGGCCGGATCGTAGTCCGGGTAGCAGGACTGGGGCAGCGTGCAGCCGCACAGGTCGATGGGGTCGCACATCGTGGCTTCGTAGTCGGGCCAGTGCTCGGCGCACTCCGCGGCGTGATCGGCCTGCGGCTCGCAGAAGTCCTCGTCTCGGTCGACCTCGAAGCAGTCCGACCAGTCGGTTGCCGTCCCGGTGTCCGTCACGGTGTCCGTGTCGGTGTCCGACTCAGTGCCCGTGCCCGTCCCCGTGCCCGTGCCCGTCCCCGAATCCGTGTCGGTGTCGGCATCGGCGTCGGCATCGAACGGCTCCGGTTTCGCCGCGTCCATGAGCGCGCACGAACCGAGTGAGAGCAGCGCGAGGAGTGTGCGCATGCTCAGTTGCAGACCCTGACCTGGAACTCGCATCCCGTGATGTTGTCGATCAGCTGACACGTCTGACCGTCGTCGCAGTCGGCGGTCTCGTGGCACGCCCGCAGGCAAGAGCCGGAGGCGCACACGGATCCCGGAACGCACCCGTTGAGGGAGGTGCACGGATCGCCGACCGGGATGTCGAGTCGACCTTCCATGCAGGCGGTCGAGAATGTCCCTCTTGCAATGTCCAGGAAGGCAATGCACGCCGTGCCGGGGACAGGGCACGGATCTTCCGCCGCGGGGTCGCACAGATCCGGAAGCCGGCAAAACGGGGGCGTGAACGGGAGGCAGACCTCGTCTCCCGGACAGTCGCAGGGGTCGTCGCACGGAAGCGCGCAGGAGTTGTTGCCCGTCTCGGAAAGGGACGCTGCGAGGCAGAAGAGGCCCTCGCCACAGTCCACGTGGTCCGAGCAGATCGCGCCTTCGACCTCGCTGCCGGGATCGAAGCAGGCCGTGTCCCCGGAGGGAGCCGTGGGAGCCGAGGTCTGGTAGCAGGCCTGCGGCGCGACGCACTCGCACTGGTCGATCGGGTCGCAAAGCGAGTCTGTGAAGTCCGTGTAACGCTCGAGACACTCGGCCGCGTGATCGCCCTGATCCTCGCAGAGCGCCTTGCTCCGGTCCGGCTCGAAGCAGTCCGAGAGGTTCTCGCTGCCCGTCCCGGTGTCCGTGTCCGTGTCGGATTCCGTGTCCGTGTCCGTGCCGGTGTCCGTGCCCGTGCCGGTGTCCGTGTCGGCGTCGGTGTCCGCGTCCGTGTCGGCATCCGCGTCGCCTTCGTCCGCGGGCCCACTCGCCGCGTCCATCAGCGCGCACGAGGCCAGCGAGAAGAGCGCGGCGAATGCGGCCATCCTCATTCGCAGACCTTGATCTCGAAGAAGCACCCGGTGATGTTGTCGACCCGCAGGCATTCCTGGCCGTCCTCGCAGTCCGCGGTCGCGTGGCAGGCTCGCTTGCAAAGGCCGTCGAAGCACTGCGACCCGGGAACGCAACTGTTGGTCGAGACGCACGGATCGCCGACCGGGATGTCCAGCGGGCCCCTCAGACAGGTCGTGGCGAAGGTGCGTCTCGAGTTGTCCACGAAGGCGATGCACGCCTCGCCGGGGATCGGGCACGGATCCTCGGCCGCCGGATCGCACAGGTCCGGGAGGTGGCAAAAGGGCGGCGTGAACGGGAGACAGACCTCATCCCCGGAACAGTCGCAGGGGTCGTCGCACGGGAGCGTGCAAGCGTCGCTGCCCGTCTCGGAGATGGACCCGTCGAGGCAGAAGAGACCCTCGCCGCAGTCCACGTGCGCCGCGCAGATCGCGCCCTCCGCCTCGCTTCCGGGGTCGGCGCACGCCGACTCGGCGCTGGGGGCTGCGACCGGCGACGTCTGGTAGCAGGCCTGCGGCGCGACGCACTCGCATTGGTCTATCGGGTCGCAGACCGAACCCGCGAATCGAGCGTCCCGTTCGAGGCACTCGGCGGCGTGATCGGTCTGGTCCTCGCAGATGTCTGCGGTGCGGTCCGGCTCGAAGCAGTCGGCGAGGATCTCGGTTCCCGTGCCGGTGTCGGTGTCCGTGTCGCTCCCGGTGCCAGTGTCCGTGTCGCTCTCCGTGCCCATGCCCGTGCCCGTGCCCGTGTCGGTATCGGAGTCGCTGTCTGCGTCGCCGTCGCCGTCGCCGCCAGGTCCGCTCGCCGCGTCGATGAGGGCGCACCCGCCCAGCCCCGCGAGCGCCGCGATTCCGACCCCCCGTAGCATCAGAGGACGCCGAGGGCGACGAGCGCCGCACCCGCCACGTACAGGCCCACCGGCACCAGGTCGAGCCCGTCGAACTTCTTGTTGCTCGCGGAGGCAGGCGCGAGATCGATCGCGATTCCCGCACCGACCGCCACGCCGCCGATGACGACGAACGTCCAGTTGGGGCCCGACTCCCCTCCGGGCCCGGTCTCGGTCGGCGTCCCGCCGTCCGGTGGGGGGGTCTGGTCGGGGTCCACCGGCGGCGGGAACGGATCGACCGGCGGCGGCGTCTCGGTCGCGGTCGGTGCGGCGATGCTCACCGACGCCGCTTCGCCCTCGGGAACGTCGACCTCGGCCGTCGACGTGGCGCCTCCGCGCCGCGCGACGACCACGTGGTGGCCCGGATCGGTCGGGACCGCGACTCCCAGCAGCGCCGCGGAGAGGACCCGTCCGTCGAGCAGCACCTCGACCCCGGCCGGATCGCCTTCGAGGCGCACGTTGAGCCGGCCGATCCGCGGTTCGATCCCGCGCAGCAGGTTCTCGGCGGGTGCGCGGGTCCGGTCGCCTTCGGGCGCCTCGCGCAGGGTGGTGCGAAGTTGCTCGGCGGCCTCGACGACCTTTCCCTGCCGCTCGAGCGCGACAGCCAGGTTGTACCGGATCGAGACCGAAGGCCGCAGCGCGAGGGCGCGCCGGTACCGATCCGCGGCCTCTTCCCACTGCTGGTTGTCGGCCAGTTGCCGGCCCTCCGCGAAGAGCGCGCGGGCCGCGGCGGTCTCGGCCTCGCCTTGCCCCGCCGCCACGGCAGGGATCGCGACGAGCGCTCCGAGCAGGAGTCCCAGTGCCTTCCGCCGATCTGGCCCCACGTGCAGCGAGAGAGTAAGATTGCGCCCGGCGATGATCAAGCCCGGCGTCATTCTGGGTGGCAAGTACCAGCTGAAGGAGACGATCGGCGAGGGCGGGATGGGCGCCGTCTGGAAGGCCGAGCACGTCGCCCTCGGCCGGTCCGTGGCCATCAAGTTCATCCGCCAGGAGGCGAACAGCCCCGACATGATCGCGCGCTTCATGCGGGAGGCGCGCACCTCCGCCGCCGTCCGGCACCGAAACGTGGTCGACATCAGCGACTTCGGCACGACCGAAGACGGCATGCCC
>Ga0247727_10007342_pt1 | contig 21020 bp, 30 predicted proteins | sample WisWelCaveWW1625_FD_202498 | JGI IMG/M metagenome (GOLD analysis project Ga0247727, IMG submission 202498) | Biofilm microbial communities from Wishing Well Cave, Virginia, United States - WW16-25 | ecosystem: Environmental > Aquatic > Deep subsurface > Groundwater > Cave microbial mat | place... | reverse complement strand
CAGTAAAGCTGACATTTGTCGTATAGTTTCTATTTCCAACTGTATCATTGCAGTAAGCAGATAATACATAATTAGCATTTGCAATTCCTGTTTCAGTTCTGTTAAATGTTGTATTCAAACCGCCAAGATTAGTAAGTGTCTTATTAGTAATCCCTGAATCAAGGCTGTATTCACAATATCCCTGTTCATTTAGTGTAATATTAACAAGATAATTGTTAACGGTATAAGTTGTAGCCGTAGGCGATACAATTGTCACAAGCGGAGCCGTCGTGTCAGACGCTAATATATTTACCATCTGCGTTCCAGAACTGGCTGCAATGTTATAACTTGTATTCTGTCCAAACGCTCCTCCTAAAGTTGCATTAAACGTATAATTAAATTCTATGTCCCCGCCGTCTCCAGCCGCTCTCTTTACTTTGTCTGTAACGTTGAAGAACGCCAACCCTGCAGCGTTTGTCGTGCCATTTAATCTGCTGCCTAAACCAGATTCATTATATACGTTTACCGTTGCCCCCGACACGGCCGCGGTTCCGCTCGCGTTTGTAACGTTTACAACGACGTAATATTGGACGAACAAGTTCGATCCCGCTGATGATACAATCTTAGCAGATGTATCAGTAAAACTTACGTTGATGAATGTTGCATTAATGTTCGGTCCTATCCATGCGTTAACAACATTTTCTGTTGCTGTATTTAATTTAGTATCTATAACTGTAGTAGAATTAGACATATTCAACCCCAACGTAAAGTCCTTAACATTACATCTTTTTATTGTTGCATTTGGAGCAGTGTTATTAACTTTAATGCCAAAAGTTCCTCCACCCACCCCAGCTCCGTCAATAACAAAATTCGCACAATCCAAAATAACATTAGAAATATTTATAGTCCCACCATTATCAGAAGCTGCTGGAGGATTTTGACAAGTTTGTAAACCAGTTAGAGTAGAATCATCTATAACAGTAATGCCACATAAAGCATCAACCCCATAAGTAGCAAATCCTATGATTTTAATATTATTTAACAATAGAAAAAGGATAATGATTAACCCTAAAATTAAACTAATTAAAACACCTTTTTTTTGCATACAACAAAGAGCAAAAAAGCGTTTAAATTAATTTCGTTATTGCCTCTCGTCTAATTGTACCCAAGAATTTGAAGTAGTAATAGAAAAGTTATTAGTTAAATTATTTATGAATCTAGCAGAATTATCTGAATAAATTACGGTAGCCCCATCGTTATGATTTTTTAGATTATTATAAAAATACATATCAGCAACCAACGCTTTTCTTTGCCCTTCTGTATCTCTAAGAGTAGTTGGACCTCCATGAGACTCTCCACGCATATAATAATTGCATCTTGCATTAACAGCATTAACACCAATATTTTGAATTCCAGTTGTAGAATCATTTTCAGTGAAACTAGTTTTTTGACTAGGACAATAGAAAATCTTGCCCTTATTGAAAAGCGCAGCGTTAGTTTGAAGTAGATTTCCATAATGACGATATTCTGCTCCATTCCACAAAGTATTACCACTAGTTGCTGCCGGCGTCAAGGGGAATTTATCGCTATTTTCATTCGCATACATCTGCGCAGCAGTGCCGATCTGCTTCAAGTTGTTTAAGCAAGTTGTTCTTCTCGCAGATTCTTTTGCTCTTGACAAAGCAGGAGTCAAAAGGGCAGCTAGAATAGAAATTATTCCGATAACGACGAGAAGCTCGATAAGAGTGAAGCTCTTTTTTGCACTATTTGAGAATTTCTTTAATCCTGCTAAATCGTTTACTCCCGCAGAACTTGCCTGTCTCGCAAAGTCTACTTGACTAGAATCAAATTCAGAAAGTTTTGCTTTTGCTTCTAAAGGGCTCATTTTTCCTGAAGATTGTGTAGCGCCAGCTAAATTATATTGTGAATCTTCGTTTTGTCCATTATAATTCATCATAATCACAAACAATAAAGGCCGTTTATAAATTTAATCCTTTGTTACTATCAAAAAGTTATCAATTTTCTTGACATAAATAGAAAAGGTTTAAGTACTTAACACTTATAAGTGTTATATGATAGAAAACAAGATTTTAACAGATAAAGCAATAGAAGTCATAAATAAGAAATTAAGAGGTGAAAGGATTAATCAGCAGGATTCTAATTACCTTAGCAGGTTTGTGAGGCCCAAACTAAGAGATATTGCTTCAATTAATGCAGAATCTCTGCTCCAGAAATTGGAATATAATCCAAGGGCGCGGGCAATAGAGAGAAAAATAAAAAAATTGATATTAAAAAATGTCCCAAATGTCGATTCAATCATTATCTGCGGCTCGGCAATACAGACTAATTATAAAGAATACAATGATATTGATTTAATAATAGCAACAAAAGAAATTTTAACAAAAAGCTTGAAAAATAAAAACGAGCTGATAAAAAAAATAAGAGAGATGAGCAAAAAAGAAAATCTTAATCTAGATATTCAAATATATTCAAAAAATTCAATTTTGTCCCAATATCAGCATAATCCTTCGTTAATATATCAGCTAAAGGATTCTAAAGCTATATATGGGAAATTAAAAATCCCAAATAAAATCCGGCTTTCAAATCTGGATTTGAAAATGAAGCTGGACTGGAGCGAGGGCTTTGATATTCATTCGGGGACAAATGAAATATACTATGCAATTAGAAATGCCTTTCTTGTTTTATTGTTGATGAATAAAAGAATTGACAACTATCAATTAAAGCAGAATTTAGTTAATGCTTTTGGGTCTGACTTTCTTAATAAGCTAAAGAATAACAAAGCGTCTAAAATAGAAATAAAATTAGCTTTAAATTACCTAAACTCATTAATTAAATATTTAGAAAGTGAGTTAAACAATAAAAAATGGGGAAAAATAGAGATAGAGAATCTTTAATTAGATTGCTTGTAAACACAATCGTGCATGAAATTGTAATGAATAATACAAATAGGCCGGAATCAGCGCATTTTCTTAATTCTGAGATAATAGAATACAGAAGCCAAACGGAAAAGGCTGCAGAAAAATATAACTGGAATAATGAAGATAAACAGCTCTTAGAAGAAAAATCTTTGAAGGGCATTAAAGAAAAATTAGCTGCAAAATATCCCGATGTAAAGTATTCAAAAGAAGAAATAATAAAAAAGTTAAAGCATTTGATTAAAGATATCTTATAATTCAATCTAGATGAAATTAGTATATCCCAATCTTTATAAAATTCTTTTAGAGTTCTAGAAAAAGAGAAACCTTTAAATATTGTATATACAAAGTATATACATGTTATTAGAAAACAAACAGGAGCAGATAATCAGAACAGTCAGCCAGATTGGAAACGGCGCGCATATCTTCGCGCCTAAAGAATGGACGAACGAAAAAGTTCTTGTTATAAGAATAGAGAGAAAAAACATCAAAGAGGAGATACTTGAAATGCTCTATCCCAATTTAGATAAAGTCATATCGGTGATACTTTTCGGCTCGCATGCGCGAAAAGAAGAATCTGAGGATTCTGATGTGGATGTTCTTGTCATAGCAAAAGAAAAATTCACTATTCCCAAAAAAGAAAATTATGATTTTATCGTAATAAGCGAAAAAAATCTTCAATTAGCCATAAAATCCAATCCAATACTTATGTATTCTGCAATAAAAGAAGGAGTTCCGCTGATAAATCAAGATTATGCTGAAAAGCTGAAAGAAAATAAGATCAACTTCAAACTGTTTTCAGAATTTATCGAATCTACAAAGAGAGCCATAAAAATAAATAAAGAAATGATTTGGCTTGACAAAGAAACGGGAAAAATTGCCTCAAACAGCACTATTTATTCCCTCATTCTCCGGCTTAGAGGAGCATTTATAATAAAAAGCCTTTTGAAAAATAAAATTTATTCGAATAATTTGTTTGAAAGATGGATAACCGATAACTGCGATATTGAATATTTAGAAATTTACAATGCCTATCGGTCAGTACGCGATAATAAAAAAATTAAAGAGAAAATTCCGATAAAATCTGAAGAAATTTTGCTTGATTTCTTGAAAGAAGAAATTAAAAAATTAGAAATGCTGATAAAATCAAAATGACAAATAGAAAAAGAAGATTAAAGAAAGGAATAAATTCACTGCAGGAACAGATAGATCTGCATAAAGAAAAGAAGAAAATTGCGGAAGAATCCCTCAATGAAAATCTTGCGAAATATTACGAGAATGAAATTGAAGCAAGAATACAAACCAAAAAAGAAAAAGAAGCCATTCTGAAAAAGCAGAAGGGATAATTCGATTACTATCTGAGAGTTGGTAAATTATCTGATGTAAGGAGAAAGATTTAAATAGCGTTTAATTATTCTAAGTTAATGAGTTTTGAAATGTTGAGCACTGGAGCAGAGGCGCAAAAATGCGCCGGTTGTTTTCACTTTAGCTTGTTATAACCTTAAAACTCCTAGTTGTTTCTTTATACCTGCCTTATTTGACAAATACTATATATTTCCAATTAAATATGGCGGTTGTAGTTTAACGGCAGAATGTCAGATTGTGGCTCTGAAGACGCGAGTTCAATTCTCGCCTTCCGCTCTTTACAATATGGAAAATAAACAACTACAGGAAAAGACAAAATGATAGAAACAGTTAAAGGATTTAAAGATTTTACAGGTGAAGAAGCGGAAAAAAGAGAAGAAATAAGAAAAATACTGGTTGAATGCTTTGAAAATTATGGATTTGAGCCTGCAGAAACCCCAATAGTTGAATATAAAGAATTCGTCAAAGGAGAAAATGTAACAGACGAAGCAGTTTCTGATATTTTTAAATTGCAGGATAAAGGCAAAAGAGATCTTGCTTTGAGATACGAATTTACCTTTCAGCTAAAAAGATTAATGCTTGGGAGAAAACTGCCCTATAAAAGATATTCAATAGGCCCGGTATTTAGAGACGAACCAGTGTCTGGAAATAGAATGAGACAATTTACACAGTGTGATGTAGATATAGTTGGAGCAGAAACAAAAGTCGGAATAATGATGAATGTAAGGAAAAAAGATATTGATAGTGTTATTTCTGTTTTGCCAGCGTTGCAAAATCCAACAGTAACTGAATTAAGCGATAAAGCTTGGTGTGATGTGCTTACAATTGTTAATAAAAAAGACATCAGAACTTTAATTCCAAAACTAAAAGAAAAAGGGGCTGAAGGAATAGTAGAATTCCCACTAAATAAAATCATAGATTAAAATGAAAAGGTTACAAATAGGCGTTATGGGCTCCGCGGCAGACTTAAAATATGCAAAGGAAATAGAAAAATTAGCAGAAAAAGTAGGAGAATTAATTGCACAATCTGGAAATATAACCGTTTATGGAGCAGAAAAAGATTATGACTCATTATCAACAGCCGCTGCACGAGGAGCCAAAAAGGCAGACGGAATTACTCTCGGAGTAACATATGGAAAAGGTAAAAATATATTTGACAAAGAAAATACTGATGTATTAGTTGTAACAGGAATAGAAAGAGGCGGAGGAAGAGAATTTGTCTTGATTAACAGCTGCGATGCAATTATTTGCATAGCTGGAGGATCTGGTACGCTATCAGAAATAACTATTGCCTATCAATTAAACATTCCAATTGTAGTAATAAAAGGTACTGGGGGATGGAGCGAAAAATTAGCAAATACTTATCTAGATGAAAGAAAAAGACTTAAGATAGAAGCAGTTAATACTCCTGAAGATGCTGTTGAATTAGCACTAAAACTAGCTAAAAAAGTTTGATTTAAAAGATAACATAAAATTATAATTTATTCTGTAGGTGCTTGAATGTTGCTATCTGAGAGGCAGTAAAATATACGAACTATATTAAGTCAGAATCTGTTATCGCATAAACTTTTTCGATTTTTACTTCTCTTCTTTTTTGATCTAGTTCAATCTGAAAAATTTCATCTTCCTTATGTCCCATAAGCTGCTGAGCAAGGGGCGATAAATAAAGAATTCTATTTTTATCCATATCACTATCACCAAATCCAACAATTTTAAAATCCCTCCTCTCATGATCAATTTTAAATATAACACCTGAACCATATCTGACAATATTACTCTCTAAGGTATGAGGATATTCAAGTATCTCACAATCTATTAATGACCTGTGCGCTTCCTTCAGTCTCTCATCATGAATTCTAATATCAGCACAGATAGCATCATATGGGGCATTATCATGCCACGTTTCTGAACTCTGTCTAGTCGCTTCTCCAACTTCTTGCTGTGTCTCTCTTAAAGTTCGCTCTAATTCGTCTATTCTTGCTTGCAGACGTTCTAATCCTTTTCTAGTCATAAGATGTTTCATTTATTAGTAAACTATTCAAGAAAATCTTTAAAGCGGTCTCTAAAATGTTTAAAAGGCTGTTTTGAAAAATCAAATTGCAATTCTTTTTTATTATTAATAGCATTACATTGCTGATTTAATTCTTTTTCATTAAACGGCTTTAAATCAAGTAGATTAAGTTGCTGATTAATCTGCTTTTTGGCCGCTTCAACAAAATTTTCATCACTTAAAATCTCGGCTTCAAAATTATATCCATAATCCTTTATTTCTACCAAAGCGTATTCTACGCCCTGATAATCATATACATAAGTTTTTGTTGCATTTATAACTCCGATACTCCAACCAAGTAAATGTAAAAATTCTATATAGTTTTCTATCTCTTCTCGCTTGATTTCAAGCGAAACCTCTTTACGAGCATTACTTCCAGAAAAATTACCATATTTTAAAACTATTTCAGGCATTTTATTCGTAATCCTAAATCTCAAATCTACGGGCTCATCTTTTATTTCAGAAAGGTCTTTTGGAATTTTGTCTCTAAAATACATAAAAGATATTCGTTCTTTTATTTTACTGAACTTTCCATTTTTACTAAAAAAAAGTTTTAACTCGTCAAACTTTTTCTTATCGATACTTCCCATAAACTCAACTTCAACTTGTGCCATAAATTTTTTATAAATTTTGTTGTTTTTAAAGCTTATTCAATTGCCTAATTAAAGAAGGCGGAGTTAAGGTTTCGATCTTTTTCATAAAACTCCATTCGTCCTCACTAATTGCATCTGTAAAGACTCCAAAATCTCTTAGTACCTCCATTTCATATTTAATAGTCTCTTCCTTGGGATCTGGTGTATGGATATACTTAAAATAATAGTGGTCCCATTTACCTCCAAATCTTACTCCATTCAAATCTCCTGCTATTCCCAAATCTCCTCTAACCCCAATCTCCTCTTTCCCTTCAGTCCTTAATTTATCCATATCCAAAAATATCTTTATTGCATCCGCACCATTAGACGAGATATATAATCTAAATTTTCGTTTAAACTCATCAAGATGATTTAACTTTTCTTGCAAATTTTTTTCTGCATTATCCAAAAGAAAAACAGCAGAATTATTACCAAAAAGATGTCTCGATAACCAAAAATATGCCATAGTACCGGCGGCAAAAGATTCATTATCAGTAAGCTGCGGCTTATAGACTACTCTAGACAATCCTTCCCAATCATAAACTGGATGCCTAGACAAAACTGAAAAACCTGAATCTGAAAGATGGTCATCCAATTCTTCTAAATAATTTCTTACTTCTGGTTTAAGCAAAATATAAACATTATTCATTTTTTATTACAAAGCCCCCATAAGGTTTAATTAAGGGAAATTTTCCGAAAGTAATAAAATTAATCAATTTCAAAAAGACTATTCTCGCACTGTTTGAATAATGAAAATATGAGAATTCATCAACCAAATTACCTCCGGCTAAAGAAATAAGATTTTTCCAATATTTCCTAGATAAAAATCTTTCATCACCATAAATTTTTTCCTCATCATGAAAAAAATTTGTTGGCACTGAAAATATGACAAATTTAGAAACCTCTAATTGTCGCTTTATTATAGAAACAATTTCATCATCTGAAAAGTGTTCCAAAACTCCATGATGAAAACACACATCAAAATATTTTTTAGGAAATCTAATATTGAGTATGTCTTGAACAACAAAATTGGGTCTAGAAAGCTGTTTCTTTGCTATCAATTTCGCCAAAGAAATCATTCTTTTATCACGATCAATACAAGTCAGGTTATATCCTAGAGAAGCCAAATATTCAGAAATAACACCCGTCCCACAACCTGATTCAAGAATATTTCCGCCAGTCGTAGCTTTTGCTATGATTCTTTTAATAAGGGGGCGCTTTTCTCTGATTTTTATTTTCATAAATTCTTCAATACCTCCAAATTCTTCTATTTCGCGCAAATACAAATCAATCCATCTATTTTGCATCAAGCCATCTCCGATTATTGCCGCCCTTTCCTATTACTGAAATAAAACTGTCTCTAAATTGACGCAACTCATCTACGGAAATAGTTTTCAAATTTCCAAACGGTTTATACTGATCTCCTGTAAGTACTTGTATCTCCTGAGCAGGATTAATAAAAATATAAGAATTATCAGAATCTGCGTTGCTTAATGGACTAACATCTCGATTCGAAAAAGCTCTTTGCATTTCAATATACGTTTTTCTAAAGTCATAATCACTAATTTCGTGCCGCTGTCTGCTTTCCATTCCATCACCAAGAGGAGTAAACTGATACAATCTCCAGGTGTTTGGTGCCTGAAGCTGATCATTACAAAAAATATGCCTTCCCACATTCATAATATCCCCAAGATTTATTTTAGAAACAACAGTGCCAACTTTAACTCTATGAGAAGGAGGATTTTTCTTAAAATACTTTAAAACATCTGTGGTTATGGCAAACTGCTCACGCCCACGGGTCATTAAAAAATTCATTTCTGGAGTTGAGCCATCTAAAGGCATACCTAAACAATGTATCAAATCTTTAATTTTATCATAACATCTAAATAAAAAAGCAGCATTTGTAGACAAGTAGACTCTTAAACCAGAATCAAAAGCATGCCTAATAAGTTTAGGCATATCTTTTCTAAGTAATGGCTCTCCCCCTGTAAAAACAATTGTACTAGCGCCCGCTGAAACAAGTTTATCTATGCCAGATTTTACTGTATCTTCTGACTCACCACTAAGATATTTTGGAGCACCATCACAAAAATCACATTTAAGATTGCACGCACCAATAACTTGATAATCGACAACAAAATTATTTATCATTTGCCCCCCTTATTTTATTAGAAAGTTTAATGATGTATTTATCCCCTGAAAAGTATGCCGGATCTTTATTTGGATATTTTAATGCTCTTTTCGAAGCCCTGCCAAATAACGCTTTCTCATGTTTTATTGTTACAATTTTTCTCGGAGTTTGGGAAGTAGTTATAAATCTTGTCAGATTCTCATAAAAGGACAAATTGAGATCGTCGTCAGCAATACCAAATTTATTTAAAATTACATAATCCTTGTCCCAATAAGTTTGCTTAATAACTTGATAGTCGGTAAATTTTGGAATAATATCTGTGATTATAAGATTTGATCTGTCTAATATTCTCTGAAATTCTAGCGAAATAGGCTGATGAGATGGGAAAAATGAAACATAACCTGTAAATCCTGCTCCCTTTTTCAATAAGTATAGGCCGACTGAGATAAAAATCCTGAATGGTACAGAATTTGGAGTCGGGTCAGTTAAAAACACATCAAACCTTTCTCTATATTGATGAGGCAATTTCTTACTTAGATCAATACAAACAGTTCTTATTGGTAGATTATGATCCTTAGCTACCTGTTTAATAAAAGCTAGTAATCTTTTATCAATATCAAATACTATTATCTCTCTTGGTAAGTGAGTAAAACCTAAAGCAAGTGACGTTAAATCATCATCCCCTACTAGAGCTATACTTTTATCATACAGATCTCCCCTTTCATAAAGATAAATTGCCCTTCTTACAGTAGTATCTAAAGTAACAGGTCGCTGGTCAAATAGAAAAGTTGGTATCGGTCGACTTTTAGAAAGAGCAATCAACTTACTCTTAATATTAGAAAAATCTGGTTTTTTTATTACTACTTTATCTCTCTTAGCCAAATAAAAATTAGCTCCCTCTAATTTAATTTCTCCTTTTTCAACCATCTCATTAAGCAATCTTAGAACTCTCCTGTCACTACCCTGTACATTCTTAATAATTTCATAGAATTTAACATTAGCATTGCTTCTTAAATATTCTAATATTTTCATACGCGTCTCTTTATAAAAATCAATTTCAAAATCGCTTTCGACTACATTTCTATAATTAATTTTGTCTTTCATAAGATATTTTTCTGAGTTCAATTTTATTTGTCTTAAAAATGCTTTTTATAGCCTCAAAAAATGAATTTTCTGTCAAATCTCCAGTCTTACAAGTTAACAAATCAATGTGAAGATAATTATTCTCCGGCCAGGTATGCAATGAAAAATGCGAGGTGGATAAAATAAATATTAAAGTTGTACCAAACGGGGAAAAATCATGATAAGTTTCCTTTACGATATTTAACCCTAAAACATTAATAAGTTCTTTGGTTTGATTAATTAAAGAAGATGTATTAAGCAAAAAAATCTTATCTAAATCAAAAACTTCTACAATAAAGTGATCTAGTAATGGTAGAGAATTATTTTTTCCTTTCATTTTAATTTATGAGTAAATATTTTATTATTGCACAAATTTTTAATAAAGGTTTTTGAAGGAATAGAGATGCGCTGAACAGTTATTCCAAAAGTATCCTTTAGGCCAGCATATCCTATCTCTTCTGCGGGAATATTAAGAAAATTGGCCAAATTCAGAACAGCACTAAATGTACTAATATTTTTCTTTACTAAGGTACATTCAACAAAATCTCTCTTTCCCCCAACAATCTTATTTAAATTATTAACAAAAAAATCGTCTTCACAATTACCATTCAAAGAAATTTCACGAACAACAAAATCTTCATGTTGAGAGTATAAATCCCCTGTAATCCTTTTCGCCCCACCATTAATTACTTGACTGTCAAATGCAAGTTGCATCAATAAACAACAAACAAAAAATTTATATAGTTAACCAATATATAATAAATATGACATTGATTATATATATTTAGACATGGAAACACGAAAACTGATTAAATCTGGACCTTCTACCCTAGTAGTTGCCCTGCCAAAAAAATGGCTGCAAAGCAATAATTTGAATAAAGGAGATTCCATCGAAGTCGAAATATTAGGTGGAAAACTAATGATTTCTCCCCTAAAATCAAAAAAAGACATAACATTGTACGAAATAAATCTAGATGATAACTTAAAGAGATATCCCGAGCTATTGCTTTATGCAGCGTTCTTATCTGATAAAAATAGTATTACTATTAAAAATATAAAACAGGGTGACTTTCAATATATTATAAAAATACTTAAAAAACTAACATACTTAAAAATTGAAGAAAGAACCGCAGATTCTTTGAAACTAATTTTTATAGTTGATCCAGAAATCATAGATCTAAAAAAAGAATTAACACGCGCATTATTTTACATAGATAATTTTTTTGATTGTTTGCTTGAAAATAAAATTGAGGAGTTAGAATTACAAGAAATTTATGATCAATTAGTCATAAATGTTATGCTCACAATAAAAATGCTAAAAATTAAATTTTTAGACTACGAAAAAAATAAGCTTTTTCGTTACAAACAACAAATAGACTCCTATTATTTCTTAATAAAAACATGCAAAGAGTTTTTACTTTTCAGAGAGAAAAAAAGTTTAGATGAGGAGTTAAAAGAATTTATCAAAGAAGCAATAACTGCTCTAAAAATAATGGTTATCTCGCTAGAAAAGGATGATTTAAAAAATACATTATTCACTCAAGAAACAATTCAAAAAAGAAGACAATTAATAATACAAAAAATACAAAAAAGTACTACAAAGAGAAATGTGATGTTTTATATGTTAATTAATGATTTATACAAAATAATAGAAAATATCGGATATTCCTATATAAACAATAGATAGTAAAGATTTAAGCTTTTCTGAAAGATGTTAAAAGATAAATTCTAAAAACATAGTCAGTCTTAAAATAATGAATTCTAACATATTATTCCTCCAATACTTTTAATATTTCTTGATGCGAGGCAAATCACTTCCTTGTAATCGCTTCCGACAAAAAGAGGGATAAAATCAAAAGGAGCAAAATACTTATTTCTACTTCCTTCTGCAATTAATACGCCCTTTTTTACTTCTTCGAAGTTATTTATGTAATATTTGACATTTTTATCACCTTTAATAATATCAAATATTTCTAGCACTTCAAGATCTTGACCAGTTATATTTTTACTTATAAGATTGTTGATTACATCAACAACTTCTTGAGCGTTTTCTTTCCTCTCGTGGGGGCCAACTTCTAAGCTTATAGCACACTTAAGATGATCTATTAAAGAACATCCATTTGCTAGTTTATCTGTCATAATTGCAACTCTTTTAAGGCCTAATTTTCTTGCAAGTTCTATTTTTTCCTTAGTCAGCTTGGTGATTATACCAAATAACTCCATTCTACTAGTAGAGGAATGTAAGTCGATTACATAATCAAATTTTTTAAGTTCTTTTAACAAATCAACGGCTAGCCTTTCTTCATAAGTTCCATCTTCTTTTCCAGGAAAGCTTCTATTTAGATCAGATTCTGTAAATCTTACATTATTTTCTATTGCTTTTGGATTGCCTATGAAAACTGGCAAAGCTGAAGGCAGTTTATCTTTAACCTCCAGCCCATACGGTTCATTTCCATGCAAGCAAACAACTATCGCTATGTTTTTCATTTTAAAATTTCTAAATAAATTTTATTAAATTTAATATAATTACAAATAAAGAAATCGTAAACAGACTTAGTATTGCCAGAGGCAGTATAAATTCATGTCAATCAAATGTCTGCAATATATTTAAATCTTGCTCTTTGGTTATTAAAGAAAGTAGTTTTAATATATTAATATAGGATTAAATTTAAATATCTCTTTTTCATACACTAATTATGTACAGAGGCGAATTTCTCGTAGAGAGATGCAATTCCGGCATTCCGGGATTTGACGAATTATGCGGCGGCGGATTTGTAAGAAACAGTGTAAATGCGCTTCTTGGAGGCCCTGGAGCAGGTAAAACTATATTTCTTCTTGAATTTTTATATCATGGAGCAACAGTTTACAATGAAAACGGCCTGTATATCAGTTTTGAGCCGGATATCGTCGAGATATTCAAAGATGCAAGAGTTTTCGATTGGGACTTGCAAAAGCTAGATGACGAAGGAAAATGCAAATTCATGCGCGTCTCCCCGCAGACAGAACTTCCAGAATTAAAAAGAGACTTAACAAAGATGATAGCACAATTTGATATCAAAAGAGTTTGCTTTGATCCTATCAGCCTCTTCAAAGCAAGTGAATCAAATCAGGCAAAACTAAGAGAACTTGTTTTCGACCTTGCCTCCTTGCTAAAAAGACTAAATGTTACTGTTATTCTTGCAGATGAAACCGCTTCCGGAGATACAGAAGAAGTTGGACTAGCAGGCTCTGACGTTCGCTCGCAGTACATAAAATTCTTAGTTGACGGAATTATTGATATTTATTCCTCAGGACTAGGCGGCCTTTCTGACAGGGCAGTAAGAATTGCTAAAATGAGAAGAACAAATCACTCTCGCGGCCCAATACCTATGATGATAAATGATAAAGGCATGTTTGTCTTGTCAAAGAAAAATAAAGAAATGTTGTAATTACACTCTATCATAAATATTTTTCCTATGTCCAATCATTGATATTGTTATAATAGTTCCTCTTATTAAGAAAATAATACGATAATCGCCAACTCTAAGTCTAAAATGATCAGAACCCTGCATTTGTTTTATATCTAAAGAATTAAAGTTTTTCTTTAATTCTTCAATTTTCTTAAATATTCTTGAAGATATACTTTTGTCAAGCTTTCCTAAGTCTCTGATAGCGCTCTCTTTCCATTCGATCTCGAACATTAGAAACCAAGCCTTCTTTTAACCTCTTCATGAGAAATAGTTTTTTCTTTCCTTCGTGCTTCTAATTCTTTCTTTGTCTTATCATTTAATTCAATCTCATCCTCTATCATTCTTTCAATTATTTCGTTATAGCTCTCTCTACTAAACATCTTCATTCTTTCCAAAACTGCCTTCACATTATTTGATATTTGTATTGTAGTTGCCATACTATAATCGTCTATAAGCAGTTATAACATATTATAATATTTAAATGTTTCTATAATATTAAAGTCTCAATCTACCTCTCTGCCAATCCATAATTATTGCTAAAGCTGCACGTCTTTCATCAACAATTCCGCCCTTTTGCAGGAAACCTCGCTTCTTTCCAATTAATAATATAATTTCATATTCGTCATCTGTTTCTAATTTAATTCCGTAAAAATCCTCAAGGGCTTTTTTATTTCCCTGAATAAAATTTTTAATTATTTCAACAGCAAGCTTTTGAGAGTCTTTAAGTTTCTCAGGATTTTTAGATCCGAGTAAGCCAAGTTTAGTTTCATCGTCGGAAAATGGAATAACTCCAGGAGAATCGATGACTTTCAAAGCACTCATTTTAACCCATTGCAAACCTTTAGTAGTGCCTGCATGGGAAGCAACACTTGTTCGTGCTCTCCTTGCAAGTGAATTAATAATTGCGGACTTTCCCACATTAGGATAACCCACAATTCCCACTTTTATAGTCTTAATTTTCATCTTCTTTCCAAGAATAATTAAACTGGTTCTAAGTTTTTTAAGTCCTAAATTTTTTGAGCCTGAAACTAAAAAGGCTTTGGGATATTGCTTTTGGAGCTGAATCGCCTGAGATTGAGTAATCAAATCCGCTTTGTTAAGTACTAACAAAATAGGTTTATTAAAATCGCCAACCATTTTTTCAAGCTCTTTATTCCTTGAAATTTCCGGCATTCTGGCATCCAAGATGAGTAAAACTACATTTGCTTCCATTATCAATCTTCTAACTGTTGGCCAATAACTCATATAAAGAAAAGAAAAATACGGCTTATAACTTTAACTAAAATCAACCAAAAAGAATAAAAAACCCAGTATAATAAATATTTATGCCAAAACAAATAATGCCTTTTGAAATAGAAGTAGACGAGCCAGACTATCAAACAGCATTTGCCCCAAATGAACTTGTTGCAAGAGGCGGTCCATGTATATTTCTTGGAGCGATTTATGAAAATAAGGGATATTTATTGCATGTAAGTCATTATTCTTCAAAAGATTCTGAACCTATGAATCTTTTTGAGGATTTAAAAAAAGATGTAAAAAATAAGAAATGGCTGAAAATTTATTTAGGCGGGGGCGGCTTTGATATAGATCTTGATCAAGAATATATTCTAGAAAACAGAAGACTTGCACTTGAAGACATAAAAAAACACGGTCTCGAATCCAGAATTAAAAGAATAAGATGGTGTCCATCAAAATCATGCCAGGCTCTGAGGTTAATTTTATCAAATTTGACAGCACAATATGAAGAATTTAATCCAGAAACAGGAGAAGGTTTTATAATTAAAGCATAAATAATAAAAAGGATTAATTCGAGTAATCTTTATAAACCAAATTTATCTCATAAAAACATGAAAAGATCATCAAGACGCTGGAAAAAGAAGAACCAGATGCGTTGGAAATGGCAGCGCAAGCGTATTAAGAAAGAAAAGCGTAGAAGAAGACTGCATAGAGAAAGATCTGCATAAATATAATTAGATGATTCTGCATAAATAAAAATGAATGATTTACGTTCTTACCTATATAGATTGACTGTACAATCTGGAAGAAAAAAACCAGAATATTTGCTAAAAGTTGATAGTAGATTTAATCTTTCTGAAGTAAATTCAAATGGTCTAGAATTAGTTTTAATTCGAAACAAACCTAAGGAAAAATTATACCTAGTTACTATTAAAAGACCTATAAAATATAGCGATGATCAATATATTACTTTAATTATTAATAGATTTGGAGAGCCAAAAGTGCATGGCAGTGGAAACAAAAAAGTTACTTTAGAAAAAATATTTAATATAAAATAAAGATCAAAAAGTTATAGTATCGACGGAGAATTGTTTCTAAACTACACAAATCTTTATAAAAAGCTTTTGGCAAAAAGAGATATGGGTCAAAATGATGTGTGGACCGAAAAATATCGCCCTGTGAAGTTTGATGAATTAGTTGGACAGCAGGAAATTGTTAAAAGAGTCCGCTCGCTTGTACAATCGATGAATATTCCGCATTTGATGTTTGCCGGCCATGCTGGAACTGGTAAATCTACACTTGCACTTATAGTAGTCAAAGAGTTATTTGGTGAGCGCTGGAGAGAAAATTATCTCGAATTGAATGCTTCTGATGAAAGGGGAATAGACGTCGTAAGACAAAAAGTCAAAGATTTTGCAAGAACTAAAGCCCTTGAAAATATGCCATTTAAAGTTATATTCTTAGATGAGGCGGATGCCTTAACAAAAGAAGCACAGCAGGCCCTTAGAAGAACAATGGAAAATTATACTAATACATGTAGATTTATTATGTCTTGCAATTATTCAAGCAGAATTATAGATCCTATACAATCAAGATGTGTATTATTTAGATTTAAAATTCTAGAAAAAAAAGATATTTCTGAAGTAATAAAAAAAATAGCCAATAAGGAAAATCTAAAAATAACTGATGACGCTCTTGCATCACTCTATGAAGTAAGTGAGGGAGACTGCAGAAAAGCAATAAATCTGCTTCAGGCATCCGCTTCTGTTTCGCTTGATTTAAATTCTGAAATGATCAATATGATTGCTGCATCAGCAAGGCCAAAAGACATTCGCGTAGTTCTTGATTATGCACTTGCCGGAGATTTTGTTAATGCTAGAGACAAGCTTCTTGATGTTATGCTTAAAGAAAGCATCTCTGGAACAGATATAATAAAAGCAATTCAAAAAGAAATATGGGAGCTTCAAATAGAGCCGGAATTAAAAGTGAAATTAACAGAAAAAACTGGAGAAACCGAATTTAGAATGATTGAGGGCAGCGACGAATTCGTCCAGCTTCAGGCCCTTCTTGCCGGATTTGTCCTTGCAGGACAGGGCAGCATTAAATAAAAAAGAAGAATGAAAAGTGAAATTAAAAAAGGATTATATCAACATTACAAGGGAAAATTATACGAAATAATTGGAGTCGGAAGAGATAGCGAAACTCTTGAAAAAGTTGTGGTTTATAGAGGGTTATATGAAGATAAAAAATTCGGAAAAAACCCAATATGGGTTAGACCTGGAAAGATGTTTTTAGAAGAAGTAGAAATAGATGGTAAAAAAGCTCCAAGATTCAAATATTTAGGAAAAAACAAAAAATGATAAAAGAGGAAGTTTTAGAAAAGAGCAGTCTCGCAGAAAAATATAGAGCTGAATACTATTTCGAATTCATCGGGCAGGAAAAAGCAGTCGATGAAATAAAAACTTTCTTAAAAGAGTTCCCAAAGAAGAAAGCAATGATTCTTTACGGTCCGGCTGGAACGGGCAAGACCTCTCTGGCGCTCGCAGCCGCCAAAGAAAATAATCTCGATGTTCTTGAGTTAAATTCTTCAGATCTTAGAAACAGAACAAAGCTGGAAGCTGTTCTTAAGCCTGCAACAGAACAGCAAAGCCTCTTCAAAAAAGGAAAACTGCTGCTTGTCGACGAGGTTGATGGTGTAACCGGAACAGATATCGGAGGAATTCCTGAGCTAGTTCGTTTAGTTTCGACAACAAAACATCCAATGATCCTCACTTGTAACGACGTCTGGCAGTCAAAACTGTCCCCATTGAGACCTAAATGTAAAATGGTAGAAATGAAAGCTGTTCATCAATCCCTAATTCTAGAATTACTTAAAAAAGTATGTAAGGAAGAAGGAATTAAAGAAAACGTTTCTTTTTTACTTAAAATTGGAATTAAAGCACAGGGAGATATAAGAGCAGCACTAAATGACTTGCAATCTTATGCCATTGGAGAGGATATTCTAGTAGATACAAAAGATAAAAGAGACGTGGAAGAAAATATATTTAATATATTAAGAAGAATATTCAAGGAAAGATCTGACTTCATAGATTTATTTGATTCTTCCTCTCTTTCATTAGATGAAATATTGCTTTGGATCGAAGAGAATATCCCAAAAGAATACAAAAATGAATCTCTTGCTAAAGCATATTATGCCTTGGGAAATGCAGATATCTTCAGAGGGAGAATTTATAGAAATCAATCCTGGAGATTCTTAGTTTATCAAAATATATTTCAAAGCGCAGGGATTTCATTTGCGAAACCAATGCCACTTTTAGGATTCACAAAATATGAAAAACCAAAACGTGTTCTAAAAATCTGGATTCACAATCAAAAAAACGCTCAGAGAAAGACAATATCCAAAAAGTTTGCACGTTTTGCTCACTGCTCGAGCAAAAGAGCAATGGCTGATTTTCATTTTCTTAAGATAATATTAAAAAATAACTCTGAAGTTCATAAACAGCTGAAACTCAGCGAAGACGAAGTAGAATTCTTGAATAATTAATTATTTGCAAAATGGAAAAATTAGAAATCATCGCAAAATTTGACGGAAGGGTCAGCGTAATCGACGGTGAAATTGCTTATATAACACTTGAAGATTCGCAGGGTAAAAAAAGCTTTTCAAAAATTCCAATAAGAGATTTGCAGGCGCCGGAAGGTGTAAAAGTAAAAGAAGGCTATCATTTTAGGGAAATTGAAACAAAGTCCGGCTTAAAATATGAATATATTCCTCCAAGAATACCTGGAAAACCGAAGAGATAATTATTTCTTTCAAATCAAATTGATGCAATTTTTAAGTGAAACTAAATGATTAAATAAAAATCAAGTTAAAATATTAGATGGAAGTAAGTAAAATTGAAAGAATAAAAGCTTATGAATTGATGAATGAGCTAAAAGAAAATGGATTAAACAATAAAGAAATAGCATTACAAATCAATAAAAGAACTTCTATACCGATGGGCACAGTTTATAATTGGGCCAAATATGATAAGTCTCCATTTGGAAAAAGAAAAATTCAGTATAGAAATGAATTATTTTATGTTTTAGGTGCATTACTGGGAGATGGTTGTGCTTATTACTGGAAAAAGGGAGATAAATATATGGTGATAATAGTAGGAGAGAAAGAGCTTATTGAAAAATTCTCTGAAAAACTCTTCTTATGCACTGGTAAAAAGATCAAAGGTTATGCATATAGAGATAGAAACGCTTGGTATCTCAAAACATGGAATATAGAATTATATCAATTGTTAAAAAAGATCAAAGAAAATAACTCATTCTTAAATAATATAATTAGGCGAGGAAATTACAATAAAAATATTTTACAATTTATAGAAGGATATTTTGATGCCGAAGGATGTGTTAAGATTATCAAAGAACCAACAAGAAAAACTCCTAAAATATGTTTAGATATATGTTCAACAGACTACCTTACTCTAGAATTAATTAGGGCAGCATTCAACGATCAGTTAAAAATAGAAGCAAGATATTCTATTCAAAAAGCATATGTTGCAGAAAATGGGACTTACAGGCAAACAGCTTATCATTTAAGAATTTATAAAAAGGAATATATAAAAAGATTCTTTGAAAACATTTCTACAATAAAATTAAAAACAGAAAAAATTGATTATGTTAATAATTGGTTGAATAATGGAAAATAATTATTTTTTCTTTAAGGCAACCAGATAATTTTTATTAACTTGTTCCCAATTTACGACATTCCACCAAGCTTCCACATATGCTTTTCGATTCCAAAAGTATTTGACGTAGTACGCGTGTTCCCAGACATCAAGGCCTAGAATTGGAGTCATTCCTTCAGATAAAGGAGAGTCTTGATTCGCTGTGCTGTGAATATGCAGATGCCCCTTGTGAACAGCAAGCCAAGCCCAGCCGCTTCCAAATCTCCCCAGAGCCATATCAGTAAATTTTTGCTTGAAGTTGTCAAAACTTTCAAACTCTTTCTTAATTGCATCTGCTATTTTGCCTTTAAACTCGTTATCCTTTTTATTTCCAGTCAAAATCTGCCAAAAGAAAGTATGATTTGCATGCCCTCCGCCGTGATTTATAACTGCCTTTCTAATATCCTCGGGAATGGCATTTAAATCAGCTAAAAGCTCTTCAGCTGCCTTCTTAGCAAGTTTAGGATGCTTTTCAACAGCTGCATTCAGTTTATCAATATAAGTCTGATGATGCTTCGTATAATGTATCTCCATCGTTTTAGCGTCGATATATGGCTCTAAAGCGTCGTAAGAATAAGATAATTTAGGTAAAGTATATGTCATAATGTATAAAATAAGTTTAAGGTTAAAAAGCTTTCTGAAGTTTGCTTTTTACAGAGCCAGAAGTGCAAATAACTTTAAATAGTGCATAAAAATAAGAAAATCATGCCAAGAAGACTAATCGAACTCTGTCTGAAAGAACCAAAACAACTAGAAGGAAATACTATTTATGTCGTTTTTCATAGAATTGCCAACGGATCAGGCGCCAGAGCAATATCAAATAAAAAATTCACTTATCATGCCTTAACAGAAAAGGGTAAAAAAGAGAAATTAAGAGGGAAAAATGCACAAATGTCAGAAAGAACTCAAGAATATACAGAGTTCATTAGAGATATAGAACAAACTAATAAAACTGATGTAAGTTATAAAAGACTCATACGTGAAGGAACTAAAGCATATGACCGATGTCAAAGCGCACTAAATATTTTAGAAAGTATAAACTTAGATTAAATTATCTGATAAACTTAAATGCATGATCTTTCCTTGATAAAAATCCCCTTCTTACATTAACTAATGCAATAATAAGTGCAATTATAACTAACACCAATAGAGTTTCTAATAGAACTGCATTTTCTTGAAGGTTTCTAACTGCAGATCCACTTACTTTGTTCTTATTGTTTGCTATTTTTGCATTAGCTTCATTAACTTTCGAATTAAATGTATTTCTTCTTATATCAGAAGCATGTACTTTCTTTGTAACACTCTTTCCATTTGGTCCCTTAACTTTTATTGTTGCACTTAATGAAGGTTCTGGGCTTCCTGTTTCAACAACTTCAAACGCAACAACTCTTGTCTCTCCGGCAAC